>WPCJ01196626.1_pt1 | contig 13283 bp, 8 predicted proteins | sample 5399831 | NCBI WGS metagenome assembly WPCJ01 (sample SAMN12869470, study PRJNA574797) | sludge metagenome | isolation source: wastewater treatment of pH10 | place: China:Beijing | collected 2019-05-20 | reverse complement strand
GGTCGGGATGTCGAGGCCGGATTCCACGATGGTGGTGGAGAGCAGCACATCGTACTGGCCTTCGTAGAAGGCGTTCATGATGTCGTCCAGCCGGCCGGGCGGCATCTGGCCGTGAGCCACGGCGACCTTCAGTTCCGGCACTTCCGCCTTCAGGAATTCCTCGATCTCGGAAAGGTCGCTGATGCGCGGCACAACATAGAAACTCTGGCCGCCGCGATAGCGCTCGCGCAGCAGGGTTTCGCGGATGACCAGCGGATCGAAGGGCGAGATAAAGGTGCGCACTGCCATGCGATCGACCGGGGGCGTTGCGATCAGCGACAGTTCGCGCACCCCCGTCAGCGCCAGTTGCAGAGTGCGCGGGATCGGGGTGGCCGAGAGCGTCAGCACATGCACGTCGCTCTTCAGGTCCTTCAGCCGCTCCTTATGCTTAACGCCGAAATGCTGTTCCTCGTCGACGATCAGCAGGCCGAGATTGCGGAACTTTATCGAAGAGCCCAGCAGTGCATGGGTGCCGACGACGATATCGACGGTGCCGTCCTCCAGCCCCTTCTTCGTTTCCGCCAGTTCCTTCGTGCCGACCAGCCGCGAGGCCTGCCGAACCCGGACCGGAAGGCCTGCAAACCGCTGCGAGAAGGTCTTGTAATGCTGGCGCGACAGCAGCGTTGTCGGCACCACGACCGCGACCTGAAACCCTTCCATGGCGGCAATGAAGGCGGCCCGCAAAGCCACCTCGGTCTTGCCGAAGCCGACGTCGCCGCAGATCAGACGGTCCATGGGCCGCCCTGCCGACAGGTCGTCCGTCACCGCATCGATGGCGCTTTGCTGGTCGTCGGTTTCCTCATAGGGGAAGCGCGCGGCAAACTCGCCATAGATGCCCTCGGCCGGGATCATGGTGGGCGCTGCGCGCATCTGGCGCTCGGCCGCGATGCGGATGAGGTCGCCGGCCATGTCGAGCAGGCGCTTTTTCAGCCGCGCCTTGCGGGCCTGCCAGGCGCCGCCGCCGAGCTTGTCCAGCGTCGCCTCGGCCGAATCCGAGCCATAGCGCGACAGAAGCTCGATGTTCTCCACCGGCAGGAACAGGCGGTCATCACCGGCATAGTGAATTTCAAGGCAATCATGCGGTGCGCCAACCGCCTGAATGGTTTTCAGGCCGATGAAACGGCCAATGCCGTGATCGGCATGAACGACGATGTCGCCGGCCGACAGCGATGCGGCTTCGGAAATGAAATCGGCGGCGCGTTTGCGCTTCTTCGAGCGGCGCACCAGCCGGTCGCCGAGAATGTCCTGCTCGGCCACGACGACCATGCCGTCAGTCTCGAAGCCGGTTTCAAGTTGCAGAACGGCAAGTGCCGCCTGCCCTTTTTCGAGCTTTTCGGTTTCGGCCAGCGTGGCGGCCCGTTTGAGATTGCCAAGGTGATGCTCGGCCAGAATCTGTCCCAGACGGTCGAGCGAACCTTCCGTCCAGCCTGCAATGACGACACGGCGGCCGGCGGCGCGCTCGTCGGCAATATGCTTCACCGCCTCGGTGAAGACATTGGCGTTGGGGTCGGCGCGTTCCTCGGCAAAGTTGCGGCCGGCTCTCGCGCCGGCATGGAACACCTTCCTGTCGCCTGCCTCGGGTGTGGTGAAAGGCGTGAACTCGATGGCCGTGCGCGTGCCGGTTGCAGCCTTCACCTCGTCCGGCGACAGATAAAGCAGTTGCGGCGCCACCGGCTTGTAGGGAACCGCGTCCTTCAGCGCGCCTTCGGATTGCTGTTTTCGCGATTCGTAGTGGTCGAGGATCAGGACGTGGCGCTCCGACAGCGCCTCATGGGCCAGATGGTCGAAGACTACCGGCGCATCCGGCAGATAGTCGAACACGGTATCGAGCTGCTCGTAGAATAAGGGCAGCCAGTGCTCCATGCCGGCGAAACGGCGTCCCTCGCTCACCGCCGCGTAAAGCGCATCATCGCGCGAGGGCGCGCCGAAGGCTTCGATATAGGCGCGGCGGAAGCGGCTGATCGTGTCCGGTGTAAGGGCGACCTCGCTCATCGCCTGAAGGGTCAGCGCGTTGCGCTGGCCGGTGGTGCGCTGGCTGGCGACATCGAAGGCGCGGATCGATTCCAGCGTATCGCCGAAGAAATCGAGACGCAGCGCCTCTTCCGCACCCGGCGCGAACAGGTCGAGGATGCCGCCGCGCACGGCAAACTCGCCCACCTCCCGCACCGTTGCGACGCGCTCGAAACCGGACATTTCCAGCCGTCTGGCCAGCTTGTCCATATCGACCTGATTGCCGGGCTTGGCGCTGAAGGTCTGCGCCTCGATCAGTTCGGCCGGCGGGACGCGTTGCAACAAGGCGTTGGCGGTTGTGAGGATGACGGCCCGGTGCGGGTTTTTGCCAAGCGCTGCCATGGCTCCCAGCGCATCCAGCCGTCGTGCGGCGGCATCCGAACCCGGCGAGACGCGGTCATAGGGCAGGCAATCCCATGCCGGCAGTTCCAGAACCGGCAGGCCCGGCTCGGCAAAAGCCAGCGCCTCGACGATGGCCGGCAGGCGCTGGCCGTCGCGGGCAACGAAGATCAGCGGCCGCTCAGGCGCGATTTCACGGGCAGACTGCGCCAGCGCAAATGCCTCATAGCCATCGGCCACGCCATCGATGACGAAGGAACCGATGCCGCTTTTTGGCAGGCCGATTTTCGGAATGAGGCTCATGGCTTGCGACTTTGTCCGGGGGGATGGTTGCGGCGTGCGGAACTCAGATAGTTCAGACGGTCTGGGACGCAACCCTGCCGCGCCATTCCAGAACACGCTCCAGCAGGGGCAGATCAATACCGGTCGGGATCGGCGTCTGCCCGGTGATCCATGGCAGCAGCTCGGTATCGTTGATTTCCAGCACCCGCTCAAACTGGTCGAGTTCGTCTTCGCTCAGACGCTCGATTTCCGCATCGGCGAAGCTGCCGAGGATCAGGTCCATCTCGCGCATGCCGCGATGCCAGGAACGAAACAGCAGCTTGCGACGGCGGGTATCCAGCCCTTCGCTTGTTCTCGTCGTTCCGGTCATGGCAGCTCACTCCCTACAGGGACCTGCGATAAGCCCCCGAACAATTCCTATCCGGGGGCTCATATCGCAAACTCATACCAAACAAACAAGGTTTCGACCCACATGCTGATTTGCCGTACTGACATGACAGCATGACTGCTTAGAAGAAACCAGACTTTACAAAACATACAAGGAATATTTCAAATGGAATCATTATCTTAATCGCTTTTTTGGGTTGCCTTAATCCTGACTGCGGATAGACCTTGGCCATGCGCCCTTCCCTGCTCGATCCGCTGTTTGCGCCCATCACGTCGCTGGCCGGCGTCGGCCCCAAGGTGGCGGCGCTGATCGAACGCGTGCTGCCGGTCGATCCCGGCGACCGCGAAGCGCGCGCCGCCGATCTGCTGTTCGTGCTGCCGAACTCGGTGATCGACAGGCGCAGCAGGCCGGGCATCGCCAATGCAGCGCCGGGCGCCATCGTCACGCTTGATCTCACCGTCGACGGACACCAGCCGCCGCCACGCGGCAACCGTTCGGTTCCCTACCGGGTGTTCGCGCATGACGACACCAGTGACATCACCCTGACCTTCTTCCACGCCCATGCCGCTTATCTGGAAAAGCAGCTGCCGGAAGGCGCGCAGGTGATCGTTTCCGGGCGCTTGGAGTGGTTCAACGGCCGCCCCTCCATGGTGCATCCCGATCACATCGCGCTGGCGGAGGATGCCGCCAGCCTACCGCTGGTGGAGCCCGTCTATCCGCTCACCGCAGGCCTGTCGGGAAAGGTGCTGCGCCGCGCCATCGGACAGGCTCTGGAGCGCGTTCCAGAACTGCCGGAATGGCAGGACGCCGCGTTCCTGCGCCGCCAGTCATTCCCTAGCTTCGATGCGGCGCTGGAGCGCATCCACAACCCGGAATCGCCCATAGACGCCGCCCCCGACAGCGCCGCCTGGCGCAGGCTCGCCTATGACGAGTTTCTGGCCGGACAGGTTTCGCTTGCGCTGGTGCGGGCACGCGTCCGCAAGCTCTCCGGGCGTCCGCTCACCGGCGACGGGCGGCTGGTGCAGGCATTGCGGGCCGCCCTGCCCTATGCGCTGACCGGCGCGCAGGAAGCCGCACTTGCCGAAATCCATGCCGATCTGGCAGAGCCTGAGCGCATGCTGCGCCTGCTTCAGGGCGATGTGGGCTCCGGCAAGACGGTGGTGGCGCTGCTGGCCATGGCGCGCGCAGTAGAGGCCGACGGGCAAGCGGCGCTCATGGCGCCGACGGAAATCCTCGCCCGCCAGCATTTCGCCACCATCGCGCCGCTGGCCGAACGTGTCGGACTGAAGGTCGCCGTGCTGACCGGCCGCGAAAAGGGCCGCGAGCGCAGGGAGGTGCTTGAAGGGCTGGCCGACGGCGGCATCGATATGGTCATCGGCACCCATGCGCTGTTTCAGGAGAGCGTGAGCTTCAACAACCTCGTGCTGGCCGTGGTCGACGAACAGCACCGTTTCGGCGTGCATCAGCGGCTGGCGATGACGGCCAAGGGCGACGCGCCCGACATGCTGGTGATGACGGCGACCCCCATTCCGCGCACGCTGGTGCTCACCGCCTTTGGCGACATGGACGTCTCGCGTCTCACCGAGAAACCGGCAGGCCGCCAGCCGATCCGCACCGTGACCCTCCCGCTGGAGCGGCTTTCGGAACTGGTCGGGCGCATCCGCGATGCGGTCGCGGAGGGCCAGAAAGTCTACTGGATCTGCCCGCTGGTCGAGGAATCGGAAGAGGTGAAGCTGATGTCGGCGGAAGACCGCTTCGCTTCCCTTCAGCCTATCTTCGGCGACCGTGTCGGCCTTGTCCACGGCCGCATGAAGGGTGCGGAAAAGGACGAGGCGATGCGCGCGTTCAAGGATGGCGAGACGCGGGTTCTGATCGCCACCACGGTGATCGAGGTCGGCGTCGACGTGCCGGATGCCACCATCATCGTCATCGAGCATGCCGAGCGCTTCGGCCTTGCCCAGCTTCACCAATTGCGCGGGCGCGTGGGGCGCGGATCGAAGCCTTCTTCCTGCGTGCTTCTCTACAAGGACCCGCTGGGGGAAACGGCCAAACGCCGGCTTTCGGTGATGCGCGAGACGGAAGACGGCTTCCTCATTGCCGAGGAAGACCTGAAACTGCGCGGCGAAGGTGAACTGCTCGGCACCCGCCAGTCGGGCACACCGGGGTTCCGGATCGCGCGGATCGACACCCATGCCGACCTGCTCGAAGCCGCGCGCGACGATGCCCGGCTGATCCTCGCCACAGATCCCGAATTGCAGACCCCGCGCGGCGAAGCGCTCAGGCTTCTGCTTTATGTGTTCGGCAAGGACGAGGCGGTGCGCTTGCTGCGTGCAGGCTGAACCTCTTCCAGCTTCGGATTGGCGACTGTGACGGCTTCCGCCTCGGGGCCGCGCTTGCGCTTCACCTTTGGCGCGACGAGACCGGCCGAAACGATCAGGCGCGCGCCTTCCTCGATGGTCATATCCAGCATGACGATCTCGGACTTGCGCACATACATCAGGAAGCCGGTGGTCGGGTTGGGCGTGCAGGGCATGAACACGCCGATCAGCGGATCGCCCTCGACATCCAGCTTCTCGTTGATCTCGGTTTCCTTCTCACCGGACAGGAACACCAGCGACCACACGTCCTTGCGCGGATATTCGACCATGCCGACATGCTTGAACATGTCGCCGTGATTGGACAGTACCGTTTCGAAAATCTGCTTCAGCGAGCGATAGATGCCGCGCACCAGCGGCATGCGGCCAAGCAGCCGCTCGCCGAAATTGACGATGGCGCGGCCGACGATGTTGGCGGCAAGAAAGCCGATCAGCGTGATAAGCACCAGCGCCACGATGAGCCCGAAACCGGGCACCGCGAAGGGCAGATAGGTGTCGGGGCTGTAGCGGGTCGGAATATAGGGCTTTACCCATGAATCGACCCAGCCCACGAACGACCATGTCAGATAGGCGGTGATCGCCAGCGGGGCGCAGACGATGAATCCGGTCAGGAAATAGTTCCTGAGCCGTGTCATTGCCGATGTTCTGATAATGTCCGACATGCTCACCCGCTTCGTTGCGCCGCAACATTAAGCGAGTGAAAGCTGCTTTGGAACACCGAACTTGCCGGCCAGCCGATGCAGAATCCTATTCCACCGTCACCGACTTGGCGAGGTTGCGCGGCTGGTCGACGTCGGTGCCCATGAACACGGCCGTGTAATAGGCCAGCAACTGGATCGGCACCGCATAGACGATCGGCGAGATGATCTCCGGCACATCCGGCAGCACGATGGTCTCCATCGTTTCCACCGTGGCGTTTGCCGCGCCTTTTGCGTCGGTGATGAGGATGATCTTGCCGCCCCGCGCGGCGACCTCCTGCATGTTGGAGACCGTCTTTTCGAAGATGCGGTCATGCGGCGCGATCACCACCACCGGCATCTTTTCGTCGATAAGGGCGATGGGGCCGTGCTTCAGTTCGCCGGCCGCGTAGCCCTCGGCATGGATGTAGGAGATTTCCTTGAGCTTCAGCGCTCCTTCCATGGCCAGCGGGAAATTGGTGTCGCGGCCGAGATAGAGCACATGCTTGTAGTGAGACAGTTCGCGCGCCAGTTTCTCGATCTGGTGCTCGACCTTCTGGAGAACCTGATTGGTATAGCGCGGCGTTTCCGAAAGCGCGCGCACCAGCGCCTTTTCTTCCTCGGCCGAGACCTTGCCGCGATCAGCAGCGGCGCGGACGGCCAGCGAAGCCAGCACCGAAAGCTGGCAGGTGAAGGCCTTGGTGGACGCGACACCGATCTCAGGGCCGGCCAGCGTCGGCAGCACCACGTCCGATTCGTGCGCGATTGTCGATTCCCGCACGTTGACAACGGCACCGATGCTCATGCCGGCCTTGCGGCAATAGCGCAGCGAGGCCAGCGTATCGGCGGTTTCACCCGACTGGGAGATGAAGAGCGCCGCATCGCGCGCCGACAGCGGCATTTCGCGGTAGCGGAACTCCGAGGCGATATCGATATCCACCGGCAGCCGCGCATAGCGCTCGAACCAGTACTTGCCGACGAGACCGGCAAGATAGGCCGTGCCGCAGGCCGAGATGGCAAGCCTGTCGATGGCGTTGAAGTCGAACGGCAGATCGAGATCCCTGGCGGTGCCGTTGGCGAAATCGAGATAATGCGCCAGCGTGTGCGAGATCACTTCCGGCTGCTCATGGATTTCCTTTTCCATGAAATGGCGGTGATTGCCCTTGTCCACCAGATAGGCAGCGCCCATCGACTGCTGGCGGCGGCGCTCAACCGGCTGGCCGTCGATGTCGAAGATGGACACGCCGCCATGACGCACGACCGCCCAGTCGCCATCCTCCAGATAGGTGATGGAATTGGTGAACGGGGCCAGTGCGATGGCGTCGGACCCAAGGAACATCTCACCATCGCCATGGCCGACGGCCAGCGGCGGGCCGTTGCGGGCGCCGACCACCAGATCCTCATCGTTCCTGAACATGATGGCCAGTGCAAAGGCACCCTGTAGCCGCTTGACGGCAGCATGGGCAGCCTCGTCGGGTACGGCACCGCGCTTCAGCTCACGCGCAACCAGATGCGCCACCACTTCCGTGTCGGTCTGCGAGGTGAACTCGTAGCCATCTGCGGCAAGTTCGTCGCGCAGTTCAGCGAAATTCTCGATGATGCCGTTGTGAACCACCGCGACGTCGCCGGAAAAATGGGGATGGGCATTGGTCTCGTTGGGAACGCCATGCGTCGCCCAGCGGGTGTGGCCGATGCCGATGGTTCCGTCCAGCGGCTCATTCTTCAGGCGGTTTTCCAGATTGACGAGCTTGCCCTCGGCACGGCGGCGCGCCAGCGCACCGCGCTCGATCGTGGCAACACCTGCCGAATCGTAGCCGCGATATTCAAGACGCTTCAGCGCATCCACGATCAGCGGAGCCACCGGCGTTTTACCCACGATTGCAACTATGCCGCACATATATGCCCTGTCCCTGATCCTGATGGCGCCGGCTGCCTTCTAGAGACGACCGGTGCAGACGGAAAATCAAATTGCATTGCGCCGCGTAGCAAGATGCGGGCAGCGTTTATCACTTCTTCTTTGCCGCATCGGCCCGGCGCTCGCGCAGAGCGCGCGCCTTTTCCGGCAGCGTCTTCTGGCGGGCACGGCCAAAGGCCAGCGCATCGTCGGGCACGCTTTCGGTGATGACCGAACCGGAAGCCACATAAGCGCCATTGCCGATGGAAACAGGAGCGACCAGCGAGGAATTGGAGCCGATGAAGGCGCCTTCGCCAATCTCGGTGAGGAATTTCGAATAGCCGTCATAGTTGCAGGTGATGGTTCCCGCACCGATATTGGCGCCGGCGCCGATATGCGCATCACCTATATAAGTAAGGTGGTTCACCTTCGCACCCTTTTCCACGACGGCTTTCTTGACCTCGCAGAAATTGCCGACCTTGGCTTTTTCCTTCAGATCGGTGCCGGGGCGCAGGCGGGCAAACGGGCCAACCTCGGCACCGGAAGCAACCTTCGCGCCCTCCAGATGGCTGAAGGCGCGGATGGTGGCACCTGACGCGACATGGACGCCCGGTCCGAACCAGACATTGGGCTCCACCAGCGCATCAGCCTCGATCAGCGTGTCATGCGAGAAGAAAACCGTATCCGGCGCGATCAGGGTCACGCCTGCAAGCATGGTTTCGCGGCGACGATGCTTCTGCCAGATGGCTTCTGCTTCTGCCAGTTCAGCACGGTTGTTGATGCCGAGCGCGTTTTCAAAGCTCGCTTCGGTGGCAACCACAGGAAGCCCCCGGCCTCCGGCGATCTCCACAATGTCGGTGAGATAGTATTCACCCTTGGAATTGGCGTTGCCGACACCATCCAGAAGTTCGAGCGCATGGCGGCCGGAAATGGCCATCAGGCCGCTGTTGCAGAAGGTGATGCGGCGCTCCTCCTCGCTGGCGTCCTTTTCTTCACGGATGGCGAGCAGCTTGCCCTCGCTTTCGATGAGACGACCGTAACCGGTCGGATTTTCGGTGCGGAAGCCAAGAACGACGACGGCGGCTCCATCGGCCAGCCGCTGGCGGGCGGTGGCAAGGGCCGTGGCATCGATGAGCGGCGTATCGCCGAACATCACCAGCACATCGTCATGGCCGCGCTCTATCGCCTTTCGGGCGGCCAGCACCGCATGGGCGGTGCCGAGACGTTCGGTCTGCTCGAAGATTTCGGCTTCCGGCGCAAAGCTTTCGGCCGCAGAGCGCACCTTCTCGCCGCCGTGCCCGACGACCAGCGCCAGATTCCCGGCACCGGCACTCTGCGCTGCCTTCGCGACATGCGCGACCAGCGGCAGGCCGGCGATTCTGTGAAGCACCTTTGGCAAGGTGCTCTTCATGCGCGTTCCCTCGCCGGCTGCGAGGATGATCGAGAGGCAGGTTCGCTGGTTCATCTGGAACAACCGCATGCTGATTGCAGAAACGAGACTGTGGAACGCTGGTGAAGCGCTGATGCCAATGCATTCGGGTCAAGTATTGGCTACAGAGCGCGACACTTAAAGCATCGTCCCTGCAAATATCAACCCAGCCTGCCCAGAACAGGAAAGGTTTCCAGCAGCCAGAACGCCAGCGTCTGCACACCGCCGGTAAGGAAGAAGATGCCCGCGATCACCAGCAGCGCGCCGATGACCTTCTCGACCCGGCCGAGATGCACCCTGAAGCGCCCGAGAAAGCGCATGAAGGCGCCCGAGAACATCGCTGCAATGAGGAAGGGGATGCCAAGGCCGAGCGAATAGGCGGCCAGCAGCAAGGCGCCCTCGCCCACGGTGTCGCGTCCCCCGGCAAGGGTGAGGATCGGCCCCAGCACCGGACCGATGCATGGTGTCCATCCGAACGCGAACGCCAGCCCCATGACATAGGCGGCAATGGCGCTGGCGGGCTTGCCCTGACTCTGGAAGCGCGCCTCGCGCGACAAGAGCGGAATGCGGATAAGGCCGAGGAAGTTCAGGCCCATGATGATGATCAGCACGCCGGCGGCCATTGCCAGCGGCTCCTGCCACACCCTGAGCAGGCGGCCGATCGTCGAAGCGCCGGCCCCAAGGGCGACGAAGACAGTTGAAAAGCCCAGCACGAAAGCCAGCGATGCCGCCAGCAAGCGCGCACGCGCACCAGCTTTGGCAGCCACGGCCTGATCGCCGCGGAAATCGTCGACCGAAACGCCGGCCATGTAGCACAGATAGGGTGGCACCAGCGGCAGGACACATGGCGAGAGAAAAGACAGCGCACCGGCCCCGACCGCGCTCACATATCCGATGTCCAGCGCCATATCCTCCATTCCTGCGATTTCGCCGCCCTATAGCGGCCGACTGCCCGCTCCTCCAATCACCATTTCGTGGTTAGTTATCGGAAGGCCGGCCGGAACAAAGCAGTTTACCTCCACGTTGGTAAAGACGGGTGCGACCCAATCCCGCATCCGCTTCTATCTCATAGCGAAACTTTTGGCTCAGGGAGGATTTGCCATGACGACGCAGGCATTCGCACGATCACTCGCATTCACGCTGGCCGTTCTGTTTTCCGGAACGGCTGTATCGCTCGCAGCGGAAGCTTGGAAGGAGGCCGAAGCCGGCGGCGCAAAAATATATACGGACGCCCACGGCATGACCCTTTACACCTACGACAAGGATAGCAACGGCGTATCGAACTGCTATGATGCGTGCGCAACCAATTGGCCGCCGCTTCCTGCAGCCGCGGATGCACAGCCGCAGGGCGACTGGACTATTGTGGAACGCACCGACGGGTCGCGAATGTGGGCCTATGAAGGCAAGCCTGTCTACACATTCGCAAGGGACCAGAAGCCCGGCGACACGACCGGCGACGGCGTGAACGACGTCTGGCACATCGTGAAGGCAGACTGAAATCCGGAGGCGCGCGACATCGCGCCGGGTGAAGCGACCGAGTGAACAGAGCCGACTACGCCAAAGCCCGCACACCCGTCCTGCGGTCGCTTGTGCGATGGGGCTCGTTCACCGCGGCCGGCTGCGTGATGCACGGAGCCTACAGGGCATCCGTGCGTCTGGACTGATGCACATTTGCAGGGCGTTCGCCACGTATAATGTCGCTCGACTCCAGATACGCCATCTCGATAAGATAAGTCAGCATGTCACAGCGTTCAGCTTCTGCCATGGCGCGAAGTTGACCAAGCATGGATTGCAGATAATCGAGGGTTTCGGTCCGTCGCCTGCTGTACATGTTGGCCATCGAAAATCACACTCCTCCCCGCCGAATGAACCACTCGGTCTCGTTCGGCGACCCCATGAGTAACCCGGTACCCAGTCCGGGTTGCCAAGATGTTCCAATCTTATGTCACCTATATTAAAAAGTGCAATAAAAATTTATAATCGCGCATAGGTTGCAGAACATTAAAGCCCAGGTTTTTGCCCTGCCCCTTGACCCGGCGCGAAAGCACGGCCATTTGACGGTACCTGAAGATTTTCCCGTCGCGGTCACAGGAAACATTCCCCGCCGCAGACCCAGCATACATGGTAAAAATGGACGTCGTCGTCGTCGAGTCGCCCGCAAAGGCGAAGACAATCAACAAATATCTTGGTCGCAACTATAAGGTTCTGGCTTCCTTTGGCCATGTCCGCGACCTTCCCGCCAAGGACGGATCGGTTCGCCCGGACGAGGACTTCGCCATGTCCTGGACGGTGGACGGGGCGTCCGCCAAGCGCCTCGCCGACATTGCCAAGGCGGTCAAGGACGCCGATGGCCTGATCCTCGCAACCGACCCGGATCGCGAGGGTGAAGCCATTTCTTGGCATGTGCTCGATGTTCTGCGGGCGAAGAAGGTGCTGAAGGACAAGCCGGTCAGCCGGGTGGTCTTCAACGCCATCACCAAGCAGTCCGTGCTCGATGCCATGGCCAATCCTCGCCAGATCGATACGCCGCTGGTGGACGCCTATCTGGCACGCCGCGCACTCGACTATCTGGTCGGCTTCACGCTCTCTCCCGTGCTGTGGCGCAAGCTGCCCGGCGCCCGTTCGGCCGGCCGCGTGCAGTCGGTGGCGCTGCGTCTCGTCTGCGATCGCGAAGCCGAGATCGAGCGCTTCGTACGCGAGGAATACTGGAATATCGCGGCCATTCTCGACACGCCGCGAAAGGACAGTTTCGAGGCGCGTCTGACTGCCTATGAAGGCAAGAAGCTGCAGAAGCTCGACATCAAGAACAAAAGCCAGGCCGACGGCATCAAAGCGATGCTGGAAGGCGCGCGTTTCAACGCGGTTTCGGTGGAAGCCAAGCCGACAAAGCGCAACCCTGCCCCACCCTTCACCACGTCGACGCTGCAGCAGGCGGCGTCCTCGCGCCTGGGCTTTTCCGCCAACCGCACCATGCAGGTCGCGCAGCGCCTGTATGAAGGCATGGACATTGGCGGCGAAACGGCTGGTCTCATTACCTATATGAGAACCGACGGCGTGCAGATGGCGCCCGAGGCAATCTCGGCCGCCCGCGCCGCCATCGGCAAGGAGTTCGGCGACAGATACCTGCCGGAAAAGCCGCGCTACTACACAACCAAGGCGAAGAACGCGCAGGAAGCGCACGAGGCGATCCGCCCGACCGACTTCTTCCGCACGCCGGCCTCCGTTCGCCAATATCTGGATGCGGATCAGGCCCGCCTTTACGAGCTGATCTGGAAGCGCGCCATCGCCAGCCAGATGAACCCCGCCGAGATCGAGCGCACCACCGTGGAGATCGAGGCCGTCAACGGGACGCGGACGGCCGCCTTGCGCGCGGTCGGCTCCGTCATCCGCTTCGATGGCTTCATCGCCGCCTACACGGACCAGAAGGAGGAAGACTCCGAGGACGAGGACAACCGCCGCCTGCCGGAAATCCGCAGCGGCGAGCAGCTTGCGCGCGAGGCCATCCAGGCCACGCAGCACACGACCGAACCGCCGCCGCGCTATTCGGAAGCCTCGCTCATCAAGAAGCTGGAGGAACTCGGCATCGGCCGTCCTTCCACCTATGCGGCGACGCTGAAGACGCTGGAGGATCGCGAATATGTCACCATCGACAAGCGCCGCCTGATCCCGCATTCCAAGGGCCGTCTGGTGACGGCCTTCCTCGAAAGCTTCTTCGACAAATATGTCGAGTACGACTTCACCGCCTCGCTCGAAGAAAAGCTGGACGAGATTTCCGACGGCAAGCTCGCCTGGAAAGACGTGCTGCGCGACTTCTGGAAGGATTTTTCCGCCTCGGTCGACGACATCAAGG
>WPCJ01001002.1_pt1 | contig 13288 bp, 9 predicted proteins | sample 5399831 | NCBI WGS metagenome assembly WPCJ01 (sample SAMN12869470, study PRJNA574797) | sludge metagenome | isolation source: wastewater treatment of pH10 | place: China:Beijing | collected 2019-05-20 | reverse complement strand
CCTGAATACATAAAAGAAAAAATACAGGAACGAAAAAAATTCCTCGGAACAAACAAATAAAGTGGAAAGAGCGAAAGAATAAAATGTATGAGGAAAAAATAGTAACTCTCCGGAAGAAATTGGAGAAATATAATAATTTTTTTAAATAATATGCCGGATGACCTGAATGACCGGAAAGAAAATTCCTTCAGACCTCTTGACCGTTATAGGGCTTGTGCTCCTTACCGATCTCTTTGTGCTCATGCCCGGATTAAGTGAAACTGTGTTCCGCAATATCCTCGGCCTGCCCCTTGTACTTTTCCTGCCAGGATATGCCCTGATAGCTGCACTTTTTCCCGCGAAATCAGACCTTGACGGCATTGAAAGGACAGCCCTTTCCTTCGGGCTGAGTATTGCGGTCGTGCCCCTGATAGGTCTTGGGCTTAACTATACCCCGTGGGGAATAAGGCTTCTGCCAATCCTTATAAGCCTGTCAGTGTTCACAATTATAATGTGCGGGCTTGCCTACATAAGGAGGGCAAAACTTCCCGAAGCTGATGCCTTTGAGGTTCCCTTCAGGAAAACCCTGCTCGAAATAAAAGCAGAAATTCTGGAAAAGCCCGAACCAGGACTTGACAGGACCCTTACAATCATTCTGGTTATTTCCATTCTCCTCTCCGTTACAACCCTCGTGTATGTGATTATTACCCCAAAAGAAGGGGAACACTTCACGGAGTTCTATATCCTCGGGCCTGAAGGAATGGCTGATAATTACCCGACAAACTACACACTCGGAGATAGCGGAAAAGTAATTATAGGGGTCGTAAACCACGAGTACAGGCCTGTAAACTACACACTGGACGTCAGGCTTGAAAATAAATCCCTTCCAATTCCTGGAAATATGCAGCAGGTATCACTCGCACATAACGAGACCTGGGAAAAATCTCTAACGTTCATTCCTCCGGAAGAAGGGAAAAACATGAAACTTGAGTTCCTGCTCTTTAACGAGACAGATAAGAACACGTCCTACCGGGACCTCCACCTCTGGATAGATGTAAACTCAACAGGGACCTGATACAACTGATACACCTGATACAACTGATACAACTGATACAGAAAATTTCATAACTCGAAAAAGTAGGATTGGAGCCCGGAATCTTATTTTTGATCTGTGCCATTTTGTTCAAATCCGAAATACCGGATTCAGGCTCCGGGTTTTATTTATCGGGTTTCTTCTGAAAATTCGATTATTCGGAATCCTGAAAAAGTTCTTATGGAAAACGGGTCTGTAATATTTTTACGGACTCAAAACTTTTTTGCTTCCAGTTTTAAGTTTAGACTCTTTAAGTTTGGACCCTGGAAATTAAAACATCTAACTATCTACAAAACTTCATATAAGATTTTATAATAAAAACCTGTATAATATGAAAGTCGTATAACATCCCCAAGATTTAATAAGGAAAACAACTAAAAAACATTTAATAAGATGTCCACAAAATAAATCTGGACTGCCCTGTTTGAAAGAGGAGCAATTTCCGTGCGAAAACCAACTAATTATCACAATAAGCAAAAAAAACTGAATATTCAGGTTATCGTTTCAGTCCTTACTCTGACCCTGCTGGCAATTTCTGCACATGCCGCACCAGGAAGCAGCCTGGAATTATCCCCTTCAACAGATACAGGGCATCTTTCAGAACAGATATATTCAGAGGTTTCGGGAGAAACAGAAAACTCCGTATCTGCATCGGTTCTGCATGAAGATCCCGACCCAATTCAGAAAATCGAGCAGTATGTAGATATCATATATACCGCAGGAGGAATCGGGGCAGCAGTTCTGATTCTTATAGGGTATTTGCACATAACTTCTGGAAATCCGGAGGTTACAAAAAAATATATAAAAGGACTCCCCCGGATCAGAATCAGGAAAATAACAGGGCCTGAAGAATCTGGCATGGAGAAGGGTCAGGACGTTCAGAGAATTCAGGAAAATATTAAGGACGCCCAGAAGATTCAGAACATTCAGGAGAATGTCCGGGGTGTCCAGAATGTTCAGAAAAATGTTCAGGAAAATATTCAGGAAAATAGTCAGGAAAATATTCAGGAAAATATTCAGGAAAATATTCAGGAAAATATTAAGGAAAATAGTCAGGAAGAATTCAAAGCCAAACGGCTCAGGCTTCTTACGGCACTTCCTGTCCTGGGCATAACAATTGCGGAACTTCTGATCTTTTCAGGCAGGATGGGTGCAGCTGTCTGGGTACATATAGGGATCGTTATCTCCCTCTCTCTTTCAGACATATTTTTAAAAGATCCGGAGGTACACAGGATATATCAGGCATTGATGCTTCTGCCCGTACTCAGGCTTATTAACCTTTCAATGCCGATATTTTTTGAAACTACCCTTTACACCTTCATGTTTGTCTACGGACCCCTTGCAATTCCTGTGATAACTATTATACTTCACCAGCGTGATTCCCTTGAGCAGATAGGCATAACTATGAAGAATTTCGTGCCTTACATGCTTATTGCAGTTCCTCTGGGTTTTTTACTCGGATTTGGGGAATACCTTACAATCCGGTCAGGATACCTGATTCCGGACCTGACTTTTGTAAATCTTCTTAAGCTTACCTTTATAATGGTTTTTTTCGTGGGGCTTGTTGAAGAACTGATTTTCAGGTCAATCCTGCAAAGCAGGCTCGAAAAAGCTCTCACCGTCCGGGAAGCCCTGTTGATTACAAGCCTTATGTTCGGGCTGATGCACTCAGGGTACGGCACTTTTCAGGAAATTCTCTATACGGGTTTTGTAGGGCTTATCATGGGACTCGCTTTCTACAAAACAAGGAGCTTGCCTTTTATTGCGGTCCTTCACGGTTTTGTTAACGTTTTCCTCTTCGGGATCCTGCCCCACCAGCTAAATATCTTACCAGGACTCTAAACAATTCATACAAAACCAAATTAAAATTCAATAAATTTTTTAAAATTTTCTCTGGGTTTTCTTCCCGATCCATTTTTCTTTTCTTATATTCTTTATTTTTCAGATCTCCTTTCTCTACTATTTCGAAAAAACCATAATATTCCTGAAAGAAAACCTGATATCATGAATTAAACAAAAATGGAAAACCCCTTTTTAAGAGATAAAAGAAAAATTAGAGCATACTGACGACAGGAAGCAATGAGAAAGTAATAAAAAAGATAAGATGAAAAAAAACTTTTTTTCAAAAAAGAGCCGGTAATTTCAAGAGAAGTAATAAAGAGAAGTAATAATCTCATAGGATTGTAGCAACCTTAAAAACGACAATCGCAGCAAAACTGCACAGTAAAGGAATAATTGGCAAATTAAAAGAGTTATTAAGTCGTCTATTCCAGTATTTGGATGCGGAAAGAACTTCCTTCAAGGAAAGAAGGGAAATCAGCCCGACAACTACAGCAGACCCATATTGAGGAAGACCAGGGGTTGTGACCATGGAAATTACACTTGAAGAGATAGCGCTTGAGGAAATAGCACTGGTTGAAACTATACTTAAGAGCATAAAGACACCCCTTTAAACATTAAAGCATATACCCCGGATACTGGAGAATCATTGATATAATAATAGACTACTGACATAATCTTAGATCATTGGTATAATAATACAACATACTATAAAACACTTTTTCCAAGTTCCTAAATTTTAATAGCGGGTAGATGCCTTTATTGTCCTCCCGGATTCATTGAACACGGTTTTAAAATTAATAACAGGAAAATATTAGAATCAGGCTTATGAGCGGTCCTATCTCCAGCACGTAATACATTGCAGAGGGAGAGGTTATTGGAATAGAAAACCTGTTTACCTGAAAAAAATAGGCTGTAATTGACATGATTAATCAAGGAGCAGATGTAAAAAAATGAACAGTGAAACTGTATAAAAGACAGATAAATATCCCTGCTAACAGCCACTAAAAAATAAACATATATAGCCAGTATTTGCCTGACTATATTCTCAGTCTCCTCATGATTATCTACTTAATATCCAGGACAGGAGATTTTATAATAGACAGGGAAAAAGGAAAGCCCGTAATTCTGAGGCAGAAAAAGATCATGCAAAAAAGAAGAAATTAAGGTAACAGAAAAATTTTAAAGGGCTTCAGGAGTAAACTGGCATGAAACATTATAGAAAATATTCGTGTACGGAAAGATGCCCTATAAAAAGTTTTGCAAAAGATTTTGTAAAAATAGTGGAGATTAAGAATATAAAACAATAAATAAAAAAGATAGAAAAAGAAAAAAGTAATAAAGTGTAAACTGGAAAATAATTTGTCATGGATAGGGTTTATCGAAATAGAGAAGTAAGTTCACAATCAAGTTTCACAATCAAGTTTCACAATCAAATAATATTATGTTTACCAAACAAAAAAAATTGAAATTTTTTGAGATATTATCTACCTGAACAACTTAATTTATTCGATCCTCTAATTCATTATTCGAAAGTTAAATTCAACTTTAACTTCAACTTTTTCTATCCGGATATTCTCCAGTTATTTTTCCTCTTATTTGCCCTTTACTTTTAATTATTAATTAAAATGTTGGTTTGTCTTGGAGTTGTCACTTTCTTTACAGTTTATTTATTCTGTTCAGCTTTAATGTTAAACGGTCTTTTCTTATTTTGATACACAGAAAAAATAATGACAGAAAGACGCGAAAATTTAAAAATAGCTAAAAAGTGACTGAAATAAATCAGAAAGTATTAAAAAAATAATAGTGCAAAGTTGCACGAAACCTGTCTGATGCGGCAAAAAAGAGAATGATTCCGGAAATGCGGAATTTAAATTACTCCGGTTACTTTGTAAACGACAATTGCAGCAAAGCTGAACAGCAAAGGCAGAATTGTCATATTAAAAGAACTGTCCAGTGATCTGTTCCAGTGCTCGGATGCTGAAAGGATCTCCTTCAAAGAAAGAAGGCTTATGAGCCCTACAACCACCGCAGCACCATATTGAGGGATCCCGGGACTTGTAACCATAGAGATTGCACTTGAGGAAATTGCACTCGAGGAAATAGCACTTGATGAAATTATGCTTAACAGCATAAGTATACCTCCCATAAATAATTGATTAGTTTCACACAAGATTTTGTGAAATTATTCGTATACGATGATTGCAAAGTATAAAAAAGTTTCTTAAGAAGTTAAACGATTAACATATAATACAAAGTTCATTTCTGGCATGAAACATAAAGCAAAAATATAATAGAAATCAAGAATAGATCAAAAAAATCGGGACTAAATAAGGATGTCAGTATCAAACGCAAAAATTTTTGTTAAAAATATTATATAAGTCAATGTAAGAAAATGCGAGAAAAGAATATAAACATCAAATAACATTACTAATTCATGTACTAAAAAATAATAGAAAGTAAAAGCAGAAAATAACAGGTGATACAGATTAAAAAATTGATGAGTTTGAAAAAAATCAGGGTATACCTTAAAAAACAGGACAAAATATAAAATTTTATATTTAATTTGCAGAGGGCCCGGATTACTATTTACAAAAAATTAATAGATTATTACAGAAAATGTTTGCAAAATATCGATCTTTAGCATTATTATAAATGTTTACTTTTGTAAAATATTTCAAAAAATTTAAGTATGCACATAATAAAAATAAAAAGTATACCCGAATTTTAAAGGAGTAGTTCCCGTGATAAAATCAGCTCATCCCCATAAAAGGCTAAAAGAACATCTCTTTATAACTGTCTCTTTTTCGGTTTTGATTCTGGCTCTACTGACAATTTTACCTGCAGCTGCCGCGGTTGACAGCTGGGAAATATCCCCTGAGAACCCCACTCTTGGAGACACCCTTAGAATCAAGGGAAGCGCTTCTCCGGAAGAGGAGGTTGAAATACAGGTAAGCTTTGAAAAGGATGTTCAGGCATCCGGAGGGGAGTATGAGTACATACTCGAAGACGTCAAAATTCCGGACGGGTTCAATAACCGCTTTACAGTACAGGCAAGTGATGCCAGAAACCTCAATGTCAGAGTAAAAATGCTAATCTGGATAACCAAGAGTTCAGAAGCTTCCGGTAACATCGCAACTGTAACGCAGTCAAGTGTCCCTCCAGGAACCTATCAGATAAAAATGGATGGAGACGCTAAAAATGGAGATTCAACGGTGAACCTGAAAATTACTGCTGTTCAGAGGATAAAAGCAGATTCAGGAGGGGACTTCAGTTATTCATATAATACAAAAGCAGTCCCCCCGGGAGACTTTAAGGTAAGTGTGGGAGGCACTACTCGAAAAGTAACCCTCAAGGGAAAAACCTTAGCTATAACACCTGCCCATCCATTAGAAGAAATAGAAACTGTCACGGAAAAGAATTCATCGGAAATCCGGGAAAAAATGGAAAATAATACTGAAGCAGTCTTGAACTCGGATCAGGACAGTGAAAACGTAGAACATGAAGAAGTTCATAAGTCTCAACCTGTGAAACCTCAGCCTGTTGAAAAATCAGGGCTTCCCGTAGATACGGTTTACATGCTGGGAGGTATGGTAGCAGCATTATTAATTCTTATTTTGTATTCAAAGAGAAAATAAAACAAGATGAATTATTTCAGCCGGATTGAATGAAAAGATTTGCTATCCTGAGCTGATTAACCAGAAATTCAATGGGGAAAATGGAGGCATGTAATTGAGAAAAAGTCAATTAATACTTATACTGGCAATACTCGTCTTAACCTCAGCGCCGGTAATGGCATCCTCAGCGCCGACAGTGGCATGCTGTGAAGAGACAGAGACAATTGCTAATTTGAATTTTACTGATAAAGTGGTCTATTTTCTGGACCACACCAGTGACCCGGCAGAAGGGAACTGGATTGTAATGGGGTGCCCGAATGAAGGCACAAGGATTCAACTTCCTACACCGATGAAACTCACATATAACGGTCCTAAACACATGGAATATGGAGGAGCAAAAGGGGCTCTGAACAAATGTGAAGAAGAAAGTTATACCATAACATACCCTTCAACCAGGTCCTATACCACTCATCCGATTTTTCTCCCGACTGAAAAAGTGGAGATGTCTTTCTACGGAGAGCCAGCTCTTGAAAACGAAACAGTGGATATTTACCTGATCAAATTGACTTCAGGTTGTGCACACGAGCTTCTTGATTCTTTCCTGGCAGGAGATATCAGGAACTTAAATACTCTTTTCGAAGAAAGCGCGGGTGAAGAATACAAAAAATACTCTGTTAAACTTGACGAATGCGGGGATACATCAGACTATAACCTGGGACTTCTTGATGCAGGACAGTACTGCATAGTTATGGTCCAGCAGAATCAGGATAGAAGTCTGACAGTCCTTTCTTCAACAGCCTTTGTAGTTACAGAACATAAACTGTGTATTTCGTCCCCTTCCAGTATAGTAAAAGGAAAAGACCTTGACATAAGCATGTCACTGGAAGGAGCTGCCGGGAATGATTGCATATACGCGGCTGTACTCATAAAAGAGCAGGCATATAAAGCAAACATAGAAATAAACTCCAATGGCACGAAAGCCGGAACTTCAGTCATAGTTAATGAAGTGGACCTTATTGAAGAATTTGATATCAAATCCTCAAATTACAGGTCAAAACTGACAAAGAATGAGCTCCAGACAGAAATTCAGACCCTTATAGGAGAAGGAAAAGGTGCGATAGCAATAGGAGAAGTCGGCCAGGATAAACTGTCGCTTACCGCATTTGATCTGCCTGTAGGATGTTATTACCTCCTTGTGGGCGCATACAGCCCTGAAAAAGGACTTGTAGGCCTTAATCAAACGGAAGTAGAAATTAAACCAAAAGGAAGCTCAAAGAGTGATGATAAGAAAGATAAAGAAGACTTTACCGAGCCTGAGAAAAATATCAAAAAGAAAGATTCCTGCCAGCAGTTTGTGTCAAATGGCAAAAAGGTAAAGTTTTATTTCAAAAATGCAGCCACTCCTGTAGGTTATATTGAGTTTTACTCCCGGAAGACAGCAGGCAGAATAACGGCTTTTGTTGAGGAATTGAAAGGAAAGTCCTCAAAAGTTACTGAGGAACCTGAAGGGGAAGTTTACAAATATATCAATATCCAGGTAGGAGACGGGAAGTTATCGAGCTCGAAAAATATAAAGGATGCTATAGTGGGTTTCAAGGTGAGCAAAGAATGGATAGATGAAAACCACATTGATACGGATACAATAGTCCTTCAGCATTACACCGAAGACCAGTGGAACCCTCTTAAAACGGAAAAAACAGGCGAAGATGACGAATATATTTATTTCGAAGCCGAAACAACGAGTTTCTCTCCCTTTGCAATTGTAGCGAGCAAGAACATCCTCCTGATTGAAGAAAAAACAGGAGGAGATGAAGACCATTCAATTTCTGACGAAAAACAGCAGGGCAATTCAGAAATAGCCATGGGATCTGATACGTCTCCTGTGGAAGACGGGAATTCAGGATTGAAAATTGCCAGCTTCTTGTTGGGGGCCCTTGTGATTATTGCAATAGGAGCAATTATAAAGAAAAGAACAGCTGAGAAGAGTGAAGACGAAAATTCTGAAAAGAAAACGTGAGCAGGAGATAATATCTCCTGTTTAATTCTATTTTTTAAATTAGCCAGCTAACAGCATTTCTATTAAAAACCTGCCTTTTACATTTAAATAAGGCTTTTTAATCCTTCTTCCAGTTCGATCTCGCCTTTCCACCAGCCGGAAATTTTTGAGACATCCGCCCTTGAGTCCCGAACATCTCCTGCCCTTGACCCGACATGTACGATCCTGCTTGAGGAGCCGGTAAGTTCAACAATCTTCTCGGCCAGCTCCAGGACTGTTACACTTTTCCCCATAGCCACATTGAATACCTGGCCGTCTCCATTTTCAAGAGCTGCTACATTTGCCCTGACAACATCCCTGACATGTACAAAATCCCTGCTCTGAAGTCCGTCGCCATGAATAACAAGGTCTTTTCCTGCTTTTGCCTTTTCAAGGAAAATGGGGATTACAGCTGCATATGGAGACTTTGGGTCCTGGCGAGGCCCATAGACATTAAAGTAACGTAAACAGGTAGTCCTGAGCCCATGTTCTTCGTAAAACATCTTTGCCAGGAATTCCCCGTCAAGTTTGGAGATCGCGTAAGGTGAAGCTGGCTCCGGATACATGCCTTCACTTTTAGGGAGGACAGGATTGTTCCCGTAAACTGCAGCTGAAGATGCTGTTACAAACTTTTCGACTCCTTCCCTCACGCATGCCTGCAATACATTAAGCGTTCCCAAAGTATTTATCCGAAAAGCCTCGACTGGTTTTTCACAGCTAAGCGGCACTGATACAAGGGCAGCTTCATTAAAAACGCAGTCCATACCTGAGATAGCCTTTTCGACCGAAGAAGGATCACATATATCCCCCTGAATAAATTCGACATTTTTGTGCTGAGGGATATTTTTAGAAAAACCGGTAGCGAAATTGTCAAGAATTCTTACACTATGGCCTGCTTCTGCAAAATACTCAGCTATATGGGAGCCTATGAAACCTGCTCCTCCTGTAATCAGCACTTTCATGCTTCGAGAAAAGGGAAAAGTATAAAATAAAATTTTCTATGCAGGCCTGAAAAATAGAATTAAAAAATATTAATAGAAATAGAAAAAACGGATAGTAATCAGAAGGAAGTTCCTTCAGAGGGGAAAATTTTTCATAGAAAGAAGCCTTATGGGTACAGGGGAATTAAAAAATTGGGAATCAGGGTTCCAGAACTATAAAAGCTTTTAGGACCTCATAAGTTTATTAAGGTTTTTGCTGTATAGCTATCGGGGCGGGATAACTTTCTAAACTACAATTTCGAGTTGAAACTTAGTTAGAATTTTAAGTAAAGAATTGCGTGTAACCGCACCTTGAAATTTCCTTTTTAAATTCTCCAATCTTCTGCAGCAATATCTGAATCTGGACTTTGTTGGTAAGGTAAAAAATTCAGAAAAGATATAATAAGTAGAAGAGGAGTGTATAAATAAATACAAAAAGATTTTGAAAAAGAGGATGTCGCCAGAAAGCTTACATAAGTATAAATTGTAGGAAGAGAGATTACTAAATATTTCCACAGTGATAAAAATGACCGGGAACAGACAATTTTCTCTTGATCTGCTGATTGTAGCAGCTCTTGTGGTCCTTACTGATATCTTTGTACTTGTGCCCCCACTCAGCGGAAGCTTTCTGCGCACAGTCCTCGGACTTCTTCTGGTTCTATTCCTGCCGGGATATGCACTGACCGCAGCTCTTTTGCCTGCAAAAAAGGATCTGGAAGGAATTGAAAGAGCACTTCTCTCTTTAGGGTTAAGTATCGCAATAACCCCGCTTATGGGATTTGGAATGAACTATACTTCCTGGGGGATCAGGGAAATTCCTGTACTCGCAGGACTTTCAGCTTTTACTCTTCTCAGCTGTGGGGCAGCATACTACAGAAGATCCAGGTTACCTGAAACTGAAGCTTTCAATATTACAGGTGAAACTTTTACCTCCACACTGAAAACAGAAATCCTTGAAGAGATCGGATACGGGACCAGCAAAGCCTTTGCAGCCTTGCTGATAATTTCCATACTGGCTTCCCTTGGCAGCCTTGCGTATGTCATAGGAAATCCCAGAGGAGAAGAGCCATTCACTGAATTTTACATCCTGGGTCCTGATAGGGTGGCTGAGAACTACCCGACAGAATACACACAGGGAAACAGCGGAACGGTTATTGTAGGGGTAAAGAACCATGAGCACAGAAACGTGGATTATACAATGGAAGTCAGGCTCGAAAATCACTCCCTGCCCCTTCCAGAAGACCAGAAATACATCAGCCTTGGACACAACGAATCATTGGAAGAGCCAGTCACTTTTACCCCGTCTGTTGAGGGGAATAACATGAAACTGGAGTTTCTGCTTTTTAACGAAACCGAAAAGAGTATACCTTACAGGAATACGCACCTCTGGATAAATGTCACAAAGGAGACCTGAAGATGGCGTCTTCAGACTATCCTTCTTCTGAACGTGAGGCAGGGCAGATCTCTTTGCCGGAGTTTGGGAAAATGTTCAAAATACAGACCAGTGAAAAAACCGGATATTTACAAAAGATATTTTCTGCAGGAGCTCCTGTTATTGCTATCGCCTTTGCCGAGTTGCTGATATTTACCGGAAGAATAAAAGAAGCCGCTGCCACCTATACACTGCTTCTTATCATCCTTTCACTTTCAATAATAGCCTCAAAAAAACTGGAGACACGCAAGGTCTACCAGGCATTAATACTCCTGCCAGTTCTTCGGCTGGTAAACCTTTCAATGCCTATATTCTTTGAAGCCAATATTTACTCTTTCGTATTCATGTATTTGCCCATGACAATCCCTATAACAATTGTATCTGTATATCAGGAAATTCCAAAAGAAGGAAAAATGGATTTGCTCAGGAAAATGGGGCTTTATCTGCCTTTTTCTCTGCTCGCAGGTTTGATTTTTGCAGAGGCGGAGTATTTGATCGTACAGACAAGACCGCTTATCCCGGACCTTTCATTTTTTAACCTTCTTCAACTTACAATTATAATGATTTTTATAGTAGGCCTGATTGAAGAACTCATATTCAGGGGAATTATCCAGACAAGGCTGGAAGAGTTTTTAGGACCTGCAGGAGGAGTCCTGCTTGCAAGTCTTCTGTTTGGGGTAATGCACTCAAGTTATGGTACTTTTTACGAAATAGTATATACTTTTCTTGCAGGAGGTATTCTCGGGTATTTCTTTTACAGAACGAAAAGCCTTCCTCTCGTTGTAATGATTCACGGTTTCATAAATATATTCTTATTCGGGATAATTCCCCACCTGGGTCCGGGACTGGGTCTGGTATAAAAATAGAAGCCGGTTGAGAAAATAAAAAAAGCCGTGCTGAGCAGATTACACAAATTAAGCAAACTGGCGAAGGTTAAACCGGGGAGGGAATTTATGGGATCCGAGCTGCTCAAATTTAACAGGACTGGATTAAAACTCCTTTTCTGCTTATTCACCACATTTTTTCTCTTTTTAGGGTGTCTGGCTCCTTCTGCAAATGCTGAGGTAGTAGGCTGGGAAGCAACCCCTGAAGACCCGGGGAAAGGAGAGACAATAATAATCAGCGGACTTGCCTCACCTGAAGAAGAGGTGGAAGTTTCAATTTCTTTTGAAAAGACAGTTCCTGTTTACCTTGGAGAGTACACTTACGAATTAGAAAACATCGAGGTTCTCAATTTTAATAATCTCTTAACTATAAGGACAGAAGGGGTAGAGAGCCTTAAAGTAAAAATGAAAATGGTTCTCTCAAAAACAGAAGCTGCCCGGGCGGAAGATGGGACCGCTACCGTGTCCTTTTCCGGGGTATCTCCTGGAAAGTATAAGATAAGGGTAGAAGGCGCGGCAGAAGACGGAGCCTCGGGTGTTAACCTGAAGGTTACATCAGTCCAGAAATTGAGAGCTGGAAAAGACGGAAAATTCAATTATATATACAGAACTGAGTCGGTTCCTTCAGGCAAGCTTGAGGTCAGAGTGGGAAATTCGGAAAGGGAAATCATACTTGATGCAAAAGGAAAAACTCCTGAACCTGTGAACACGGAAAATGAGGAAAAACGCAGCATTTACCTGGCTGAAAGTTCATGGGATGAAGATAATTCTGAGGCTGCAATTGCAGGAGAAGTCCCTTCAAAAGGGCTTGAAAAAGAGCAAAAAAAAGAGGGACATTATAATCAGGCCTCCAATTTCTTTTATCTGCTTGCCGGAGCCCTGGCAGGATTTGGATGCTTAAAGGTGATTAGAAGAAAAAAGTAAAAGCATTTAGAAGAAAAAAGTAAAAGCACTTTCTCCCCTGCTGTCCCTCTGCCCCGCAGATTATATAAAACACTGCTTTCTTTAAAGGAAAGCAAAATGTTTTATTAACAGGATTCAGGCAGTTTGGAGAAAGATCTATGGAAACGCGCTCAGGCCGCTTCTGGGAAATTGATTGTCTGCGGGGCTTAGCCGTAATAGTGATGCTCGCATATCACTTTCTTTACGACCTGGATTTTTTTGGGCTTGCCAATATAGAATTAAGGTCCGGTACTTTTTATTATACAGGAAGAGGTGCAGCTTTTCTTTTCATCCTGATATCGGGAACTGCCCTTTCCATAAGCCGGTCAAGAACTCTCCAGAGCATGTCTTCAGGAAAGCCTGCTGAGAATTTTACCAGATACCTTGAAAGAGGGTTAAGGCTATTTTCGATGGGACTTGTAATCACAGTAATTACCTGGATTTTTTTCCCAGGGCAGTATATTCTGTTTGGGATCCTGCATTTTTT
>WPCJ01159746.1_pt1 | contig 13313 bp, 11 predicted proteins | sample 5399831 | NCBI WGS metagenome assembly WPCJ01 (sample SAMN12869470, study PRJNA574797) | sludge metagenome | isolation source: wastewater treatment of pH10 | place: China:Beijing | collected 2019-05-20 | reverse complement strand
GCGACGCTGCTGCTGCGGCCGCTCAACCTCGACACGCTGGCGACCGTGGTCTACGGCCATGCCTCGCGCGGCGTCTTCGAGGATGGCGCGCTGGCGGCGCTCCTGATCATCCTGGCCGGCCTCTATCCGGCCTTCGTGCTGGCGAAAACCGGTACGGATCGCGTGGGATAGCCGGCTTTCCAGCCTCGACAAGCCCTCCGCATGGGCCTAAACCCTGTCCCGCCAGGGGGCTGGCTGACTTTCGGCCCGGTGCCGATTCGGAAGTCCATGACCAGACGCGCTGCGATCATCGCTTTCAGCCTCGTCGTCGCCATCGGCCTGCTCGGTTCGCAGTCCTGGGACGTCGCGCTCGGGCGCGTCCAGCGTAGCGCGATCAAGGCGATCGAGGAGCGGACCGGCTTCCTCGTCAAGACGATCGGGCGGGCCGAGATCGCTCTGCTGCCCCTGCCGCGCATCAGCCTGTCCCAGGTCTCCTTTACCCAGCGGGACGGCGCGCTTGCCGGCGAGGCCGTCCGCGTCAAGGCGCATCTGCGCCTTCTGCCGCTGCTCGGCGGGCGCCTCGGCTTCGACCGGGTCGATCTCATCGCCCCCCGGATCGACGTCGCCGTCCAGCCCGGAAGCGATGGCGTCACCGAATGGCTCAGCCCCGCTCTCGCCGAATTCGAACGGCTGCAAAGCCAGAGCAAGATCGTCATCAGCGCTGGCTCGGTCTTCCTGCGGGCGAATGGCGCCATCCAGAGCGTCGTGCGCAATCTCGACCTCGTCATCGACGAGCGCGAACTGAACGAACCGCTCGCCCTGTCCGGCTCGCTGAACTGGCGCGGCGTTCCGACCGAGGTGAACCTGCTCTGGCCGATGGTCGGCGGCAACGCCAAGGCGGCGCTTTCGGCGACGTCATCGCTGTTGAAGCTGCGCTTCGAAGGCACCCGCTCCGGCCCCGGCGAGCCGGTGATAAGCGGCCCGCTCGTGCTCTCGACCCCTTCGCTCCCGAAGCTGCTCGGCTGGTTCGGCGAGGAATCGCGTCTGGGATCGGCGCTCGGTGCCGTCGCGGTCTCGGCCGATATTCAGATGAAGCCACGCGAGGTCTCGTTCAGCAACGCCATCGTCAATCTGGATGGCGAGCGTCTGGATGGCGCGATCAAGCTGGCGGAGACCGGCGGGCGCCTTGCGCTGTCGGGCACGCTCGCGGGCGCCGCGCTCGATCTTGGCCGCATCGTCGATCGCCTGCCGATCCCGGCGGTCGATGCCGCGGATACGGCGCCTTTCGATCTCGATGCCTGGAGCGCGCGCGACATCGACCTGCGCATTTCCGTCGATGCCGCCCGGCTGAAAGGGGCCAGGCTCGACGATGTCGCGACCTATCTGCTGGTCAAGAAAGGGCGTTTCGAGACCGGGCTGCTCCGCGCCGGCGCCTATGGTGGCAGCGTCAAGAGCCGTCTTCTCGCGGTCGCCACCCCGGCCGGCGTCGACATCAAGCTTCAGGCCGGGCTCGACAAGGTCAATCTCGGCCAAGCGGCTTCCGACCTGCCGCAACTGGCGCGGCTGAGCGGCACCGGCAGCCTCCAGCTTGCTCTCGACGGCGTCGGCCGCACCTTCGACGAGTTGCTGGGGTCGCTCACCGGCCGCATCAACCTGGCCGCCCGGCAGGGCGAGATCGGCGGCATCGCCTTCGGGGAGTTGATCCGCCGGGCCGAGCGCAGCCCGGTCCAGGCACTGCGCGACTGGCGGCAGGGCAAGACACCCTACGAGACCATCAGCGCCAATGCCGGGATCGCCGGCGGCCTGCTCGCCTTGACCGAGGCGCAGATGAATGGCGCAAACTACCGCTTCAATCTCGCCGGCAGCGCCGCGCTGCGCCCCCGCACCCTCGACATGACGGGACTGCTCGCCTCCTCCAGCGGCGCCCTGAAGCTCCCCTTCCTGCTCAAGGGACCTGTCGACGCTCCGGCCTTCGATGTCGCGAGCGAGGCTTTCCTCAGCCCTGCCGGCGCTTCCCTCATGCCCACGCTGCTCACCCGATAGCTGCCCGGGTTGCCGATGTTCCGGGAATCCGCTCCGATGCCGCCGGGTCTCGTTGCGGCAGCGGAAAGGATGCGGCGAGGAAGATGTGGATCACGGGCGCGCTTGCGCTCGCAGGATGGATGACGGCAGGCATGGCCGATGCGCAGGATATGACAGTCGAGAAGAAGGTCTTCGAGCTTCCGAGCTTCACCACGCAGAGCGGCCGCACGCTGAAGGATGTCCGCGTCGGCTGGGAGAGCTACGGCACGCTGAACGCCGACAGATCCAACGCCGTGCTGATCTGCCATTTCTTCTCCGGCAATTCGCACGCCGCCGGCAAATACGCGGCCGACGATGCGGCGCCGGGCTATTGGGACGCAATCATCGGCCCCGGCAAGGCGATCGACACGAACACCTATTTCGTCCTGTCCTCGGACACGCTGGTCAACCTCAACACCGGCGATCCCAACACCACCACCACCGGCCCGGCCTCGACCAATCCCGATACCGGCAAGCCTTACGGGCTCGACTTTCCCATCGTCACGGTCCGCGATTTCGTCGAGGTCCAGAAGGCGTTGGTCGAGAGTCTCGGGATCAGGAAGCTCGCGCTGGTCGCAGGCCCCTCGATGGGTTCGCTCCAGACCTTCGAATGGGCGGCGAGCCATCCCGAGATGGTCGCCAAGGCCATGCCGGTGATCGGCGCCGGCGAAGCCGATGCGATGCTGATCGCCTGGCTCGACGTCTGGGCCGCACCCATCCTCGTCGATCCCAACTGGAGCAACGGCGACTATTACGGCAAGACGCCGCCTCTGGCCGGCCTCGCCAAGGCACTGACCGCCGTGACCCTGCAGGCCAATCACCAGGACTGGGCCAACGCCACCTTCGGCCGCCGCCCGGCAAAAAACGGCGAGGAGCCCGGCAAGGCGCTCGCCAACAAGTTCCAGGTCCAGAGCGTGCTCGACAATGCCGGCATGGCCCGCGCCAGGCTCTCCGACGCCAACCACTTCCTCTATCTGGTCAAGGCGAACCAGCTCTTCGCCGCAGGCGGCACCTCGCTCGCGGACGGCATGGCCAAGATCAAGGCGCCGATGCTGCTGATCACCCAGCCGAAGGACCTCGTCTTCACGCCAGACATGGTCGCGACCACGGTAATGGCGGCGAAGGCCGCCGGGCGCGACATCAGCCACGCCACGATCGACGGCTCGCGCGGCCATCTCGACGGCGTGATGTCGATGAAGCAGGCAGAAGGCGCGATCCGGGAATTCCTGGAGAAATAGGCAAGTAGCGGCCGGCCGCTCACGCTGCGACCGGACCGTCCATCCGGTGGACGATCCGGTCGATCAGGCCCCATTTCAGGGCCTCTTCCGGGGTCATGAAGCGGTCGCGGTCGAGCGACCGCTCGACCTCTTCGTAGCTGCGGCCACAATGCTCGGCATAGAGCCGGGTCAGGCGATGCTTGGTCTGCCGCATCTCCTCCGCATGGATCATGATATCGGAAGCCTGCCCCTGGAAGCCGCCGAGTGGCTGATGGACGTGCAGGCTGGCATTGGGCAGTGCCCCGCGCTCGCCCGGCTCTCCGGCCATGAGCAGAAACGAGCCCATCGAGCGCGCCGTACCCATGCACAAAGTATGTACCGGCGAGCGGATGTAGCGCATCGTGTCGTACATCGCGAAGCCGCTGGTCACCACGCCGCCCGGCGAGTTGATGTAGAGATGGATCGGCTTCTTCGGGTTCTCCGCCTCCAGAAACAGGAGCTGCGCACAGACCAGCGCGCTCGTCGCGTCGTTGACCTCTCCGTTGAGGAAGATGATCCGCTCGCGCAGCAGCCGCGAGTAGATGTCGAACGAGCGCTCCCCGCGGCTCGACTGCTCGACGACCATAGGGACGAGTTGCATCGCTTCGCGCATCGGCGAACTCCAGGGTTTCGAGAAAGCAGGATGATGGTTTTGCGTCGTCTCAGGCAGCGGCGCGCATCAGCGGCGGCCCATTGCTGTTTGCTGGAACCAAATCCAGTCCGACACGGCGATCGGTCAGTTCATGGATCACACGCAGACAGCTTCCGCCGGCCTCGCTGGCGCTAATGCGGAACGTGACCACGCTTTCCAGAAAGGGCGCCTCGCTGTCGCGCATGCGATAGCGCAGCACCTTCCCCGGTGTAACGATGCTCGGCTCGGCATCGGCCAGTTCCGCGTCGGGTAGCCAGTGCTCGCGCAGGCTGGGTGTGCTGAGCGCACGCCAGAGCTTCTCGGGCGGCTCCGCGAACCGGAATTCGAGGACGAGAGGATCGGCCGCCGCCTCGCTGTCCTCGCCGCTCATTGGTCCATCTCCCTGAGCAAGGCCCTGAGATCGTCGATCCGCTCTGGCCAGAAGGCGCGGTATTTCGTCAGCCATCGCGCGACCAGCGCCAGTCCTTCAGGATCGACCCGGTAATTCACGAAGCGGCCCTGCCGCTCCTCGCGAACGAGGCCGGCACCGCGCAGAACTGAGAGATGCTGCGACATCGCAGGCTGGCTGATCGCGATGCCCTCGCGCAGTGCAGTGGCGTTCGTGCTGCCTGCCGCCAGCTTGTCGAGGATGGCGCGCCGCGTCGGATCCGCCAGCGCCTTGAAGATCTCGTTCTCGATCATGACAAAACATAAGCATCTACTTATGCAATGCGCAAGCCGCCCGTTCTGAGACCGCAAGTCCGGCGAGCGTCCGCCGCTCCCGGAACCGCCTCGGTCTCGGAAGCATATTGCCCCCTACCCCGCCTGCACCGCGGCCTTGATCCCGTCGATCACGAACTGCACGGCGAGGGCCGCCAGGATGACCCCGAGCAGGCGCGTCAGCACGATGTTGCCGGTGACGCCCAGCAGCTTCGCGATCGGCGTCGCTGTCAGGAAGACGGCAAGGCAGGACAGCACCACCAGCCCGCAGATCACCGCGAGCGTGATCAGCAGCAGCGGATCGCCTTGGGCCCGGCCGGCGAGCAGGATCATCGCGGTCAGCGCGCCGGGCCCCGCCATCAGCGGGATCGCCAGCGGAAAGGCCGCGACATTGCGGATGTGATCCTGGGTGATCGCGGTATCCGCCGTCTGCTGTTTGCGCTCGGTCCGGCGCTCGAACACCATCTCGAAAGCGATCCAGAACAGCAGGAGCCCGCCGGCGATGCGGAAGGCCGGCAGCGAAACGCCGAGCGCCTTCAGGACGATGTCGCCTGCCACGGCGAAGAAAGCCATGATGCAGAAGGCGATGATCGAGGCGCGGATCGCGACCTGTTTCCGCTCGCTTTCCGACATCCCCCGCGTGAGCGACAGAAAGATCGGCGCAAGCCCCGGCGGGTCGAGCGTCACCAGCATGGTGACGAGAGCAGCGGTGGCGAATTCGACGAACATGGCGCCACATCAGCACGCCGAAAGCCCGCCGTCACGCACCAAGAAAGGCCGGAATATGGCAACGCGGCGGAAGGCATCCCGAAACGGCCCATAAGATACTGTATTCATTGGAATAATTTTTGCTTGGACAGTGCCTGCTTTCGCTGGCGTCCGCGGCCGGAATCGGCTAGCCAGAAGGCTGAAAAACCAGCAGGAATCGGGACATTTCTCCTTGAGCGACGATACCGACGACAAGCGCGACGAAGCCCCGGACTTCGGCGGCGACATCAAGCCGATCGCGATCACCGACGAGATGAAGAAGAGCTATCTCGATTACGCCATGAGCGTGATCGTGAGCCGCGCTCTGCCCGATGTCCGCGACGGCCTGAAGCCGGTCCACCGCCGCATCCTGTTCTCGATGCACGAGAACAAGAACGTGCCCGAACGGCCCTATACCAAATGCGCCCGCATCGTCGGCGACACGATGGGTAAATACCATCCGCACGGCAATCTCGCGGTCTATGACGCGCTGGTGCGCATGGCGCAGGACTTCTCGCTGCGTCTGCCCCTGATCGACGGCCAGGGTAATTTCGGCTCGATGGACGGCGATTCCGCCGCCGCCGATCGTTACACCGAGGCCCGCCTCGACAAGGCGGCAATGCCGCTGCTCGAGGACCTCGATCTCGACACGGTCGATTTCCAGCCGAACTACGACGGCAAGGAGCATGAGCCGACGGTCCTGCCGGCGCGCTATCCGAACCTCCTCGTCAACGGCGCCGGCGGTATCGCGGTCGGCATGGCCACCAACATCCCGCCGCATAACCTCGGCGAGGTCATCGACGCCTGCGTCGCCTATATCGATGATCCCGAACTCTCGATCGACGACCTGATCGAGATCGTCCCCGGCCCGGATTTCCCGACCGGCGCCTCGATCATGGGCCGCAGCGGCATCCATTCGGCCTATCACACCGGCCGCGGCTCGATCGTGATGCGCTCGAAGACGCATATCGAGGAGCTCCGCAAGGAGCGCGAGGCGATCGTCGTCACCGAGATTCCCTATCAGGTGAACAAGGCGACGATGGTCGAGAAGATCGCCGATCTCGTGCGCGAGAAGCGCATCGAGGGCATCTCCGACCTGCGCGACGAATCCAGCCGCGAGGGCGTGCGCGTCGTCATCGAGATCAAGCGCGACGCCGTCGCTGACGTCGTGCTGAACCAGCTCTACCGTTTCACCCCGCTGCAGACCTCCTTCGGCGCCAACATGGTCGCATTGAACGGCGGCCGTCCGGAGGTCCTCAACCTCAAGGACTTCATCACCGCCTTCGTCGAGTTCCGTGAGCTCGTCGTCTCGCGGCGCACGCGCTACCTGTTGAACAAGGCCCGCGAGCGCGCCCATGTACTCTGCGGCCTTGCGACCGCCGTCGCCAATATCGACGAGGTCATCCGCCTGATCCGCACCGCGCCGACGCCTGCCGCCGCGCATGAAGCCCTGATGGCGCGCGACTGGCCGGCTGACGATATCGCCCCGCTGATCGCGCTGGTCGACGATCCGCGCCATCCGATGAACGCGGACGGAACCTACCGGCTCTCGGACGCACAGGCCAAGGCGATCCTCGAACTGCGCCTCTCGCGCCTCACGGCCCTGGGCCGCGACGAGATCGGCGACGAGCTGGAAAAGCTCGCCAAGGAGATCGCGGATTATCTCGACATCCTGCGCTCGCGCGCCCGCATCCAGTCGATCGTCAAGGCCGAACTCGCCGAGGTGAAGGCCGCTTTCGCCACGCCGCGCCGCACCGAGATCCAGGACTGGGGCTCGGACCTCGACGACGAGGACCTGATCGCCCGCGAGGACATGGTCGTCACCGTCAGCCATGGCGGCTATATCAAGCGCGTGCCGCTCTCGACCTATCGGGCGCAGCGCCGCGGCGGCAAGGGCCGCTCCGGCATGGCGACCAAGGACGAGGATTTCGTCGCGCGCCTCTTCGTCGCGAGCACCCATACCCCGGTGCTGTTCTTCTCCTCGGAAGGCCAAGTCTACAAGGAGAAGGTCTGGCGCCTGCCGCTCTCGGCGCCGAACGCCCGCGGCAAGGCGCTGGTCAATATGCTGCCGATCGAGGCCGGCGAGCGCATCACCACGATCATGCCGCTGCCGGAGGATGAGGCGAGCTGGGAGACGCTGGACGTGATGTTCGCCACCGCGTCTGGCGGCGTGCGCCGCAACAAGCTCTCCGACTTCGTCAACGTCAACCGCGCCGGCAAGATCGCGATGAAGCTCGACGAGGGCGACCATATCGTCGACGTGCAGATCTGCACCGAGAACGACGACGTGCTGCTGACCACCGCCGACGGCCAGTGCATCCGCTTCGCCGTGCCTGAGGTGCGCGTCTTCAAGGGCCGCGATTCGACCGGCGTGCGCGGCATCAACCTGGCCAAGGGCGACAAGGTGATCTCGCTCGCGATCCTGCATCACCTGGACGCCACGCCGGATGAGCGCGCCGCCTATCTGAAGCGTGCTGCAGCCGCCCGCAGGGCGCTGACCGGCGAGGCCGAGGAAGGCAGTGAGGCCCCGGCAACGGTCGAGGCCGATGCCGAGGAGAGCGCCGGCGATATCGAGCTCGGCCAGGAGAAATACGCCGCCATGGGCGCGGCCGAGCAGTTCATCCTGACCGTCTCGGAACGCGGCTACGGCAAGCGCACTTCGTCCTTCGAGTACCGGGTCACCGGGCGCGGCGGCAAGGGTATCGTCGCGATGGTCGTCAACGACCGCAACGGCAAGCTCGTCGCCTCCTTCCCGGCGCTGGATAGCGACCAGCTCATGCTCGTCACCGATGGCGGCCAGCTCATCCGCGTGCCGGTCGATGCCGGCCCGGATAACCGCATCCGCATCGCCGGGCGCTCGACGCAGGGCGTGACGGTGTTCAACACCGCCAAGGACGAGAAGGTCGTCTCGGTCGAATGCATCAACGACGACGGCGAAGGTGGCGAGGACGGCGAGACCGGCGACGAAGCGCCGGGCGACGTCGCCACGGAAGGCTGATCCGCCAGGCTTTTGCAGCCGTGGCTTCAGGCGATGTCTGAAGCCACGGCGCCGGCGATCCGGAATGATGGCTTAGGCCCGCAGCGAACTCTGCCGCTTCCGTTTGACACGCAACGCAGCACACGCTCCCATCCGGTCATGAAGGCTCGTTCCGTGCCCGTCCGCACCCCCGCGATCACGCCGGAGATCATGCTGCGCGCCTATGCCGCCGGCATCTTCCCGATGGCGGAGAGCGCCGACGATCCCGGACTGTTCTGGGTCGAGCCGGAATTGCGCGGCATCATCCCGCTCGACCGCTTCCACCTTTCGGCGCGTCTCGCCCGCACCGTGCGCTCGGATCGCTTCGAAATCAGGGTCGACACCGCCTTCGATGCCGTCATCGCAGCCTGCGCCGAGGCCAGGCCGGACCGGGCCGAAACCTGGATCAACCGCCGCATCCGCGAGATTTTCGGCGAACTCTTCGCGCTCGGCCACGCCCATACCGTGGAATGCTGGCGCGAGGGCCGGCTGGTCGGCGGACTCTACGGGCTTTCGCTGGGCGGGGCCTTCTTCGGCGAGAGCATGTTCCACCGCGAGACCGACGCCTCGAAGGTTGCGCTGGTCCATCTCGTCGCCCGCCTCAGGCGCGGCGGCTATCACCTGCTGGATACGCAGTTCCAGACCGGCCATCTCGCCCAGTTCGGCACGATCGAGATCCCGCGCGACAGCTATCGCAGCCTGCTTGGCGAGGCGATGCGGCACCAGGGGGACTGGCAGGCGTCGCCGACGCTCAAGCCGATCAGCGGCCGCGAGGTGCTCGCCTGGATATGAGCGGCCCTGCCCTAGTCGGCGACGGTCAGTTGCCGCCCATATAAGGATCGCGGCCGGGAGAGGGATTGGTCGGGAAAAAGCGCTGGCTCGGCCGCTGCGGCTGCACCGGCACGCCGCGCGGCGGTTCGATATCGATGCGTCCACCCGGCGGCGGTGCAGCGGGTTGCTGCCCGGGGGGCGGAGGATTGGGGTTGCGCGGCCGGCGCGGATCCTCGACCGGCGGCGCTTCTGACTCCTTCGGATCGACGACGAGCTCGGTACCGCCTTTGCAGTCGGTCAGCCAGGCATCGTAGATCGCGTGTTCGACGCCGTGCAGGCCGGGACTCGCCGCATACATCCATCCGGTGAAGATGCGCCGGTACTCGTTCTTGACCGTGACTTCGTCGACCTCGACGAAGGCGTCGGTCTGCGGCGCCTCCGTCGGCGGCCGCGTCCAGCAGACCCGCGGTGTGAGCTGGAGGGCGCCGAACTGCACGGTCTCGTCGATCGCCACCTCGAAGGAGATGATACGGCCGGTGATCTTGTCGAGCCCGGCGAAGACCGCGGTCGGGTTGCGGATGCGATCGGCCTGAGCCGGGCCCGTCGCGGCGAGCAGCGCGGCCGCGCTCGTGGCGAGGCAGGCCAGGGTCGAAAGGCGGAACAGGAACGGCATGCTGGCGCGAATCTCTTCGACAGCGCGGAAGGACCGCGACGGCGCGCAGTAACACGGTAAAGGGAGCGGAAAAAGGGCGCCGCGCCTGAAACGCGCTGGGTTGGGCCGCCGGTACCCTGCCTGTAGCAAAAAGGCCGCCCCGAAAGGAGCGGCCCGGCATTTCGTGATGCGTCTTGAAACCCCGCTCAGCGGCCCGGCGTCCAGGCCTCGTAGTCGCCGGTCGCGGCCGGGCGTTCGCCTTCGGCAAGCGTCGAGCCTTGCGGGCGATAGGCCAGCGCCGTGCCGGTCCAGTTCTGCTGGTGCGGCTGCTGCCACTCGCGCGGCTGATAGCTTTCCTCGGAAGGCGCGACATCGACGGTGTGGTGCAGCCAGCCGTTCCAGCCCGGGGGCACTTTGGAGGCTTCCGTATCGCCCTTGTAGATCACCCAGCGGCGCTGGAAGCCGAGCGCCTTGTCCTTCACCCCGCCCTTGGTGCGGTAATAGACATTGCCGAACTCGTCCTCGCCCACCCGCTCGCCATGGCGCCAAGTGTGGAAACGCGTCCCGATCGTCTGGCCGTTCCACCAGGTGAAGATCTGCAGCAGCCAGTCCTTCATCGTCCTCAGTCCGTGCGCGCAGTGCAAAACAATTGCGCGACTTATGGCTCCGGCACCGCCTACTGTCCAGCCCGCGATGGGCCGGCCGTGCTGAAACCGCGCGATGTTTCGCCGTGGTCGCAGCGCATCAGGCTCATGACGGCGATGACGTCGGGCGGGACGGCCCTGAGCTGGCGGGTCTGCTTGTCCCGGACCATGACGTTGGTCGCGTTGACGAGCCGGCCCGAGGCGATGAGCGTCGCCAGAACTTCGATCCCGCGCGGATCCAGCTCGTACCGTGGCTTCCCGGGATCACGCGAGCCGGCCATCAGCCGCGCGCTGGCACTCAGCTCCATGACGACATGCGCCGTGGAACCGGAAACGGACGCCTTCGTGAAGCTCAACCTGTTCACCGGCATTCCGGGGGCCGAAATACCGTTCTTGTTGATGGTGATCCTTGGCGCTCCGTGGCAACCCATCCGGCGGGATGCCCATTCTCCCTCGAAGGCCGACGCGAGCGGCTCTCTGTCGTTGCAGCCGGCCAGGATCAGAGTGAGCAGACAGAGGGCATGACGGCGCATGGTTGTCTCGGAGGGATCACGCTCCAGCCTGCATAACCGGTCCGATCTAACGTTACTTTAAGCGGATCGCTGAATCTGCGCGCTGCAAGTCGCCCGCCACGATTCGGCCCCGATTCGAATGGTCGCGATAACGCCCTTCTCGGGGGAAACCGTCCGGGATCAGTCACTTCCGGGAGCCTTTGAAAGCGGTGCTGGCAGCAGGCTCCCGGCGGACCGGTTTCATCTCCCGTCAACTATGAATAGCGGGGATTTTAAGGACTGCGCTTCATCCGGCACTGTGGCAATCTTGTCGAGGCGCATCCGATTCTCCGGCGATTTCCGAGGCTTAGCGGGGGCCTTGCAACTTATCCCCATAACACACACTTCTCTACCAGATGTCGTGTCCACAGGGATCGGGGGACACTATTCCTTGACGCCCGATGGGTATCTGCACTAGATTTTGATCATCGCATGACGGCCGGCGGCACCCCCTCTGGATGACTGCGAAACCCTAGTTTCCCAGTGTGTTCCGGGCCTGCCGCCGCATCCGCCGCCAACAGCGGAAGCGAACGGATTTGCGCGGGCATTTTGGGCGCGTCCGGGATCATCGGCGGGGCCACATCGCCGGGACCCAGAGCATCGGACCAAAAAGTGGAAGCCACTTTTTGGATGAATCCGATGCTCCTGCGTTGGTGGGATCATCGTGATCGCGTCCGAAAGGACGCGCGATGATCCCGGCATCGAACCGAGTTTGGGCTGACATCAGGAGCCGGTGATCAACCGGCCGCGCGGGCTTGCGAAGCGAGTCCGCGGCAGATCAAGGGACGAAGATCATGCGCATCGAGCGCCGCTACACCACCGCCGGACAGTCGCCCTATTCCGCGATTCCGTTCCGATCGGCCGTCAGCGAGATCAAGAACCCGGACGGCTCCGTCGTCTTCCGGCTGGAAGGCATCGAGGTTCCCGAGGCGTGGTCGCAGGTCGCCAGCGACGTGCTGGCGCAGAAGTATTTCCGCAAGGCCGGCGTACCGGCGCGCCTGAAGAAGTTCGAGGAGAACGACGTCCCCTCCTTCCTCTGGCGTTCGGTCGCCGACGAGGCCGCTCTCGCCGAGCTGCCCGAGGGCGAGCGCTACGGCTCCGAGATTTCCTCCAAGCAGGTCTTCGACCGCCTCGCCGGCTGCTGGACCTACTGGGGCTGGAAGGGTGGCTACTTCACCTCGGAGGAGGATGCGGCTGCCTTCCATGACGAGCTCCGCTTCATGCTCGCCACCCAGCGCGTCGCGCCGAACTCGCCGCAATGGTTCAACACCGGCCTGCACTGGGCCTACGGCATCGACGGCCCCAGCCAGGGCCATTTCTACGTCGACTTCAAGACCGGCAAGCTGGTGAAATCGAAGTCGAGCTACGAGCATCCGCAGCCGCATGCCTGCTTCATCCAGGGCGTGCAGGACGACCTCGTCAACGAGGGCGGCATCATGGACCTCTGGGTCCGTGAGGCCCGCCTGTTCAAGTATGGCTCCGGCACCGGCTCGAACTTCTCGATGCTGCGCGGCGAAGGCGAGAAGCTCGCCGGCGGCGGCAAGTCCTCGGGCCTGATGTCCTTCCTCAAGATCGGCGACCGCGCCGCCGGCGCGATCAAGTCGGGCGGCACCACCCGCCGCGCCGCCAAGATGGTCGTGGTCGATGCCGACCACCCCGATATCGAGGCCTATATCGACTGGAAGGTGAAGGAGGAGCAGAAGGTCGCCGCTCTCGTCACCGGCTCCAAGACCGTCAAGAAGCATATGAAGGCCGTGCTCAAGGCCTGCGTGAACTGCGAAGGCGACGGCGATTCCTGCTTCGATCCCGAGCAGAACCCGGCCCTCAAGCGCGAGATCAAGCTCGCCCGCAAGGCGCTTGTGCCGGACAACTACATCAAGCGCGTCATCCAGTTCGCCAAGCAGGGCTACAAGGACATCTCCTTCGACACCTACGACACCGACTGGGATTCCGACGCCTATCTAACCGTCTCCGGCCAGAACTCGAACAACTCGGTCTCGCTGACCGACGATTTCCTGCGCGCCGTCGAGACCGATGCCGACTGGAACCTCACCGGCCGCACCACCGGAAAGGTCCTCAAGACGCTGAAGGCCCGCGACCTCTGGGAGAAGATCGGCTACGCCGCCTGGGCCTCGGCCGATCCGGGCCTGCACTTCAACTCGACGATGAACGACTGGCACACCTGCCCGGCTTCCGGCCGGATCCGGGCGTCCAACCCGTGCTCCGAGTACATGTTCCTCGACGACACCGCCTGCAACCTGGCCTCGGCCAACCTGCTGCAGTTC
>WPCJ01020298.1_pt1 | contig 13316 bp, 12 predicted proteins | sample 5399831 | NCBI WGS metagenome assembly WPCJ01 (sample SAMN12869470, study PRJNA574797) | sludge metagenome | isolation source: wastewater treatment of pH10 | place: China:Beijing | collected 2019-05-20 | reverse complement strand
CGCGCCGGTGCCGCGCCGGCGCCGCGCCGGCCGGGCAAGGTGTTCTGGGCACTATAGTCCGTGACGAGGTTCGCAATTCAGGAGAAGTCGGCGGGGGCAGACGGAACCAGACCACGTTGATGCCTTATGCCCCCGAGTTTCCTGAATTGTGAACGGCATCCGCCAGGAAGGGTGGATCGGCGACGACACCACCCAGTCTGCACATCTCGACGATCGGCAGAAGTCATTCACATTGCCTGGTGGAGCAGCCCTCGGAGTCGTCAGCCCCGCCAGTCTCGATCCGTGCAGAACCTCACTCCAGGACAGCGTGCGACCGCGCTCTTCACGCCGATGCTCCACACCCGCGAAGATCTCCTACATGGCGGCATGACGTCGCGCGAAGTGACAGCCGCAGTGCGCGCGGGGCATCTCCTTCGTCCGCGCAGGAACAGATACGCGCGCCCGGGCATTGATCGGACGGTCATCGAAGCGGTCCGCGCAGGAGGCCGACTCACATGTCTGTCCTTGTTGCAGGTCATCGGAGTCTTCGTCCTGACCAACACGACGCTGCACGTGCAGGTGCCGAGGAACAGTTCGCGTCTCCCCGCCCGAAAGGCCGATGCGCCGCGTCTCCATTGGGTCGATGAGCCGGACGCGCAGCTGCTGCATGTGTCGACTCTTCATGCAGCGGTACGCCATGCCGTTCGTTGTCAGACACCTCGTGCCACGGTTGCCACGCTCGACAGTCTGACTCACCACGGCGTCATGACGATGGCGGAGTTGCAGGCGCTCTTCGAGGATCTGCCGGCGCGGTTCCGACCGCTCCTGCGTCTTGTAGATTCGTCGGCGGCGTCCGGGCCTGAGACGCTCGTTCGTCTCATGCTGCGGGCGCTCGGGCTCGCGTATGAGACCCAGGTCCTCATCTCGGGTGTCGGCTACGTCGACTTCATCGTGGACGGTTGGCTGATCATCGAATGTGACAGCAGGGAGTTTCACGAGGGATGGGGAAAGCAACAGCAGGATCGCCATCGCGACATCGCAGCCGCACGCGCAGGCTACGTGACGATTCGTCCCCTCGCGGCCGACATCCTTCGTAGTCCGCTCTCGGTTCAGGCCGCTCTTCGAGAAATCATCGACGTGTTCGGGGGGAGGTTCGCGGGGCGCGGTGTTCGTAGATCAGGAAATACGACCTGGATCTGAGCAAGGAGGCGCCGCCGAGAGCCGATGGCGCGTTGCGTCCTGAGTTGTGAACGCCGACGGTCGGTGAGGGGTCAGATGCGGGCAGCGAACTCGTGGATCAGCCGGGCTGCGGGCTCGGAGTCGCTGATCAGGGTGCCGTGACCGTGGTCGGGGATGACTTCGAGGGCGGCCCCGGGGATGGCGTCGAGGATTTCGCGGCACCAGCTCAGCGGCGCCAGCGGGTCGCTCTCACCGCGGAGCACGAGCACGGGGCACTTGATGCGGACGAACGCGTCTTCGGGCTCGTGCACGATGGTCGCGCGCATCTTCCGGATCAGGTGAGGGCCTCCGCGCAGGTACTCCCTCGCCCCGCGCCAGAGCACCAACGGGCGTTCGCCGATCAGGTCGAGCAGCAGGTACCGCGCTTGGGCACCGACGTTGCGCGCCGCCTTGTTCACCGTGGGGCCGGCCAGCACTACGCCTTCGACCAGGGAGGGATGCCGCGCGGCGAGCTCGGCCGCGATCTGACTTCCCATCGAGTGGCCGATCACGATGACCGGACTCGCCCCCACGTGCGTCAGATAGGCCGCGACCAGGTCGGCGTGCCGCTCCATGGTGAGGGTGCGCGTCGGTTCGGGCGCCTCACCGAATCCGGGGAGGTCGAGTGCGATCACGCGCCCCTCGAGCCGTTGCACGATGTCGAGGTAGACGCTGCGTCCCATGCCGATGCCGTGCAGGAGCAGATAGGTGTGGGGGCCTTCCCCGAACGTCTCTGCGATGAGCGTCGCACCCCCGTGCTCGAACTCCAGGAGCGTGGCGGGAGTGCCCTTCGGGGCGAGGTAACTGGATGGCACCCACCCACGCTAGCCGAGCACCCTGTGGCGCCGCTTCCGGCGCCGCCGCTCGCGACCGTTCAGCCGGCCGGGGTCAGCACCAGGGTGTCGACGGTCGCCGCCGCGACGGCCTTCTCCGTGAAGGCCCACGGCGTCTGCACGCCGGCAGCCCAGTCCTCGGTCTGGTCGGTGTAGTTCGCGTGGAAGGCGTGGCCGGACGCCCCGGTGAGGTGGTTCCAGGTCGACGCATCGAAATCCGAGAGGTCGACGACCATGCGCATCGAGGGCACCGTCGTCGTCGCGTACGAGACGCCGAGCGCCCATCCGGTCGCGTTCACCACGGACGCTCCGCCGCCCACGGGGAACGGGCCCCGGTTGAAGAGCGCTTCGATCGGCGCGATGCCGGAGGAACCGAGAGTGTCGCTCGTGAGGGTGATCGCGTGGAGGTCGCCCCAGTTCCACCGCAGGACGTCTTCACCCTGCAGCGCGGCGAGCTCCTCGTAGGCCTGTTCCGCCGAGAGCTTCAGCATGGAATCCATCCCGTCGACGCCGAGCGCCGCGTTGGTCCACAGCGGGTCGGACGGGTCCTCGAACAAGTCGGCCACCACCGTGAAGAGCCTGCCCTGCCCGTCGATGGGGAGCGGCTGTTCACGTTCGGCGAAGATGTTCTGCACGAGGTTCGACCAGAGCACGTTGGCATAGGCGGCCGCGGCGGAGGATGCCGAGTTCTGGGCGTCCCACGTGGTCAGCAGTTCCACGGCGTCCTTCGGTCCGGCTCCGCTCACCTTGACGTCGCCCATCACGGTCACGAGGTGCTTGCCGATCCACATCTCGTTGTCCATCTGGATGTCGCGCATGTCCTGGGCGGTCAGCGGAGCGGCCGCCGCGCGTCGTTCGATCAGGTGCGCGATGCGCGCCGCCCGGTACCCGTAGTCCCAGTCGCGGGAGAGGAAGTAGGAGTAGTCATCCGCAACGATCGCGTTGTTCGCGGTCACGATGTACCCCGAGCTGGGGTTGTACGACACCGGCAGTTCCTCGAACGGGATGTACCCGGTCCAGTCGTAGCTGCTGTCCCATCCCGGCTGTGGCATCCACCCGTCGCCGGCGCCCCGGATCGGGAGTCGGCCGGGCGTCTGGTAGCCGATGTTGCCCTCGGTGTCGGCGTAGATCAGGTTCTGGGCCGGCACGTCGAAGAGGGATGCGGCGTAGCGGAAGTCCTCGAAGTCCTGCGCAGTGCCCAGGGCGAAGATCGCGGTCGCTGTCGTGCCCGGGTCGAGGGCGGTCCAGCGCAGGCTGACCGCGTACTCGGCGTCGTCCTCTGCGCCGGGCGCGGGAGTGGTGGCACCACCGGCGTCGAGGGCGGGTGCTGGGTCGTCGGCGATCGCTGTGAAGTCGTCGGTGAGCCCCGAGATGATCGGCCCGTGCACGGTCGAGCGGATCGTCAACTCGATGTCGTCGGAGCCGGCGACCTTGATCGTCTCGGTGCGCTGCTCGAGCGGGACCAGCTTCCCGTCGCGCCAGTACTCGTCGCCGACGACGCGCTCGACGTAGAGGTCGGTCACATCGGTCGTGAGGTTGGTGAAGCCCCAGGCGACCTGGCTGTTGTGCCCGATCACGATGCCGGGCAATCCCGAGAACGAGAAGCCGCTGACGTCGAACGGGCAGTCGTCGTCCACGGTCGAGCAGGTGAGCTGCACCTGGTACCAGACCGAAGGGAGGGAGGCGCCGAGGTGCGGGTCATTCGCCAGCAGCGGTGCACCGCTCTCGGTGAGGTCGCCGGAGACCACCCAGGAGTTCGAGCCGATCCCCTCGCCCACATCGCCGACGAGTTCGCTCGCCGCCTCGATGACGCTCGTCGTCTCGGTCCACTCGATCGTCGTGGTCGCCTGCTGGATCTGGTCCTCGGTCTCGGGGAGTGTGTAGGCGGCGGGCTCTGCGCCGGTGTCGAGAGTCGGCACCGTGGAGATCTTCGGGACGATCACCGGATTCTCGTCGAACGGATAGTCGGGGTAGAGCTGCGCGAGCAGGTCGCCGGTCTCGGTGGTCGTCTCGTCGGCCTCGCTCGACTCGGCGGCGAGGAGCGAGCGCTCGGTCTCGTTCTCGATGTTGCCCCGGAGGTCCCAGGCCATCGCCTTGAGCCAGGCGACCGAGTCGGCGGGTTCCCACGGCTCGGGTGCGTAGTCCGGGTTCTGTATGCCGAGAACTGCATATTCAAGCGACAGCTCCGCTCCGGAGCGGGAAGCGAGGTAGGCGTTGACCCCGTCGGCGTAGGCCTCGTAGTAGCCGCGCGTGATGTCGTCCATCGCCTCGACCTCGGCCTCGGCGACGTCGCGCCAGCCGAGGGTGCGCAGGAACGCATCGGTCGCGGCCTGCGACTCACCGAACATCTCCGCGACTCGACCCGCGGTCACGTGGCGACGGAAGTCCATCTCGAAGAACCGGTCCTGGGCGTGCACGAAGCCCTGGGCATAGAAGAGGTCGTCGGTGGAGTCCGCCGTGATCGTCGGGATGCCGCGGGCGTCTCGCTGCACCGTGACCTCGGCCTGGAGCCCATCGAGCTCCAGTGTGCCGGCCGTCTGCGGGAAGGAGCGTTGGATTGTCCAGGTCACGAAGAACGCCGCGGCCACGGCGACCACGACGACAGCGGCCACCACCAGGAACGCGATGCGTCCGATCCGGACTCCCAGGGAGGGGCGTGCGGGTGCGGCGGATGCCTGTGAATCGGTCGTCATCGTCGAGAACTCTTTCGGGTAGACATGTGGAACTCAGTCCCATCGAGCCCCAGTGCGCGTATCAGGGTCGCGCCTTCGCATCATATCCGGCCGGGCGCTCGTCACGGCGTGTCCCGCGACGAACGCCCGGGATCGTCAGCCGATCAAGCTCGGTTGCAGGTCGCGCAGGGTGCGCCGATGGGTCATGCGCGTCACCCCGATCATCGCCAGCAGCAGCGCACCGGCGAGCCAGGCTCCGAGGACCACCAGATCCCACCCGGCGCGTGCGTAGTCTCCGCCGTACATGAGCTGCCTCATCGCGTCGACCACGTAGCCCAGGGGGAGGACGTGATGGAGGGCGGCGAGGGGGCCGGGCAGCGTCTGCCAGGGGAACGTCCCTCCCGCGGTGACCAGCTGCAGCACCATCAGCACCAGGCCGAGGAACTGCCCGACCGACCCGAGCCAGACATTGAGCGCGAGGATGATCGCCGCGAAGGTGGCCGAGGCGAACATCATCACACCGAGGGTGCCGAGCGGGTGGTCGAAGGTGAAGCCGAGGGTGATCGCCAGGATGCCCATGAGCCCGACCATCTGCACGGCGCCCAGCATCGCGGGGGTCAGCCACCCGGCCAGCGTGATGCGGATGGGCGAGTGCAGGGCGGTGATCGCGCGCCGAGAGATCGGCTTCACGATCAGGAACAGTGCGTAGATGCCGATCCAGGCCGAGAGCGCGGCGAAGAACGGTGCGAGGCCGGCGCCGTAGTCCTCCGCGGACGCGACCTTGTCGCTCGACACCTTCACGGGGTCGGCGATCGTGTCGGCCTGCAGTGTCCGCAGCTCCGGTGTGGAGGACGGGATCGCGTCGACGCCGGCGGACAGCCCGTCGCGCAGCTCCGTCGTTCCGGATGCGAGCGTCGCGAGCCCGTCCCGCAGTTGGACCGCGCCGGTGTTCGCGGCCGAAGCTCCGGTCGCGACCGTGCCGGCCCCCGATGCGAGATCGGCGGCACCGGACGCCAGGGATGCGGCGCCGTCGGCGAGCTGGTCGACTTTGCCGACCGCGCTCTGCACCTGCGCGTTGCCCTCCTCCAGGCGGGAGCCCAGCGGGTCCAGCGTGGCCAGGACCTGGTCGATCTCCTCCGGGGTGAGACCCCGCTCCGTCAGGGCGTTCGCGATGTCGGTGCGCACCTGCGGGAGGGCGTTGGTCGCCTGCTGGACTGCCGCGCCGGCACGGTCGGCGACGTCCGCCAACTGGCGGTTCCCCGCGCTGACCTGCTGTGCGCCGCTCGCGAGTGTCTGCGCTCCTGCCGCGAGTTGAGCGGTGCCGTCCGCGAGTTTGGCGGTGCCGTCTGCGAGCGTGGAGCTCCCCGTCGCGGCCGTCCCCGCGCCGTCCGCGCGCTGCGTGGCCCCCTGCGTCGCGGTGACGGGGGTGTCGCGCACGTCACTGAGTCCGGTGAGCAGTCGCTCGGCCGCCTGGCTCCCGACCATCTCAGCCACCGAGCTGCGGATCTTCTCGACAGCCTGGGTGCCCATCGATGAGGCGAGATAGTTGTTCGCGTCGTTGGTCTCGAGGACGATCCGTGCTTGGTGGGGGTCCGTGCCGGCGGCGGAGGTCAGTGCGGTGGAGAAGTCCGCCGGAATGGTCACGGTGAAGTCGACCGCACCCGTCCGCAGTGCCTCGGAGGCGTCGTCCGCCGTCATCCGCTGCCAGTCGAAGGCGTTGCCCTCGAGGAGGTTCTCGGCCACATCCTCGCCGTAGTTCACATCTTCGCCGGTCGCCGGCTCGGTGCCGCTGGTGGGGGCGGGCGCACCGGCGTCGTCGACGACCAGAGCGACGGGAACCTCGGGGAACTTGGCATACGGGTCCTGGTTCGCCCAAAGGTAGAGGCCGCCGTAGAGGATCGGCACGCAGATCAGCGCGACCAGGGCGAGGATCCCCATCCTGCTCGCAGTCAGTCGCCGCAGCTCGGCGGCGATCATGGCGGGAACCTTCATCGCCCACCTCCGTTCTCTGAGGGGTCCTCGCGCAGGGGAAGCGGGGCGTCCGCGTCATGGTTCGTGGCGTCCGCGTCAAGGTTCGTGGCGTCCGCCGACACGCCAAATGCAGGACGTTCTGCCCCGTCCGGTCCGACCTCTGGCGTGTCGGCCACCAGTTCTGGTTCTGGTTCGGGCTCGGGTTCGGGGTCGGGTTCGGGGTCGGGTGTGGGTGTGGGAAGTGGCTGGACGGGGCCGGAGGCGTTGATCGCCTCGAACTCGTGCATCCGCTCCAGAGCGACCGCTGCCGAGCCGCCGACGATCACGAGCATCGCGTAGCCACGGTCGGCGAACTCCCCGGCGATGCGCCACCAGCCGTCCGGACGTCCGCCGTGCCGGTCGGGGGAGACGAGGACCAGCCCTTCGACGCCTTCGCGGAGCACGGCGAGTTCGCACAGGATGCGTATGCGGGCGGCGGGATCGATGTTCCCGATTGGGACCGACGCCAGCTCACTGAATCCCAACCGGGCGAGCCAGCGCCGTGCGTGCAGTGGTGTGGCGCCGACGCCGGCGAACATGAGCTCTTCGCCCACGACGCCGGCGAGCGTGATGTCGGGATGCGGATCGCTGACATCCGGGGCATCGACCAGCGCGAGGTGCCGGCGCAGCGCCTTCGGGTCGGTTGTACCGTCGATGCTCACCCGTCCGGTGTCGGGGCGCATGCGGCCGCTCGCGATCAGTCCGAGAACGGTCGGGCGCTGTTCGGTCTCGGCGAGGGCGAAGCGCACGGCACCGGTGTGGAATTCCAACGACGTCGCCGGAAGGGCCTGACCGCCGCGTCCTTTGCTCACGTCCTGCAGGGCGATCTTCATGCGCGGGCCGTCCGATCTGCGGGTGCGGTGGCGTCGATGTCGGGGTGAGCGGTGAGGAGGTCATCGATCTCACGCCAGGAGAGCCCGGCGACGCTCAGCACGGTGCGCACGGCGACGTCGGCCGCGTCGGAGCTGGTGGCATCCGTGCGCGAGACGACGGTGCGGGCCATCTCCTCGATCAAGCGTGCGAGCGTGGGCGCGGCGAGGTCCGTGCGGAAGCTCCCGTCCTCCTGGCCGCGGCGCACGAGGTCGGCGACGGTGCGACGCAGGGGTGCGAGTGCCGCCGCGGTGTGTTCCACATGCGTCTCATCGAGCGCGAGTGCCGCAGCGAGGTGCACGTGCGCCGCCTCGTGCCAGAGCCGCGCGGCGAGGCGGGCGAGGGTGATCCGGGCATCCTCGTCATCGATCGAGGCGGCGATCGCATTGAATCGTTGTGCTCCGGTCGAGATGAGCTGGCGGATCAGGGCGTCGCGATCGTCGAAGTGCCCGTAGAGCGTGCGACGGGAGAGGCCCGCGTTGCGTGCGATGACATCGATCGAGGCATACGGGTCGACCGCCAGGGTCGAGCGTGCGGCGGCGAGGATGACGGCGCGATTCTCGACGGCGTCGCGACGGGGTGCACGAGTTGTCATCGGTCCAGGATACGATCATGCACAGTAGTGTGCAAGATAGGGGTTGGATTCGAAGTCGGCTCTCAGGATCCCCGCCCCGCGGGCATAGCTCGGCCCCGCGGGGATGGCTCGGACCGGTAGGTATGGCTCGGTCCGGCAGCTATGGCTCGTCCGGCATGCATGGCTCGGTCCGGCAGGTATGGCTCGTCCCACATGCATGACTGTTCCCCGGATGCATGAGCGATCCGGATGGACCGGTCATGCATCCGTCGCCGGATCATGCAGGTGCGAGGCAAACCCTTGTGCGAGGCAGACCCGAGTGAGGCGCAGCCCCGAGTGAAGCGCAGCCCCGCGTGAGGCGCAGCCCCGCGTGCGTGCTGGGCTCCGCGTCAGGTGGAGTCCGGGTCAGGCGCCCGAGGCAGGCGCCCGAGGCAGGGGCCCGGGCTCAGGCGCCCGGGATCAGTCGGTGCCGGAGTCGAAGGCCGCACCCTCGGAGGCGGAGTCGACGGCATCCGCCAGGGTCTCATCGGCCTCGGAGATCGATCCGTGGACCGACTCGGTGATCTCGCTCGACTCGCCGGCCGTCACGCGACCCACGAGCTCGCCGGTCGCGCCCCCCACGAGGCCGAGTCCCGCGTACTGCTCCAGACGTGCGCGCGAATCGGCGATGTCGAGGTTGCGCATGGTGAGCTGGCCGATGCGGTCGACCGGTCCGAATGCGGCATCGCCGACCCGCTCCATCGACAGCTTCTCCGGACCGTAGGAGAGGTTCGGGGAGACGGTGTCGAGGATGGTCCAGTCGTCTCCGCGGCGCAGACGGATCGTCACGGTGCCCGAGATGGTGAGGCCGACCCAGCGCTGGATCGACTCGCGCAGCATGAGCGACTGCGGCTCCAACCAGCGGCCCTCGTACATGAGGCGACCGAGGCGGCGGCCTTGCTCGTGGTAGGTGGCGAGCGTGTCTTCGTTCAGGATGCCGTTGACCAGGCGCTCGTAGGCGATGAACAGTAGCGACATGCCCGGGGCCTCGTAGATGCCGCGGGACTTGGCCTCGATGATGCGGTTCTCGATCTGGTCGCTCATGCCGAGGCCGTGGCGTCCGCCGATGGTGTTCGCCTCCATGACGAGGGCGACCGGGTCGCTGTACTCGACGCCGTTGATCGCGACCGGACGACCGGACTCGAAGGTGACGGTGACGTCTTCGGTCTCGATCGCGACGGAGGGGTCCCAGAACTTCACGCCCATGATCGGGTCGACGGTCTCGAGCGAGACGTCCAGGTGCTCGAGCGTCTTCGCCTCGTGCGTCGCGCCCCAGATGTTGGCGTCGGTCGAGTAGGCCTTCTCGGCGGAGTCGCGGTAAGGGAAGTCGCGCGCGACGAGCCAGTCGCTCATCTCCTTGCGGCCGCCCAGTTCGGTGACGAAGTCGGCGTCGAGCCACGGCTTGTAGATGCGCAGACGCGGGTTGGCGAGCAGGCCGTAGCGGTAGAACCGCTCGATGTCGTTGCCCTTGTAGGTCGAGCCGTCACCCCAGATGTCGACGCCGTCCTCCTTCATCGCGCGCACCAGCATGGTGCCGGTGACCGCGCGACCGAGGGGCGTCGTGTTGAAGTAGGTCTTGCCGCCGGAGCGGATGTGGAACGCGCCGCAGGAGAGGGCGACGAAGCCCTCTTCGACCAGGGCGGTCTTGCAGTCGATCAGGCGCGAGGCCTCCGCGCCGTACTCCAGCGCGCGGCCGGGGATCGATTCGATGTCGTCTTCGTCGTACTGGCCGAGGTCGCCCGTGTACGTGAAGGGCACGGCGCCCTTCTCGCGCATCCACGCGACGGCGACGGAGGTGTCGAGTCCTCCGGAGAAGGCGATGCCGACGCGCTCGCCGACGGGCAGGGACTGGAGGACCTTGGACATGGCTCCCAGTCTATCCGCGGGCGGCGTGTCGCCCTGTCCCGCATGACGGTGGGGATGCCGCCCTCAGGCGAGGAGGACCTCCACCCGGAGCGCGGCATACGTGCCCAGGGCGCGACGGTCGCACGTGAGTAGTGGGACGGCGGCATCCCGTGCGGCCAGGCCCACGAGTCCGTCGTACACCGAGCCCCCTGCGATGCCCGCCTCGGCGAAGGTGGTGATCGCAGCCGCCGCCGTCGTCGGCGAAAGCGGTGCGGAGGCGGGGAACGACCGGTCGATGATCTCCTGCGCGCGACCGGGACTGACGCGGGCGGCGCCCGGCAGGCGCGTCAGCACCGAGTACGTCTCGACGGCCGCGTGCCCGGCGAGCCCGATGACGCGACCGTGGGTGAGTTCGAGCATCCGTTCGTGTGCCGGGTTCCGGTCATGGACCAGCGCGATCGCGGCACTGGTGTCGAGGAGGAGATCAGCGCTGATCGGCAAGTCGGAGCTCCCGGACCTCGTCCACGGTGAGTGTCGGGCCGCCTGTGATGATGAGACGGCCATCCTTCTCGATGAGGTTGTCCGGAGCGTCGATCTCGATCCGGATGCCGTTGCCGTCGAGGAGGAGATCGACCGGGCCGGGGATCAATCCCACGCGCTCACGGAGCGCGGCCGGGATCACTATCCGCCCTGCCTTGTCCATGGTTGCTCTCATGCCATGACCGTACCATTCAAATGGTGGCAACCGAGTGCTTCATATCGGCGGCGGACGCGCAGGCAGCGTCGATACAGTGCTCGCATGCAGAGAGCGCGGTTCCGTGGACTGCGGTGGTTCGTCGCAGGAGGCGTGCTCCTCGCAGTGCTTCTCGTCGTGGCGTTTCAGAGCTTCCGCGGATCGACGCTCGCGCGGCAGGACATGGGTGCACATCTGACTTTCCCCGCGACGTATCACGGGTTCGAAGAGGCCCCGGAACACACCGGCTTCACTCTCCATGAAGACGGCGTCGCTGACGTGTCGGCGCTGATGCTGGGGTCGGAGGAGCGGACGCTCGACGACGGGCGCGTGTGTCTCGACGGAGACGTGATCCCGGTCGCGGGGAAGGCGAGGTGGCGGACGGACGATGCAGGCGGGGTCATCATCGAGGCGGGCGAGCGGCACACGCGCTTCCAGCAGGACGATCCGTTGCTCATGGGCGGGGGCTGGGGAAAGGTGTACGTCCTGACTCCGTGCACCGAGGAATACACCGCGACGTTCGTCACCCCGAACGCGAACTACTCCGACTGAGCGACGTCCTCGGACTCTGGAGGCGAAAACGGAGGAGTGGCGGGCGCGGGGCGGCGTGTCGAGGCGCGACCCGCCGACGGACACACGACACGTCTCCGTTTTGGCCGAAGTCGGAGCGGCGGGGAGGCCCCCGGAGGTGCAAGAGTGGGCCGACGGAGGTCGGACATGGCGGACATGGGTGGAGCAATCCTGTGGGGTGCGGTCGCGGCGGCACCGCTGTTCATCGGCGCGGTGCTCGCGCTGCTCCGGAAGTGGCCGCCGCGGTGGCTCGGTATCGTCCTAGGCTTCGGCGCGGGCGCGCTGATGGCGTCGATCGCGTTCGAGCTCTGGGAGGAGGGGCTGGATCTCGCCGGCCCCATCCCCCTGGTGATCGGAGTCGCGGCTGGAGCGATCAGCTACTACGTCGCCGATCGCATCCTCGACGCCCGTGCCGCGAAGACCAAGGCCGAGGCGGGCGGCGGCCAGCTCGCGGTCGGAGCCCTGCTCGACGGCATCCCGGAGCAGCTCGTGCTCGGGATCGGCCTCGCCTCGGGGGAGCCGGTCAGCATCGCGCTCGTGGTCGCCATCCTGGTGTCGAACCTTCCCGAATCGATCGGCTCGGCCGCTGACCTGCTCGAAGGCGGGATGGCGAAGTCCCGGGTGCTCCTGCTGTGGGCGGGCGTCGCCGTGATCTGTGCGCTCGCGACGGTTGCCGGATTCGGGCTGGCGAGCCTGACCGGGGATGACTTCCGCTCGGCGGCGAGCGGCTTCGCGGCCGGTGCGCTGTTGGTGATGCTCGTGGATTCGATGATCCCCGAGGCGCAGTCGAAGGCGAAGGAGTCCACGGGCCTCGCGACCGTGCTGGGGTTCGCGCTCGCCGCAGGGCTGGCCCTGGCGAGCTGACGACGCGCGGCGAACACCCCGCCGCCGGCGATCAGGTCTCTCCGTGCTCCTGGTCTCGACGGACGATGCGCCCCGTGATGTGCTCGATGTGGAACGCCAGGGGGAGGTCCCGTTCGCTCCCGGCCCACGGGGTCACGCGAGCCCCGGCGCCGGCCGCCTTCTCCTCGGGCACCCGGGACAGCGGTCCGTGCATCAGGACGCTCCAGGCGGTGCTGCCGAGGGGGTCGTGATAGTCCACCTCGAACGAGACGTCCGCCGGCTCGTGCGTCAGCTCGGCCAGCAGTCCCTCGGGCGCGGTGCGGAGGAGCAGGTCGTGGCCGGAGACGACGAAGTTCACGGGCAGGATCTGCACGCGGCCGTCGTGCACGAAGCCGATGCGGCCGATCGTGGTGGTGCGCAGCAACTCGGCGGATTGCTGTTCATCGAGTACTCGGATCATCCGCGCCTTCCTTTCCCTGTGGCGCCAGGCTATCCACGGCGGGAAGCGTGTTCAAGGGACACCTCCACCGGGGCCGGGAGGCACCCGCCACTCGGCGGACGGAATGCGTCGGATCGGCCTCGGGTGGCGGGTTATCCTCGGGTGTCGCGTGCGCGAGTCTGGCGAGACGCCGCCGCGACGGCGGCCGAGGACAAAGGAGTTCTGATGACGGACACGACCCTGGCACGACCGCCCTTCGATCCCGAGCTCGAAGCCGCGCTCGCCCTCGTCGGCGACCAGCTGCCGCCCACGCTGACGCCCGAGATGATCCCGCTGCTCCGGCAGTCGCCCGTGAGCGGGGATGAGGAGATCTTCGCGGCGCTCGCGGAGCGGGGCTTCACGCGGCGGGACGTCACGATCGCCGGACACGAGGGCGATGAGATCGTCGTCTCCGTGATCGAGAAGGAAGGACGCACGGGCACCGGCCCCGGGTTCTTCCACACGCACGGCGGCGGCATGATCATCGGCAACCGCTGGCTCGGCGTGGTCGGATTCCTCGACTGGGCGGAGCGATTCAACGGAGTCATCGTCACGGTCGAATACCGACTCGCTCCGGAGTTCCCCGACCCCTATCCCGTCGAGGACTGCTACGCGGGGCTGCGGTGGACCGCGGAGCACGCCGACGAGCTCG
>WPCJ01383278.1_pt1 | contig 13318 bp, 8 predicted proteins | sample 5399831 | NCBI WGS metagenome assembly WPCJ01 (sample SAMN12869470, study PRJNA574797) | sludge metagenome | isolation source: wastewater treatment of pH10 | place: China:Beijing | collected 2019-05-20 | reverse complement strand
CCAGGAGTATCATGACAAGAGATCACATTACGAGCAGCAGCGCTATTACCACCTATGGTGTTACCGCTACCAACAACCGAAATACCCTGGCCAGTACCATTGCCTATACATAAGCCATCACTACCGACTCCAATCCAGTTGCCCTGGATGATATTATTGTCATTACTACCACCCATAGTAATTCCGTCTGAGCCACCAGACATGATATTGCCTTCACCGGCGCCAGTTCCACCTATTTGGTTGTTACTACTGCCAGCTCGCAAACCTAGGCCAGCGCCCTTTTCGGAGGCTGATGCTGTTCCGGCAACATTAGTGTTTAGGTTGTTGCATTGTACGGTTATGGAATTAGCGTAAAGGACAACAGCGTCACGATTACTAATAGTGTCTTGCACATTATTTACTACAAGACCCTTAAAGCTTGATCCATCGCTACCTGTTCCAAAAACAAGATTATTGCCGTCGGGGTTAATATTTAAGCCACTCAGCTCAATCAGCAGATTCCTATCAGCAAAGTTTGTTCCACAGGTTGCACCACCAGGTTGAGTGGTACCATCAATCGCTACCACACTTGTAATGTCTGGTAGTGGAGTATCTGGAGTAATTGTTACCTGACCAGTGCCAATAGCAAACTCGATGGTGTCGGTTCCAGAGCCAGCTGTACAATCTGCTGAGCCAGATTGGTCGTCATTATTGGCATTAATAATTGCCTCACGCAAAGTACATGCGCCGTCATCTGCAATCGCCCCACCATCGTTAGAATCTACTGTAATAGTTGCCGCCGCAAAGACCTGCTGACCACCCAGAAGGCTGACTACTGGTAAAATTAACAAAATTGCTAAACTTATTATTATTGGTTTCTTAATCACTTATCACTCCCTCATATTATGATCTTATGCTCTTGGATGAAATTATACCTTATACCGTAGTGCTTATGCCAATGACTTAATTTTATATCCAGTTTTAATATCTGCTAATAAAAGACGGAGACTTCAATAACACTGTTTGCAATAAGTCCAGGTTCATAATGCCAAACTAATACATCGCGAATACCGGCAAGATTCATAAAATACTTCATTTTCCAGCTCTCAAACGCTTATTAATCATTAGGAATGAGCCAATTCCAAATAGTATGGCGCCACCGGCAATCACCAAACGTTCGTTAAACCCTGTACTAGCAAGTGCGCTTATAATATTTCCAATTGCACCACTATTTTCTACCGGAACTCCCAAACCGTTATCGTCAACAATAACATTATCATTTGCCGTGTCATCACCTTGAGCGCCGTCAGTTAAGGCAATTTCCATGACTGCGGTTGGCACACCGTTGACTTCAAAGCCCCCAACCAGACCAAACTTGCTATACCAAGCATTAGTGCTGGAATCCCCCGGAGTTGTTGGGCCAAATTTTCGTGGGGTACTAGGCAATAATTCGTCATAAGTATGACCATGATAATACAAAAGTGCGTCAACACTGTCGGCACACGGAATAGTGAAGCTATTCATGCCGTATGGGTAATCGTAGTTTGGATCTAGTGTAGCTTGATCAGTCTCGGAGGTTGATTCAAAATCGACTATAGCGTCGCAGGCTCCACCGTCTTCGAGTGCCAGCGTGAGATAATTATCGCCTGATACATCCAATATTGTCGCTACATCAGTTTGCTCTGAGTCGATTGTCCCATCGTCGTTACCGTCACCACCGTTCGGACCGGCATCTTCGACGGCATCATTCACGCCATCACCATCATTATCGTCTGGTTGAATGACGGATTTATTGTCTAAGAAATTACTGAACTCAGACGTACCAGAAAATCCATTAGTGCTACCATCTATTTCTGTTACGGTCGCAGATATATCATACGTGCCGGTTGTAATTACACCGGGATCAAGCGATATTGTCTCGATATGATTAGCGACATCGCCAGAAACATCAGCATGACCTAAGTATATTTGGCCTTCGCCGTTGCCAGATGCATCACCAGCGTTGTTGGCAAAGAACTCTACCCTATAACCAGTAACGCCCGGATTGATATCCGGAACATCAAGATCGAAGTTAACATCGAGTGATCCAGTTGTTGCGGAAGAGCTGTTAAGGACAGGGTGATTTAGAAAGTCATTTGGTCCCTCATCTGCATCATCTTCACCTAAACCATCATCGTTAGGGAAAGGTGTCGGTGTATCAGGCGCAAAATTGCCATCGGTATCTGCCATCAGTCTAATCCCGGTTGAGCCATTTTGATAAATGCTATTACCAATTATTGTGTTGTCGGTAGTTAGCAAATTAAATGGAATGAAAGAATAGACGCCTATCCCATCGAAGCCACTGCTAACTATTTTGTTACCCTCACCGCTACCTGTTCCGCCAATCAGCGCTTCTTTATAGTCACCAATGACGAAAACACCCCAACCAGCGTTACCAAAACCGCCGCCGACTGCGCCGTTAATATTAGTGCCTATGTAATTACCTTGAATAATCGCACCAGTCCTTCCAGAGCCGAAACTAAGTACTACTATTCCCGAACCACTAAAGTTTCCGCCAGTGATGCTGGCAGCAACGACATTACGTTCCGATGCTGTATCGCCCCCAACAATCACATCGTTTTCAGCTGCCTCTATGCCGAAACTTACATTACCTAGTGGACTCAATCCGTCAGCACTGGTACCAACAAGATTACCCTGAACAATGTCACCGGCGGCGTCAGCTAATATCCCGCCATCTCCGTTGTCAGATACTACGTTTCCGGCACCCGGGGAAGCACCCCCTACAACTGTGCCTGCTCCGCTGGCTTTAATGCCAGAGGATGTATTGCCCAAGCCAACACTACCCGTTACATCAAGCCCTATATAGTTGCCTTGGATTGTTGAAGCAGAAAGCACATAAATGCCAGACCCTTCGTTACCGGATATAACGTTCCTTGCTCCGCTAGACGTACCACCAATCGTCCCCACGGAAGAATCTGCATTACTACCTATTCCGTCACTGCCGTTAGCAAGATTAGCTGATCCAGTAACATTAGTCCCGATGTAATTCCCCCGGATTGATTCCACGCTGCTATCGTTTAAATTTATACCCTGTTGTGTGTTACCAGATATAATGTTCCGCTCCCCAGCTGTAGTACCGCCTACTCTGTTTATCGCGCTAGATTGGTAAAAGTTGATGCCTTCATGAGCATTTGCTACAGCGCTGGCGCCTGTTGCATCTGTACCGATGCAGTTGCCGATTATTGTATTGGTGCCAGAATCAGAGCTAATACTTATACCGCCGTAGCTATCGTTGCCAGAGATAAGGTTTCTGTCGGCTGGAGTAGCTCCACCTATCGTTACATCTCCAGCCGCGCTGTGTACGTATACTCCGTGGGCGCCATTACCGCGGTCAACCAAGCCATCAGTATCCAAACCTAGGATATTGCCAGCTACCGTGGAGCCACTACCGCTAGCAATTAAAATGCCCTCGCCGCCACTGCCTGGGAATCTGTTAATAGCCAGACCCCTAACCGTCACGTTATCAGCAGCTATAACTAGACCATCGTCATCATTAGCTGCATTGGACCCATCAATCTCTATCTTTATTGTGCCTTCAAAGCAAGTACTATAGTCGCCAGAATTCTCAACTGCACCAGTTTGCGAATAGCCATTAATCGTTAGTCCGCTGTCTTCAATTGCCGGAAGTGCGTCATCAGGTTGAATGGTATGGACTCCACTACCTGCAATACTGAACTCAATCGTATCTGTCGCGGCTCCTGCTACGCACTCGCCATCTTCATCTCCCGATTCAGTATCATCATTAGAGGCAGTTATCGCTTCGCGAAAAGTACATTCTCCATCATCATCTTCGTCATCAGCTATAGAATTAACCATAATCGTAGATGTATTACTTGAATGAGCTTCACTGTATTCGCTGGTAGACCCAAATCCGCTGGATAAACCACCGTCAATCTCAGTTGCAGTCATTCTCACTGCAGAATAACCTTCTCCTGTTATTGTGTTGCTGAAACTCTCTGACCCAGACCCGGTATGTGTAATGTTTTGAGTATCAATTAGTGTTTTGCCATTATTACTAAATGTCTCTACCCGATAATCACCAGCCGGTACATCTAGAGTGTACTCAACATCGGTATCACCACCTGTTTCCGTAAATGTCGACCATTCTGGCTTATTCAGTAAATCATTGCCGCCAGTGTCCGTATCGCCCGCATCATTAGGATCGCTTATCCCATTACCCTGAAGATCTATCGCAGTATTATCGTTACGATATAAACGATTGCCAATTATTGCGTTATTCGTGGCAGTTGCATCTACTACAGCAACACCGCCTCCGTTATTCTTAATCAAATTTGCTTGCCCGTTAGTAGTCCCGCCAATTAGAGTTGACTGTACATGGTCGTTGGCGTATACACCCTCCCACGCATTGCCTAAATCTGTTGTGCCATCTGCCCCTGTTCCAATATAGTTTCCACTAATCACGTTGTTAAGAGCATTAGCAGAACTATACATACCAATCCCATGATAATCATTGTCTGAGATAATATTGCGTTCCGCTGCTGTTGAACCGCCAATCAAGTTGCTATCAGAACTATTTGTAATATTTATTCCACTATTTGAATTACCTAGGCCAATATTGCCCGAAACATCGGTACCTATATAGTTGCCCTTAATATTGTTACTGTCGGCGAAATCACCATAGAACCAAATACCATCAGCCCCATTGCCTGAGATTACGTTGCACGCACCCGTGCAATTACCGCCAACCGTCACACCAGTAGTACCGCCAACAGTATTAGACGAGGAATTGTCTAATACAATACCATATGTGGCGTTGCCTTTATCGATTGCCCCTGTTGAATCTGTACCAATATAGTTACCGCTCACAACATTAGTATTCGCTGTTGAGCCAGCTATAACTACACCCGAGTCACTATTCCCCGATATAATATTACGAGCATCGCTAGTTGTGCCCCCAATAGTATTATTGCTGGATGGATTCTCTATATATACTCCGCCAGAACCATTGCCTATGACAGTAGACCCATCACTACCAAGGCCTATGTAATTACCAGACACAGTATTGCTGTTGCTACCTCCAGTTAGAGATAAACCGGCACCACTGTTACCTGAGATGATGTTGCGCGCACCGGCGTTGGATCCACCAATAGTATTGTTATCATTTTCGTCAATAGTTATCCCAAAGTTGTTATTGCCCCTTACGCTTGTTCCTAAATAATCTGTGCCCATATAATTACCCTGAATTACATTTGAACCGCCAGAACCAGCGAAATAAATTGCACCTACTCCGTTTGAGGATATTATGTTGCCTTCGCCAGCTCCATCTCCTCCAATCGTATTGGTGTTTGCTCCGTTGGCTGAGCAAATTCCGCAATTTGAGTTACCTATACCGGTACTGCCATCCACCCCAAGGCCTATGTAGTTACCCTGAATACTATTACCACTGACGCCCGCACCGTAAAATAATACCCCGGCGTTACCGTTACCTGAAATGGTATTTCTGTCAGCGGGAGAAGAACCACCAATCATTGTTCCTGTTGCAGTTCCGCTCATTCTAACCCCATGGCCACCACCACCATCGTCAATCAATCCTGTTGAGTCAGTGCCGATATAATTACCAGTTATCGTTACGTTGTCAGAATCAGTAATATATATTGACTCGTAAGGTATGTCGTTAATGATTAAACCTTTAATTATCGTATCGTCCGCACCGTCGCCCTGAATATCGAATGCGCCTCCACTGCCCATGCCACTGCCATCTATTTCAATTTTTAAAGATGAATCCAAAGGATTCGGAAAACTAATAGTGTTCACAGATGCACCATTTTGAGTAAAGCCATTGATTGTCACAGTTTGCGTAATTGATGGAAGACTTGAAGCGATTGCAATTGTCTTAACTCCCCCATCCAACGGTGTAATGGCAAAGTTTATAATATCTGCCCCCGCAAAGGCATTTGCTTCTTGAATTGCCGCTCGAAGAGTACAGACAGCTCCTGCAGTAGCACAAACACTGTCGCCTACACTTGCATCGACCGCATCTCCCGTGCTATTTACAGTAAAAACTGTCGCGGCGTATGCATTTTCGGTAACTTGAGTCAGTCCGATATAGCTCATGAATAAGGAGCCACCAATAAACAAGGTCATGACAATACGACTGACAAGAGCAAATTTTTGTACTGGCTTTAACATGAACCCCATTTCTGTCTTCGATTATACACTAAGACGCTAATGATTTCATATAGTTTAGTGTTTGGGCTAACTGAGGTATAATACAGCTCGCCTAGTGCGCGCCCGTAGCTCAGTGGATTAGAGCATCTGACTTCGGATCAGAGGGTCGGCGGTTCGAATCCGTCCGGGCGTACCAGGTGAAATAATAAGTACTCCTTCGGGGTGGTTAATATTTCAGCTCGAACATTCGAGCACGGATTTGAACCGCAAGGTTCAGATTATCGTCAAATGTAGCTATTTGACGATAAATAGGTAGATGATGGAATGACTTTAGTCAGTCTGTCATCGTGCGTTATCCGTCCGGGCGTACCATTCGACGTGCTGCGCTTGCTCATGGTAAACCATCCTGAGTTTATCGAAGGACAAGCCAGTAAGGAGAATGACCCTGAGCTTGTCGAAGGGCCATTCACAATAGACAGACGGAATAGAGAGCGTTAGCGAACGTCATCCGTCCAAATTATCGGGCCAGTAGCTCAGCTGGTTAGAGCACCTGCCTCTTAAGCAGGGTGTCCGGGGTTCAAGTCCCCGCTGGCCCTCCAAACTAAAGAATCCACCAAATTGGTGGGTTTTTAGTTTGGAAAGTTAGTTTGCGACTTTAACCTGCCTTTGACGGCAGGCAGACCCGAGAGGGCTGAGTCTGCCAGTGGCAGATGAAGAATGCTAAATGCTTCTTCTACCGAATAGCATTCTGCTAAAAAAGTAAGCTAGTTATTATCTTTGTTATCTGATGATGGTAGAGATTCATCTAACGGTGTTGATTCACCTGATGATGGTCCGGCAGTCTCGTCGGGTTCAATCGAACTATCTTTGTCTAGAGATCCTTCTGAAGATTCATTTACTTTAGCAGACTCATCTACTGATATGTCGTCTTTAGTCTCGGCCGGGATCTCGGCAGATACTTCTTCAGGTGATTCTACAGAAGCTGGCGGTGGTGATGCCTCAGTAGTTGGATTAACTGTCGGTTGACTAACTGCTTGCACGTCATTCATCGCTTTAGATACTGGCGCAGCCATTTCTTCTGGCTGAACTGGCGCTACCGGCATTGGAGGTGCTACCTTGGCTGGTGCCGAACCCTTATTTTTGTTATAAGGACGTCTGACTGCGAAGAAATAGGCAATTCCGGCAAATCCTCCAAAGAGAATCAGAAGAATAATCCACATCGTTCTGTTATTGACATCATTTTTTATTACATGGACTAAGCTGATTATCCAAAAGACAAACATCACAAGACCGATGATTGCGAGGGGAACGAAAATATATCCAAGAATCCTTAAGGTGTCACCGCAGTCAGCTGGTTCACCGTTGATAGTGCAGTTGGCATTTGCATAATTCTGGGCTAATAAGTGAAGATTCATTGTAAATACTCCTTATGTATATTTGCTCTAATAGTATCATATCCTACAAACATTAAATGCTTGCTACTACTAGCTTAGAAATGCCATGATTAGTGCGTTGTGAATATTCAAGAAAACATTAGCATCACCAAGATGAGTACGATGCGTTTAGGTGGACACGCAAGTTTCTTGGCAGAAGTATCTTCGGACGAAGATCTCTTAGACTGTGTCCAATTCGCCAAACAGAAAAATTTACCGATTCGAGTTATTGGTGAGGGCAGTAATACAATCTTCAAAGACAATTCATTTCAGGGTTTATTAATTGTTAATCGTATTATGGGATTGGCCCTAGATGAAGCAGGTCTATTGACTGTCGGCGCTGGTGAAAACTGGGATGATTCAGTATCGGCCTCCGTCGAAGAAAAATGGAGTGGCATTGAAGCTTTAAGCCTCATTCCAGGAACTGTCGGAGCAGCCCCAGTGCAGAATATCGGTGGATACGGTCAGGAGCTGGCAGATACTTTTGTCGGATTGCGTGCTTTTGACTTCAAGCAAGATAAATTCATAGAAATGTCCAAAGATGATTGTAATTTTGGTTACCGAACTAGCCTACTCAAACAAAATCCGGGAGATTATATCGTCACGCAAGTTACTCTGCAGTTGCATCGAGAAAATATGAAGCCGCCATTTTATACGACACTCGAGCGCTTCTTTAATGAACACCAAATTAGCGAATACAGTCCAGCGAATGTCCGACGAGCTGTTGTCAGCTGGAGAAGCTCTTATTTACCAGATGTTAAGACCACGAATACTGTTGGTTCTTTTTTCGTCAATCCAATTGTTGACCGCGCCACGCTTGATACCATCATTGATAAGCATCCAGATATCGCCTCGAATCAAACCGATTGGTACTGGGAACAACCAGATGGACGAATCAAAGTAGCTGCCGGAAGACTGGCCGACCAAGCCGGACTTAAAGATTGGCACGATGAAACAACCGGTATGGCAACCTGGAAAAATTCAGCCATTATCTTGGTGAATGAAAATGCCACCAGCTATCAAGACTTAGCGAAATTCCGTGAACAATACCTGGAAATTATTAAGGAAAATTACGGAATTACCTTCGAACAGGAACCCGTCGAGCTATAAGCAGTAATTTCAGTCAACTTCACACCCCCCTATGCTCAGCTGAACTGTTCAGCGCTCATGTTTAGGATAATCGTATGATATTACAAAATAGTTTATTTTATAAAGTTAACTAATATATTGAAAGCTTATTTTAGGGTTTACTAAGAGTCAATCTCAAACTTTGTGAAAGATACCAGTATTCGATTGGTTATTGATCGCTGGGTAGCGGGTATTCCAAACAGTACTTTATGACTTCATCATGTAACGATTGAAGCATCGTTTCATTCTTACGATTATCAATAGCTAGCTTCATCCATTCAGCAATTCGCTCCATATCCTTTTGCTTCATACCACGAGTCGTCATGGCTGGTGTCCCAAGTCGAATACCGCTTGGATCGAATGGCTTGCGTGTATCTCCGGCAATTGAATTCTTGTTGAGAGTCAGACCGATTTTATCCAAGACTTCTTCGGCTTCTTTGCCACCAATGCCAAAACTGGTCCAGATATCTGCCAGTATCAGATGGTTATCAGTACCATTAGTTACAAGCTTAAATCCCCTGTCCATCAATGCTTTTGCTAACGCTTTTGCATTATCGACGACATTCTGAGCATAGGTTTTGAATTCTGGTTTCATTGCTTCACCCAACGCAACTCCAATTGCCAAAGTCTGATGCATATGAGGACCACCTTGAAAACCAGGAAAGACAGACCGGTCGATAAGTGTGGGTAGGTTCTCAATGGTCTTTTCGGGTGCACGCAAAGGATTACCAACCGTGCCGTTGCTAAGAATCATAGCACCGCGTGGACCCCGCAGTGATTTGTGTGTTGTTGTCGTGATAATGTGAAAACCATGATCAAACGGATTGGCCAGTACCCCACCAGCAATAAGACCGGCGATATGAGCCATGTCAGCCATGGCAACGGCATTTACTTCATTGGCAATCTCGGAAATCTTTGAATAGTCTAGTTCACGAGGATAAGCGCTAAAGCCGGCTAGGATAATCTTAGGTTTATGCTCGTGTGCTAACTTTCGCAAATTATCATAATCAATCTCGCCAGTTTCGACGTCTTTCATACCATAACGAACAAAGTTATACAGCTTTGCCATGTAGGTGACCGGTGAACCGTGGGTAAGGTGGCCACCATGATTTAGATCCATTCCAAGTATTGTGTCACCGGGTTCGAGCCAGGCAAAATAGGTAGCAACATTTGCTGCGGCGCCACTCAGTGCCTGAACGTTAGCGTGCGCTGAACCAAATAGTGATTTAGCACGGCTAATTGCCTCAAGCTCAATTTTATCGGTAAATTCCTGCCCACCATAGTAGCGTCGACCGGGATAGCCCTCGGAATATTTATTTGTAAATTCACTCCCCAAAGCGTCGAGCACGCTTCGCGATACATAGTTTTCGCTAGGGATTAATTCTACCCCTTCGCGTTGTCGTTTTCGTTCTCCTTCGAGAAATTCAAAAAGAACTGGATCGGTGGTTTGTAAGTTTCCCACTTTGTCCTCCTAGCCATTTGATTAATTTGTTAATAAGAGTAAAGTCTATCTAATTGTACGCGTTAACTTATCGGTTGCCAATTCTCATAATAAATACTTGACTTTATATCACTATTGATATAAACTAGAATACAATATGCCTGTTAATCAAAAAAGTATCGCTGAATATATCGTAGACTTGCGCAAAGGTCGTAATTGGACCCAGGCAGATCTAGCTGAAGCGCTTGGAACATCTCAGAGTGCAATTACTCGGATGGAAGCTGGGCAACAAAATTTCAGCTTGGATATGTTGAACCGACTGAGCTCAGCATTTGGTCAAGATCTGATAACCCCTGCAACCACTAATGGGATGAATTTACAGATTCATGGAGGAAAACCGTTATCGGGTAAGATTAGGGTAAACACCTCCAAAAACGCAGCCGTCGCATTGCTTCTGGCTAGCTTGCTCAACAAAGGCACGACGACTCTTGAGAACGTGCCGATGATTGAGGAAGTACATCGCATTATTGAAGTCCTGCGAAGTATTGGGGTCAAAGCAAATTGGGATGACCATAATGTAGTAATTCAACCACCAAAAAGGCTGAAACTTGATGGCATGGACAGGAATGCCGCTCGACGTACGCGCAGTGTAATAATGCTAATGGGTGTACTGATGCATCATAGAAATTCTTTTGAAATTCCTCATGCTGGTGGCTGTAAATTAGGTTCACGTACTATCAAGCCTCATCTTTATGGGCTAGAGAAATTTGGATTAAATGTTGTCAGCCGAAATCGCAAATATGAAGTTACGGTAAAGAAGCAAGCCGCAAAAGAGATAATACTTTATGAGGCCGGCGATACAGTTACCGAAAATGTCCTGATGGCAGCGGCTTTGATCCCTGGTGAGACAGTCATTAAATTCGCCAGTGCAAATTATATGGTGCAGGATTTATGTTTTCTGTTAGAGAAATTCGGCGTGAATATCGAAGGAATTGGTACTAGCACACTGACGGTCACTGGACTGAAAGAAATTAACGAAACAGTTTCTTATTCTATTAGTGAGGATCCGATTGAGGCAATGTTCTTTATCAGTTTAGCTGCAGTCACAAACTCGGAGTTAACAATTTCTCGTTGTCCAATTGATTTCCTTGAGATTGAACTGCTGAAATTGGAGAAGATGAACTTTCAATACGAAAGAAGTGCTGTCTACTTAGCCCATAACAATCGAACACGCTTGGTTGACCTCAAGACAAAACAGTCACCGCAGTTAGTCGCACCGATCGACAAGATAGCTCCGCGACCCTACCCGGGATTAAATATCGATAATCTCCCCTTCTTCGTCCCTATCTCAGCGGTAGCCAAGGGCCGAACTCTCATCCACGATTGGGTATATGAAAATCGAGCTGTTTATTATACTGAACTAAATAAGCTTGGTGCTCAAATTGACCTCGCCGACACACATCGAGTCTATGTAACAGGACCGACTAAGTTTGTTGCCAGTGAAGTCGTGTCACCTCCTGCATTACGCCCAGCGGTTATTATTCTGATTGCTATGCTCGCTGCTCCGGGAACTAGTGTTTTACGAAATGTATATTCAATAAATCGTGGTTATGAAGACTTACCGAAACGATTGCGATCGATTGGTGCCGATATTACGGTTATTAATTAAGAACCTAGGACAATAACCAAAACCAAAAATACATGGATCAGAATTGATAGCAGCAGACCAAAACCCCCGAGGATACTTCCGACAATATTATAGTTTTTTCCGACCTCATCTTTGCCAATCATAGTAAGCCCAATAATCATTGCTGCAATTGGAGGTACTAATCCAAAAAATGGTAAAACCCAAGTAATCAAGGACACCACCCCCATAATCAAACTGGTTATTGATAAAGGCAAAGCTGATCTAGTTTGGACTATTTGTCTTAACGGAGGATTTGCAATTACCGCTGGCTGGCTAGTTGTTGGTGTTGGAACTACTGCAGGCACAGATTCTACTACTGGCACGAATTGAAGTTTGTCTTTACGGTTGGCCAGCCAGAACATGATGAAGAAATTAGCGTTAACGGAAATACTGACGGCAATCGACACAAGAACAAACAATGGCTGCCAAGCACTGACGAATAATCCATAGTTATAAAGCGAATGAAGGCTAATTGAGAGTAATAATCCCAATAGTACAATAAACCATGAACCACCTGTGACCTTTTTATGCGACAAACTGTAGCCGACTATTGCCGTTACTGCACCGTGGAAAAACAACCCAAAGACAATCCTAATGATACCGACAGCAACTCCACCACTGGAAACATAAAGCATATCTTCGATGAATCCAAAGGTAAGACCAATTAGCCCAAAGTATAGAACACCATCACTTCGCCAGTTGAAATATGGCTTTTTGTAAAGATAAAAGGCCGCAGGCACAAACTTCATAATTTCTTCGATACTTGCAAATAAGAATGTAGCAAGTAGTAAGTTTTCGGGCGGATTAAGGCCAACTTTACCATCAATAATGGCACTAATCTGAGGAAACAACCAGTCTAGCGGAATTGCTACTGCCAGTGTAAGAGCAATCGATAAACCACCGAAAAGTAACATGCGCCAGAGTGCCGATTGGGGTTCTGATTTTCCTCGTCCATTTCGTAGCATGAACCATATAGGAATTATCGAAACCGCAATAAATACCTGCGCCATCGTTTGGTAGGTGCCATCAAACATACGCTTATCCTAACTCAAGAGTGCCTCAGCTGTCATCTTCGCATATACTACTAGGGTTATGAAAATAGTAGCCAAAAATCGTCGAGCCACATTTGATTACGCGATTACTGATAAGATGATCGCTGGCTTGGTGTTGCTCGGTAGCGAAGTGAAATCAGCTAAGGCAGGCCATGTTCAGTTAAAGGGCAGCTATGTGCGGGCGAAGCTTGATGAAGCAGTCCTCGTTAACAGTCACATTTCTCACTATGCGAATGCAGGCGTCCGCAATCAGCACGATCCAGAGCGTGAACGAAAGTTGTTGCTGACAAAAAAACAGCTCAATGAATTATTTACCGCAAAACAAAATGGCCAACACATCATACCGATGGCGATGGGCATCGATCACGGGCTACTCAAGCTAGAGATTGGCATCGGCACGAGTAAGAAA
>WPCJ01281906.1_pt1 | contig 13324 bp, 9 predicted proteins | sample 5399831 | NCBI WGS metagenome assembly WPCJ01 (sample SAMN12869470, study PRJNA574797) | sludge metagenome | isolation source: wastewater treatment of pH10 | place: China:Beijing | collected 2019-05-20 | reverse complement strand
CAAGGTGCGGGACGGCTACGAGGCCGCGGTCGGCGCGGCGCTCGGCCTGTTCGCCGACGCGCTCCTCGTGGAGTCCGCCGACGTCGCACAGCGCGCCGTCTCCGATGCGCGGCAGCGCGACATCGGTCGCCTTCGCGCCGTCATCGCGAACGCAGCCGACTCCACCGGACCAGACCTTGACGTGCCGGGTCTGCTCCCGATCGCTACCGTGCTCGTCGAGGCGCCAGATGGTGTGCGCGGGCTGCTCAGCAGAAGCTATGTCGCCGACGACGCGGCGCAGGCCATCGCCGGCGCACCGATCTTGCGAGCGAAGCTGCCCGGAGGCGGCTTCACGATCGTGACGGCGGAGGGGGACGTCGTCACCGAACACACCCTCGCTGGCGGATCGGGGCTCGCCCCATCGAGGATCGAGCTCACGGCCGACCTCACCGAAGCCGAGGGCCGACTCGCCGACATCACCGCAGAGATCGAGACCGCCGCTGCGGCACTCGCCGATCAGCGGGAGCAGGTCGCGCGGCTCAAAGCCGAGAGCAAGGCCGCCTACGCCGAGCTCCGTGAGGCTGACGCTCGCCTCGCTGAACACGCGCGCCGACGCCAGCAGCTTGTCGTGCGCGCCGAGGCGACACGCTCCGAAGCTGAACGCGCCGCGACGGCGCTCGCCGGCGTGACGGGTTCGGAAGACGAAGCCGCAGACCTCGTCGTCCAGGCGACGCGTGAGCTCGAGGAGGCGGCTGCGAAGCCGCGCCCGATCCTCGACGCTAGCCAGCGCGACGCGCTGCTCGCTGATGTCGACCGTGCGCGGTCGGTCGAGATCGAGGCGCGACTCGCGTTCGAGACCGCGAAGGAGCGCGCGCGAGCCGCCGAGGAACGCAGTGTCGCCCTTGCCAACCAATTCGAGGCCGAGCGCCGTGCAGCGGAGGAAGCGGCGCGCAGGGCCGTGCTCCGCTCGCGTCAGGTCGCCCGCGCCGAGCACGTCGCCGAGGCGCTGCCGGGGATTCTCGACGCGTGCGATCGGTCACTCTCCGAGGCCCGCACCGCGCAGCAGGTGGCGGAGCAGGAACGTGCCAGGAACAGCCAGGAGCTCACGTTGCTCCGCTCCGAGGAGTCCGAGGCACGCGGCAAACTGCAGTCCATCACCGAGCTTGTCCACGGCGCCGAGCTGAAGAGCTACGAGCGCAAGCTGCAGCTGTCGTCGCTACTTGAACGCGCCGGGAACGAGCTCGGCCTTGTCGAAGATGTGCTAGTCGCCGAGTACGGGCCGGAGGTCGGGATCCCGGTGGCGGGGGAGGACGACGTGGCAGCGCCTGCATCACGACGACCCGAGACCCTGGTCGCCGCGCCGGAGGCACGCGGCGAGCTGTCGCTTGAGGAACAGCTAGCGATTGAGCTCGGACTGACGGCGACTGGCGCGGCGGACGGCGGCGACACTGAAGATGCTGACGGAGACCGCGCGGACGCTGACGACGACGCGGGTGCAACGCCGCAACGCATCGCGGACTCGCAGCGCGCCCAGCAGACGGTCCCATTCGTGCGCGTTGAGCAGGAGCGCCGGCTTGCGAAGGCGGAGCGACGCCTCAGTGAGCTCGGCAGGATCAACCCGCTCGCGCTCGAGGAGTTCGCCGCGCTTGAGCAGCGGCACAAGTTCCTCGTCGACCAGCTTGCGGATCTGACGAAGACGCGTGCCGATCTGCGTCAGATCATTGAGGAACTCGACGAGCACATGCAGGGAATCTTCGCGGCCGCCTTTGAGGACACGCGCGCGGCGTTTGCCGAGGTGTTCCCGATCCTGTTCCCCGGCGGCTCCGGAGAGATTTCACTCACGAACCCCGACGAGCTCCTGACGACCGGCATCGACATCGCCGTGCGTCCCGCTGGGAAGAAGGTCGAGCGGCTGTCGCTCCTGTCTGGCGGGGAGCGCTCGCTCGCTGCGGTCGCGCTGCTCGTGGCGATCTTCCAGGCCAGGCCGAGCCCGTTCTACATCATGGATGAGGTCGAGGCCGCGCTCGACGACGCGAACCTCGGTCGCTTGCTGCAGGTGTTCGAGCGGCTGCGGGAGACCTCGCAGCTCATCGTTATTACCCACCAAAAGCGGACGATGGAGATCGCCGATGCTCTGTACGGAGTGTCAATGCGCCGAGATGGGATTTCCGCGGTCGTTGGGCAGCGGCTCGGCGCTGACGTCTGAGCGCATCTGAGCAGCACTTGACGATGTGAGGTTCACTTAGTGGGCTGGCTGCGCCCGGCGTGATTGACGGAATCTAACAAAATTGTCTCAGCGCGGCTGGAGAACCACACAACGCGGTCACGCGGCGATACGCTACGAACGTACCGTTCCAATGGGGGGACGTACCAAACCGTATGGAAAGGCGTAGCCAATGAAGGTTTACTCCAAGAAGACTGCAGCCGCGATCGCTCTGGTTGCCGGCGCAGCACTCGCTCTCTCGGGCTGCACATCGAGTACCGACAAGCCTGCCGAAGAGAACACGTCTACACCCTCGGGGGACTCGGGCGCGCTGAAGATCGGCACCCTGCTTCCCCAGACCGGCACGCTCGCGCACCTGATCTTCGGGCCCCGCGCGGCGGTGAAGCTAGCGATGGAAGACATCAATGCTGCCGGCGGCGTGCTGGGCTCCGACGTCGAGCTCGTCGTCGAAGGCAACGAGCATGATGCGTCTGACCCGACGATCATCAATAAGAGCGTCGACGAGATCATCAAGGCGAACCCGTCGTTTGTGCTCGGCGCGATGGGCACCGGTAACTCCAACGCGGCAATGCCGAGGCTCACCGAGGCTGGCATCCTGATGGGGTCGCCCTCGAACACCGGCATCGCGATGTCGGGCATCAACCCCCTGTACTTCCGAACGATCGCATCGGACATCATCCAGGGACGCGCACTCGGCAACCTCGTACTGCAGGACGGCCACTCGACCGTCGCGATGCTTGCGCAGAACAACGACTACGGCATCGGCCTCCGCGACAACTTCCAGGAGACGCTGGAAGAGGCAGGCGCGGAGCTCGTGTACGGCGCGAAGGGATCGGGCGAGGAGTTCCCGGAGGGGCAGACGACGTTCACCTCAGAGGTGACGGCAGCGCTGTCGAAGAAGCCTGACGCGATTGCCATCGTGAGCTACGAGGAGGCGAAGCAGATCATCCCTGAGCTCGCAGCCCAAGGCTTCGACCTGTCGAAGCTGTACCTTGTTGACGGCAACACGGTCCCGTACGAGGAGTTCGACGCAGGCCTGCTGAAGGGCGCCCAGGGCACCACGCCGGGCCGTGCCTCCGAGGGAGAGTTCCTCGACGCGCTCGTCGCCGCCGACGAGACTGCAACGCAGAGCACGAACTTCGCACCCGAGTCGTACGACGCGGTTGTGCTGGTCGCGCTCGCAGCACAGAAGGCTGGCAGCACGGATCCGGCAGCGATCCGTGACAACCTCCAGGCCGTTTCCGGTGCCGACGGTGGCGAAAAGTGCAGCACCTACAAGGACTGCCTCGCGCTGCTCGAGGATGACAAGGACATCCACTATGAGGGTCGCGCCGGTGGCGGACCGCTCACTGACAAGAACGAGCCCTCCTCGGCGCTGATCGGTATTTACCGGTACGACGAGGCGAACAAGCCGAACGCGGTCGGTGAGATCGAGGGTTAATTCACCTTCGTTCCGGCTCCGGTGGCCCCAACCCGTTTCGGGTTGGGGCCACCGGCCGTTTGTACGGGTACCAGACGTTGCTTCGCTCACAGCGGGACAGGAACGACGTCTGCGCGGCGATCCTCGCTGAGCTGTGGAGAACCCGCTCACGCCTCAGAACGATGCTGTGCCATTGGTCCCATGAACGACCCCGCACCAGACGCCGACGAGCCTGACCGTACCCCTGAGGCGTCTGCCAGCCGCGGCGACGACGCATTTGTCACGCCCGGCTACGAACTGCAGCGGCGCGCGTCGCTCGCGAAAGACCGTCGCGACTTTCAAGCGCTCGACTCCGCGGTGGGTTCTGCCCGTCGGGCAGAGGGACTGCAGTTGCTCGCCCTTGGCCGCCTCATGGAACGCACGTGTGGGCCGCCTGCGGGCCCGCCGTCCCGCGACCTAGAGTTTGCCTTCCGCTCCCTGCGCCTTGAGGTCTCAGCCCGCTACAAACTCAGCGAGTATGCGGCCGCACGCCTGCTCAACATTGCACACCAGGCGGGAACGCTCTTCCGCTCCACCGTCGATGTGCTCCTTGCTGGAGAGATCAACTCGACAAATCTGCGTGTCGTTGTTGAGGAAGGCGCGCCGTTCGGCCTCGAGCCGAGCGGTCCGCTCGCGATCAAACGGTCTCGGTACGAGACGGCGGTGCTCGACCACGCACGGATCGAACCATCCAACAGACTTCGCCCGATCGCGCGCCGACTGGCGCTCGAATTCTCTGAACTCAACGAAGACGCGCGCAACGAAGAGGCCGCCGCTCGGCGATCCGTGTGCGTTTCGGACCTCCCCGACGGCATGGCCGAACTCCGCGCGTATCTCCCTGCAGCGGTGGCGTACGGTATTCGGGATCGGATCCGGCAGATCGCGAAGTCCGTGGTGCTGTTGGAAGCGAAGAGTGGTCCAGCCGTCCCCGAGAAGGCGCAAGACCCCCGACCGCGCAAGCGGCCACAGGTGGAAGCCGACGTGATGGCCGACCTACTCTTGCGCGGCGTAACCGATGCTGGCGCCACCCCCGACCCTGCGGACGGTGACGAGCCAATTGGAGGCTCACCTGGCAGCGCTGCGGGCGAACTCCGCCCCGCACTCGGGATCGGAGTGAGCGCGCATATCCAGGTGATCATCCCAGCGCACACCCTCGGTGAGAGCCGAGAAGTCGGACTCACGGATGGGATTCCCGAGCTCGTGGGATATGGCCCGATCGGGAGCACCGCTGCCCGAGAACTCGCCGGGGGAGAGCGCGTTTGGGACGCGGTGTCCGTCGATCCTGATGGTGCAGTGCTCAGCGTCGACCGCTACCGCCCGAGCGCAGAGATACGCCGTCTGCTCGCCGCCCGCGACCTACACTGTCGCCCCCCTGGATGCAGGATTCGCGCGAGTAAGTGCGACCTCGATCACACGAAGGCGGCGGTCATTGGCGGCGAGACTCGCACGGACAACCTCGCGCACCTCTGTCGGGGGCACCACACGCTGAAACATAACTCACCTTGGAAGGTGGAGCAGCAGCCGGGCGGCGTATTGAAATGGGTCAGCCCGACGGGGACCGAGCACATCGAGCGCCCGCCGAGCCGAGTTCGATTCAGAACAATACGCGACGAGGAGCCAGACCCGTTCTGAGCTGAGAACCTCGTATGTGCGGCGTCGGGCGGGGTTCGGACAACCGCGCGCACGCGCGGCCATCCAACCCCGGCGCCGTTCCGGACCAGTTCTGAACGAGGGGCGTCGGCTACCGATCCCCGTCTGCATCGCTGACCGGAATCGCACCCGTCTCCGCGCGCTTCGCGTCGACGTCGGTGGCGAGTGTGCCGAGATACAGCTCGATCACCTTTGGATCATTCGCCAGTTCGCGACCCGTGCCCTGGTGCGCGTTTGTTCCCTGATCCAGCACGTACGCGCGGTCGCAAATCTGCAGGCAACGGCGAGCATTCTGCTCGACCATCACAATCGTCACGCCGGTTTGATTGATCTGCCGCGTCCGAATGAAGGTCTCATCCTGTCGGACGGGGGAGAGCCCAGCGCTCGGCTCATCCAGCAGCAGCACGCTGGGCTCGGTCATGAGGGCCCGCGCCATCGCGACGGACTGGCGTTCGCCGCCAGATAGTGAGCCGGCGAGCTGCTTGCGCCGGTCGGCGAGCATCGGAAACAGGTCCCAGATCTCGGCCACGCGACTCGCGAACCGTTTCGGGTTCAGGAAGAGGCCCATCTGCAGGTTCTCCTCGATCGACAGCGTCTGGAACACGTTGTTGGTCTGCGGGACAAAGCCGACCCCCTTGCGCACGAGTTCCGTTGTCTTGGACTTGGTGACATCCTCACCGTTCAGCGCCACGGACCCGTCACGGATGTCAACGAGCCCGAACAGCGACTTCAACAGCGTTGACTTGCCCGATCCGTTGGGCCCAATGATCCCGACGAGTTCGCCCTTGTGGGCGGAGATATTGCAGCCGTTGAGGATGTTGATGCCTGGGAGGTAGCCCGCGACGAGGTTGGTCGCCTCGAGGACGAGCTCCTCCGACGGAACGCTCACACCGCCGGTGTGTGTGCTTGCCGTGGGCGGCTCGGGTGTAGCGAGTGTGTCAGTCATCGCGCTTCCTCCTTGATCTCGTCCTCGATGGCGCGCATCATTTGCGTGTTGATGACGTCGCCGAGATCCTGGTCGTGGTGCGCGCCAAGGTACGCGTCGATCACGGCTGGGCTTGTCATGACGTCCTCCGGCAGTCCCTCCGCAATGATCCTGCCCTGGGCCATCACCACAACCCAGTCGGAAATGTGCCGGACCATGTGCATGTCGTGCTCGACGAACAGGACGGTGGTGCCATCGTCGCGGAGCTGCTCAATGTGCTCGAGCAGGCTCTGCGTCAGCGCGGGATTCACGCCAGCCATCGGCTCATCGAGCATGATCATCGAGGGATTCGACATCAGCGCGCGCGCCATCTCGAGGAGTTTCTTCTGGCCGCCCGACAGCCCGCCTGCCATATCGTTGCGCTTTGCGTCGAGCTTGAACCGCTTGAGGAGCTCCTCCGCGCGCTCAACGTTCTCGCGTTCGCGCTTCGCCCAGAGCGGCTTCACGAGCCCGACGAACAGATTCTCGCCGGGCTGGTTCGCCGCCCCGATGAGCATGTTTTCGAGCACAGTCATCCTGGTGAGGGCTTTGGTGAGCTGGAACGTCCGGATCATCCCGGATCGCGCCACCTTTGTCGCGCTCGTCGTGGTGAACGACTTGCCGTTGAACGACCAGCTGGCCTTGTCGCGGCCAGTCGCCGGCGTCGGCTTGTCGAACCCGGTGAGGAGGTTGAAGAAGGTGGTCTTGCCCGCTCCGTTGGGCCCGATGAGCGCGGTGATCGCGCCTCGCTGCACCTCGACGTGGTCGACGTCGACGGCCGTCATTCCGCCGAACCGGCGGACGACGTTGTCAGCCACGAGGATCGGGTCCGGCTTCGGCGCCCCGGGCCGCTGCTCGATCTGGGCCAGGCTCGCGCGGAGTTCCGCGCGGTCGTATGGGTAACTAGTCATTGAAGGCCAACTCCTTCTTGTTTCCGAGTATGCCTTGCGGTCTGAATATCACGAGCAGCATGAGCATGAACCCGATGAGGATCCATGCCAGGATCTCGGCCTGCTGCGCGTTGAGCACGCTCGCCGGCACGAATTCCGAGGCGACGCTCGTGATGACGAGACGCACGACGAAGAAGAGGATCGCGCCGAGGAGCGGTCCGAGGATCGTCGCGGCGCCACCGAGCAGCAGGATCATCCACAGGTTGAACGTGGTCGCGCGCGACATTCCGTCGGGGTTGATGGTTGCGGGCAGCGACATCACGATGCCGCCGAAGCCGCCCATCACGCCGCCGATCATCAGCGCCTGCAGCTTGTATGAGAACGGGCTCTTGCCGAGGCTGCGCACCGCGTCCTCATCCTCACGGATGCCCTTCAAGACACGACCCCACGGGCTGCGGATGAGCAGCCACGTAATGAGCAGGAAGAGAGCGACGAGCGCCCATGCGACGATGCGTGACCACCAGTCGTCGACTCCAGTGTTGAAGTAGTTCAGGCCGAGGAACGAGGTTCGGCCCTCGGGCAGTGGGGAGAGAGCGTTGAACTGCTCGCGGAAGCGCGTGCTCTGGATGCCGCTCGGGCCGCCCGTAATGTGACTGATGTTCGCGAGCCGCGCGGTCATGCGGAGGATCTCCGCCGCGCCAATCGTCACGATCGCGAGGTAATCCCCGCGGAGTTTCACGGTCGGGATGCCGAGCAGTAGCGCGAACAGCGCCGAAGCCGCCATCGAGATCAGGATCGCGGGGAACAGTCCCACCCCGTTCATGACCGAGATCACGAAGCCGTATCCGCCGACGAGCATGAAGCCCGCCTGCCCGATGTTCATGAGCCCGGTGAATCCGAAGTGGATGTTCAACCCGATCGCGGCGATAACGAACGCCGCGGTGACGGGGGAGAGCGCAGTCTGCAGCATTGCCTGCAAGAGTCCGGTCCAAAATTCCATGAGGTTATCCGATCCGTTCCTTGCGCCCGAAGAGGCCCTGCGGCCTCACCAGCAGCACCACGATGAGGATGAGCAGCGCGGCGGCGTGCTTGAGGTCGCCGGGCAGCCAGATGTTGGCCATCTCGATGACGAGGCCGATGATGAGTGCGCCGACGATGGCACCGAAGGTCGTGCCGATGCCGCCGAGGATGACCGCGGCAAACAGGAGCAGCAGGTAGTGCCATCCGGTGTTCCATGCGATGCCGTTGAGCACGAGGCCGAGTAGCACGCCCGAGAGGCCTGCGAGGGCGACTCCGACGGTCCAGACGGAGCGGATCACGCGATCCACATCGATGCCAGAGGCCTCAGCGAGCGGCCGATTGTCGGCCACGGCGCGGGTTGCGCGACCGAAGCGCGTGTACTTCATGACGAGCGCGACGGCGATGATCGCGACGAGCGCGATTCCCATGGCGACGTAGGACTGCACGGTAAGCGTGATGCCGGCCAGCGTCACGGTTTTCGGCGTCGAGGGGTCGATCCGCAGGATGTTCGCGCCGAAGAAGAACTGGAAAATGTTCTGCAGCACGATCGAGAACCCGATCGAGACGATCATCATCTGCGTCAGACTGAGTCTGCGTTTTCGCAACGGCTTCCAGAGCACCGCGTCCTGTACCCAGCCGAACGCGGCCATCACGACCACGACGAGGGCGCCCGAAAGCCAGATGTTGCCGGTGAGCTGCATCGCGAGGAAGGCAAGGATGCCGCCCATCGAGAGCATCTCCGCGTGCGCGAAGTTCGAGAGCCCGGTCGTGCCAAACACGAGCGAGAGCCCGACCGCGCCGAGCGCGAGCAGCAGGCCCATGCGGAGCCCGGACGCGGCCTGTTGCCAGAACCGCGGCCACGAGAACGCGTTTGTCGCGCTCGGCTTCGTCGTGGTGGTCGCCTCGTCGTCGCCGGGCGTCGCTTCACCCGATCCTGACCCGGCAGTCTCGCCGGAGCCAGGCGCGGTCGGCGTCGCCGCCGCGTCTGGATCGTCGGTGAGGGGGAAGAGCGCGCTCGCCGATTCGAAGAGCGCGACCTCGACGGAGCGGGTGTCTGTCGCCCGCGGGAATTGGCCCTCGGGGAGCGTCGCCGTGTCGAGCGCGACCTCGTAGGTGCCCTCCTGTGTGATGGGGAACGACCAGCGGCCGTTCTCGTCGGTTGTGGTGTCTTCGCTCGCTCCCTTGCCGGTGAGCGTGAGCCCGACGCCGCTCGCCGGATCGCCGGCGCTCGTCTTCACGATTCCCTGCACGCAGCCGGTCGTCGCGTCGGGGACACATGTCGCCGCGTGCGCGGGTAGCGCCTGCAGCGACAGTCCGACAAAGCCCAGGATGAGGGCGAGGAGAGCGATAGCTGGGGCACGCCAGAGCATGCCTCTGCGAATTATTCCGTGGTTCACTTGACCTCCATTGGTCCGCGCGTTGCCACCTGCGCGTTCATTCAAGCGTCGTTGCTGTCACCCTGAATATACAAGGGTGGGGGAGCTCGGGCGCGAGTTTCGCGGCGTTGCGGAGCCATCGTTGCCGATACGCAACATCGCGCGACCGCGAACCGAGCGAGATCTTGTCGCTAGTCTTGAGGCATGGCAGAAAAGGCATGGTCGTTCTCGCGCGCGTTTCGGAATGTGTTCGGCGGCGGGTCGGAGACGATCACCGACGACACCTGGGATGACATCGAGACCGCGCTCATCACGGCGGACTTCGGGCCGGAGATCGCGGACTCGATCCTCGAAGAGGTGCGCGAGTCCGTCGAGCGGCATCGCGTGAGTGAGGTGAAGGAGCTCAAGCGGATCCTGCGCGAGGTGCTCGAGGAGCGCCTCGCCGCGTTCGATCCAACCCTGAAGCTCACCGACCGCCCGGCGGTGATCCTCGTCGTCGGTGTGAATGGGGTCGGCAAGACCACGACCATCGGCAAGCTCTCGAACTACCTCACGCGATTCGACAAGAAGATCATCGTCGGCGCGGCGGATACGTTCCGCGCGGCGGCCGTCGAGCAGCTCGCGACCTGGGCGGAGCGCGCCGGCGTCGCGATCGTGAAGCCGCAACAGCAAGGTCAGGATCCCGCGTCCGTCGCGTTCCAGACCGTGCAGCGGGCGATCGATGAGGATCTCGACATCGCGATCATCGACACCGCGGGCAGGCTGCAGACGAAGGGCGGGCTCATGGACGAGCTCGGCAAGATCCGGCGCGTGATCGAGAAGCTCGCGCCCGTGTCCGAGGTGCTGCTCGTCCTCGACGCAACGACGGGCCAGAACGGGCTCGCGCAGGCGCAGGCGTTCATCGAGCACGCCGGAGTCACCGGGCTCGTGCTGACGAAGCTCGACGGCTCCGCGAAGGGCGGCTTTGTGCTCGCCGTGCAGGAGCACACGAAGCTGCCGATCAAGCTCGTCGGCCAGGGCGAGGGCATCGGCGATTTGACTGGCTTCACGCCGCACGTGTTCGCGGCGCAGCTCGTTCCCTAGGACGCCCAAGGGGCTCACTGTGCTCGGAGCGAAACCCCGCCTGCCGGGGAGGGAGCTTTGTTACGCTTATGAGTAAGGCCTGACGGCCGGCCAGTTCACGCGGCCGCCGGACCGGAATGCGCCCCGGATGAGCGGGGTGCCTCTCGAGAAAGGCTACTGCTATGCAACATCTCACCGTCCTCGGTACGGGCGTCCTCGGTTCGCAGATCATTTTCCAGTCTGCGTACATGGGCAAGGACGTCGTCGCGTACGACATCAACGATGAGACTCTGGCGAAGCTCCCGGAGCGGTGGGAGTACCTGAGGGACGCCTACCGCCGCGACCTCGCCGACGCGACCGATGAGAAGCTCGACGCTGCGGTCGCCCGCATTCGCGCGACCGCCGACCTCGCTGACGCGATGAAGGACGCGGACATCGTGATCGAGGCCGTGCCTGAGCGCCTCGACATCAAGCAGCAGACGTGGGAGGCCGTCGCCGCCGTGGCGCCAGCGCACACGATCTTTGCGACGAACTCGTCGACGCTCCTTCCGAGTGACATCGCGCCGTTCACCGGCCGCCCCGAGAAGTTCCTCGCCCTGCACTTCGCGAACGAGGTGTGGAAGTTCAACGTCGGTGAGGTGATGGGCCACGAGGGCACCGATCCCGAGGTGTTCGAGGCTGTCGCGGCGTTCGCTGCCGAGATCGGCATGGTCCCCGTGCGGATCCACAAGGAGCAGCCGGGCTACGTGCTGAACTCGCTGCTCGTGCCGTTCCTCGACGCCGCAGCGCAGCTCTTCGTGAAGGGCATCGCGAGCCCCGAGGACATCGACAACACGTGGCGGATCGCGACCGGGGCACCCTCCGGACCGTTCCAGATCTTCGACGTCGTCGGCATGATGACCCCGTACTACCTCAACGCCAACAGCGACGACCCGATCAAGCGCGAATTCGCCGAGATTATCAAGCGCGACTACATCGACAAGGGTTACCTGGGGAAGGGCTCGGGGCGCGGCTTCTACGAATACAAGTAATCCTGCGAGGGGGAGGGCGCTGTGAGAGTCGCGGCGCGGTAGACTGTTCGCACTATGGCTACTTTCGGCACCCTCTCCTCGCGGCTTACCGACACCTTCAAGAACCTCCGGTCGAAGGGCAAGCTCTCAGCGGCTGACGTTGACGGCACGGTCCGCGAGATCCGTCGCGCCCTGCTCGAGGCCGACGTCTCGCTCGACGTGGTGAAGGACTTCACCGGGAAGGTGCGCGAGCGCGCCCTCGGCGACGAGGTGAACCGCGCACTCAACCCGGCCCAGCAGGTCGTCCAGATCGTCAACGAGGAGCTCGTCGAGGTGCTCGGCGGCGACCAGCGTCGACTGCAGTTCGCGAAGCACCCGCCGACGGTGATCATGCTCGCTGGCCTCCAGGGCGCAGGCAAGACCACGCTCGCCGGCAAGCTCGCGAAGTGGCTGAAGAACCAGGGGCACACGCCGCTGCTCGTCGCGTGTGACCTGCAGCGCCCGAACGCCGTCACGCAGCTCGGTGTTGTCGCCGAGCAGGCCGGCGTCGCGATCTTCGCACCCGAGCCGGGTAACGGCGTCGGCGATCCAGTGAAGGTCGCGAAGAATGGCGTCGCCGAGGCGAAGCGCGCGCAGCACGACTTCGTCATCGTCGATACCGCCGGCCGTCTCGGCGTCGACGCCGAGCTCATGAAGCAGGCGCGCGATATCCGCAAGGCGATCGACCCCGACGAGGTCCTGTTCGTCATTGACTCGCTCATCGGCCAGGACGCGGTCGCGACCGCGCAGGCCTTCCAGGAGGGCGTCGACTTCACTGGCGTCGTGCTTACGAAGCTCGACGGCGACCAGCGCGGCGGCGCCGCGCTCTCGATCCGCGGCGTGACGGGTCGCCCGATCCTGTTCGCGTCGACCGGCGAGGGCCTCGACGACTTCGAGCCCTTCCATCCCGACCGGATGGCGAGCCGCATCCTCGACCTCGGCGACATCCTCACCCTCATCGAGCAGGCGCAGACCGCGTTCGATGAGGACGAGGCGAAGAAGGTCGCGGAGAAGATCGCGAAGGACGCGTTCACCCTCGACGACTTCCTCGGCCAGATGCAGCAGCTGCGCGGCGCGGGCTCCATCAAGAAGATGATGGGCATGCTCCCGGGCATGGGCAAGATGAAGGACCAGCTCGACAACTTCGACGAGCGCGAGATCGTGCGCACCGAGGCGATCATCCAGTCGATGACGATGGAGGAGCGCCAGAACCCGAAGATCTTGAACGGCTCGCGCAGGCTGCGTATCGCCAAGGGCTCTGGCATGACTGTCACGGACGTGAACTCGCTCGTGCAGCGCTTCGAGCAGGCCGCGAAGATGATGAAGACCGTCGCCCGCGGCGGCATGCCGCAGATCCCTGGCATGGGGCCGATCCCTGGCATGGGCGGGCACGGCGGCAAGAAGAAGCAGCAGCAGAAGGGCAAGGGCGCGAAGCGCTCGGGCAACCCCGCGAAGCGTGCGCTCACGCCGGCCGAGGCTCCCGCGCCACAGGGCGGCTCAGGCTTTGGTCTCGGGAAGGGCGGCGCCGCGAGCGCGCCGAGCCCCGAGGAGATGGAGAAGCTGCAGCAGATGCTCGGCGGTGGGCTCCGCTAGGTGACGGAGCGCCCTGGCGCGGTCGACCACGGCGGGCGACTCGCGCAGCTCGAGTCGC
>WPCJ01206871.1_pt1 | contig 13324 bp, 17 predicted proteins | sample 5399831 | NCBI WGS metagenome assembly WPCJ01 (sample SAMN12869470, study PRJNA574797) | sludge metagenome | isolation source: wastewater treatment of pH10 | place: China:Beijing | collected 2019-05-20 | reverse complement strand
CTTCGTGCGGAAGCGCCGCGCGTCACGCGCCTCTCGCGCAAGGTGCTTGCCGGCATCGGCCTTCTGGCGAGCGTCGGGATCGGCGGCGCGTTGATCTATGCGCTCCAAACCCGCGAGGGGGGGACGCCCGCCGAGGAACTCCACTCGACCGACAATCGCTCGACTGCCGACGGCCTTTCCGGATTGCCGCGCGATTATAGCGGCGTTCCGCAGCTTGGCCCGCCGCTCCCGGGCGACCTCGGGCGCCCCATCCTGGGCGCGCAGAATCGTGGTCAGCCGTTGCCAGCCCAAGCCAATCCTGGTCTTAGCGCCGAGGAGCAGCGCCGTTTGCAGGAGATCGAGACTGCGCGCGTCAGCAGGCTTTTCACCGGGACGGAGAACCGTCCAATGGCGTCGACGGGCCCCGCGGCTGCGACGATCGCGCCACCGCCGGCGCCTGACCTCGCCGGCCTCGGCCTCGCGCCACCACCTGCCACACCATCAGCGCAAGATCGACAGCTTGCATTCCTCAATGCGGCCGCCGATCGGCGCACGGTGGCACAGGATCGCGTTGCGGCGCCGGCGTCCCCCTATATCCTTCAGGCGGGCGCCGTGATCGCCGCCGCGCTCATCACGGGCATCCGCTCCGATCTTCCGGGCCAGATCACCGCGCAGGTGACGGAGAACATCTACGACAGCCCGACAGGGCGCATCCTGCTGGTGCCGCAAGGGACGCGGATCATCGGCCAGTACGACAACAATGTTCAGTTCGGCCAGAGCCGTGTGCTCCTGGTCTGGAATCGGCTGATCCTCCCGAACGGGCGCTCGATCGTCCTCGAGCGTCAGCCCGGCGCCGACGCTGAAGGCTATGCGGGCCTTCAGGATGGCATCGACTATCATTGGTGGGAACTGGCAAAGGCGGCGGGACTATCCACGCTGCTGAGCATTGGCGCCGAGCTCGCCACCAACGACGACGACCGCCTGATTCAGGCGATCCGCAACGGCGGGCAAGACACCATCAACGATGCGGGCCAACAGATCGTCCGCCGCCAGCTCAACGTCGCGCCGACGTTGACCATACGGCCGGGCTTTCCCGTTCGCGTTATCGTCACGCGTGACCTGGTCCTCGAACCCCACGGAGGCTAACCGATGGCCAAGCTAAGGCTAGGGCCGCTCGAAGACGACAAGCCGGTGAAACTCTCGGTGGAATTGCCCGCTGCTCTTCACCGCGATCTCATCGCATATGCGGAGATCCTTGGCCGCGAAAGCGGCAAAGCCGTCGAGCCCGCCAAGGTCGTCGCACCGATGATCGAGCGTTTCATGGCGACGGATCGCGGTTTCGCGAAACTCCGCCACGCATCCCGTTCCCGTTCGCGACCGGCGGACAGCGCTCCTCCAAAAGCCGAATGAAATGCCCCACTGCAGGGTTGTCGTCGTGGCCCTTCCAATAGGCGCGATAGACGATATGAGTCGAGCCATTGCCGTCGCGCGCTTCACGATGGACCACGCCCTCATAGTTGGCGCCCATGCACGCTTCGCACATCACGCTGACGCCGTAGCCAGCGCCGACCAGGCTCTTGATGTTCTCCAGACTAACATCGTGCCGAACGACCTTAGGCAGATCGCCGGGAGAAGCCAGCTTGGCAACAAGGATATCATAGATCTCCGGGCCGGGATCGCGCTCGCACAAGAGGAACCGTTCGCGCTTCAAGTCAGTCCAGTAAACAATCTCGTTGGCGGCGAGAGGATGGTCCTGAGGCAGGGCAACGATAATGCGCTCGCTCCACAGCATCATCGAGCGGTTGCCGTCCAGTGCGGGCTCGCCGGTAACGATGGCGATGTCGATCTTGCCGTTCTCGATTCCCTTGGACAGTCGTGCCCGCGAGCCTTCGACCGTGCTGATGTGCACCTGCGGAAAGCGCCGAGAATACTCAATAAGCGTGGCGCGGAGATTGCCCGCCGACAACGACGTATAGAATCCGATTGTGATGTGTCCGGCTTCGCCCCGCCCCACCGCCTTGACGCCATCGATCACAACCTCCAGCTCGTGGAGGACGCGCCGCGCGCCGTGGATGAAGTCGCGCCCAGCCGAGGTCGGTCGCACGCCGCCATTGGTTCGCTCGAAAAGCCTAACGCCGAGTTGATCCTCGAGATGCCTGATCCGGCGGCTCAGATTGGATTGCTTCAGTGCGAGCGAATCCGCCGCCTTGCGGAAGCTGCCATGGTGTGCCGCCGCCTCGGCATAGCGTAGATGTTTAAGCTCGATCGACACGAGAGCGCTCGTTTCGTTGCACTGAAACGGCACAATCACGGAACGCACCGTGTTCAGCATACGTCGAAAGCGCACAGGAGACGTCGACCATTCGTGCAGCCGCAACGACATAGCGGAGATGACGCAGTTCGATCCTCAGGGCGCAGTCTCCCTCCCTTTCCATAGAACTCCGAAGGCTTTGGCTCGTGAAGCTGATGGAGCAGAAATGCCGCTGTCAGAGGCTCTGGATCACCTTCTCCAGCTTGCCTCTCACGGTTTGCGCTTTATCGGCGAGCTCACGGTTCTGAATCGCCTGCATAGAGGCGACAGGATCGACTGCCGCGATTTCAACCTCGCCAAGCCTAAGTTCCTGGACGATGACGTTGCAGGGCAGCATCGTCCCGACCTTGTCCTCGAGCTTGAGCGCCTCTAACGCGAGCGCCGGGTTGCAGGCCCCGAGGATCGTATAGGGCCGAAAATCCGCGTTCACCTTCCGCTTAAGGGTTTCCCGGATGTCGATCTGCGTGATGACGCCAAAGCCCTCCGCCTTCAAGGCTTCCGTCGTGCGTGTGAGAGCATCGTCGAATGACGTCGAGAGCGTTTTTGCAAGGTAGTAGCTCATGACCTTGATCCTTTCTGGTTAGACGCTGTCTCTTACCGACGGCGTGAAAAGATGTACTTGGCGAGGGCGATCGCCGCGAGCACGAGAACAATGATGATGACGAGCCAGAAAAAGCCCATGCCCCACATCATTCCTCCACCCATCATGTCTTGCATCATCGGTTGACCTCTTCCACGAGTCCGCCCGCCTGCTGGAGGGCCGGGAACCCGCCGGCGACATGCGCTACGTTCGTGATGCCCATTTCCTTGAGGGCCTTGGCGCCAAGAGCGGAGCGGTTACCTGATCCGCAGTAGAGCACCAGCTTCTTGCCCCCGCCCAGCTCCGGCTTGTGCGTCGGGCTGGTCGGATCGGCCTGGAACTCGAGGAATCCGCGCGGCACATGCACGGCACCCCGGAGCTTACCTGTCTTTTGCAGCTCCTCGGCCTCGCGCACGTCCACAAACATCACGCTGGGGTCGCCCACCAACTTCGCTGCTTCTGGGCCCGAAAGCGTCTCGATGTCCCGGCTTGCCTCAGCCACTAGATCCTTTGCACTTTTCGTCGTCATGATTGGCTCCTTCACTCGTCCCACGGTGCGTCGAGCGCATCGAGGGGGATCTTGAGATAACGTATGCCGTTTTCCTCGGGCTCAGGCAGCCGACCGCCCTGGATGTTCACCTGCAGGGAGTGCAGGATGAGCTTCGGCATAGGCAGCTCGCGGTCGCGCTTCTCGCGCAGGGCCACGAACTCCTCTTCCGTTCTTGCCTTTACGAGGTGCGTGTTCCTGGCCCTCTGCTCAGCCACTGTGCTTTCCCATTCCGGCTTTCGACCGCCAGGGCAGTAGTCGTGCCCGGTGAACAAGCGGGTGTCGTCGGGCAGCGCCATGATGCGTTGAATACTGTTCCACAGCACCTTTGCTGAGCCGCCAGGGAAGTCGGCCCGGGCTGTGCCGCCATCCGGCATGAAGATAGTGTCGTGGATGAAGGCGGCGTCGCCGACCACGTAGGCGATCGAGGCGAGCGTGTGCCCCGGCGTGAACACCACCTCGACGTCCATGTTGCCGATCTTGAAACGTTCGCCGTCGGCGAAGAGCCGGTTCCATTGCGAGCCGTCTGGCGGGAAGCTGTCGGGCAGGTTGTAGATCCCCTTCCAGAGCTTCTGGATCTCGACGACCTTCTCGCCGATGGCGGTCGGGACGGCTGTCTTGTCCTTGAGGTAGCCGGCCGCCGAGAAATGATCGGCATGCGGATGGGTGTCCAAAATCCACTCCAGCGTGTAGTCCTCCTGGTCGATATGCGCGAGGAGCTGATCGGCCGAGTGAGTGGCCGTAGCGCCGGACTTCGGATCGAAGTCCAGCACCGGGTCGATTATGGCGGCGCGCTTCGTCTCCGGATCGGCGACGACATACTGGACGCTAGACGTGCGCTTCTCGAAGAAGCCCTTCACGACAGGGTTGCCTTTCAGAGGCGAAGACGAGGCGGGCATGCAGTTTGCTCCTTTCGATTGATTCATGGCTGAGTGGCTGTCAGCGCGAGGAGCCCTCGGGCAATAATGTAGAGGCCGACCACGATCACGAGGCCGGCGAAAAGCGTGCCCAGCATTTGCTTGCGGCTGGCGACAACTTTTCCAAGTGCCGTCCCGACCAGCCCACCGACGAGCCCCCCGAGCACGAACAGGCCGGAGAGCCACCAGTCGACGAGCCCTGAGAGCGCGTAGCTGGCGGCCGTCGCCGCCCCGAAGGCCGCCACCCCAACGAGCGAGGTGCCGATGGCGAACGCGAGCGGCATCCGGGTCGCGAGCATCAATCCCGGTACGATCAGGAATCCACCGCCGATCCCGAAGAACCCGGAGAACACTCCGACAGTGAAGCCGATCCCGAGAAGAAGAGGCAGGAGCTCTCGCGCAGTCTCGGACGAGAGGCGTACGTCCGGGTTGCCGCGGCCCTCCCGCCTGCGGAGCATCACGGCGCCGATCACGACCATCACGACGCCGAACAACGCCAGAAGCTTCTGGCCATCGACGGCTTTGGCGACGGCCGCGCCAGCAAATGCGCCGAGGACACCGGCGGCAGCGAAGACTGCGGCGCACCGCCATTTGACGTTGCCGGCGCGCCAGTGCGGGAAGAGATTGCCAAGGGCGCTCGCGGAAACAGCGACAGCGCTTGTGCCGATGGCCACGTGGGGCGAGGCCACGCCGACCACGTAGACCAGCAGCGGCACGGCAAGGATCGAGCCGCCACCGCCCACGAGCCCGAGAACCAGCCCCACGATGCCGCCCGAGCCTGTGGCCAGGAGAGAGGTGATGAGGTCGGGCATTAGCCGTCTACTCCCGCCGGCCCGCGTCGGAAGGTCACCTGTGGCCAGTCGTCCGGGAGCAACCGGAACAGGGCCATGCCGGTCATCATCGCCGTGATGAAGACGAAAACCTGCCAAGGCCCGAAGGTAAGCGCGGTCAAAGCCGGGCCCGGGCAGAGGCCGACCAGGCCCCATCCGACGCCGAAGAGCACGGCCCCACCGATCAGGCGCGGATCAAGATCGCGGCGGGTCGGGATCTCAAGCCGCCGCGCGAAGACCGGGACACCTCGGCGCTTGGCGAGGAGGTATCCGAGCGCAGACACTGCGAGGGCGCCGCCCATCACCAAGGCAAGGCTCGGGTCCCAGTTGCCGAAGACGTCGAGGAACCCGAGCACCTTCGCCGGATTGACCATCTCGGAGATGACCAGCCCGAGGCCGAAGAGCAGCCCGGAGGCGAAGGCGGAGATGATGAGGGACATGGAGTCAGCCTCCGAGAACATGACGCGTGATGAAGACAGTGGCGATGGCCGTGGCCATGAAGACCGCTGTCGCGGCGAGCGAACGTGGCGAGCCGCGTGCGACGCCGCAAACGCCGTGACCGCTGGTGCAACCTGCCCCGAGACGGGTGCCGAAGCCGACGATCAGGCCTGCGACGGCCAGAAGCTCTATCGAAGGAGTCAGGGTGATCTGCGGCAGCGCGCCGCCAAGCGCGGCGTAGAGGAATGGGGCGAGGAAGAGGCCGGCGACGAAAGCCAGGCGCCAGCCGATCTCATTGCGGGCAGGATGAATGAAGCCGCCGAGGATGCCGCTGACACCCGCGATGCGGCCATTCAGGAAGAGGAACAGAGCCGCGGAGGCGCCGATCAACAGGCCGCCGAGCAGCGCTGATACCGGAGTAAAGTTGTCCATTCCTTCGACCCGATCAAAACATTAGACGATCCCTATTTAGGGTTGCCTTCATATCTGCGCAAGTGCGATGATATGCATCTACGACGGGTGAACGATGGAAACCGTTGGTGGTATCGGGTTACCATTCACCTCGCGAGTTTATCCAGGCTCGCGCCAACCCGTGACCGTTTCCGGTCGTTCGGGGGCAACAACATGCGGGAGGAACGGCTCGTTCATAGAGTCGCTGATCCTCCTGCTGCTGAGGAACTGCGCCACGCCTGCGCCCAGTCGCCCACCAAGCAACCTTGATGAGAGCCGATGCCCTTCATATGTATGAAACTATGAAGATAGAAGAGATGTTCCAAGCGGTAGAGCAAGCGACAGACCTCTTGAAGGCGCTTGCCAGTCGGAACCGCCTTCTCCTCCTCTGCTACCTTTTGGAGGGCGAGAGGTCGGTCGGCGAACTCGCTCGCCTCATCCAGGCACGGGAGACAGCTGTCTCGCAACAACTGGCGCTGCTCCGCAAGGATGGCTTGGTTCGCACCCGGCGTGAGGGCCAGACTGTCTACTACACGCTCGCGAGCACAGAGGCCGCCAAAGTCATAGAGACACTCCATGGAATATATTGCGCGCCGATCGCGGAAGCAGCCGCTGTCGCGCCCGCGGCGGTTGCTGGCAGCGCTAACGACCAGTCACATGTGAAGAACAGCCACACCGGACCTGAAAACTCAGATCCTCAGGAGAATTGATCATGAACTACTGCCGTCGCGATGGCCTCGACGGAAGCCGTCCATAATTCGGCCCTGCACGAAGCAACGCATGAGGTTCGCCAAAAGCGCGCGCGTCATGGACTCCAAGCCGCCGGGAGCCTGAACATGAACTTTCGCCAACTGTATGAGCCGGAATCTTCAACCTACACTTACCTGTTCGGCTGCCGCGACACAGGAGAAGCCGTGCTTCTCGATCCGGTCCTGGAGACGTTGGACCGGGACCTCTCCGCTCTCCAGGATCTCGGTTTAAGGCTCGCATACACACTCGAGACGCACATCCATGCCGACCATGTCACATCCGCTTGCCGGTTGCGGAGCATCACTGGATGCAAGGTGGCTTATCCTGAGCTGGACGGTCTTCCTTGTGCCGACGTGGGCGTGAGCGAGGTCAACCCGCTGTCCGTCGGTCACCTCACATTCAATCCCCTCTATACTCCTGGCCACACCGACTCGCATCACAGCTACCTCATCGACGTTCCTGGCGTGACGAGGGTTTTCACAGGCGATGCCCTTCTGATCGACGGGTGCGGACGAACGGACTTTCAGGGCGGTGACGCGGCCGCGCTCTACCGCTCGATCCACGAGAAGATCTTCACTTTGCCCGGAGAAACTCTCGTCTATCCCGCCCATGACTACCAGCACCGCCACGTTAGTACGGTGGAGCAGGAGCGCGAGCGAAACCCGCGTCTTGGCGCCGGCAAAAGCTTGGACGAGTTCATCCAGATCATGAGCGATCTCAACCTGCCATATCCGAAGCGGATCGATATCGCTCTGCCCGCCAATCGAATGTGCGGGGACTGCCCGGATGAGGCCGAGATCATGAGAGCTGAACCGGAAGGACCATCGATACAAGGCTAGCTCGCCCTGCTGCATCTTCCGCCGATCTGATCAAGGGGTTCCCTCATGCTTCTTTCACGTCGAACGGTTCTGGCGGGAGCTGGCGTTCTTGGATTAGGCATTGCGGGCTTTGCTGCTCGCCCTATCCTGTGGCCTAGGAGCGGAACTGACACACAGGCGCTCAAGATCCCACCCCTACTCGACCCGCGGGCGAGCGGGGGATCTGCCTCGCTTCGCGTGCAGACTGGAACAACCGAGTTCTACCCTGGACGGTTCAGCGAGACGCTCGGATACAATGGGTCTTACCTCGGCCCGACCATCCGGGTCAGGCGGGGAGATTCCGTCCAGGTCAACGTCAAGAATGAGCTTGCTGAGACCACCACTGTGCACTGGCACGGCCTACTCGTTCCAGGCCCGCTGGATGGGGGGCCGCACCAGCCTATCAGTCCAGGTCAGACGTGGCGTCCGCTGCTCCCGATCGACCAACCGGCTGCCACCTTGATGTATCACTCGCACGTTCACGGGCTCACCGCGGAACAGGTTTATCGGGGCCTGGCAGGCGTCTTCATCATTCAGGACGACGAGGAGCAGCGTCTCGGGCTTCCGAACGACTATGGAGTGGACGACCTGCCGCTTGTCCTACAGGATCGTCAGTTTGAGGACGGCCTGCTCGTAATGCCAAACGGCATGATGACGCTCATGCAGGGCAGGCGCGGCGATATCGTTCTGGTAAACGGCACTCCTAACCCCGTGGCTCAGGTGCCTCCACGCCTCGTGCGGCTACGCATGGTGAACGCGTCAAACGCGCGCGTCTACGATCTTTCATTCGAGGACAAGAGGGCCTTCCACTGGATCGCGACCGAGGGCGGCCTTCTTGAACGACCGGTGCAGTTGCAATCGATACGCCTTGCTCCCGGGCAGCGCGCCGAACTGCTGGTGGACTTCTCGGATCGAAGCCCCGTGGGGCTGCTAACTACCGCTGATTCCAACTCGAGAATAATGGGCATGATGCCTATGATGCAAGACTTCGGCCGAGACCGTGTTGCGGGTGGAGCGTTCATCAGGTTTGAGCCGGGCGCGGCTGCTTCGGGAGCCGCATCCGTGCCTAAGCTGCTCATCGCACAGGAGCGGGTTCAGCCTTCGGCAGCGATACGGCGGCGCCGGCTGGTCCTCAACATGGGTATGGGCGGAATGATGGGCGGCGGCATGATGGAAGAACAGATGTCGGGCGACACTAGAACGGAAGCCGGTCCCATGGCTGCCCCGTTCAGCATCAATGGCCGCCCCTTCGACATGCGGCGGATCGATGAGAGCGTGACCCTTGGCAATACGGAGATTTGGGAAGTCTCGGGCGAGATGATGGCTCACCCGCTCCATATCCACGGCGTCCACTTCGAGGTGCTGAGCAGGGCGGGAAGGAAGCCAGACGTCCTGGATCAGGGACTCAGAGATACAGTTCTGGTGCGCGAACCCGCGGAGCTGCTCGTCAAGTTTAGCAAGGCCTCGCAGGGCTACCCCTTCATGTATCACTGCCACATTCTGGAGCACGAGGACAACGGAATGATGGGCCAATTCTCCGTCGAATAGCTATCGGCAATGTTTGGCCCTGTCCGGCTCATTACGTGAATGCTTCTGCGAAACAACGACGCGACGCCCGTCGACAGCTCGCCCCGAAGAAGGAGTGCATTCTCTCCGCTGGGATGCCGTGCTTCTTCTGCGTCGTTGTCGTTCCGTGCGCGATCCCGGCGCATACGCGGCCGTGACCCATGTGGTGGAGCACTTCAGTGTTCATGATCGGATGAGCCGCAAATGGCGGGTGGTCTGGCGTCTCCAGCCCGTAAGCCTCGTGAGGGCCAACGAGAAGCTTGAGCAGCGCCGCCGCGTCGGGCGGGTGCGCCCATTCCGGCAGCCCGTCGCGGCGGCGGAAGAATTGGTCGCTAGGCCGCCCTGCGATAAATTTCGGCACGAACCAGTAGCCGCGACGCATCGAAAGCGATACGGAAGCAGCTGTTCGAGCCACGTCGCAGGCGATATCGGCACCCGAATTGCCGCCGCCGACCACCAGGACGCGCCTGCTCTGCACCTCATCGGCCGAGCGGGAGGTCACCGAATGGCGGATAGCGCCGCCGAACGCCTCGGCACCCGGCAGCTCCGGGATGATCGGGTCCCATAGCGTTCCAGATGCGCAAACAAGGGCAGCGTATTCGCGAGACTGGCCGCCCGAGTGGAACCGTTTGCTCGATGCCATGACCAGGTTGTTGCGCAACGGCGCCCGCATCACTGCCTCGAATGGCACCCGCGCCCGACTCGAGGAGATGAGATGGCCGATTTTTATCGGGTCACCCCGCCGGGAGGCGACGGAGGCCGCGCTTCGGGAATGGCGTGAACGCAGAAACGCGTGATCCATTCTAATAATGCGTTAGACGCACGACTCACGGAGACACTTCCTCAAAACAGATAGACCGCTGTCGGCCAACAGATGCCCTCAGCAGTGGCGCTCGCGATCGTACTGCGGCGGTGAGGGACGATAGGCGGCGACTTTTCGGCGACCCTAGCGTAGTAAGCCCTCTCCGGCCTATGCTCGCCGTAGCAGGGCTGCTCTACGAACGAGCGTAGTAGATTTGGCTAGCCGAAGGTACTTTTGGCGGGATCTTCGTGCCTGCGGTCGCAATATCAGAGTGCTCCAGCGGAAACGTAGTTATCAGTTTCATCTACGCTGGGACGCCAAATCCCGCCTTTTCTTCGCGGCGGCACGACCTCGCACTCCAGACTACGATCACTGCTGATGGCATCGTCGTAGGCAGGTGAGTTGTGGCGTAGAAAATTCGCCACCTGTTCCAGACTGGCTACTTGTGTCCGGCGAACAGCGTCTCGATAAGCGGACATTCCGGCAGCGTGCCGTCGGCGCATTGCGCGACCACGTCCTTAAGCACCCGCTCCATCCGTCTTAGGTCGGCTATCTTCGCCCGCACATCGTCGAGGTGCGTGGCGGCCACAACCCGCGCTTCCGCGCAGGGCTGGTCCCGCTCGTCGACGAGGCGCAAGAGTTCGCGGATCTCGTCGAGCGAGAAGCCGAGCTCGCGCGCCCGCAGCACGAACCGAAGGCGCCGCTCATGCGAGGTGTCGTAGCTGCGATAGCCGCTCGCTGTGCGCGGCGGGTCGGGTAGAAGGCCGACCTTCTCGTAATAGCGCACGGTCTCCAGGTTGCAGCCCGTCCGCTGGGCGAGCTCGGCCCGTTGCAGGCCCTTCACCACGGCGTGATCGCGCATCGCAAAAACCCTCTTGACCCTGTAGTGACTACAGACCGCATGGTACGGCACAGATAGTATTTCGGCAAGGATAGAGAGGTCGGACATGGACACCGCGCGACCAGGAACAGTAGCGGTCACATCGGGCGAAGCGGGCGTCGCCGCGTCGGAGCGGAGCGAGGTCGGACGGCAGCGCTTGGTCGCCGTCGGCGGCATTCTCGGCGCGCTTGCCGCCTCCTCCTGCTGCATCGTGCCACTCGTCTTGTTCAGCCTCGGCATCGGTGGCGCCTGGATTGGCAATCTGACGGCGCTCGCACCCTACAAGCCATTGTTCGTCGCCGGGACGACGGGTGTTCTCGGCTACGGCTTCTACCTCGTCTACTGGAAGCCGCGGCAAGCCTGCGCCGATGACGCGGCCTGTGCACGCCCGATCCCCAGCCGCCTCGTGCAAATCGCGCTTTGGATCGCAACGGTCCTCGTCGCGGCTGCCTTCGCCTTCGACTATGTCGCGCCGCTGCTGCTTCGCGCCTGAGCAAAGAGGAGATCCATTCCATGAAGACCTATTTGAGCGCTCTCGCCCTGATCGCCTCGGTGATGACGGCGCCGGCTGCGTTTGCTGCCGAACGTACGATCACCTTCGCCGTCGACAACATGACCTGCGCCTCCTGTCCCTACATCGTAAAGACCTCGATGGCAGCGGTGCCCGGGGTGACGAAGGTGGCGGTCTCGTTCGAGGCGAAGACCGCCACCGTGACCTTCGATGACGGGAAAACGAACCCCGACGCCATCGCGGCGGCCAGCATGAACGCCGGCTATCCCGCCCGCCCGACGCAGCAGCAAGGCAGTTGACATGAATGACCGTGCCCTGATCCGCACCGGCACCGCCGGCGCCACTGTTGCCGCGATCTGCTGCGCGATGCCTGTCCTCGCGGTGCTCCTGCCGCTGGTTGGTCTGAGCGCGTGGATGGCACGCGCGGATCTAGTGCTGTTTCCACTGCTGGCGGCGAGCCTCGGGCTCATCGCGTGGGGCGTTTATCGGCGCCGCACCAGAGCCGCCTGTTGCGAGACGAGAATCACGAAGAAGGCCTGAAGCAATGAACGATTGCTGCGCATCCACCGCGTCCCGGGACAAGGTTGCGGCTTCCGCATCCGCGACACTGCCGAGCTATGCCGTGCGGCCAGGTGTGACGTTCCCGGACTGGCCGGTGGTTTCGTCGCTCGTGGTCAAAGACGCCCTGCTGGCAATGGTCGGGTCCGGCCATGTGCTCAACCGCTGGAGCGGCTACGACCCGGCCACGGACCGCGTTCGCGTTGTGCTGCTTCAGCTTTACGCCGAACACGGACGAGCTCCGACGCCCGGTGCGCTTGCCAAGTGTGCGGCGCTGAGCGAGACGGCCATCCAGCCGCTGCTCCAAGATCTCCGCCGTCGCGACCTGGTCGTTCTCGACGGCGACAAGATCGTCGGCGCCTATCCTTTCACCGACCGCGACACCGGCCACCGGGTCACACTGGATGGACGCACTCTCAATGCCATGTGCGCGGTCGACGCGCTCGGCATCGGTGCCATGACCGGCCACGACATCGCGATCGCATCGAGCTGCCGCTACTGTGGCGCGCCAATCCGGATCGCCACGCGAGATCGAGGCAGGGCGTTGGCCCAGGTCGAGCCGCGGACGGCCTTCGTGTGGCTCAGCGTCCGTTATGAAGGCGCGTGCGCTGCGAACTCACTATGCGCGGCAACGTCATTCTTCTGTTCGGACGATCACCTCGCCGCGTGGCGTCAGGAGCGTCGATCCGCCGAACCGGGATTCCGGCTGTCAATCGAGGAAGCCCTGGAAGCAGGTCGAGCGATCTTCGGGCCGAGCCTTGCCGGTGTGACCGCCGGCGAACGTGCGGTCGACCTCGCTGCCGAGGCGCGTGGAGCATTTCCATCATCGGTCGATACCGTGTCGAAAAACACGCCGACGGCAGGCCGGCGGGTTGCCTCGAACGGGCGCAATGGCGGTGGCTACGATCTCGTCGTCATCGGCGCCGGCTCGGCCGGCTTCTCGGCCGCGATCACAGCCGCCGACCAAGGCGCGCAGGTAGCGCTCATAGGGAGCGGCACCATCGGCGGCACCTGCGTCAATATCGGCTGCGTGCCGTCGAAGACGCTGATCCGCGCCGCCGAGACGCTCCACAATGCTCGGGCGGCAGCGCGCTTCGCCGGCATCTCGGCCGAGGCCGAAGTGACCGACTGGCGGGAAACCGTTCGCCAGAAGGACGCGCTCGTTTCCGGGTTGCGCCAGGCCAAGTACATTGACCTCCTCCCGGCCTATAACGGCATCGCCTATCGCGAAGGGCCGGCGCGCCTCATGGACCGTGGCGTCGAGGTGGACGGCACGCGCATTCCCGCCGGCAAGATCATCATCGCGACCGGCGCGCGGCCGGCGGTTCCTGCCATCCCCGGCATCGAG
>WPCJ01288057.1_pt1 | contig 13326 bp, 14 predicted proteins | sample 5399831 | NCBI WGS metagenome assembly WPCJ01 (sample SAMN12869470, study PRJNA574797) | sludge metagenome | isolation source: wastewater treatment of pH10 | place: China:Beijing | collected 2019-05-20 | reverse complement strand
TGCTGAAGGTGACGCCGTCCATGCTGACGCAGGATCTGGCACCGACGCGGCTCGACCGCGCCCGGCAGAAGCTCGCCGACATCCTCACCGCGCGCGAAGGCGCCGCAACCGCGCTGATCGCCTATTCCGGCTCGGCCCATCTCGTCCTGCCGGCGACACCCGACAGCGCCGTGGTGCTCGACCTCGCCAAGGCGCTGTCGCCGCAGATCATGCCCAAGGAAGGTGACGACCTCGCCGGCGCGATCACTCTGGCCAGGCGCGCGCTCGCCGACAGCGCCGATGGCGGCTCGATCCTCGTCATGGCGGACACCGTCTCGCCGGAGGCGATCGCGGCCCTGGCCGAGGAGAAACGGATAGCGGCGACGCTGCTCGCCATGCTGCCGGCGGATACCGACGCCGGCGCCCTGTCGGAGGCGGCCCGGGCGATCGACGCCCGGCTCGTCGCGGCCACGATCGATCAGGAGGATGTCGTCGCCGTGATCCGGCGGCTCGACAGCCGCGACGCGGCCGCCAGTATTGCTGGAGACGGCGCGCATTGGCGCGAGGCTGGCTATTGGCTGGCGCCGCTGCTCGCCTTGCTGACGCTGGCCTGGTTCCGGCGCGGATGGGGGCTCGCATGACCAGCATCCGCAAGCTCGCAGCATCGCTCTATGGCCTCGTCGCGATCGCGGCGGGATTGGCGTTGCTGGTCATGGGCTATCGCCTCGGCTGGAACAATCTCTGGCTGACGCCCGACCAGCGTGGCCGCCTGCTGCTGGCGCAGAAGCGCCCGGCCGATGCGGCGCAGGCCTTCCGCGATCCGCTCTGGCGCGGCGTTGCCCTGTTCCGGGCCGGAGACTTCAAGGCGGCCGCGCAGGCCTTCGCCGCCCGCGATAGCGCCGAGGGCGCCTATGATCATGCCAATGCACTCGTCATGCTCGGCCAGTACGAGGATGCGCTGAAGCGCTATGACCGGGCGCTGTCCTTGCGGCCCGGCTGGCCGGAAGCCCTCGCCAATCGTGAGATCGCGCGCATCCGCGGCGAGCGGAAGAAGACGGAAGGCGGCGAGACCGGCGACACCCAGAAAGCCGATGAGATCGTCTTCGACAAGACGAAGAAAGGCGGCGACGACGCGACCGTCCAGGGCGACAAGCCGATGTCCGATGAGGCGGTGCGGGCGCTCTGGCTGAAACGCGTCCAGACCAGGCCGGCCGACTTCCTCAGGGCCAAGTTCGCCTACCAGCTCCAGGCCGGGCCGGACGGGGCCGCGCCATGATCAGGATCACGATCGCGCTCGCGCTGGTCCTCGCTCCGGCGTTAGCCTGGGCTCAGGCGCCTTCCGGGCAGCCGCTGGTGCGCACCAAGTTCACCCCGGCCGAGGGCGTCGTCATCGGTCAGCCGGTGCGGCTCGATGTCGAGGTCCTCTTTCCCGGCGACATGCCCTATCCGCCGCTCGCGAGCATGCCGGAGGCCAAGGGTGCGCAGATCATGCGCTTCGAGACGCAGGCGATCACGATCCGGGATCGGATCGACGGGCAGGACTATGTCGGCAAGAGCTTCGAGTTCATCCTGTTCCCGCGCCGCGGCGGCGACATTGCGGTTCCGGCACCGCACATCACCCTACTCGACCGCAACGGCGACCCGTCGGGCTCGGCCGAGGGGCAGGCAACCCGGCTCGCGGTTATTGTCCCGGCCGGGATCGACCCGTCGGGCCCCGTTCTCGTCGCCGATGCGGTGAGCATCACGCAAAACTGGTCGCCTGACCCGGGAGCTGCATCGTTCAAGGCGGGCGCTGCGATCACGCGCACCGTCGAGCGCCAGGCCGACGGGGTTCCTGCGCTCGGCATGGCGGAGTTCAGATTTGATGCGCCGGAGGGCGTGCGCGTCTATGTCGACCCGCCGGCCGTCGACGACCGCACCAATCGCGGCAATGTTGAGGGACATCGCATCGACAAGGTCACCTATGTCTTCGAGAAGGCCGGGAGCTACACGCTGCCGGCTCTCGTCCAGCCCTGGTGGAATCTCGCCGATGGGGAGGCGCGCCGTGAAGAGTTGCCCAGCGTCACGGTGACAGTCGCTGCGAGTGTGGCCCCGACATCGAAGGCACGCCCCGCCTTGCGACCGGGCTGGCTGATCATGGGCTTCGCCGTCTTGGCCCTAGCAGGATTTGCGAGGCTGTCGGCGGGACGGCTCGCAGCCTTCTGCCGCGGGATGGCAGCGGAGCGGCGCGCCTCGGAAGCGTTTGCCCGCCGCCAGTTGCAAGCTGCGGCGCGTTCGGGCTCCGCCGAGGAGACCTATCGGGCCTTCTCTCTCTGGCGCGAGCGCCTTGCGCCGGTCGAGGCGGCTCGCCTGCGCCAGGACGCTGTCCTTGCGCCCGTGCTTGCGGCCCTCGAACAAGCCCTCTTCGGTGACGGCAAGAATTGGGGCCGGGACCAGGGAGCAGCCCTGGCCCAGGGGCTCGGTCGGTGGCGGAGCCGGCAGCAGGTTTCGCCGGTGCGAGCAGGCCCGCTGCTGGCGCTCAACCCGATCGCCGGAGAGCGGCCGCTGTTACCGTGACAGACTCAAACCGGGGCGAGCCGCATGCGACGCTCGTCGAGGCGGCCTCGGCCGTCTGCTATGCGGGAGATGCTATGTCGGGCGTCGACATCTTTGCCTGGATCGTCCTCCTGGTGCTCGCCGCCAGCACGTCCTGATCGTATTCATGGCGATGTGGCCCGGCATGGTGGCGCGGCAGCGCAACCATCCCTGGGCCGAGGTCATCTCTGTTGGCGGCTGGGTCACCCTGTTGCTCGGCCTGTTCATTCCCATGAACTGGGGTGCGCCGCAGGGTCCGGTGTTGGTCGTGCGCAATTCGGTGGCGATCATTCCCGATGTCGCCGGCGAAGGCATCGAGGTTCCGGTCAAGGCCAATCAGCCGCTGAAGACGGGAGACGTGCCGTTCAGGATCGATCCGGCTCCCTTCCAGGCGCAGGCCGATGCGATCGAGACTCAGCTCAAATTCCACGAGACCCGGCTCGCCGAGATGTCGCAATTGCAGGCCCGCGGAACCGGCCGGACCTTCGACGTCGAAGAACGCCAGGCCTCGGTCGATCAGCTCAGGGCACAGCTCGTCGGCGCGAAATGGAACCTGGAGAAAACCACCGTCCGGGCTCCCGAGGACGGCTACCTGACCAATCTCGCGTTGCGCAAGGGCGCCCGTGTCGCCACCTCGACGGCTCTGGCGCTCATCGACACCTCAGACACGATCATCGGCGCCGAGATCAACCAGATCGACGCTCGCTACATCGCCCCCGGCCAACTCTTGGAGGCGATCTTCAAATACGCGCCCGGCCAGGTCTTCACCGGCAAGGTCGAGAGCCTGCTGCAAGCGATCGCAGCCGGGCAGACGCAAGTTTCGGGGGCGGCCGTCACGCCGGTCTCCATCCAGTCGGCACCCTTCATCGTCCGCGTGCGGCTCGACGATCGGGCCTTCGCGGCGACGTTGCCGCCGGCGCAGTGGGCGACGCGGCGATCTTCACCGAGCATGTCGCGGCGGCGCACGTGATCCGCAGGGTGTTGCTGCGACAGATCGCCATAACCAACTACATCAACCCATTCTGAGGCGTGGCAGTGAAACTCGAGCCGGATCGTCTTAAAGTCTGGAAAGCCGAATCCCGGGGCGAATGTCGGCTTCCGGGCAATGACCCAATGTCGGAAGTTGGCGCATCACACGAGCCGCGGACGCAGTATAATGGGTCCGGATGCGGCATCCCGATGGAGGATGCGTCATGCTTATTGAAGCTCAACCAATCCATCAACGTCCGGCCTGGAACACCGGGCGCATAATCGGCCCAAAGCCGCCGTTGAAGCCGCGCCACATCTGGGCGATCAGGACACGGCTACAGCACGATCGTCGTGTGCGAGATTTGGCAATGTTCAATCTCGCGATCGACAGCAAGCTGCGCGGCTGCGATCTCGTGCGGATGCGCGTGGGCGATGTCGTCCTCGGCGGAACCGTAAGGTTGAGGACGTCGATTATCCAGCAGCAGACCGGTCGACCGGTGCCGTTCGAGTTGACGGACACGACCCGGGAGGCGCTTACAGCCTGGCTCAGGAAGCGCCCGGCCGACAAAGGCGAATGGCTCTTTCCGAGCCGCAGTCGGTCAGGCGATCACGTGACAACCAGGCAGTATGGCCGACTGCTCGATAGCTGGGTCGCTCTGATCGGCCTCGATCCCGCACTCTACGGGACGCACAGTCTGCGGCGGACGAAAGTCGCCCTGATCTACAAGCGTACCGGCAATCTTCGCGCATGCCAGCTCCTACTGGGTCACTCCAAACTGGAAAGCACCGTGCGATACCTCGGCATCGAAGTTGATGATGCTCTGCTCATCTCCGAGCAGACGGACCTGTAACCTATCCGGCGCGGCGGGCAGCTGCCGTGCCGGGACCAATAGCCCCACAGCTGCGAACTTTCATCAAGTCAGACAGAATCTCGGGGCATCAATGTCAGCTCTCCGGCCCCGCCCTGCTACTGCTTATGGCGCAAAGGAACATGCTTGGCCACGACCAGTCGGAAACGTCAAAACTTTCTCAGGCGGCTGTTCCGCGCGATGAAGTCGGCGAGATAGGAAGCTTCGCCGGAAGCTGCAGAATGAGCATATAGACCGACATCGATAAAGGGAGACCGAGGGAAGGAGCCCGAGCTATCCAGGACTCGGCAGTCATTGGGGACCGTCGCAGCGATCATTGGTCCGATGCCGATTCCGACACGCACGGCGGTGATCATCGCGACCAGCGTCGATGCTTCGCAGACGACGCTCCATCGTCGTTTCAGGCCGGCCAGGGCGGCCATCGTCGGCGCTCGCCACGGGCAGGATTCCTCGAACATGATGACCGGCAGCGGCGCATCGGCGGGCAAGACCAGATCCGAGCGGGCGATCCAATGCAGTTCCTCGTTCCAGACCAGGATCGGCTTGCGGGCGATCTGGGAAACATCGCAGATCGTCACATCGAGCTTGTCGGTCTCGAACAGTGAAGCAAGGCGGCGATTGGGTTCGACGATGATGTCGATGTCGATCCTCGGGTTCTGGTCGCGGAACGCCTTGAGGATCTGGATCAGCCGTGTGGCCGCGAAATCCTCGACGACACCGAGCCTCACCCGCCCTTCGATCTCGTTGCCCTGGAACCGTCGCCGCACCTCCTCGTTCAGGGCGACCATCTCGCGCGCATAGCTGGCGAAGAGCTGGCCGTCCGCGGTGAGGGTCAAGCCTCGGGAGGAGCGCTCGAACAATCCCTTGCCGAGGATATCCTCCAGCTTGCGGATCTGCATGCTCACGGCGGCCTGAGTGCGATTCAGGGCATTCGCCGCACCGTTGACCGTGCCGATTTCAGCAGCGGTCAAAAAGGCGCGCAGGAGATAGGGGTCGAGATTCATCGTTCACATATCATTATATTGAGCCTCGGCTCGCAAGCTCGAAATCCCTTGGTTTTCCAGCAATTACAAGCTCGTGCTCAGCCGTGTCTTTCTAGAGGCAGCGCTGCCGGCGTTCAGTTTTCGTTATATCGCCGCCAGCCTTTTGAGGCTATGCGGATCAGAGCCGCGATGCCACCGTCCAGGAAGACAGTTCGTTGCTCCCGCAATCATCGACTCCGGGAACAACGACGCCCTGATGACAAGCGACGATCATGCCTATTGATGTTCTCGACCTGGAAGGCTTGCGGACGCGCTATGGCAGCGCCGGCGGCGGAGACATGTTCGATCCGCATTTCCGGGACGTCGCGCGGCAGGTCTTTCGCGATTCGGACGGCCGCAAATGGCCTTTCGCCGATCCCGCGACGCTTCTGGATGCGCCCTTCATCGCCAATGGCCTGAAGCCGGAGGTCCTCGAAGCTCTGGATGTGGCGCTGATCGGCGTGCCGATGGACCTTGGCGTGACGAACCGCAATGGCGCGCGCTTCGGGCCCCGCGCGGTCAGGGCGATCGACCGTGTCGGTCCTTACGAACATGTCCTGCGGCTCGCGCCCATGGGTTCGCTCGCCGTCGCCGATGTCGGCGACGTGCCGATGCGGAGCCGCTTCGACTTGGCCGAGTGCCATGCCGATATCGAAGCCTGCTATCGCATGGTGTCGAAGACGCGGGCGGTCCCGCTTTCGGTCGGCGGCGACCACTCGATCACCGGTTCGATCCTCAAGGCGCTGGGTGCGGAGCAACCGGTCGGGGTGATCCAGATCGATGCGCATTGCGACACCGCCGGCCCTTACGAGGGCTCGAAATTCCATCATGGCGGCCCGTTTCGCGAGGCCGTCCTGGCCGGCGCCCTTGATCCTCGCCGGACGGTCCAGATCGGCATCCGTGGCGGAGCCGACTATCTCTGGGAGTTCTCCTATGCCTCGGGCATGACCGTCATCCACGCCGAGGAGCTCACCGAGCAGGGCATCCCGGCGGTGATCGCGAAGGCTCGGGAGATCGTCGGCGGCGGACCCACCTACATCACCTTCGATGTCGACAGCCTCGACCCCGCATTCGCCCCGGGCACCGGAACGCCCGAGGTCGGCGGATTGCTGCCGCGGGAGGCCTTGCAGCTTCTGCGCGGCTTCGCCGGTCTCGACATCATCGGCGCCGACGTGGTCGAGGTCGCGCCCCAATATGACGCGACCAGCAACACCGCGCAGATCGCCGCGCAGATGCTGTTCGAGCTGCTCTGCCTGGTCGCGCTCAAGAACGGCGAAAAGCCGCAATAACAACAATCGTGCATCTGTCTGAGGGGATCAAGAACATGAACAAGTTCGAAGGGCGTGGCTTTTTCAATCATCAGATGTCGCGCCGTTCCTTCATCAGGACGGGCGCGGCCCTCGGCTTCGGCGCGTCGGCTGCTGCGTCGCTGGGGCCAGCGCTGGCTGCGGATGATCAGGTCCTGAACCTGCTGAGCTGGCCGGGCCATGCCGGCCCGGAGGTCGTCGGCGCGTTCGAGAAGAAATACAACGTCAAGGTCCAGGCCAAGGAGTACACCGGCGGCGAGGAGATGCTGGCGCTGCTGCAATCCTCTCCGCCCGGGACCTTCGACGTCGTCCTGACCGATGCCGAATACGTCACCATGTTGGCGCAGGCCGGCAAGATCGATGCGCTCGATCCGGCGCAGTATCCGCTCAACGATTTCTGGCCGCAATTCCAGAAATTCGCGACGCACTGGAAGGACGGCAAGCTCTACTCGCTGATGAACAGCTTCGGCTATCTCGGCCTAGTGTACAACAACACCAAGCTCTCCGCTGAGGAAGCCAAATCCTACAAGATCCTCTGGGACAAGAAGGTCGCCAAGAAGGTCGGCATGTACGACTGGTATCTGCCGAACATGTCGTGCCTCAGCATGTATGGCGGCAACAAGCCGCCTTCCAACCTGGACAAGGCGCAGTTCCAGAAACTCAGCCAGAGCCTGCTTTCACTGTCGCCGCAGATGTCCGGCATCGGCCCGTGGTCCTCGGTTTTCTCCTCGCTGACCAATGGCGAGGCCTGGGTCATGCCGGGGGTCGGCGCCTGGGCGGCCATCCTCCTGCAGAAGAACGGTGTGCCGATCACCGCCGCGATCCCCGACGAAGGCGCGGTGCAATGGACGGAGTCGCTGTCGATCGTCTCCTCGTCACGGAAGAAGGATCTCGCGGTCAAGTTCCTGCAATACCGCGCTTCCCCCGAAGGGCAGATGCAGACGGCGACGAAATCGTCCTATGTCGCGTCGATGCCGAACAAGGCCGCCTGGGAGCTGCTCAACAAGACCGATCCCAAGATGGCCGATCTGCTGGAGCATCGCCTCGACACGCGCAACGTGATGACGGAGATCACCGAGGGCAAGATCCAGATCCGTGGCCTGCCGGTACAGCAGTCCATCGAGGAGTGGACGGACGTCTGGACCCGATTCAAGAACGCCTGAACATCAGCCCGCCCGGCGGCAGTCCTCCTGCCGCCGGGCTCTCTGTCCTTGCATACGGGAATTCAAGACAATGCCAGGCGACGCGACCCGCGATGGCCGCGCCAGCGGCGGAATAAGCCTGTTCGGGGTCGCTCTGGGCGCTCCGATGCTGATCTGCCAGGTGCTCCTCTTCGTTGTGCCACTCGGCTTCCTCGTCATGATGACGTTCTGGAGCGTTCGAAACTTCACCCTGTCCCCCGATTTCACCTTCGCCAACTGGAGCAAGGTGCTCTCGACCGGCTATTTCTGGGACATCTATCTCCGGACGCTGCTTTACGCCCTTCTAGCCGCGCTCATCACGAGCCTCGTCAGCTTTCCGGGAGCGTTCTATCTCGCCTATCGCGCCTCGGCCGGCCTTCGCCGCGTCATCGTCTTCCTGCTGATCACGCCGTATTTCACCAGCTATCTCGTGCGCATCTATTCCTGGAAGATCCTTCTCACGGACCAGGGCCTGATCAATCTCGCGCTCGGCGGCTTCGGGCTCGGCCCTTTCCGCATGTACAACAACCTCCTCGGCACGATGATCGGCTATGTGACGCTGTGCTTCCCGCTGGTTCTGCTGATCCAGCTGATCAGCCTGTCCAATGTCGATCGGCGCCTGATCGAAGCGGCCCATAATCTGGGCTGCGGCCGGCTGCGCACGGTGTTCGCGGTCGTCATCCCCTCGGCCAAGGTCGGTCTCGTCCTGGCCGCGACCTTCGCCTTCGTCCTGTCCTTCGGCGACTTCGTCAGCCCGACGCTCCTGGGCGGCAGCAAGCCGCCCGTCCTCAGCATCTTCATGGTCGACACGGTGCGATCGGGGTCGGATTGGCCACGTGCCTCGGTCGTCGCCATGGTCATGGTGGTGACGCTGCTGGCGGCCGGGCTGGGCGCGCTCAAGCTCGCCTATGGAAAGCAGGGAGCCCGGCGATGACCAACCGCCTCATCGGCTGGGCGCTGCTCGGCTATGTCGGGCTGACGATCGCCTTCATCCTGGCGCCGATCGTCTCCAGCTTCGTCTTCTCCTTCAATGCCGGGCGCTTTCCGAGCCTGCCCTGGCAGGGTTTCAGCACGGATTGGTATGCCGCTGTCCTGACCGAGCCGTCCATCCGCTCGGGGCTTGGCAACAGCCTGATCGTGGCCGTCTGCTCGGCGGCGATCGCGACCGTCCTCGGCTTCACCGCCGCCTATACCGACTACCGCTACAACTTCACCGGCAAGGCGGTCTATGTGGCGCTGGCGATGCTGCCGCCCAACGTGCCGGTGATGATCCTCGGCCTGGCCATGCTGGTCTACCAGAGCCAGCTCTCGCTCGCCGGCGCGCTGCACTCGGTGATCATCGCCCATGTGATCTATTGCGCGCCCTTCGCCATGGCGCTAATCCGCCTGCGCCTGTCGCAGATGGACCCCGACCTTGAAGCCGCCGCCTGGAATCTCGGGGCCGGCCAGACGCAGGCTCTGCGGCATGTGATCCTGCCCTTCGCGCTCCCCTCCATCCTGGCGGCCTTCTTCCTGACGATGGCCGTCTCCTTCGATGAGTTCGCGATGGCCTGGTTCGTCTCCGGCTTCAACGAGACGCTGCCGGTGCGCATCCTGGTCCTGCTGCAGCGCGAGGTCAGCCCACGGGTGAACGCCATCGGCAGCATCGTCTTCTTCGTCACCATCCTCCTGGCGCTTGTGGCGCTCGCCTTGTTCTCCTGGCGGCGAACCGGCGACCACGCGGGACGCTCTCCCATTCCTTCCAGTAAAAGCGACGCCTGATGAACTCGCCCCTGCTCGTTCTCGACAAGGTTGAAAAGGACTATGGCGGCTTCGTCGCGGTGAAATCGATCGATCTCGTCGTCGAAACCGGCGAGTTCATCGCCATCATGGGCCCCAGCGGCTGCGGCAAGACGACGACGTTGCGTATGATCGCCGGGCTCGAGGTGCCGACCGCGGGCGAAATCCGGCTGCGCGACAAGGTGCTGAACCATGTCGATCCCTGGCAACGGCAGACTCCGCTGGTCTGGCAGAGCCTCGCCCTTTTCCCCTTCCTCAACGTCCGCCAGAACGTCGAATTCGGCCTCAAGATGCGCGGCATCGATGCCGCGACCCGGCGAACCAAGGCGGATGGCTGGCTCGAACGCCTCGGTCTGGGAGCTTTCGCGACGCGCCCGGTCACGCAATTGTCTGGCGGGCAGCGCCAGCGTGTCGCCCTGGCGCGCTCGCTCGTCCTGGAGCCCGAGCTGCTGCTGCTGGACGAGCCGCTGAGCGCGCTCGACGCCCATCTGGTCGTGAAGATGCAGGCTGAGCTGATCCAGCTGCAGAAGCAGCTCGGCATCACCTTCTGCTATGTGACCCACAGTCAGTCGGAAGCCTTCGCCATGGCCGACCGCGTGGTGATCATGAACGGCGGCACGATCCAGCAGGTCGGCGCGCCGCGGGAGATCTTCCGCAAGCCTGCGAACCGTTTCGTGGCGGAGTTCATCGGTACCAACAACATCATCTCCGGCAAAGTCCGCAGCGAAGGCGGCGGCGCGATGATCGAGTCCGGCTTCGGCATCCTGCAGCTTCCGCGCAGCAGTGAGCTGACAGCCGGGCGCAAGGTCGAGCTGGTGATCGGCGCCGATTTCCTGACGCTGTCTCGCGAGCGTCCCGACTTGCCGAACGTGGTGCCGGTGCGCGTGGTCGGCGAGCAGTTCGTCGGTTCGGTGGTGGTCGTCCATCTCGACGCCGGCGACGAGCGCAGCATTCGCGCTCAGTTGCCGCTGCACCAATTCGAGCAACTCGCGCCCAGCCATGGCGAAGCGCTGTTTGCCGGTTGGCAACCGGCCAACGGCTATCTCCTCGAACAATGACAGCCCGCCAGCTCGCGAGGGAACGACGTGACTAGCTTTCGCATGACCGAGATGACCTGGTTCGAGTATCGCGACGCGGTCGCGCGGGATCCGATCCTGCTGATCCCAGTCGGCGCGACGGAGCAGCACGGCCCGCATCTGCCGCTCTCGGTCGACGTTATCCTGCCGACGGCGGTCTGCGAAGGCGTTGCCGCGAGCGGCGGCCATCTCGTCGCCCCGCCGCTGGCCTATGGCTATAAATCGATGCCTCGCTCAGGTGGAGGGCAGCATTTTCCAGGTACGACCAGCCTCGATGCGGCGAGCCTGATCGCGCAGGTCCAGGATCTGACGCGCGAATTCGTCCGCCACGGCGTCCGCAAGATCGCATTCATCGTCGGCCATACCGAGAATCTCTGGCATGTCAGCGAAGGCTGCGATCTCGCCTATCGTGAGAACGCCCGTCTCATCGAGGGCCTTCGCATTCTGAACGTCGGTTACTGGCAATTCCTGCCGACGGACACTGCGAGCGCCATCTTCGGCACGACGCAGATCGACTGGGATCTCGAGCATGCCGGCATCATGGAAACCTCGATGATGCTGCATCTGCGGCCGGACCTCGTCCATATGGACCGCCTCGTCGAACATGCGCCGTCGCGCGTGCCCGGCTATGAACTCTGGCCCTACGATACCGAAGCCGTTCCTCCCGATGGCGTGCTCAACACCGCGATGGCTGCGACGGCGGACAAGGGCAAGCAGTTCCTGGACGCCTATGTCTCAAGCCTGACGCAGGCGTTGAAGCAGGCATTCAGCGGGTCTTGAGGAGCGGCATACACGCCCCTCATGCGGGATGAAGCCAGGGCTCATGTCGCATGATGCGGGCCGGTCGGCTTCGGCGCCGGGACGGCCGCGCCGTGGATAGCTTGGAGTTCCGCTTCCCGGAGGAAGCTCGCCCAGGCGAACGACACCCCGTTCGGCTTAACGTCATATCTCTAGACCCGGGACATTCCCCGAGCGTTCCGGGTGGCGGAGGCCCTGGAATTCGGAATGGTCGGCATCAATGCCGGGTCGGTTTCGACGACGACCGCTCCTTTCGGCGGCGTGAAGGGATCGGGCCTGGGCCGTGAAGGGTCTCACCACGGCATCGAGGAATTCCTGGAGATGAAAACACTTCATCTTGGCGGCATCTGAGAGCTCAGCCCATGGAGCAGCGCGTTCTTCCTCCCGAAGTCGAGGATGCGCCGAAGCTGCCAGCGAGGCGCCAACGACGCCTCGCTGGCAGCCCTGGGAGGATGGCTGCTGATCGTGGCACGTGGCCTGGTCGCAAGGATCGTGACCGACCACAGCGCGCCAGCTGCAATCGCGCGGACTTATCCCCGAGGCTCACCATCCGGCCAATCCCTTGCGCAAAGTTCTGGCAACTGCAACGAAGGCCGCGTGAAACGTCTGCTCTATGGCGGCGGCTCAATGTCCGGAGTTGGCGCAACGCAGGCTTCTGATTTGTCCCATTTGAGTGACCGGCTCGGGCGGAGATTCGCCGATACGGTCAGTCGCCGCCTTTAGAAGGCGATATGCCCTCGGCCGATAGGTTGCTCGATCTCTGCGCTCAAGCTCGCGTCATGCGATCGCGAGGCTTAAAGTGGCTGGCTTTAGGCCCGTAATCGAGCCCGACTCCAAGCGAGGAATCTCCTCAGTTTGGCAGCGATCGGATATCGAGAAGCTGGTGAGCACTGGCTGAGTTGACAGGCACTTTAACGCTCGGAATGAGCGAGCCAGCGCACAAAAAATGTCCGTGAGACTGCGGTCTCCTTTTTTGATGCACCAGCTACCCTCAGTGTATTTTTTTGATTTGCACAGGCTCGTTTTTTGAAGAACCTCAATCAATCTAACGCACTGGTATTATTTTGTTTTTGATTCTCGCTTTTTGCTTTACGGACCAATGGCTCTGCTCCGCCACACGGATCCCGTGATCCTACTGCCCGGACAAGGTCAGGAGCCATGAAGTGCCGTTCCTGCTCGAGTATGGGCAGGGGGTCGGCCGCCTTGCCTTGGAGCACATGGCGGCCGAGCCTGACGTGCTCTATGGCGCGATCGGCACCTCGAACTCCAAGGGCCGGGCGCTGAAGCTCTCCAAGCATTTCCGCTCGGCCTGAGCGGTGAATCAGCGTGCGGCTCAACTTTTCCTTAGCTGCAAATCCGCAACGCACGCAGGAAGCTTGCCCAGAAGGCAAGCTACGGGGCGACAAAATGGCGATTCCATGTCAGATGGCAGCAAGCGCCGATGGCGTTGCCGGCCGCTGGCCGGCGACGTGTTCATGCTTGTGTCACCGGCGGGAGGCTTCGACCGCCTTCCGCTTCATGGCTTTCTTGGCCAAACGTCTACAGGGAAAGGATTTCTCATGCGCGCCCTCATCATCGCCGGCGTTCTCGCCGCCGCTCTCGGCGGCTGCCAGAGCGTCGAGCAGTCGGCGGCCGAGTCGGATCAGGTCTGCCTCGATGCCGGTCACCGCCCCGGCACCCGCGCCTTCGAGCGTTGCCGCAGCGAGGTGTTCCAGAGCTTCCGCCGCTCCAACGCCCAGGCCAGCAACGCGGTCGCGGCTGGCGTCGTCGCC
>WPCJ01028074.1_pt1 | contig 13328 bp, 11 predicted proteins | sample 5399831 | NCBI WGS metagenome assembly WPCJ01 (sample SAMN12869470, study PRJNA574797) | sludge metagenome | isolation source: wastewater treatment of pH10 | place: China:Beijing | collected 2019-05-20 | reverse complement strand
CCGTGGAACTCGATGTCGTAGGTGTTGTGCAGCTCCCCGTCGAGCAGCCCGTCCCCGTCGCGGTCCCATTCGCGGATCGCATAGTCGAGAGTGCGGGCGGCGGCCGGCCAGAGCTCGCGGAGGAAGTCGTCGTCACCGCTGAACCGCCACTCACGATGCAGGCGCAGGAGCGTGCCCAGCTGCCCGTCAACGGCAGGCCCCATGAACCAGGAGGGTCCGCCGAAGACGCGATTGCCGCGGAACTTCTGCGCGCCGGCCGCATCGGTCTCGAGCAGGTACTCCACGCGACGGGCACTCCGCTCGAGAGAGGGGAACAGCCACGCGAGCGTCTGCGCGTACGACCAGACGTGCGTGCATGTGCCCTCGCAGGAGCCACCGTGGTCGAAGGATCCTTCCCACGCCGCGAAGACCGGCCCCTCACCCAGCTCCGCGTTCGGCGACTCGACCACGAACCCGGTCGTGGATCGCACAGCGGCGATGTTCGCACCGACCGCGTCGGCCAGCACCGGATCGAGGCTCCCTCCGTACAGCGCTTCGACGAACGCCTCCGTCGTTCTCTCCAGCTCGCCGAGGTTCGTGTGCAGATGGGCGGCGGCCGCCCACGCATCGGGCCAGAGGACGGCGTAGCGGTTCCGCACGACCTCGTCGAGGTTCGGGTCGGCGAAGACGATGTGCCCGTTCCACCCGCGGCGGCGGTTCGGGAAGCTCCACGACAGCACGAACTCGAAGTCGCGGCTCTCGCCGGGCCCCACGGTGTGCACGACGCCGAGTGAGCCGGTACGCACCCGAGGGAGCTTGGCGAGCATCTCCTCCTCGGTGAGGGGCGCGGCCTCCGCGTCGGCATCGAGCTCGGCGAACAGCCCGCGAGGGCGATCCTCCAGGGTCAGCCGAGGCTCCGCCGCGAGCAGCCCGTCATCGGTCAGGTCGTTCCAGAAGAGACGCGCTCCGTCCGGCCAGTAGCTCGTGACCCACTGCGGCTTGACCGTCGTGGAGCGGTCCGTGGTGGTGAGGCTCAGCGTGCCGTAGCCGGGGTCGTCCTCCGGCAGGTCGATCCCGAAGTCGAGTCCGCGCACGTCGCCGTCGTCCCGCCATCGCACCGTCTGCGTCGCACGCATGCCCCACGGGGCGTCCGGTCCGGGGGCTCCTCGTCCCGCCGTGTGGGAGACGCTGCCCACCACGGTGACCGCGACCGGGACGGAGCCGGGGTTCGTCACGTGGTACCGCAAGACCGCCGCAGGGATGCCCGAGGCGTCGGCGTCGAGCGGCACGAGCGGTGTGAACGCGTGCAACGACACATGCACCGGGAGCGTCCGGTCGGTGAAGTCGACGTCGACCACCGGGTACTCACCGTGCAGGGTCGCCGCGTCGAGGCGCGGAAGACCTGCGAGCTGGTCGAACGCGTATCCGGCGTCGGCATCGTGTCGCCCGCCGAGCCTCGCCTCGAGGACTCGGGTGACCGCCGCACCTCCTTCCGGGGCGGCATGGATCGCGAAGAAGGAATACGGATTGCGGCGTCCCTTGTCGGGAAGGTTCTCGAACTCCCAGTCGCGCAGTTCCCCGCGCGCGCCGATCGAGACGTTGCCCGTTCCGATGCCGCCGAGCGGGAAAGCCGTCGCCTGCGACGTATGCGGGATACCCGGGGCGCGTCGTTCGCGGGTCATGCGGATTCCCCCCGCTGCACGGCGGCGAGCTCATGCACCACATCTTTCGAGCCCTCGTACAGTCGCAGGTACTTGTCGAACAGATCATCGTAGAGAGCGCGCCGCGTGTCGTCCGGCCTGACGGCGTGGACGATCGGATTCCAGTCCGTGATGACCGGTGCCCGACCCGGCGCGGCGGTCGCGCCCGCTGCGAGGAACGCCGCCCCGTAGCTCGCACCGATCGTGGTCTGCGGCACCTCTTGCGCGAGGCCCGTGACGTCGGACACCACCTGCAGCCAGAGCCGTCCCTGGGTGCCGCCGCCGACCGCGACGATCCGCCGGATGTCCGCTCCCGCCGCACGCATGGTCTCGACGTTGTGCCGCACCCCCAGCGCCGTGGCCTCGAGCGCCGCCCGGTAGAGGTCACCGCGCGTGTGCTCCAGGGTCAGCCCGGCTATCACGCCGCGGGCGTCCGGGTCCTGGATCGGTGTGCGCTCCCCCGCGAAGTACGGCAGCAGGAGGAGCCCTCCCGCGCCCGGACCGGATTCCTCCGCCTCAGCGAGCAGTCGGGGGTAGTCCGCGCCGGTCAGCCCCTTCAGCCAGGCGGTCAGCGCTCCGGAGGTGGAGAGGCCGCCGGCCAGGTTGCGGGTGCCTGCGAAGGCGCCCGCCGTGGTCCACATCGACGGCGTGCGCAAGGTGTCTTCCCCCGTCGCGACGAGGAACATCGTCGTGCCGTACATGAGCATCAGATCGCCGAGCTCGTGCGCACCGACGCTGACCGCCTCCGTCCACGCATCGATCGTTCCCGTGATCACGGGCGTACCCGCCGGGAGACCGGTGAGGGCTGCGGCGGGCGCCGTCACCTCGCCGGCGACCTCCCCCGCCCACCGTAGCCTCGGCTTCTCGATGCCGCCCGCATACGTGTTCCACCACGGGTCGTACCAGTCCTCATTCTCGATGTCGTAGAGCGGTGAGAACTGGCTCGCGGACTGGTGGTCGAGGACGTATGCGCCGGTGAGCTTCCTGGCGAGCCAGGAAGCCGGCATGAACAAGCGCCGCGCCCGGGCCCACGCCGCTGGCTCCTCGTCGGACACCCACAGGAGTTTGGGCCCACCCGCCTGCGAGGTCAGGACGGATCCACCGACGCGCGTGATCGCATCGGCACCGAGCTCGGTCGTCATGCGGTCGATCTGTGCGGCGGAGCGGGTGTCCACGCCGTAGAGGATGGCGGGACGCACCGGCAGGTCGTCATCGTCGGCGAGGAGGACGCACGGCCCCATGCCGCTGACCCCCACCCCGACGACCTCCGCGTCCGGTGCTCCGCTGAGCAGTTCGCGGGTGATCGCGATGAACTCCTCCCACCACACGTCGCCGTCCATCTCCACCCAGCCGGTGCGTGGGCGGCTGACGTCGTGCGCGCGCGTCGCCGTCGCGATGATCTCGCCGTCGACGCCCACGAGCACACCCTTGCTGCTGGACGTGCCGATGTCGACGCCGAGGGTGCAGCGCATGGAGTCCTCCTCGAATCCTGAGCTCGGATATGAAACCTGTGGCCACTGTACGCGAAATCGATTTCATGCCGCAAGGAGCCACGTCGTTCCTGCACATTTCGCGCATGGAGTGCGGTCTCCACAGAGCGTGGGTTCGCGTCGATGCGGCACCGGAATACCGTGACAATCTGGGCTTTCACTCGCAGGATGGAGATGTGCATTTGAACGAGCCCCAGATCTGGACACTGATCGGCGTCTTCGCCGCCTTCATGCTGGGATCGCTCACGATGGTGATCCGGCAGAACGACCGGATGATCACCTCCGTCCGCAGCGAACTAGACGCGAAGTTCTCGAGCATGGACGCGAAGTCCGACGCGCGTTTCGAAGCCTTGGACGCGAAGTTCGACGCCCGTTTCGAGAGCATGGACGCGCGATTCGCGACGATGGACGCGCGATTCGAGGCCTTGGACGCGAGACTCTCGGGCGTGGACGCGAAGTGCGAGGCGCGATTCGACGCGATGGATTCGAAGTTGGACTCGCGGCTCGGCGCGATCGACGGTCGCCTCGAAGACCTCGACAAGGAGGTCGCGAATCTCGCGACGCGCTTCTGGGGGTCTCGCTGATCCCACTCAGCCGCGCGGGCTGGCGGGCTGGATCTCGTTGCGCAGCACCACCGTGCGAGCGGGCTGGCGATCGCCCTTGATGCGCTCGAGCAGCATCCGTGCTGCGGTCACTCCCATGTGCCGCGCGGGCAGTCGCACCACCGTGACCGCCGTGGGTGACAGCGTCGTGAACGGCAGCGAGCCGATGACCGCGACACCGACCTCAGGAGGGGTGAGACCGTGCTCGGTGAGCACCTGGATCGCGCCGACCCCGATGAGGTTGTTGCCCGCGACGACCGCATCGGGAGGTTCGGGAAGCGCGAGCAGCTCTTCCATGGCGGCGCGCCCGCCGTCGACGCGGAATGTCGCGAAGCGTGCCAGTTCATCGAGGTCGAGCTCGGGGCGCGCAGCTGCGAGTGCGGCACGCCAGCCGGCGGCACGTTCCGCTGCGGTGTCGATGTGCTCCGGTCCGCCGATGTACGCGATGCGCCGGTACCCGGCGTCGATCAGATCTCGCGTCGCCGACGTGCCGGCCGCACGGTTCGCCATCACGACGCCATCGATGTCATAGGTCGTGCTGCGGTCGACGGCGACCACCGGACGCCCGGTCGCGAGGATGCTGTCGAGATCAGACTGCTCGTCGGCCGTCGCGATGATGACGCCGGACATGTGCTCGGCGATCGCGATCCGCAGATACGTCGCCTCCTTCTCGACCTGCGCGTCGGAGTTGCAGAGCACGACCGAGTAGCCGGCCTCGGAGGCGACATCCTCGACGCCGCGCGCCATCTCGGTGAAGTAGGGATTCTCGATGTCGGGAATCACGAGCGCGATGACCTCGGAGCTCTGGCGACGCAGCGTGCGGGCGGTGCGGTTCGGGGTGAACTTCAGCTTCTCCGCGGCGTCCCGGACGGCCGCCACCTTCTCTTCGGAAACACTCGTTCCGTTGAACACGCGCGAAACCGTCGCAGGAGAGACCCCGGCGAGTTCAGCGACGTCGTAGATCGTGGTCATGCACCCTCACAGCCTGTCCGGCCCCGCCGGACGTGAAGCAACAGTATCGCGGACGCATCGCTCTCTGGCGTTCTTTCATGAAATCGATTACATTGGCGCCCATGACTTCTGCACCTTCTGATCTGGCCTCCCTCGCGGCGTTGCGACGGATCCAGACCCGTTCGATCTCGCCGGAGAACTTCGACGGTTCCGCTGGGGGCGGCGGCCGGGCGACCGAGGGAACGGGTGCCTCCTGCGCCCGCGACCTCGGCCCCGGTTGGAAGATCTCCCCGAGCATGGACATCAAGGCCGGGGAAACCCTCGAGCTCGCGAACATCGCCGGCCCGGGCAAGATCACGCACATCTGGATCACGACCCACACCGACAACTGGCGCACCCTGCTTCTTCGCGCCTACTGGGACGGTTCGGACGAACCCGCGGTCGAGGTACCCTACGGCGACTTCTTCTGCAACGGCTGGGGTGTGTTCGCTCAGGTGAACTCGCAGACGATCGCTGCGAATCCGCACGGCGGGTTCAATTCGTACTGGCCGATGCCCTTCCGGGACGGCGCGCGGCTGACCGTCGAGAACACGTCCGCCGTCGATGTGCGCGTGTACTACCAGGTGACGTACGAGATCGGCGGCGACCATTCGAACGATGCCTACTTCCACGCCCAGTGGCGACGGTCGAACCCGCTCGAGGACCTCACACCGCATGTGATCCTGGAAGGCATCGAGGGCCAGGGCCAGTATGTCGGCACCTACATCGCGTGGGGAGTGAACTCCAACGGATGGTGGGGCGAGGGTGAGATCAAGTTCTACCTCGATGACGACACCGACTACCCGACGATCTGCGGCACCGGCACCGAGGACTACTTCGGCGGCGCGTGGAACTTCGACATCCCGGGTCAGGGCTACACCGAGTTCTCGACCCCGTACCTCGGGATGCCACAGGTCATCCGCCCCGACGGTCTCTACGTGTCGCAGCAGCGGTTCGGCATGTACAGGTGGCACCTGCTCGATCCGATCCACTTCGCGACGGGCATCCCGAAAGTCGACATCCAGGCGCTCGGATGGCGCAGCGGATGGCGGTATCTTCCTCTGCGCGACGACATCGCGTCGACCGCCCTGTTCTACCTCGACCGCCCGACCGCGCGGCGTCCGAAGACACCGACGGCCGACGATCTGGAGGTCCACCTAGGAACGGCCCCGGTGCCGGACATCGGCGCGACGCCTCCGCGGGATCCGCGGGACTGAAGCTCAGGCGAGCCAGGCGGGGGCGCGTCCGCGCAGTGCGGCTCCGTCGATCGAGTATCTGCCCGCGCCGGTGAGGGCGAGAGCCAGCGCGGCGACCCCGAGCACGGCGACGAATTCGTAGCCGCCCTCAGCGACCCACAGTCCCGCAGGCAGATGCACCAGGGCCAGGCCCACGGCCATGTCGATCGTCAGCAGGATCCCGACCGGACGGGTGAGGAACCCGAGGATCAGCAGGATGCCGCCGACGAGCTCGAGGAACGCCACGACGGGGGCTGCGATCTCCGCCAACGGCACCCCCATGTCGGCGAAGCTGCCGATGGTTCCCGGAATCGTGAACTCGAAGATCTTCTGCGCGCCGTGTGCGGCGAAGATCGCGCCGACGACGACCCGGAGGACCAGGAGGCCCATCGAAGCAGCGGCGGAGGGGGCTTTGGTGTTCGTCATGAGGAGTTCTTCCTTCGTGGCAGGACACCCGCGCCGGGCGCGGACCAGGGTCGTTCCCTGCCTCCACGCTAGGAAGCGTTGCTTTCCGTCTCCTGGACGCCTCCCGCTCGCTCCGGTGGCGGGAAGGAGCGTCAGACCAGACCCTGCACGCGGAACTGCTCGGAGTGGTAGACGCTGTTGTCCCCCGTGTTCCACTGGCTGACGCTCAGGTGCAGGTCCGACAGCGTCGATCCGGGGATGATGTAGCCACCGTAGAGCTGCGCGACGTGCGAGGCGTCCTCCGTGTTCCATTCGGTCCCGTGCAGCAGGGTGGTCTTCGTGGCGGTGTAGAGGTTGTCGGTCGGGGTGTTCAGCACCATGGCGTCGATCCGATACGCCCCCGAGTTGAACCAGGTGAGTATCCACTTGCCGCCCAGTGGGCGCAGACACATCTCACCGAATTGTCCCGACAGCACCTCGGTGACGGGTTTACCCCACCCCCAGGAACCGTTCGCGAACCCCCAGGGCTGATAGGCAGACAGCGTCGTCATGTCGTTCGACGGCACCCGGTAGAGCACGATGCCCTTGTCGCGCTGGAACCCCGTGCCGTAGATGTACACGTAGCCGTCGTTGCCCTCACCCCAGGTGATGCACTGGAACCTGCCGCCGGCCATGTCGGCCGGGAACTGCAGGCCGGTGTGCTGCCAGGTCGCGCCGTTGTCGTCGGACTTCCACAGTTCGGTCCAGCGCACGGCGCCGAAATGCGGGCCGTTCACGATGGCGTGCAGATACATCCGCGAGCCGATCGTGATCACGTCCGAGGGGATGACCGTCGTGAAGTAGGCGTCGTGGGGGTAGTACCAGAGCTGCGGAGCGGTGCCTTGCGTGTTCGCGCCGGCTCCCGCGCATCCGTCGAAGGTGACGCCGGCGGCGAGGTTCGTCGTCGACGAGTACAGCGCGACGGGCGAGCGCCAGTTCGTGCCACCGACTCCGTCAGCCCAGGTGTCGCCGAACATGAACAGCATCCGCCCGTCCGGAGTGGGGGCGGGGATGCCGAGGTCGGTCGCCCCGATCCCGTACTGCACGGGGCTCTGAGTGCCGGCGAGCACCTTGACCCGCGTGACGGTCAGCCCGGCGGCTGCGGCCGGACTCGGCAGGGCGGTCGCGGCGAAGAACGCCGCTCCCGCCGCCACCGCTCCCTGCAGGACTCCCCTGCGGCTGATCCGTGGTCCCTGCGTGTTCTCGGTCTCCATCGACCTCTCCTTTCGGTACCGCGCGTGTGGCTACTTGAGACCTGCCATCTTGATGTTGCCGATGATCTGTCGCTGGAAGATCAGGAACAGGATGATCACCGGGGCGGCGGCGAGCACGGACCCGGCCATCAACAAGCCGAGCTCGGTGCTGCGCTCGGACCGGAACGTCGCCAGATACTGCTGGAGCACGAACTTGTCGGGCGACGTGATCGTCAGGATCGGCCAGACATAGGAGTTCCAGTAGGCGAGGAACGCGGTGATGCCCATCACGACGAAGGGCGGCTTCGACAGCGGCAGGAAGATCCGCACGAAGATGCCGAAGCGACCGCAGCCGTCCAGCATCGCGGCCTCTTCGAGACTCTTCGGGATGTTCAGATAGAACTGGCGGATGAAGAACACCATGCCCGCGCTCGCGAGTCCCGGGATCACCAGCACAGCCAGGGTGTCGAGCATCGAGAGACGGGTCACGACGATGAAGCTCGTGAGCAGGATCGTCATCCCGGGGATGAACATCGTCGTGATCACGATGGTCCAGATCGCGCCCTTGAAGCGGAAGTCCAATCGGGCAAAGGCGTATGCGGCGAGGGAATTGACCGCGAGACTCCCGACCGTGAACAGCACGGCGCCGAAGAACGTCCACGCGAGCGTCCGCAGGAACGTGGGGTCGGCCAGGATCTGCGTGTAGTTCTCCCACAGCCACACCTCGGGGAAGAACTGGAACGGTGTTTCGACGACCTCGGTCTTGGACTTGAAGCCGGCGATCACCATCCAGGCGAGCGGGAAGAGCGAAGCTCCGACGAAGAGGGCGCCGAGGATCACCTTCCCGAGGACGACGAGCCAGCCGCCGGGGGTGCGCGGAGCCCTCCGCGACGCGCGCGGCTCCTTGCCTGCGAGGACGATGCGGGTGGTCTCCTGCATGACGGCCATCTCAATCCACCAGCCTCTCGGAATTGACGAACTTGAAAACGAGAGCGGAGATCGTCCCCAGCACCACGAAGAGCAACAGGGCCGCAGCGATCGAGTAGCCGACGTTCACGTCGTTGCGGAAGTGATTGAAGATGAAGAGGTTGGGCAGGGTCGTCGAGTCCAGGGGCCCGCCCTGGGTCATCACGAGGGGGAGTTCGAATTGCTGGATCGCGGCCACGAATCCGGTGATGAGCAGGTAGAGAACCACGTTCTTCATCTGCGGGATCGTGATGTACGCCGTCCTCTGTCCCCAGTTCGCCCCCTCCATCGCGGCAGCTTCGTAGTACTCCGCCGGGATGTCGACCATCGCGGCGACCATGATCAGCGAGGTCAGTCCCATGCCGAGCCAGATGGCGGGAACCGCGATCGCCAGCAGCGCCCACTTCGGATCCCCGATCCAGGCGATCGGTTCGATTCCGAAGACGCCGAGGAAGGCATTGAGGAGACCACCGGAGTAGTTGTAGATGAGCACGAAGATGATCGATGCGATCACGGCGGAGATGATCGTCGGGATGTAGATGCTCACCTTGAGCAGGCTGGCGGCGCGACGTGAGACGCTGACCACGAGACTCGCAAACAGGAAGGCGAGGACGAGCATGATCGGCACGGTGAGCAGCACGAAGGCGAATCCTCGCCCGATCGTCGCCAGGAACAGCGGGTCCTTCAGCACGTTGGTGTAGTTGCGGACGCCGACGAACTCCGGATCCTTGTAGAAGCTCCAGTCCTGGAAGGACAGGTATCCGGCATAGATCGCGGGCCAGATGACGAAGATCCCGAGCAGCGCCACGAGGGGCAGCAGGAACCAATACGCGGTCTTGTTGTCTCGATAGCGATAGCGATTCTGCCGCTGCCGGATCGCCCTACGCTCTTCCACAGCCTGACTGGCCATACCCACCTCGTCGTGTCTTCGGATGCGTGACCGTCCGGGGCCGGAACCCGACCCCGGACGGTGAGCGGTGTCAGTTCTTCGGCGCCTTGTCGGGCAGTCCGTCGCGATCGATGACGGTCTGGATCGCCGCGTTCGCGGTCTTGATCGCGTCATCCATCGAGGCGGAGCCCTTCATCACCGATTCCATCGCGGTTCCGACAGCGAGGTTGACGTCCCAGGGGTAGGTGGATCCGGGGATGGCATCCGGGGCGATGTCGTCGACGATGATGCTCGACCACGGTGCGTTCGCGGCTTCTTCGCTCGCGGCGACCGCATCCTGCACCGACTGCCGCACGGGGACCTTGGTGAACTGCGTGTTCACGAAGAACGGAACGAGGTTCTCCGGGTCACCGGCGATGGCCCACGAGAGGAACTCGCCGGCAGCCTCCGGGGCCTTGCTCTTGGCGTCGACGACCCACGTGAAGTTCCCCATCGTCGTGGCGGTGCGCCCGTCCGCGTCCGGGGAGCTCGGGAAGGCACCCACCCCGGTCTTGGTGAGCAGGTCGGGGTAGTCCGACCCGATCTCGGACATCATCCACGATCCGGAGACCTTGAACGCGACCTTCTGCTGCCCGAAGTCCTCGCCTGCGACGTACGCGGCCAGCGGCTGCTTGGGCATGTACCCCTTGTCCCAGAGTTCCTTGTACTGCTCCATCAGAGAGCGGTAGCCGTCGTTGTCGATGGCAGGGGCGGTCCAGTCGTCCGTGAGTGCGAGGTGACCCGCGAAGTTGTACTGCTGCCCCACGGTGGACCAGGCCATGGTCACGGCATCCTGGGCCGGGGAGATGCAGTATTGCCCGTCGGACAGCGTCGGCTGGATCTTGGCGCAGGCCGCCAGCAGGTCCTCCCAGGTCTCCGGAGCCTTCGACGAGTCGACGCCCGCGGCGTCGAGGAGGTCGGTGTTCCAGAACAGCACGGTCTGTGGCTCGAGCAGCAGCGGGTAGGCGTAGTGGGTGCCGTCGATCTCGGAGATGGAGGTGGCGTTGTCGAGGATCTCATCCAGCGCCTCCTGGGGGACGATCGAGTCCAGCTCGTGCACGGAACCGGCGTTCACCAGGTCGTAGAGGTTGGCGGAGCTGGTGTAGATGTCGGGCGCCTTGCCGGCGGCCTGCGCGGCCTTCATCTTCTGATCCCAGGCGTCGGCGGGCACTTCGGTGTCGACGACCTTGATCTTGTCCTGCGAGGCGTTGAACTTCTTGACGATGTCGGCGTACCACTCGTTCTCCACGGGGGTGAACGTGCGATGCCAGAACTGGACGGTGGTGACGCCGTCTGCGCCGCCGTCGCCGCCTGCCGACTCGCCGGGTGTGCCGGAGCCGCAGGCGGCGAGCATGGCGCCGACGGTGAGCGCGCCGAGAGCGGCGAGCGTGACCCTGCGCGTACGAGTGGTGATTCTCATGGGTTCCTCCTCAGGAACGGACTCCTCATCGAGTCGCTGCTGTGTGTTCGGCTGCCGCCGACGAGCACCGGCCGTGCCCGTGGATCCTCAGTGACCGGGTAGCGCCAGAGTAGGCGAAATCGATTTCATGCGCAAGGCTCGATTCGCGCCTCGATCAGCGCGAGCGCTCCAGGTCGGCGGAGAACCAGAAGACGTTGTACGGGTCCCACAGCGATAGCGTGAAGTAGATCCGCCGACCGTCCTCGGTGACGTATCGGGGGTTCAGATACGGCGAGTAGAGCCCCGGATACTCGGCACGGGGCACGAGCTCGATCGCCTCGCCCCACGGACCCCACGGCGTGAGGCCTTCCCGGATATAGGCGCTGCCGGCATCCGAGTAGGTCATGATCCAGCGCTCCAGATAGGTGGACCACATCACCGAGAGCTCGCCGATCGTTCCCTCCAGGATCGTCTCGGCATCGCTCAGCTCATCGCTCCATCGGGGCTTGTCGCCATCGAGGCCGGCGAAGTACGAGTAGGACGCCTGCTCCTCGACCGCGTCTTCGGCGGCGGGCACCCTCATCAGCTGCACCCCACCGAACCGCCCGGAGGGGATCGACCAGAAGTAGATCCAGTCCCGGCCGCCCTCTCTCACCTCGGCCGTCGCGAACTGCACGAAGTTCGAGTCCCCCGGCCACTCGACCCCCTCGACCGGAGACCAGGTACGCCCGTCATCCCGCGAGACGATCAGGGCGGAGTAGTTCGATTCCCACGCCCCCGGTTCCCCCCAGAACCGCACCGACATGTACGAGACGTAGATCGTGTCGCCGATCGCGAAGCCGTACGTGGGGATCTTCGTGACCTCACCACCCGCCCCGTTCGCATCATGGTCGCCCTCGATGAGAGGGGCGGCGAGGCCGATGTCGTCCTCCACCCACCCGTCGAAGTCGATCCCGTCCGCAGGGTCGTCGTCCGTGGTCCACGCGGCGACGTTGGAACGCCAGAAGCCGCCCTGACCGCCGATCGACTCGGGGTCACGCTCGCCGAAGGTGTCACCGAAGAAGAAGAACGTCTTGTCACCGACATTCGTCATCGAGCCGAGGTCGGTACCGGCGACGGAGACCGCGGCGGTGTCGTTCATCGCGTCGGGGCCGGTGAGCTGAGCGATCTCGGTGAGATCAGAAACGCCGTCGAGGACGAAAGGCTTGTCCGGGTCGGAGTCGACGTTCACGGGTCCGTCTCCGGCGCACCCCGCGAGACTGAGGAGAACGACGACGGATGCCGCGAGTGCAGCGGGGCGAGATGCGGTGATGACACGGGGCATGATCCTCCTCGATCGATGACGAATGATCTCGAATCTAGCGAAATCGATTTCAACACACTAGGGTCTCCGGCATGTCAAACTCCTCTTTCGACCGTTGGCTGCGCCCCTCCGGCGACCCGGTGTCCGAGCCCCGCTGGGGACACGTCGAAGGTCTCCAGATCGGCATCCCCCCGCTCCCCGGTCCCCGGGGCCTGATCCGGATCTTCACCCCGTACCTCGAACACCCCCGCGAGCGGCTGATCAACTTCCTCGCCGTCGAGCCGATTCCCCTGGGCGCGGCCGAGCGCGGTTTCTCGGAGCTGGAGCAGAGCACTCTCGACACCGGCGAGCGAGGGAAGCGCTTCTGGTCAGCGGATGACGCCGCGAGTGCAAAGACCCCCTCGTCCCGGCCCCCGGCACGCGGGCGGATCGCCACGGTCGACGGCATCGAGACGCTCACCGTGTGGATCGGGGTCGAGCGATTCGACAACGGAGCGGACGTGAGCGTCCGGGTGCGCTTCTTCGCGGACCGCCCACACGAAGTGGAGGTGGCGGGCTTCGCCACTGAGAGCTCCGTCGCCCTCTCCCCCCTGATCCTCACGGCGACGATGGGGAACTGGGCGCGATTGCGGCGACTTCAGCTCGCCGGCCGTGCCGTGACACCCGCAGAGCTGTGGCCGAACTTCTCCGGCACCGGATTCACCCGGCACGGACGCTTCCCCCTCGCCGAACTCACGCGCGAGGGGAGAGCGGCGGTCGTGAGCGCGACGGGTGACGAGGAGGATCCCTGGTCGGTCGATCACTCCGCCGACACGGCGGAGCACTGGCGGTTCCTCGGCCGACGTGCGGTGCAGACGTGGCGGGTCGACGACCCCCACCCCGAGCTCGAGGCAGTGGTGAACGCGCGGTGGTCCTACTGGGCGAGCGCTGCGCCGATCCCTGGCGGTCCCGCCTACGAGAACTTCGAGATCATCGAGCCGTTCCGTCAGGGAGCGGCGTTCCGGTTCTCCGTCGAACCCCTCTGAGGAGCGCGAGGCGCCCGCCGGACACCGGCCCGCCGCCTCACCGGCAGCCGTCTCACCGGCAGCCGTCTCACCGG
>WPCJ01105405.1_pt1 | contig 13330 bp, 10 predicted proteins | sample 5399831 | NCBI WGS metagenome assembly WPCJ01 (sample SAMN12869470, study PRJNA574797) | sludge metagenome | isolation source: wastewater treatment of pH10 | place: China:Beijing | collected 2019-05-20 | reverse complement strand
TTATGTTTTCTTCTCCCCGGCTCCGAATATGGGCAGTATAACCATAATCTTTAACCAATTCTCTGATATCAGGATAATCATATCCCTTATCCATACAGATATTTTGAATTCCGTCGTCTAGAGAAGGTCTTTCAAAAATTATAGCATCCAATGTCTTTTTTACAAGCATTTTATCGTGACGATTAGCTCCATCCACGATAACAGAAAGTGGTATGCCTTTTGCGTCAGTTAATATACTTCTTTTTGTGCCTTTTTTGCCACGATCAGTAGGATTAGCCCCAGTTCCAGCTCCACCTAATGGTGCTTTTGTCATAGCTCCATCAATTGCTTGCCACTCCCACTCTAAACCTTTTTCATTATCATAATCCAGCAGACCAGCTTGCCACATTCTTTTAAATAATCCATCTTTCTGCCACTCTTGGAATCGATCATGGACGGTACTTGGCGCTCCATAACATCTTGGTAATGCTTTCCATTGGCAGCCTGTACGAAGGACATAAAAAATACCGCTCAAGATTTTCCAATCATCTTCTCGAGGTCTTCCAAGCTTCTTTTTCGGTTTGGGCAGTGGTAGTAATGGTTTTATTTTATTCCAGAATTCAATAGAGATCTTGTAGTCGGGTACCGTTTTTCGTTTTGTCACTACCACAAATTACCATTTATCGTAATCCAAATACTTTTCGGATAGGCTCTAAGTCTACATAGGCATTCGCTTAACTTTCTTATCTGAAAAATATTAATTTTAATTGTTTTATTACTAAGGGAGTGCACAGGGTCACGAATACTCCATCCTTTACAGGCTGTCCGACAATTACCAGTAATATTAGAGTTTCTGTTTTGAATATATTGATTATTATATTATTTGGTCGTGTCCCCAAGTTATTGAACAGACACTCAAAACGTCAGTAATTCCTTTAAATTCCATATGTGATCAGTTATCCCTTCTTCCATTGCTGGAGTTCTTTGGAACCCTTTTCTATTTCCAGAGTTTATTTCTAATCTTAGGGACTTATGAGGTTTTATAAGGTTATACCATGCCTGGAATAAATCAAAAGCTTTCTGATGCATCTTCATTGTTTTACTGAAATTCATCCCCTTTCTTATAAATCTTGCAAGAGATGTCCTGATCGTAAAATTTATCCTTTCTGCATATGAAGTGCCAATGTAGTTGTCTGACTTGGCTCCAAGCATTTCGAATATTTCCTTAAGATCTCCAAAAATGATACGTTGAATTGTTTCAACTACGTAGTTCTTTACCTTTTTCTTTAATTTCGAATATTTCCTTAAGATCTCCAAAAATGATACGTCGAATTGTTTCAACTACGTAGTTCTTTACCTTTTTCTTTAGTGTCTTGACATATTTTAAGTCGTCAAGCGGAACCAGTCTCGGTAGTGGTCTTCTCCCAATACCTTTGTAATGTGGTAACTCGATTTTACCATAAACATTTATAAGCCCTTCTTCAAAGGCATCCCAATCATCCGCGGTAAATACAGGAATAGGAGAAGATGCAGAACGTATCTTCTAAACTCCGTTAAATAACTCTATAGCATCCTCTGTACTACGTTTTCCTTCATGATGGAAAAGGACCAATCTCGAGTCACTTTTGATTGCTGTAAGTGAGTATACATCACCATACTCTTCAGAATCCTCTTCAGTCACATTTTTTTGCTTTTTATATATGACCAGATCTCATCAACCTCTACTCTCTTAAGATTAAGGTTTATGAGGAAATAATCTGTAACTTCTTTTGGATGAGTTCCTGCAATTTCGAGCCATCTACAAATTGTGTCTTTATCATGCCCAGTAGCTCTTGCAACTCCACGAATACTTTCTTTTTCAGGAAGCATAGCTAGGGCTCTTTGAACTTCTTCCTCGGAAGTATTAAGTCCAAAAAATACCGTACCTTTTGTTTCACTAAAGCAACGATTACAGGTTTTACATTTAAGAAGAACATGATTATTTTTACCATATCTCTCTTTAAAGGTTATATTCCCCTGATTTTTAATTCCATATAGGACTTACGCACTTGCGGTAAAAACCAAATTCAAATGGCTTTATGGTTAAATTTATGTTTTATACAGTTGAGGGTTTATTGCTATTGATTTCTCAGTTCAACTGAGTAAGTCCTATCCATAATCAGGACAATCTTTGTTCCAGCAAAAAAATTGTGAAAAATCGATTTCAGAAGTGATTTCACTACCCCCAAATAATAATAGATTCAAAATTATATAAAATTAAGTCAATGATTTGGAGACACGACCAAATTTCGAAAAAACAAGATTTCAAAGACTTTCTTAATGAAAGGATTTATACAATTGAATTTATTAGTTTAACATATTTCAGGTAATGTATTTATGAAGTAAAAATCTTCCACAATATTTCTAACCATAAAAGTGAAATTAAGTTACTCCTCATACTGAATAGCTAAAAGATCAGGTTTATTGGTCTCGATTATGGAATAAGAAGTTGATATTTTATCTAAAACATATTCTAAAAGCGTCTAAAATCAAAGTTTCATTTGGATTTACCACATTTATTGTGGTATCGGTGAGATAAACTCCGATAAAAGCCAAAAAGTAGTAAAGCCTTAGTTTGAATATAGTATAAATACTATCTATTAGATATAGAATGAGAAATCCTTAAGGATTTCAATAAGGAATTTGTTTTCTTCCTACTTGATTATTTTAGGATGATCCACGTAAGGGAGTTAAAACAGTCTAAACCATGGAAGAATTGTATCTGAAGGAGAATGGCGTGGCAAATGATTACTAAGGTAAAAAAAATAATTAATTATATAATTGATTATAAAAATTTTTGGGCATTATCTAAATACAGTACCCGTTTCTCTATCAATTGGAGAGACCGATATCCCTGCCTTTATGACAACAGTGACACTACACCATTTGATTCGCATTATATTTATCATCCGGCATGGGCGGCGAGGGCTATTATAAAAATAAAGCCAGCAGTTCATGTTGATATCTCTTCAACACTTCATTTCTGCTCCATTCTCTCAGCATTTGTTCCCGTAAAGTTTTATGATTATAGACCAGCAGATCTGAAACTTTCTAATCTTTCCTCCGGATCTGCTAATATTTTATCTCTCCCATTTGCCTCAAATAGTGTTGAATCTTTGTCCTGTATGCATACTGCAGAACATATTGGACTTGGTAGATATGGTGACTCATTAGATCCAGATGGGGATCTCAAAGCGATTGCTGAACTTAAACGAGTACTTGCATTTGAAGGAAATTTATTATTTGTTGTCCCAATAGGGAATAAACCAAAGATAATGTTCAATGCTCATAGAATATATACCTATAAACAGATAATTGAACATTTTAACGACTTAGAGCTTATTGAGTTTGCACTGATACCTGATTATCCATCATCAGATGGGATTATACTTGACGCAACTGAAGAAATGGCAAATAAATGTACATATGGGTGTGGGTGTTTCTGGTTTTTGAAAAAAATATCCGAATGTAAGTAATATTCTTTTTAGTAATTATATTATTGAGCTATTCCCAATATTAATCTGATTCTCAATAGGCAGGAGCTTCACAATTATTTACCAGCAGCAGAAACTCTATCTGTTATCAGGAATTTGAAATTCAGAAACTTATATTGAGTTTTGGGATCAGCTCATTTACAGTTTATTTTTAGTTAGAAGAGAATTATAGAGAAATAATGATTTTTTAGAAGACAAGCATTAAAAGTGGGTTCGAATTATGCTTTATAGCTTTGAATAGCTACATTTACAAATTTTGCTTTTCATGAATTGTTGTTAATATATATGGACGAACCTTAAACCAGCATAAGAGTTTTTATCTTCTTTTGGAAGTTATGGGTTAATGTTTTAAAATATTTTACTTTGTGGACTATAAATCTATCCGTAAAATTGATAGAAAATATGTACCTCCTGCAAAATGCTTTTACATGTTTACACAATAACTATTAAATGATCTAAATTGAAAATTAGCTTACCCCTTAAAAGTCACTTCTTTGGATTATTTAGGTCAGCATGTTAAAGCCTTTCAGTCAGATTGATCATTTCCTTTAAGATATCACCACAACATAAGGGCTTTGCCTTTTACTCCAGTTAAGGCTCCGATACTAAATCACTTTTTAATGTCATTAATGTCTGAGTTTTAGAAGAACCACTAGAATGCGCGTATTGGGCATATAAATGATTGTATATAATAAGCTTGTTTTGATATCATAAGATAAAAGTTTTGGAGAAAAAAATGATAATTGTTAGACTAATTGGCGGTCTTGGCAATCAAATGTTTCAATATGCCTTAGGTCGACAGCTTGCAGTTAAGAACAACAGCACATTAAAGCTTGATATACAAGGGTTTAATGATTATAAACTTCGAAATTATGACCTAAGTTGTTTTAATATACTGGAAAATATTGCCACATCAAATGATCTCTCGGGAGTTGTCCTTCCATCAGACAGGTTAATTAGTAAAGTTGGAAAACATATAGGTGTAAAACTCAAAGGAATTCAACAAATACAATATATAAAAGAAAAGACATTCAATTTCCAGCAAGAGATTCTAAATATGGGGGATAATATATATCTTGATGGCTATTGGCAGAGTGAAAAATATTTTTCTGATATAAAAAAAATAATCAAAAAGGATTTCACTGTTAAAAACCGCCCAGATCCAATAAATGAATCTATTATGAAAGAAATCACAGAATGTGAGTCAGTGAGTATACATATCAGAAGAGGAGATTACGTTTCCAACCCTACAACCAGTCAGTATCATGGCTTCCTTGGCCTTGAATATTATCAAAGGGCAATGAGACTAATGCTTGAAAAAATAGACAATCCTTACTTCTTTGTTTTTTCCGATGATCCAGACTGGGCAAGCGAAAATATCAAAACGGATTCGCCGGTAACCTACATCAAACATAACGGTGATAAAAATTATGAAGATATGAGGCTGATAAGCACATGTAAACATCACATTATCGCAAACAGTTCATTTAGCTGGTGGGGAGCGTGGTTATCAAAAAGTGAAGAAAAGGTAGTAATTGCTCCAAGGAAATGGTTCAATGTTAATACATTAGATACAAAAGATCTATATCTAGATTATTGGAATAAAATGTAACATGCTGGGGTCCTGAGATAGTAATAGGCAGCATAGTCTCCTTCTTATAGCAAATCTATTGATAGAAGTAAGTATATTTGCCACTGAGAACTCGCTGAATCCGGATTCTTATTTTCGGATTCTTATTTTAAACTGTTGAAGTCCTAGTATCGAATATAATTGGTTGTATAATTCTTAGTTTAAAATATATTCAAATACTTACCAAATCTCTTTAAATTTATGTCATTATAAGTGGCAGTAAATGTAACTAATTGATTTGTGAAAATCACGGTTCTGCAGACTCCTCTTAGCTACATTTTCATCCAAAGAATTTTGAACATGCTCCTTATTTTTTGTCCCCACAAAAAACGAGGAACAATCACTCTTGTTATTAAATAAGTATATTAAATTTATTGATCTAAGTCTTAAGACGGTTCAGTCTTCCAGACTGAACCTTTACTCCTATAAATATTCTAAACGTGTTTATACTCAGCATCAGCTACTTGTTCTTGTTTTACTGAATGAGTATATATAAGCACAAACTATCGTGATCTTGTAGAACTTGTTAACATTATGAGCACTAAAAAGGAAAAACTTGACCTTAATAACATTCCTCATTATACTACTCTTCAAAAGTTTGTGCCCAGAATCCCCTCTTCATTTTTTTACCTAATTCTATCAAAAACTCTAAACTATTTTATTCATATGGAGAAAATGCTTTTATTACAGTAATTGATGTAACTAGATTTACGAGTTCACATGCAAGTCATTATTATTCTAGAAGAACAGGGAAGCTCCTCCAGAGCTTCCTTAAAACTTCAACATCAGTAGACACTGATAAAAAAGTAATATTAGGATGGAAAATCAGGCAAAAAGATGATCATGATGTCAAGCATGCAAAAACTCTGATAAGACAATCAAAAAAGTTAAGAAAATCGGAATTTTATGTAATGGATAAGGATATGGTCCTGAAAAAATTCATGCTCTTATCATAAAAGAAATAAAAGCAGATTCAATTATACCTTTAAGAATAAGAAAAAGGAATAAAATAAAGGGGAAATATAGAAAACAGCTATATTTAACCTTTGATAAAATAAAATACAACAAAAGAAATATAGCAGAAACAACGTTCTCTGTTGTCAAAAGGAAGTTTGGAGAATTACTAAGGGCAAGAAAGTTCTATAGTCAAGTCAAAGAAATAAAAATTAAACTGTTAGTGTATCATATAGATAAAAAGGCAGTGTCGCAAATTTGCTGTAAATTTGAAGTCAAGTTTTTGTGTATTATGGGAAAGTTGATCTTCTGATGTGGAATTTTCTACTCAATAACTTCTTGAGATTTGTGAGTTTACAGAACTTATGTTACACTGTCGATAAAAATGTTGTGGGAATAATTTACATATAATTAAGGATTTCTACAGAGCAAAAATCACATTAATTTAAGTATATTTTTAATACAGGATAGAGGAAAATAAATGAAAATTTACAATATGTTAATTAATTTTTTTCTGGAAAGAGGTTAGTTGTAAAAGCCTATAAATCTTATTTAAAAGAATGGTTTTAATAAACCATGTTAGTTTTTGATAGCTGAAGAAGATGCCATTTATTTCAAAATTAAGATGCAGGATTAATTAGTTTAAGGGGTGGGACTAATTTTTTATCGATAATAAATAAATCAAAAATGTACTGAACTGCCATCAATGAAATTCTATGAATAATACTGCGAATATAATGGATTTTTCGGACTATGCTTAATATAACCACTATTTTCTCAAATATTTTGAAAATAGATCCTATCCAGCGCCAGAGCATAATTTCATTATTCTGGCAGATCGCATTTACAGCTATAGGCTTCCTTAGTACTATGTACTTTGCACGCACAGTAGGTGCTGCAGTTCTGGGCTCTTATTTCCTCTTTTTTGCATATTTCACTCTTATTAATATGGTTACTGATGGAGGATTTGGGGGAGCTGCAATTAAGCGCATTAGTGAAGGAGAAAATTCTGATGCGTATTTTAGTGCGTACTTTGTCTTGAGATTAACGTTTACAATAGCTGGAATACTGGCTTTACTTGTTTTTATGGACTATTTTTCAGAACTTAATGAATCAGGAACGTTTCTCTGGCTACTTGTGGCATTATTAGTCTCAATGGTCTCAGGCCCTATTTCTAGTGGAGTTGCTGGCAAGGGGAGAATGGGGATACGCAATACTTGTGAAGGCATAAGCAATATTTTACGTATTTTATTTCAGATCCCAGCAGTATATCTTGGATATGAAACCGCAGGGCTTGCTGGCGGAATGATAGCTGGAATGATAGGGGCAGCGATAGTCGAATATCGCTTTTTTGATTTACACTTCGCACATTTCAAATGGGAGCATATAAAAAGCTTATTTGCATTCTCGTTCTGGTTATTTTTAACGTCTGGGGGAGCGCTTGTATTTTCACAGGCAGATACTGTGCTTATTGGGTATTTCATGAATACTGAAGATGTAGGAATCTATAGGATAGTCCTCCAATTCACAGCAATTGCTACATTCAGTTCATATGCATTAAGAAGCACACTCTGGCCAAGAGTCAGCCAGTGGGGTAAAATCAATGAAATTTCCCTTATAGAAAAGTCTTTAGGTCGAGCAATAAGCTATTCATTACTGCTCGCACTTCCAGTACTAGTTGGTGGGATATTGCTTGGAGATCATCTATTGGGCTTCTTCTATGGTGCAGATTTTGCTAGTGGCTATCAAGCCCTTGTAGTATTGCTTATTGTACAGGTAATTAATATATTTCAGTACTTTTTCACAATGTACTTAGATGCCCTTGATCGTCCGCAAGAATCCTTTAAAGCTACGGCAGTGGGGGTTGGAGCAAATATTCTTCTCAATATAATACTTATTCAGCTCATGGGTATAAATGGTGCAGCCATTGCGACTCTAGTATCGTTAGCATTAAATGCCCTACTTGCGTGGAGAGCCTTATCAAAATATATAACAATCCGTCTGGAGGTAGGTTCTCTCTCGAATATCCTGGTTTCTTCGGTTATAATGGGAGCAGTTGTTGGTTTTTACCGTTTGATTTTGCCACCCTCTAACATATGGCTTACATTGCTTGCAGTTGCTTTAGGGGGGACTGTGTATGGTTTTTTGATATTGAAACTGGATAGAAATGTCTGTGATGAAATGAGAAATATTGTAGAGAAAGTGGGTATAGGATATATTTGGCCGAAATGGCTATGAATCGATATCTGTATACAGTCGCTGTATTATTTCTTTAAGAATTTATTATTTGAATAAGAAAGGTGGAAAAAATGATTAAAATCAGTGTTATTATTCCAACTTGGAATAGGGCAGAAACACTTGGTAAAGCTATTTCAAGCGCCTTAAACCAAACTTTTCCTCCTCTCGAAATTTTGGTGTGTGGAGTTGACGGTTCTCCGGATCAAAAAATTGTTAATTCAATTCATGACTCCCGTGTGGTATGGATAGAAGGAGGACGTGATGGGCTTGCATCGATTCCCAGAAATAGAGGAATTAAAGCAAGTAAGGGAGATTGGTTAGCTTTTTTGGATAGCGATGATGAATGGTTGCCGGATAAACTTGAAAAACAACTGGAACATGTTAATAAAATGGGATGCAGTGCTGTATGCTCTGATGCAATAAGATACATACCTTCTCAAGGATATCAAGGGACGATACTTAATGGGAACATCTCTGGAGATTTGATATCTTTTCCCTTAATTACTAGTGATAATTATGTAATCTGTAGTTCGGTTTTGATTAAGAAAGACATTTTAGTAAAATGTGGAGGATTTCCTGAAGATAGATCATTGAAAATAGGGGAAGACTATGCATTGTGGCTACGTGTCACTACATTGACTAATTTTGCTTTCTTAAATGAACCTTTATTAATATATAGGGATGAGCCTCAAACCAGTATAAGGGCTTTTTGTCCTCCCTATTGGGAGATAAGAGTTAACGTTTTGAAAGATTTCGTTTTATGGGCTGAAGATAAAAATTTCAATAAAACTAATAAAAAATATATTGGTCTTGCAAAAAAGTTACTTTTCTACGCCTATATTCAAAAGTTGTTGAATAAATTTGTTGGAAATTTACGGTCACTAGTAAAAAATAAATTTTTAAAATAAATTATACAAGCAGATCATAAAATGATTGGTTAGTAATCCTTATGCTTTCAACTTTTAAATATAATTATCTAGAAAAGACCTCGAATATTTGCTTAGTCTACGTCTAATCCAAGTTAGTAATCCGTTAAGCTCTTAAAAGTATAGCTCATATATCAAAAAGTTATGTTATATAACATTAACTTCTTTTATCTGTTGATAAATATAGTGCAATAAAGAAATGTATTAATACGTAAAATTTACCCAAATCTATAATATGAATAGGTAATAAGAAGTATCCAAATTTAAAAAATAAGGGATTAGACTTAAATATCTTAGAATAGGGTAAAATTAAAAGCTATATTGATCTGAGGGTCTATTTTTTGGCAGAAGATATTCTATATAAGTGCACGAGATATTTTCTACATAAACTCCTCCCATATATAGAGAAACCTCTTATACTAGCTGGTAAATTCGTAGGCTCATTTTTTATTCCATTTTTTAAGTCACAGCTTTTTCTCCTTTTTCCGTTTTACCATATAGGAGGAGCCGAGAAAGTTCATCTAAAAATTACTGGCTGCCTTAAAGAATATGATCCGATAGTGTTTTTTGCGGATAAATCAACAAATTCAGCATTAAAAAAGCAATTTATGCAAAACGCTAAAATATTTAATCTTGGTTATTTAAATAACCCACTCTTGATTTACTTTTGGGTCGGTGTATTGTTCACAATTTTCAATAGTAAGAAAAATTGCATAGTATTTGGATGCAATAATCTACTTTTTTACAGGCTACTTCCATATTTAGATCCTCAGATCCGCTGTATGGATCTCATACACGCTTTTGGTGGTGGAATTGAAAACTTCAGCCTTCCGTATGTTAACAGATTAGAAAAAAGAGTTGTTATTAATACACGGACATTGAGTGACCTGAAGAACCAATATCATTCAAATGGGATTAATGAAAAAATGAGTGAAAGGATTTTTTTAATCGAAAACTGTGTACATGTTCCAGAAAAAATTAGCAAGAAAATTAATGGATCTACTTTAAGAATCCTGTACGTAGGTCGTGGTTCGGAAGAAAAACGAGTACATCTTATAGGAAAAATTTCCCTCATCTGTCATCAAAAAGAAATGCCAGTTGAATTTACTTTAGTTGGAGATATTATAAATTCAATTCCCCATGAGTATAGGAAATATTGTAATTTTTTAGGAGAGATTGTAGACGAAAAAAGGATCTCGGAAATATACAATAATTCTGATATATTGCTACTCGTATCGAAGTATGAAGGTTTTCCTTTAGTTATAATGGAAGCAATGGCCCATGGCGTTGTAACTATAAGCACTGATGTAGGGGGTATTTCAGAACATATTCATGATGGGTACAACGGTTTTCTTATAAAAAACGAAAGCGAAGATCAAGTTGTAAATGAAATGTGTGACGTTATAAGTGAACTTGTCTCAAATAAACTTTTGGTGGATAGGATTTCTGCTAAAGCTTATGAATATGCAAAAATAAACTTTAATTGTGAAAAATTCTGTTCAAAATATAAAAAGCTAGTCTGGGGAAGATAACTGCTTCAATTTTTGAAAATATAACAAAAAATATCCAATATAGGACTTACGCACTTGAGGTTCAAAATCAAGAACAATAGACATTGTTGTTGAAGCTATTGTTTAGACGGTTGAAGGTTTAACGCCGTTGGTTTTTCGGTTCAACCGCGTAAGTCCTACAATAGAAAAAAGTACTATGAAGAAAAACCTTATAACATCAATTGATCATTGTAAAAAAATTGTTTTCAGTCTGAAGATTAGTTTAGGTAGTCTTCAAAAGAAATTATTAATGAGTATTCTGCGGCTTAATACTATCAGGAAACATGGTGTCATATACGTTGACCTAATCCCGAAGTTCCTTAGTAAGAAGACTATATGGTTTCTGGCATAGTAGTAAGTCTGTCTCAAGCGTCCGGATAGCCTGCAACCACCTGTGCTGACTCTGTTATGATCTGCTACTGCAGCCGGTTGGAAGTAAAACTTAAATCCCTTGTTAATGAGCCGCATGTTCAGGTCACTTTCCTCACGGCAGTATGTGCCCTTATAGGCTTTTTCTTCATACCCACCTATACCCTGTAACTGATCCCTCGGGTATAAACAACAAGCGTGTCCCATATTTACTTCTAAAACACTTCCAGAGTCCATCCCGTAATTGTTGAAGATCTCACCAGTGAATCTGTTTACATAAAATGGTATATTATGCCTGACAGCTTCTTCATCTGGATCTGTATTTTCTATCAATCTCGGAACGATAACAATATCATGTATTTCAAGTGAACTGTAAGTGCTGACAAGTCTCTCTAAACAGTCTTGATGTAAAACCAGATCATCTTCAATGAAAAACACTAATTGCCCTGCAGCTGCTGATAGGGCTTTATTTCTGTTACGTGGAAGTCCTAAGTTGTGTTCATTAATTATACCTTTTATTCTGGAATCACGGGTCATATAATGTTTTATGACATCCTCTGTATTGTCAGTTGAACAATCATCCGAAATCAAAAGTTCCCAGCTGGTGTATAACTGGTTTAAGACCGATTCGACACAGACTCCAAGAATGGATGCCCTATTGTATGTCGGTAAAATTATTGATACTAGTGGTCTTTTGCTCATAAATTATTCACCAATTTTTCGGACTAAAATAATTATAACAATAATGTCAAAACCCCATCTTTCGCCGGAATAAGTTCTCTTTCTATATGCATTATTTCATCGTTGTTTCAGTGTGTTATGGCTAACTACCTCAAAGACTAAAACCAAGTTTTTCCTTAAAAATTATTTTATAAAACTGTGTCATAATTCTTTGTATACTTTTAACGTTTTTTTTGCCGAATCTTTCCAGCTAAATATTTTTGATCTTTCAAGTCCTTTTCTGGTCATTTCTTCTCGGAGTCCCTCATTCGTTAATAGCTCATACATTTTTTCAGCAAATTTATTTGCGTCGTATGGGTCTATAATTATAGCAGCATCTCCCACAACTTCAGGCAGTGAAGAGCTGTTTGATGTTATTACCGGGGTCCCGCAAGCCATAGCTTCGAGAGGTGGTATTCCAAAACCCTCATACAAAGATGGAAATACAAATAAGTCAACAGCATTGTATATTTTTGCTAATTCACTCTCTGGCACATACCCTGCAAAGATAACATCCTTCTGTAAATTCAGGGACTCTATTTGCTTCAGGAGTTTTTCTCTTACTCCCAGGTAATTTGGCGTTCCTACTTTCAACAATTTTATCTGTGGGATTTTACTTTTTAATTTATTGAATGAACTTATTAAAACTTGAATATTTTTTCTTGGTTCCTCCGCTCCGACATACAGGATTACCTTTTCATCTTCTTTTATCCCATACTTTTTCAAAATTGACTTATTTCGATTTTGATAGTATAAATTGTGGTCTACAGCAGGAGGTATAATCTCTATCTTATCTTCTGGATATCTTATATGTTTAATAATATCGTTTTTAGAAAATTCGGATACGGTAATTATTTTTTCTGCTTTTCTCAATCCTTTTGCGTTAAGTTTCCATATGGGGTTTTGGGTATGATAGTATGCAACAGGTATAATATCATGGCAGGTAACAATTGTTTTTTTTAAATCTATTAGCTCGAGAAGAAACGCCAGATCCTGGCGGGTCACATGCTTAACTTTATTCTTAGTTACTTCTTTCTTTACAATGAATGGATATACAAAGTATTCAACAATTTTATTAACCCCAGGTGTCTTTGATATGTCCGGATATTCAATCCTATTTAATTTGATGTTCCCTAGCCTGCTATTGATTTCACTTTGATATTTTGACATCCCGAATATTTCGTCTGTTTTCAGGCCGTTTATATAATCAATTTCCATATCTAAATTCCCCAAAAATTCAGGAATAATTCTGCAAATGTTTCTTTTAACGAAAAAATTAATGATTTGTCTTTAATGATTTGTCTTATTACTTTGCTTTATGTACTCTTTTTCTATTCTAGCTGATACTTCATTCCAGTCCATTATTCCCTTTAATCTCCCAGAAACCGGTTCTCTTTTAAATATCTCAATTTTTTGAAGCGAATCAATCAC
>WPCJ01243190.1_pt1 | contig 13336 bp, 17 predicted proteins | sample 5399831 | NCBI WGS metagenome assembly WPCJ01 (sample SAMN12869470, study PRJNA574797) | sludge metagenome | isolation source: wastewater treatment of pH10 | place: China:Beijing | collected 2019-05-20 | reverse complement strand
GCGGCAGCGACGTCACGCATATCCTCGCCTCGCTGAAAACGATCAGCGAGGACGGCGGCTTCGAGATCCGCAATCTGATGCGCGGCCATCACAGCGTGCCGAAGCCGGTGCTCAGCGTGGTGCTCGACCGCAACCTCGCCCATCGCACGCCCAACCGCAGCGCGGCGAGCGAGCTGATCGAGATCGACTGAGTTACGCGAGTTCCTTCGCGTAGATCTCCGGCTTGAAGCCGACGAGGATCTTGCTGCCCTTCTCGAGCACCGGACGCTTGATCATCGATGGCTGCTCCAGCATCAGCGCGATGGCCCTGACTTCGGTGAGCCCTTCCTTCGCAGCATCGTCGAGCTTGCGAAAAGTGGTGCCGGCACGGTTGAGCAGCGTCTCCCAGCCGACCGCCTTCGACCAGCGCTGAAGATGCGCCTTGTCGATGCCGGATGCCTTGTAGTCGTGAAAGTCGTAGGCGACGTCGTGGCTGTCGAGCCAGGTACGTGCCTTCTTCATCGTGTCGCAGTTCTTGATGCCGTAGATCGTGGTCGCCATGAGATGTCCGCATTACCCATGAGTGATGTCTGCGGACCTGACTAGCAGATGACACCGGCTGGCTGGCCGCCATTCCGGCGTCATCCACAGCAGGCAGCGCGATCACGCGCCTTGCCGACGTCTGGTGAATGCCAGCCACACCGCCGAGACCAGAAAGTAGAATGCGCCGAAGGCGGCATAAGGCGCGACATCGACGATGCCCGGCACCTTCTCCCCACGGGACTGGATCACGAAAAAGATGCCGGCCGCCATCGACTGCGCGCCGCTCAAGATCATCACCCATTGCGCGCCGAATGCGCGCCAGCGGCGCAAGCCGGTGATCAGTTGCGCAAGGCCGGCCACGATCGCCCAGATGCCGAACACAGCAAGCACGGCGTTCATCCCCGACAGCAGCGCGCCGGCAACCGCCACTGCGGCGGCAAGACTGACCACGACGTTAAGCGCCTGCGACGGATTGGCACGCAAACCGCCGCTGCCTTGAGCGTCGAACCAGTTCGCCAGCGCGTCCCAGGCCGGGTAGCTCACCAGCAGGATGGCAGCCGCGCCGCTGTTCGAGCGGCCGATCGTGGCTGCCGCGGCGACCCACACTGCCGCAACCAGACCGCGGATCAGGTAATAGCGTGCGAGATCGCCCGATCCGGCGGCCGGAAATCCCGTGATGTCTGCGTTTGTCATGCCTCTCTCCGCGAAAATGGCCACGGAGCGCATTGGGCTTCGCGATCCTGGCCGATTTAAATATTACGATAATTATTATCGCGATATCTTTATCGCCACCCGAGACCCGCCTTGTCCAGACATTTATCGCGATATACATTATTGTGATATTGAGTTGAGGAACCCCATCATGGTCCCGGTCGACATCCCGCTGGATCACCAGCTTTGCTTTTCGCTGTACAGCGCCAGCATGGCGATCGGCCGTGCCTACAAGCCGCTGCTTGATCGGCTGGAAATCACCTATCCGCAATATCTGGTGCTGAGCACGCTATGGGAGGGCGGCCCGCAAAGCGTCGGCGGCATCGCCGACCGGCTGGCGCTGGAGTCCAGCACCGTGACGCCGCTGGTCAAACGGCTTGAACAGGCCGATCTCGTGATCCGCAAGCGCAATCCGGAAGACGAGCGTCAGGTCGTGGTCTCGCTGACATCGAAGGGCACGGCGATGCGCGAAAAGGCCCGCTGCCTCGGCGAGACGCTGTTCGCCGCCGCAGGCATGACGCCGGAGCGACTGATCGCCTTGAACAGCGAGGTCCATGCCTTTCGAGATGCGGTGACCAACTACACAACCAACACGACGGACGAGACGGCAGGCAACGCAAGCTGACGACAGCTTGCGCCTGTCCATTGCTGGGCGAACTTCGCCGAATCTGATCTAGCTCCGGCGAAGCAACGCGCGGATGCAGTCATGGAGTTCACGGCGCTCTTTCTCGCCATCACCGTCACCATGCTGGTCGCATGGCGCGGGCCGCGGCTGCTCGCGCTGTCGCTGTTCGCCGTGGTGCTGGTCGCCTGTATCGCGACCTTCCTGCATCACGCCACCGATACGCTGAAGCTGTCGTTCTGAGGCCGCCATGACACCTGTCCGTGCAATCGCCCTGAACGTGCTCGCGCTGTACGCGCTGGCCGGCATTCTCGCCGCAGCCTTCGGCGCGCAATTCATGCTCGGCGAACTGCCCTGCCCGCTATGTCTGTTGCAGCGGATCATGTTCGCGCTGCTCGCCATCGGCCCGATCCTCAATATCCGCTACGGCCCGCGCCCGAGCCACTATGCGCTGTCGCTGCTTGCAGCCATCGTCGGCGCCGTGGTTTCGACGCGGCAGGTGCTGCTGCACATCATACCCGGAGATCCCGGCTACGGCACGGCGCTGTTCGGCTATCACTTCTACACGCTGGCGCTGATGGCCTTCGTGGCTGCCATCGCGCTCATCTCGCTCGTGCTGCTGTTCGATCGCCAATTCGCGCCGCAGCCGGCACCGGTGACGGCACACATCCTGGCGACCGTTGCCGTCGGCCTCATCATCGCCCTCACCGCCGGCAACTTTGCATCCGCGCTGCTCGAATGCGGCTTCAAGGCCTGCGCGGACGATCCCGTCGTGTATGAACTGCTGAAGCGATAGCGACAGCAACTAGAGTTCGAGCCGCCGCGTGATCGCGATATTCTGCAGGAACGTCTCGTCGTGGCTGACGACCACGAGTGCGCCGTCATAGGCCCGCAGGCCGGCTTCCACCGCCTCGATGGAATCGACATCGAGATGATTGGTCGGCTCATCGAGTATCAGCAGCGGCGGCGGCGCGACGCCGCCCATGACGCAAGCAAGACCGGCGCGCAGCATCTGCCCGCCACTCAGGGTGCCAACGATCTGCAGCGCGGCATCGGCCCGAAACATGAAGCGGGCCAGCGCCGCGCGACAGGCATTCTCGTCGGCCTGCGGATGACGTTGCCGAAAATTGTCGCGGATCGTCTGCGAGGGATCGAGCAGACTGACGTGCTGGTCGAGCATGGCGTAATCCACCAGCATCCGCACCGCGCCGTCGACGGGCCTGATCGCGCCGGTGAGCAGGCGGAGCAGCGTCGTCTTGCCGGAGCCATTGCGGCCGGCGACGGCGATACGCTCGGGCCCGGCGATAGAGAATGACAGATCGCGGATGATCGGCGCATCCGGCGCATAGCCGAAGCTGATCCTGTCCACGTGCAAGACGGCCCGGCTGGCGGCGAGTCCTGTCGCGGGAATGGCGACGGATAGCGGCTGCAGCACTTCGATACGTTCCCGCGCGACCATCAGCGCGTCCTTCGCCTGCGCCTGCCGACGCTGCGCCAAGCGAGTATTCTCACCGCCGGTATCCTCGCTGCGGTCCTTCAGACCGCCAAGGGCAATCCGCGGCGTCCCGCCTTTGGCGCCCTTTCGCCGCCCGGCCTGATCCCGATGCGCCTGACGCTCCGCCGTTGCCTGCGCCTGCCGCGCCATTGCATCCACATTCTTCTCGGCATCGTTCAACTGATGTTGCGCGGCTGCAAGTTCGCGCGCCTTGCGCTCGCGATAATGCGTCCAGTTGCCGCCGTAACGCGTGCCGCCGAGCGAGGTCAGCTCGACGATGACATCCATCGTGTCGAGCAATTCGCGATCATGGCTGATGACGATCGCTCCGGCATGCCAGCCGGAAAGAAGATCGATCACCGCACGCCTGCCGTCCCGATCGAGATTGTTGGTGGGCTCGTCCAGCAACAGGAAGTCGGGTTCGGAGAAGATCAGAGCCGCCAGCGCGACGCGCGTGCGCTGACCGCCGGAGAGCGCGGACAACGCCGTATCGTGGCTGGCGTCCAGACCGAGCTGTCCGAGGGACCTGGCGATCCGCGTCTCCAGATCCCAATCGGCATGCGCCAGTTCGTCGGCCGTCGCCATGCCCGCTTCGGCGCGGGCGAGAAGGTCGAGCGCAGCGGTGACGCCGAACAGGTCGGCAACCGTCTCGTCCGGATCGACCTGCAGCGCCTGCCGCAGCACGGCCAGCCGACCGTGCGCGCTGACATTCCCCTGCTGGGGCAGAAGATTGCCGGACATCACATGGAGCAATGTGGATTTGCCGACGCCGTTGCGGCCGACGAGACCGGTGCGTTCGGCACCAAAGCCGAGATTGAGCTTGGTGAAAAGCGAACGGCCGTCAGGCGTCGCGATGGACAGATCGGATACAGCAATATGTGCTGGCATGGATGAACATCTCCCGGGAAACAAAGCAAACTGGCGTTGTGACCTGGGTGAAATCCATCGAAGCACACATCCTGCTGGAATGACGATGGAGGCTGCGTAGTCGTGAACTACGGCCAGCTTGTGGCACTCGCCGTCACTCGTGGGCGCTCAAGGCGCCCACTTCGTGAAGACATAGTCCCGCTGCTTCACCCGCCCCTCGTGACAGGCAAAGCAGGTCTCGTGCTGCGCCAGATCGGCCGGCTTGCCGTCGATGAAGCGACCAAAACCCCAGCCGCCTGACGCGGCGTATTTCTTCGAATCCTTCACCATCACCTGCACTGTGGTGGCGGTACCGGGGATGGAGGCGGATTCGAAGTCTGGCGACTGGATGTGTTTCCACGCAAGTTTCACCAGCACCGTGCCATCGGGGAACGGCAGCTTGCCGTCCCGATAGGCCTTGACCGCAATATCGTTGCCGACAACCGCGCGGAGTTCGTTCAGAGGCTCGCCCTCCTGTGCAGGCGCGATCAGCTCCCATTTGCGATAGCCATCGGGAATGCCGACGCCGTAGATCGGCGACAGGTTTTCGGGACTTGTTATGTTGGCCGCGAAGGCCGCCGCCACCGCCGATGACAGGGCACCGGCGGCAAGGCTTGCCAAGATGATCTTACGCATCAACGTGCCATCGCGTCGGCGTCGATGATCGCCTGGGCGAAATCGCGCGGTGCTTCCTGCGGCAGATTATGGCCGATGCCGCCATTTAGCGTGCGATGCTCATACTTGCCGGTGAACTTCTTCGCATAGGCCTTTGGATCGGGATGTGGTGCGCCATTCGCATCGCCTTCCATCGTGATGGTCGGTACCGCGATGGTCGGGCCCTGTGCCAGACGCTTCTCCAACTCGTCGAACTTCGCCTCGCCCTGCACCAGATCCAGTCGCCAACGATAGTTATGAATGGTGATGGCGACGTGATCCGGATTCTCGAAAGCCTTGGCGCTACGGTCGAAAGTGGCATCATCGAAATTCCATTTCGGCGAAGCCAATTTCCAGATCAGCTTGGCAAAGTCGTGCCGGTTCTTGTCGTAACCGAGCCGGCCGCGCTCCGTGGCGAAATAGAACTGATACCACCATTCGAGCTCTGCCTTCGGCGGCAACGGCATGCGCCCCGCCTCCTGGCTGCCGATCAGGTAGCCGCTGACGGCGACGAGCGCCTTCACGCGCTCCGGCCAGATCGCGGCGAGGATGTCCGCTGTGCGACCGCCCCAGTCATAACCGCCGACCACGGCCTTCTCGATCTTCAGCGCGTCCATGAAGTTGATGATATCGGTGGCCAGCGCCGCCGGCTGGCCGTTGCGCAGTGTCGCGTCGGACAGAAAGCGCGTGTCGCCATAGCCGCGCAGATAAGGAATAATGACGCGGTAACCGGCGGATGCGAGCAGTGGTGCGACGTCGACATAGCTGTAGATGTCATACGGCCAGCCATGCAGCAGCAACACGATCGGCCCATCCGCCGGGCCATCCTCGGCATATGCAACGTTCAGCACGCCTGCATCGACCCGCTTCAACGGCTTGAAGGTTGTATGTGTGCCGCGCTTGATCGCCGGCAATTTTTTACCGTTCTTGGCACCTTGCGCTGCCGCAGCGCCGATGCCGCCGAACTGAGCCGCAGCCAAACCGAGAACGGCAGCGCCGAGCAGGCTGCGGCGGTTGAGTTGATTGTTGTCGCGATTGTCGTCGGTCATGATGGTGCTCCAGGCAATGACGGCTGCGGCCGTCGATGTGCGGACCATGCTTCGCCATCGCGCCGCGCGCTTGAAGATTTCTCCGATTTTCCGTTGAGAATACCGTGATTTGTCGTTGAGACGGCATGTGCTAGGGACAGACCCGCGCATACGCGCCTGGCGCAACAACAGGTATTGGACCTCTATCTTGCTGTTTCGGTTCGACGAATTCGTCCTCGACACTGACCGGCGGGAACTGCGGCGGGGCACGAATACGGTGGCAATGGAGCCGCAGGTGTTCGATGTGCTCGAGTTCTTGATCCGCGCGCGCGACAAGGTGGTGAGCCGCGACGAACTTATGGCGGAAGTCTGGCACGGCCGCATCGTCTCCGAGGCGACGCTCAGCAGCCGGGTCAATGCAGCCCGCGCTGCCATCGGTGACAATGGCGAGCAACAAAGGCTGATACGTACCTTGCCGCGCAAAGGCGTCCGCTTTGTCGGCGAAGTGACTGACGACACAACTTCTCCCTCTTCGCCGGTAACAATCGCCGCTACCACTGCACCGCTGCCTGCCAACGCCGAACCCGACGGTCTTTCGATCGCGGTGTTGCCCTTCAACAATATGAGCGCCGATCCCGAACAGGACTATTTCGGCGACGGTATCGCCGAAGAGATCATCACCGACCTGGCGCGTTGCAGCGGACTGTTCGTGATCGCGCGCAATTCGTCCTTCACCTACAAGAACAAGCCCGTCGATATCCGCGAGGTCGGGCGCACGCTCGGCGTGAACTATGTGCTCGAAGGCAGCGTCCGCCGCTCCGGCGAACGGCTGCGCATCATCGCGCAGCTGATCGACGCGCGCTCCGGCACGCATTTGTGGGCAGACCGCTTCGATGGCGATCGCAACGACGTGTTCGATCTGCAGGACCGCATCACCGCATGCGCCGTCGCAGCCATCGAGCCGACGCTGCGCATCGCCGAGATCGAGCGACACAGGCATGACCGGCCGAGCAAGCCCGACGCCTATGATTTTCTGCTGCGCGCATCCGCCCATGAACGCGACTTCACGCCGGACGGTATGAGCGCGGCGCTTGAGTGCCTGCATCAGGCGCTGGCGCTCGATCCGGGTTACGCGCCCGCGATGGCGGCCACCGCCTATTGCCACGCACAGCGTCATTTCCAGGGCTGGATATCGCAGGATGGCGCGCATCGCAGCGAAGGTCTTGCATTGGCGCAGCGCGCCGTCGAGCTTGCGCCCAACGATCCGCAGATCCTCTGGATGGCGGCTTTTGCCATCTGGAATCTCGCGGACGCACCGAATGCCAGGGACACGGCGATCGAACTGTTCAACCGCTCCCTCGCCATCAATCCGAATTCGGCCACCGCCCTTGCCCTCGCCGGCTGGATCGAAACCATGCGCGGACAGCAGACCGCCGGCCGCGCCTTGCTGGAGCGCGCGCGGCGCCTCAATCCGCTCGATCCGCATGGCTGGTTCGTCTGCGGCGCGCTGGCCATCGCCGCGATCATCGACGGGGACTATCGGGAGGCGATCGGCTGGGCCGACAAGGCACTGGTGCAGAACCGCCGCTTCGCTGTCGCGCTGCGCGCGCTGGCGGTGGCGCTCGTGAATGTCGGCGAGCATGAGCGCGCCGCACAGGTGGTGGAGGAATTGCTCACCATCGAACCGGAGCTCACAGTCTCCGCCTTCTTCGCACGCATTCCCTTCCCCGTCGCCGCGATGGCGCAGACCTATGCGACAGCCCTGAAAGCTGCAGGACTTCCGGAATGACCGTCCGTCCCATCGTGCGTTATCCCGATCCCCGGCTCGCGGTGCCGGCGGCTGATGTCACCGACTTCGGCGAAACGCTGCGTATCCTCGCCGGCGATCTCGGCGACACCATGCATGCAGCGCCGGGGATCGGCATCACCGCGCCGCATATCGGCGTATCGCTGCGTGTGGTCGTGCTCGATCTCGGCGACGGCGTGAGGACCTACATCAATCCGGAGATCGTCTGGGCTTCGCCAGAGATGATCATGCATCAGGAAGGCAGCGTCTCGATGCCCGGCGTGAATGACGACATCCAGCGTCACGCGCGCGTGCGGATCTGCTATCGCGATCTGGACGGCAACGCGCAGGAGGAAGAAGCCGACGGACTGCGCGCCGTCTGCCATCAGCATGAAATCGACCAGCTGAACGGCATGTTCTGGATCCAGCGCATGTCGCGCCTGAAACGCGACCGGCTGATCAAGCGGTTCGAGAAGCTGTCGCGCAACTAGCACGCACCGCCGCCCCTGCGGCGTGACATCAGGCGGAACCAGGGCGTGACGTGGAACACGCTCATCAGGACATACATCACGGCCATCCCGCCCAATGGCGATGCGCGCGACGCCGAGCAGAGCATATCGGGCGAACCGCCATCGAGAAATCCCGTCAGCAACGCCATGGCGGCAAAGGATGGCGCCGCGGCCAGATGCAACCAGTCCGCGGCTCCGAGCATGACTGCGTGAGCATCATGATGGCTCGGGCGAGATACGTATCTGTTCAACAGACTTTCGCTCATTTTTTCTCTCTCACGGTTGCTTGCCCCGAGATCGATAATCCGGACCGCAGGACTACGCGCCGTCTTTCCGGAACGCCGCCTCACCTGCGGTCGACACCTCGACCCACCTCTTGTCGGGCGCAGCATCGGCGACATAGTTGTCGTGCCAGTTCCACCATTTGTAGGTCGGCGTCTGCGGATAGCCTGCAGGCGAGTCCTCCCAGACCTCCTGCCGGCCGAGCGGCGTCGCGTCGAGATAGCTCCAGGTGCTTCCCATCGCCTCGTCGCCGCGGCTGTTGATGAAGTAAGTGCGGAACACGCGGCCGTTGTCGTTGAAGAACACGTTGTGGCCGTGCCACTCGCTCACACCGAAATCGGCGTCGAAACTGTCCGTGATCGTGTACCAGGGCATCTCCCAACCCATCCGCTTCTTCAGGCGCGCGATGTCCGCCTGCGGTGCCCGCGAGGCGTAGACGAGCGTGGTGTCGCGGGCATTCAGATGAGCGAGATGGGCAACCTGATCAGCCCCAAGCGAACAGCCGCGGCAAGCGTGATCGGGCCAGCCGAACACGCCTGGCTCAAAGAAGGCGCGATAGACGATCAACTGACGGCGGCCGTCGAACAGGTCTGGCAGGCTGGCTCGGCCATCGGGCCCTTCGAACGCATAGGCCTTCTCCACCGCCATCCACGGCATCCTCCGACGCTCCGCGGCCAGCGCGTCCCGTGCGCGCGTGAAGACCTTTTCTTTCATCAGCATGTCCGCTCGCGCGGCCTCCCATGCCTGCTGCGAAACAATCGGCGGTGTTGTCATCGGTGTCGTCATGGCGTTCTCTCCACATTCGTCCATCGTCATGCGTTCGGGGCACGACTTGTCGGTTCATCCATGTGAGGTAGATTAGGGCCGGACGATGCGAGGGCGGGAGTGACAAGTGTGGCGGGATTCAGATGGACTCGCTGATTACCGCCGCAGGGCGTGCGCTCGCCGCAGGTGACCCGCTCGGCGCCCTGAAGCGCATTGCACTCCGCGATGATGCCGAGGCGCTTGCCCTGCGCGGCATCGCAATGGCCCAGCTCGGCGACTTCGCACGTGCGAAAGATCTCGTGAAACGGGCCGCGCGCGGCTTCGGGGCGAAGGAACCTGTGGCGCGCGCGCGGTGCATCGTCGCCGAGGCAGAGATCGCACTCGTCTCGCGCGATCTCGGCTGGCCCAGCAAGGCGCTCGATGCGGCGCGGCGGACGCTCGACGCTCATGGCGATCGGCTGAACGCGACCTATGGCGGTTATCTTGATGTCAAACGGCTTCTGCTCATCGGGCGTCTGGACGAAGCCGAGCGGAAGCTCGGCGCTCTCGATCCCGCCCCCTTCCCGCCCGCTTTGCGCACCGCCCATGCATTGGTCGTCATGGGCATCGCCATGCGGCGGCTGCAGGCGGCCGCTGCCCGCGATGCTCTGGCCGAGGCGCGGCGTGCAGCAGGACTCGCCCGCATCCCGGCGCTGACGGCCGAAGTCGATCACGCATCAAGCCTCCTCGAGGCTCCCGCCGCACGCCTGATCGCGCGCGGCGACACAAGAGCGCTTCTGCTCGACGACGTTGAAGCGTTGCAAGACTCGAAAGCCATTGTCATCGATGCCTGCCGCCACGTCGTTCGCCACAGGACCACAGTGCTGTCGCTGGCCACACGTCCGGTTCTGTTCACGCTCGCACGCACGCTCGGCGAGGCATGGCCCGCGGATGTCACGCGAGCAGCGCTGCTGGCGCGCGCCTTCGGCGCCAGACATGCCGATGAATCGCATCGCGCACGGCTTCGCGTCGAGATCGCACGCCTGCGCAAGGTGGTTGCACCATTCGCAGACGTGAACGCGACCAAGCTCGGTTTCGTACTGGCGCCGCGCATCGCGCGCGAGGTCGTCGTGCTGGCACGGCCTGTCGAGGAAGAACACGCCGCCATCCTGGCCCTGCTGGCCGATGGTGAAAGCTGGTCGAGTTCGGCGCTCGCGCTGGCACTCGGAGCAAGCCAGCGCAGCATTCAGCGGACGCTCGAAACTCTGGCGGCCAGCAACAAGGTGCAACCGCTGGGCCGCGGCCGGGCGCGCCGCTGGACATCGCCTTCTCTGCCGGGACTCGCGACGATCTTGTTACTCCCGCCGCCGCTGCCGGATCACTAGGGTCATCGCCAGTGTCACGAGGGAAACGCTCATGAAAACATCCGCAGCAGAGATCATCCGTGAATATGGCCCCTTCGAGGGTGCCGATGGCATACACGGCGTCACCTATGACGGCCGGCATGTCTGGTTCGCTTCCGGCGACAAACTCAACGCGCTCGAACCCGAGAGTGGCCGGACGGTGCGCAGCATCGCCGTCGCCGCCCATGCCGGTACGGCCTTCGACGGCAAGTATCTGTTCCAGATTGCCGAGGATCGCATCCAGAAGATCGACCCGCAGACCGGCCGCGTGCTCGCGACAATCCCGTCGCCTGGCAATGGCGGCGACTCCGGCATGGCCTGGGCCGAAGGCGCGCTGTGGGTCGGCCAGTATCGCGATCGTAAAATCCACCAGATCGATCCCGACACCGGCAAGATCCTGCGCACCATCGAGAGCAACCGCTTCGTCACCGGGGTCACCTGGGTCGACGGCGAACTCTGGCACGGCACCTGGGAAGACGACGCCAGCGACATCCGGCGGATCGATCCACAGACCGGCGAAGCACTCGAGAGTCTGGCCTTGCCCGCAGGCAGCGGCGTCTCCGGCCTGGAGTCCGACGGGGCGGATCAGTTTTTCGCTGGCGGCGGCAAGAGCGGCAAGTTGCGTGCAGTACGAAGACCGAGGCGCGGGTGATCTATCCTGGAGGAGACCGTGACCATCACGGTGTCGCGTCAGTGACGTCAATTCGACGAGGCGGCGCGCTGCTTTACGTCTTCCCCTGCGGATAGATCGTCTCGCCTTTCCTCAGCATCTCGACGAAGGCCGCGATCCGCTTCTTGCGGCCGGCCTCTGTTTTCAGGTTGTGCATGCGAAAAGCGATTGCGAAGCGGTTCTGGGCGCTAAGCTTGACCAGCATCGCTTTCGCCTTGGGCTCGGCGTCGATGGCGGCCTGCAGATCCGTGGGGATCGCCATATCCTTGCCGCTACCATAGGCGCGGTCCCAGCGACCGTCGGACTTTGCAGCCTCGACATGCACCAGACCGTGCCCGGTCATGCGTTCCTCCTTGATGAGGCGCGCGACATTCTCGACATTGATCTTGCTCCACACGCTCTTGCGGCCGCGTGGCGAGTAGCGCTGCAGGAAACTCTGATCGTCCAATGCTTTGCGGATGCCGTCGATCCAGCCCCAGCACAGCACGACATCGATCGCCTCTTTCGGCGTGATCGACGCAAGGCCGGACTTCAGCTTGTGGATCCTGATCCAGACCTCATCGGCCTTGTCGTGATTCTTGCCGAGCCACTTGTAGAACGCGTCGGCTGTCTTGAATTCACACACATTCGCGGGATCGACCTTGACGGGTGCCATGCTCTCTCCTGACTGCTGCGCGCGGCATCAGCGCGCGTCCAGCCCCATCTGCCAGAAATCCGCTTCCAGGCGCGAGGCCTGACCGAACAGTCTTGCGAGCTCGCCGAAACGACGCTCCGTCATCGCACGCGCTGCGAGATCGTCAAGGTGACGGCGCGCTGTCATGGCGATATCCTGATAGACGTCGCCGGCATATTCGCCGATCCATTCGCGATAGGGATGATCGCCCAGAGCTGCGATGCCATCGGGCGCGAGCTTCCTGCCGATCTCGGCATAACCGATCACGCATGGCGCCAGCGCCACATGCAGGTCGAGCAGATCGCCGGCAGCGCCGCAGTCCAGCACGAAGCGCGTATAGGCGACCGTCGCCTGTAATTCAGGCGCGGCCTCGATATCGGCCGGCGACAGGCCCCAGCGACCACACAGTTTGATGTGCAATTCCATCTCGCCGAGAATGGCCGCGAGCCCACCCTGAGCAGCCTTCATGTCATCCAGCGTCCGGCTCTTGTAGGTCGCCAGCGCATAGGCGCGCGCGAACTGGATCAGGAACAGATAGTCCTGCACGAGATAGGTGCGAAACGCAGGCTCCGGCAACGTGCCGGCGCCGAGCTGGCGGACGAAATCATGATCGACGTAAGACGACCAGTCGTCGATTGCTGCAGCCTTGAGACGCTCGAAAATATCCATCGATGCCGCGCTCACGCGTCGTTATCGAGGCTCACCACCACCGCGGCATTGGCGATGATGATGGCATCGGTGCCGCTTTCGGCCGGAATTTCCAGGCCGCCCTGCACTGCCTTGACTGTCACTGTCCCGTAAGGAAGCTCCTTCGCGACAGCCTCCGTATCGACGGCATCGGGGTTGGGCACGCCGATGGTCACATCGACGAACATGTCCTGCGGCGTCTTTCCGACGAAACGGAAGAAACCGAGGCTGGAATGCCGGATCGCATCGGAGACCGCACGCTTGGCTGCCTTGGTGGCGTCACGGCCATGGACGTCGACGCCCATACCCATCTCGGTGATACAGCGCACGCGTGCCATGTGTCGTCCCTCTTGTCAGGCGAGAATCCGTTTGGCGATCACCCTAAAGCAATCCAAGGACGTACGCGAGAAGGGCGCAACTCCGCTCGAGTTCCGGATCAGGGAAGCGATCGCGCTCGCGGCTCGACACCTGCTGGCGAAGACTCGGCGGGCGCGCCGGGCGCATCTGCCACGGGAGCGGCGCCTGCGGGAACGATTGACATCGGTGGCGCGGGGGCAGCCGCGTCTGCCACGGGAGCCGCGGCGGCAGGAACGCCAGCAATGGGGGCCGTGGTGATCGTCGCAGTTTGCCCCGTCGCTGGAGGC
>WPCJ01102840.1_pt1 | contig 13342 bp, 16 predicted proteins | sample 5399831 | NCBI WGS metagenome assembly WPCJ01 (sample SAMN12869470, study PRJNA574797) | sludge metagenome | isolation source: wastewater treatment of pH10 | place: China:Beijing | collected 2019-05-20 | reverse complement strand
AAAGGCGGCGGCATGATGCGCGGCCTGATGGGCGGGCTGGCCAACAAGATGGGTCTTGGCGGCATGATGCCGGGCATGGGTGGCATGCCCGATCTTTCCAAGATGGACCCCAAGCAGATCGAAGCCCTGCAGAAGCAGGCGGAAGCCGCCGGTCTCGGCAAAGGCCTGCCGGGTGGGATGCCCGGAGGTCTTCCCGGCCTGGGCGGTGGTGGTTTGCCGGGCCTGCCCGGCGGCCTGAAGCTTCCGGGCCTCGGCGGTCCGGGTGGCTTGCCGGGCCTCGGCAAGAAGAAGTGAGGCGGCGATGAGCGACGAAAAGACAATGGAAGCCGCCCGCGCCCAGCTCGCCGGCTATCGCGCTTCGATCGACAACATCGATGCCGCTCTCGTTCATATGCTGGCGGAGCGCTTCCGCTGCACCAAGGCGGTCGGCGTGCTGAAGGCCACGCATGGCTTGCCACCGGCCGATCCGAAGCGCGAGACCGAGCAGATCGAGCGGTTGCGCCGGCTTGCCAAGGAAGCGCAGCTCGATCCCGATTTCGCAGAAAAATTCCTGAACTTCGTCATCCGCGAAGTGATCCGCCATCATGAGCAGATCGCAGCGGAAACGGCGCAAGCATGACCGGCTGGATCCAGCCGTAACCCGATCAACGAGAATCAGAGCTTTAGGAGAAACAAAATGGCACTGAAGATCAGACTGGCCCGCGCAGGCTCGAAGAAGCGTCCTTACTACCACATCGTCGTCGCCGACGCGCGCTCGCCGCGCGACGGTCGTTTCATTGAATCGATCGGCGCCTGGAACCCGCTGCTGCCCAAGGATGGCGAGCGCGTCAAGATCGACGCCGACCGTGCCAAGCATTGGCTCGGCAACGGCGCGCAGCCGACCGACCGCGTGCTGCGCTTCTTCGACGAAGCCGGCATCGCCAAGCGCGAAGCCCGCAACAATCCGTCCAAGGCCGAGCCGGGCAAGAAGGCGCAGGAACGCGCCGCCCTGCTGAAGAAGGCGCAGGAAGACGCCGCTGCCGCCGTGGCTGCCGCTGCAGCCCCGGCTGAAGCCAGCGAATAAGAACTTCCGCTCCAGCGAAGAGAAACGGCGGGCCGAAAGGCCCGCCGTTTTGCGTTCAGCCGACCGGGTCGGCAAATGGCGTGTCCGGCTCGCTGGCGTAGAAGATCACCATTCGCGCGGGCGTCTCGGTGCTCAGATTGCGGCCGGTCATGGCGACGTGCGCCGGCTCGACAAAGACTTCGCCCGCCCTTACGTCCACCGGTCCACGGTCCTCAAGCTCAAGCGTGAATGTCCCTTCCAGCATGTAGATCGTCACGGGGTGGCGGTGGCTGTGACGAGGCGTGCAATCGCCGGGATCGAGCATGGCCAGCAAGATCCGTATCTCCTGCGTCTCCAGTGTCGGCATGCCGGTCGTGGCCTCTCGATACAGGACCGACAGTTTAGCGGCACCCGAAGTCTGTGCCGAGGTGGTTATGCCGACGGTCAAGCCGGCGATGGCATCCCTGGTTGCCATTGTCTCGTGCATCGCTTCCTCCATTGTTCACAATGAAGGCTAACGCGGGGCCGCTCTTAGCGGGAGCCGCAAGCTTGCAGAGCCGCCGAGCAGAAGCGCATAACATCGGGATGTTCGACTGGAACGACCTGCGCTATCTGCTTGCCGTCGCGCGTGAGGGCAGCACGCTGGCGGCTGCACGGGTCCTGGGTGTGAACCAGTCCACGGTCCATCGACGGCTGGTCGAGCTCGAGCGGCGGGTCGGTTTCGCGCTCGTCACCCGACATGCAACGGGGTACAGGCTCACCAGCCTTGCCGAGGTGCTGCTTCCGGCCGTCGAGCGCGTGGAAGCAGAAATCTCGTTTCTCCAGAACCAGATCCGGGCTCACGGGGACGAGCTTGTCGGGGTCATTCGCCTGACCTGTCCCGAGCCGCTGGTATCTCGCCTCGCAGGGTCGTCCTATCTCGACCTCTTTCACGAGAAACATCCGGGTTTGAAGATCGAATTCGTGATGAGTGACCGCTATCTCGACCTGGGCAAGGGCGAAGCGGATGTGGCGCTGCGTTCAGGCGAACCGGATGACGAAACGCTGGTCGGCCGCAAGATCGCCGATTCAATATGGGCGGTCTACGCCAGCAAAAGTTATCTTCAACATCATGGTCGCCCGGAACGGGTCGACGACCTTGGCCAACACATGCTTGTTGGTTTCGACGGAATGCTCATCAACCACCGCGCGGCGAAATGGCTGTCTGCCGTTGCTCCCGGTGCCAGGATCGCTGCACGCAACAACAGCGTGCTCGGCGTGCTGCATGCAGTGAAATCAGGTGTCGGCGTCGCACCGCTGCCAACCGCCATCGCGGACATGGACGATGACCTGGTCCAGGTTCTTCCTCCGGTGCGGGACCTAGCGCGGGGTTGGTATCTTCTGACGCGGGCCGATCTGCGCCAGACGCCGCGCATCAGCTGCTTCTTCGATTTCACCTTCCGTCATCTGGACATCATCCGGCCGATCCTGATGGGTTGAAGCCGTTGTCCCGTGGCTGAAAGACCCGCGTGGAGGCGTGTTTCGGCCCTTCGAAGTATGACGGCTATATGACGCCCGGCTTAAGCAAGAAGTAAGTAAGCCGCCGCTAACGTGCCGGCATGGCGCGCAACGCCAACATGTTGCGCGGGCATGATGCCGTGATGCCTGGCCGGAATCTCTTCGGCATGAAAATCGATGCGACTCTGCCGTGAAGCCTGGTGCATGCCGGGCCGTGGAAGCGTTGCGGCAATGGCGGGCTGGAATGATGTCGATTGCAGTGCGGGTCAAGGAACTGGATGAGCTTGCGCGGCAGCAGCAGCCGATCGAGTCAAATTCTTCGAGCCAGGCCGACCGCGTGTTCCGCATCGACACCGAATTCGAGGACGTGCGGCTGATGTTGCGTCGCTGGCAGGCGGCATGCATCGACGGTGTTCTCCCGCCTTATGAAGAGTTGGCGCTGGGCAGCGTCGGTCGTTTTGCCGACGAACTGGCAGTGGTTCGGCTTTCGGAGGGCCATGCGGGCTTCATCCTGCGCGCCGGCTCCCGCTTCTGCAGCCTGGCTGACATCGCGGAAGCCTCGGTTTCGCTTTCCGTCCTGCCGTTTGCGGTTCGACGCGCGGTGAACGATGCCATCGATCTCGCGCGTCTGGCTGCGCGACCCTATCTGACCCTGTGCCGGTCGATCATCGACGGCATGGTATCGACCATGGAGGTGCTGGCGCTGCCGCTGTCCTGTCGCTGGCCAGGCGAATATTTCCTGATCTTCGCAAGGCCGCGCAAAAGCCAGGTCGATCTCGCACGTCTGCTCATCAACTCGACCGACGAGGGCATTCTGGCGCTGAGCCCGCTGGAAGGCGTTGGTACTGCGCCGCGCGACTATCAGGTGCTCAGCATCAACAATGCCGCCGCCAGGATGCTTGGCGCACCGGCGGAAAACATGCGCCTGCGCCTGTTGTCCGAGGTAAGCGCGGCTGAATGCCTGGCGCGTCTGCTCGATCAACGGTCTCGCAACCGAAGCCAGGGCCCTGCGGTGCCGTCGCTGGAGCTCGAATACGATCTCGCCGGCGAAGCCATCTCCCTGCAGGTGGGTGTTGTCGAAACCGACGGTCTTCTTGCCGTCACGCTGACCGATGTGCGTGAGATCCGCAATCGCGAGGTGCTGTTCCGATCGCTGTTCGACGACAACCCGGTGCCGATGTATGTGCGCCATCTCGCAACCGGTGTCTTTCTCAACGTGAATGCCGCCGCACTTCACCTCTACGGGCATGATCGAGCCGCGTTCCTTGCCCTGGATATTCGCAATCTCGAGCCGAATTCCGCCGCGCGCGTTGGTTCCTCGGGCGAGCGCTTCGCGCGCCATCGCACCGCATCCGGAGCCGAGCTGGACGTCATCGAATACACACGCGCGATAACGGTTGGCGGACAACCGGCGACGCTGTCGACAATCGTCGACGTGACGGAACGCAAGCGGGCGGAAGAGCGCATTTCCTTCCTCGCCCATCACGATCCGCTGACCGGCGTCGGCAACCGCACCACTTTTTCGCAGGAAATCGAGGAAGCCGTGGCGACGGCGGTCGCCGGCCACCAGCCATTCGCGCTGGTCCTGATCGATCTCGACGATTTCAAGGCGGTCAACGATACGCTGGGTCATGCGGCAGGCGACTCCCTGCTGATCGAGACGGCGGACAGGATCCGCCGGCTGCTACGCCGTACGGATCTCGTCGCCCGTCTTGGCGGTGACGAATTCGCAGTGCTGTTGCGCGGTGCCCTGAGCCGGGACGACGTGCAGCTGCTGGCCGGGCGGATCATCCAGGCGATCGCCCAGCCGCACGGCTACGAGGGGCACAAGCTCTCCATTGGCGCCAGCCTCGGCGCCGCCATCGCGCCCGTCGATGCACGCGAGGCCGGCACGCTGCTCAAATGCGCCGACCTCGCGCTCTATCGTTCGAAGCGCGAGGGCAAGGGGACGTTCCATTTCTTCGAACCTGAGATGGATGCCGAAATGCGGGAGCGCCGCGAACTGGAACTGGAACTGCGCGCCGCGGATTTCGACCGCGAACTGGAGTTGCACTATCAGCCGATCATCTCGCTGCGCAGCGGTGGCCTGCGTGGCTTCGAGGCGCTGGTACGCTGGCGCAATCCGAGACGCGGCATGGTCTCGCCGGCAGAATTCATTCCCCTGGCTGAAGAGACAGGCATGATCGACGCCATCGGCCGCTGGGTGCTGGAGGAAGCCTGCCGGCGTGCGGCCGCCTGGCCACAGGATCTGATCATCGCTGTCAATGCTTCGGCGGTGCAGTTCCGCCAGGGCCGCTTCGCAGAGACAGTCACCCAGGCGCTTGCGGCATCCGGCCTCGATCCTTCTCGCCTGGAGATCGAGATCACCGAATCCGTTCTGCTTGCCGACACGGGGGCCAATCTTGCCCTGCTGGAGCGGTTGAAGGATGTCGGCGTGCGTGTCGCGCTCGACGATTTCGGTACCGGCTATTCCAGCATGAGCTATCTCAGACGCTTCCCGTTCAGCCGGCTGAAGATCGATCGCTCCTTTATCCGCGACATCGGTTCCAGTCGCGAATCCATGGCGATCGTGAGAGCGATCATCGGTCTGGGCGCCAATCTCGGCATCGACACCACCGCGGAAGGTGTCGAGACGGGTGCGCAGCTTGAACTGTTGCGGCAGGAACGTTGCGGCGAAATCCAGGGCTTCCTGTTCAGCCCCCCGGTAGACAGCGTCGGCGCCTTGCGCATCATCGACAGCTATCGCAGCGACGAGAGCAAGGTCGCCTAGAACAATTCAAGTAAAGTGCGTGGCGGTTTTCCGTCCGGAATTGCGCAAAGCAAAAAGTTGGAGCGTTTCCGTATGACGGGAAACGCTCCGGACGTTACGAATAGAAGTAGTTTTCAGCTTCGAGCACCGGCGGCGCCGGTTCGCCGAGTGCTTCGAATACGGAGACCTCGCAGACCCGGCAAAGCGCGTCGAGCGCAAGGTCATTGGCTTCCGTGCCGAAAGGGTCTTCCAGTTCTTCCGACAAGGCGTCGAGCCCGAAAAAGGTGTAAGCGATCAGCGCCGTGAAAAGCGGCGTTACCCAGCCGGCGGTCGCGGCAAGCCCGAAGGGCAACAGCAGGCAGACGATGTAAGCCGTCCTGTGCAGCAGCAACGTATAGGCAAAAGGCAGCGGTGTGCCGGCGATGCGTTCGCAACCAGCCTGCATGGCTGCGATCGCCGACAGGCGTTCGTCGAGGATACGATAGCCGATGCTGTCGATCATGCCGTTTTCACGCAAGGCTGCCACCCGTTTGCCCATGCGTCTCAGCATTTCGTCCGGCCGATTGGCGAAGACCGTGAGCGTGTTGGCCGCCTCACCGATGAAAGGATGCGCGTCGGCGGTGCTGTCGATCCGGCGCAATTGTCCGCACAACACATGACAGAAGGCGAGCACGTCCATCAGCAGCGAACGTTGTTCTTGCCGCTCTGAAATGAGGCCGGTGACGGCGCGGGCGAGGTTGCGGACATCATAGACGAGCTGCCCCCAGAGCTTGCGCGCTTCCCACCAGCGGTCATAGGCAGCGTTGTTGCGGAAGCCGAGATAGATCGACAACGTCACGCCGAGCAGACCGAAGGGGGCGATGGTGAAGCCGCTCAGCTCGATGCCAAAATATCTGACCAGCGCGACCACGGCGGCCGCGTAAGCCGCAAAACCGAGGATCTGCGGGAGAATTCGCGGCACGATCGATCCGCGCATGATGAAGAAGAGCTGCCAGAGCCCCGGTTTTGGCCGCACGATCATGACAATCCCACTCTTGCCCTCACCCTTCGAAAGCGTCCGTCTCGGCGGACAGCCTGGGCATAGAATGGGAAGGGGCTGCTAGCAACATACGGCCGCGACAGGATGCGTCGCGACCGCCGCTTCAGGCACCGTGCCGCGGATGCCCGTCAGTATCCGGGGCGAGAGCGATAGTCGGGATCGTCGTTGTAGTAACGGCCGCCGCGATCTGGACAGCGATCGACGAAGACGCGTCCATAGCGGTCGCGGTAGCGGCACTTGCCACGCTCGCTGGCATTGCCGATCAAGGCGCCTGCCACAGTACCGACAGCGCCGCCGATGACGGCACCCTCGACTGGATTACCTGCGACGGCGGCACCCACTGCGGCGCCCCCCAGTCCGCCGATTGCTGCGCCCTTTTCCGTCTGCGAACAGGCGGCAAGGGGCAGCAACAAAGCTGCCAGGATCAAGACGTTCTTCATGATCGTTCCTTTCGAAGCGACATACCGCCCGCCTGTGTCCAACGCCGCAGCATTGGATTCGATCCAACAATGACATCCCTTAGCCGGAGAAGGGCAGCAGCGCGCGCAGCCGAGGATCGCGCAGCCACAGGCCGCCCCACAAGAGCAGGCCGAGATAGATGCCGAAGAAGGTGTGCGAGAACAGCGGATTGCCGATCCTGACGTGGGTAGCGATTGCGCCGCCGAAATAGGCGGTAAGCAGGATGGCACCGAGGAAGGAGGTGCGTGGCCAGGCGTAGAGCGCGGTGGCAACCAGGCCGATGATGCCGAGCAGGCGCGCGGTGCCGACATCCGCCGGCCAGCCGATCTCGGTCATCGTCTGGGTGACGATATCGAGCGGCGGCAATTTGATGACGCCGTCAAATATCATGAAAAGGACGATCAAACCGCTCATGATGCGGCCAGCCCAGAGGGCTCGGGTCGAGATGGTTTTCGTGTTCGATGCGTTGATGCTGGACATGGTTGTTCCCTCCAATGCTTCGTCGGCCTGGGGTTGTCCGCGGCCATCTGCGAAGTTACGCCTAGGACGGACAAGCCGGCGCAAATCCGACAGGGGTTTTGATTTTTTGCCGCCAAACCAGCCTGCGAGGAAACAATGAGTGGTGAGACCAACCTGAAGATGCTGCTCGGCTCGATGCGTCCGGAACTGCAACCGGAGACGTATGTCTTTGTCACGCTTCCGCTCGACCAAAGTTTACCGGAGGGCGTTCCGCCGCTGATGGTGTTCGGCGAAAAAGAAGGCTGGACCTGCATCGTCAGCGAGGAGGCAGCCGGCCGGGTCGGGTTGTCCGGCACGTTCCCCTGCCGCATGATCACGCTTTCCATCCACTCGTCGCTGGAGGCCGTGGGCTTTCTCGCTGCCATCTTGCCGCGCCTTGCTGCCGCGGGCATGGGGGTCAATCCGGTCTCGGGTTTCTACCACGACCATCTTTTCGTGCCGGCCGATCGCGCCGACGATGCAATGCGCATCCTCGAGGAACTGGCGACGGCAAACGGCAACTGAAGGCTCCGGCCCTACTTAACGCGTTGTTTGTCCCTTGGTTCTAGTGTGCAGGCGGGACATTCGGGCGTGGCGGTGAGTCAGGACCTTTTCATATCGCTTCTCAATCCGGTGCTGTCGATCGTTCTGTCGACGGCATTTTTCGTGCTGTGGTCTTTCCGGCGCGAGAACCGCTACGTGCTGCAACTGTGCGTCTGCTACTTCGCCGTGGCGATTGGCTTCGCGCTGCAATCCTTCGATCTTGGCGCCGGTCCGGCGGTATCGAAGGTGATTTCCAATCTTCTGTTCTTCGGTGCGCTTCTGCTGTTCGTAGCGGCGGTCACGAGCCGTCAGGGCGTGCGCGTTCCTTGGGCGGCGTCACTCCTGTGCATAGCGGCTGGCATGGGCGGCCTGCTCTGGTTCCTGTTCGTGCAACCTTACTTTCCCGGGCGGGTGTTTTCAGTGAACTACGGGTTGGGCGCGCTGTGCATCGTCGCCATGATGCGGCTGCGCCAATCCAGCCGCCGCTCGGTGATCGACCGCATGATCGTCCTGATGGCTGGACTGAGGGCGGCAGACTTTTTCATCCGCCCGCTGCTGGTCGCGCTGCTGAGCGGCGTCGATGCCGGCCGCCCGCCATACATGCACTCGCCCTACTGGCTGACCACCAGCCTTTCGGTGATGGTCTTCTCGCTGCTGATAGCGCTTACCTTGCTGACTGCCGTTGCGCTCGACACCATCAACGAACTGCAGGCAGAGTCCGAGACCGATGCACTGTCGAAGCTGCTCAACCGGCGCGGCTTCGAACAGAAGGCTGCGTCCGTTCTGGAGCGTAGCGCCCGCACGGGCGCGCCGGTGACACTGGTGTTGGCCGATCTGGATCATTTCAAGTCGGTCAACGACCGTTTCGGACATGCCGTCGGCGACCAGGTCATCGTCGAGTTCGCTGCGAGGCTGCAGACGGCGGGTTCGCGCGCGGTCGTCGGGCGGATCGGCGGCGAGGAGTTCGCGGTGCTGATGCCGTCGACCGATCTGGTTGCCGGACGCCTCTTTGCCGAGACGGTGCGCGAGGCCTTCTGCTCGGAAACAGTCGAAGGCGTGCCGCCGGGTGTCAAGCTGACGGCCAGTTTCGGCGTCGCCGGCCGTTTCGGAGGCGAGGAACTCGCCCCGTTGATGTTGCGTGCTGACGAGGCGCTCTACAAAGCAAAACAGAACGGGCGTGACAGCGTCCGCATATCGTTCCAGAGGCAGCCGATCGCCAGATATGTCGATCTGCCGGCCGCAAGCTGACGGCATCGCCGTCCGGTTAACCTGTTCTTCGTTTCGCAGCGATACAATCATCACTTGCTAAAATGATTAAGTTGATGCGACCGGAACCTAGGCTACGGATAGATTTGTCGCGATGAGCGGTGCGAACTTCATCCTGGCGATCAACCTTTTCGTCGCTGGCCTGCTGGCAGCGGCTTTCATGACTGTTGCTGCCTACGACACGCGCCGCGTCGCGGCGCGCTGGCTGGCGCTGGGTTACGCCGTTGGCATGGCCTATTTCGTCGTCGAATTCTCTATCCCCGCTTTCAACTATGCGACGCCACCGGTGGTGGTGGCGTTTGCCGTATTTCTTGTGGCAACCCTCATCTTCAACGTCGGGCTGGCCAACAAATACGGCATAACGCCGCCCTGGCGGTTCATGGCGGCTTTTCTTCTGGTCACGTCGATAATCGTCTATCTCGTGCAGGACCTGCCCCGGCATTCCTTCCCGCGCATGATGGCCTACCAGTTTCCCTATGCCGCGGCGCAGCTCATCGGACTCTGGATCGTCTGGTCGTCGCGGCAGCGGCGCGAGAAGCTCGACATCATCCTGATGGTGGTTCTTGCGGCAAGCGCGCTGCAGTTTGCGTCGAAGCCGCTGATCGCCCACGCGCTGGGCGGCTGGGGCGCCGACCCGCAGGCCTATCTGCAAACGAACTACGCCATGGTCTCACAGTCGCTGGGCACCGTTTTCGCGATGGCCCTCGCCCTGCTGCTTCTGGTCATCCTGGTGCGCGATGTGCTTGCCGAAGCCACCTCGAAATCGGAGACCGACACGCTGTCAGGCCTGCTCAATCGCGGCGGGTTCGAACGTCATGCCGAAACGGCACTGCGCGACGGAGCCCGTCAGGGCCTGCCGGTGTCGCTTGTCATTGCCGATCTCGACCACTTCAAACTGGTCAACGACAATTTCGGCCATGCCTGCGGCGACCGTGTCATCGAAACCTTCTCGGGTTTCCTGCGCGACGCTGCCGGGCAGAGCCATCTCGCCGCGCGTCTCGGCGGCGAAGAGTTCGCCGTGATGCTGCCGGGCACCAATCTTGCCGCCGCACGGTTGTTCGCCGAAGGCGCGCGCAGCGCTTTCGGTGCCCTGCCGATCAAGGGGCTGCCGCTGTCCTATCGCTGCACGGCAAGCTTCGGCGTTGCCGAACTGCGCTCCGGGGAAACCCTCTCCGAACTGATGCGCAGGGCGGACGAGGCACTCTACGGCGCCAAGAAGGGTGGCCGCGACCAGGTCCGCGTGGCTTCGGGGCCGATCGCCATCGTTGGCAAACCCAACGGCAAGCCGCTGGGCAACGGCTTCAACGGCAGGGACTGATTTCCGGCATTTCGCCGTCAGCAAGGCCGTACATATAGGAGCGGCCCTTCACGAAGGCCGGCGGCCGATAGCAGTCGCGTTCGTCGGCGTAGTTGCCCGCGCGATCCATGTAGAGAACCTTGGGCTGGCCGGCGCTGGTGTAGTCGGCCATCTTCCTGGCCATGGCGCCTTCGCCAACGAGGATGCGTTTGTAGCCCGTTGCACTGTCGATCACGAGGTTGCCGAAGGAATCGGCATAGGCTCGATCATGCTGGCTCGACCAGGCAAGCGCAGGCACTGCCTGACCAAAGGTCGTCACGGCTAGTACGAGACCGGCGCAAATCCCACGGGTCAGATGCATGGCGCGCTCCTCCATCCAGAAACGAGTGTGCCTCCTCGATTCGCAGAATTAACCTTTTCTTAACCTTTGTTAAGAGGGTAGCGCCGGATGGGATGCGACTTTGCTTAACATGGTTAATATCGCGACTTGATCGGCCGGGATGATCGCGACTAGGTTGGCGTACTGGAGGAATCGTATGGCGCTACGCCGAATTTCCCGGGCAACGCCCACTTGCGCGCGTTTCCGCTCCTGGCGGCAACGTGGCAACGCTCAAACTCCTTTCGCCATTCCGAACGCAAGACTGCGGCACGTTTTTGCTGGAATCGCCCTCACGGGGCTTCTGACGCTCGCAGCCTGTGTTTCGCAACCGGGCAAACCCGGCCTGCAGCCCCACACCGCGCAAGGGCAGTTGGCGGCTGCCGCTACCGCCGCTGCACCCAATTCGCAGGCCGCGGCTACCCTGGTTGAAAAGGATACGCCGCAGCCGCGCATGGCGACCTACAACTGCGCCGACGGCGGCCGCATGACGGTCGAGAACATCGGCACGGCGATCCGCGTTGTCGGCTCGGATGGTGTCAACGAGGAACTGCCCGCCGCGCCGGCCGGCCAGAACAGCCGATTCGGCATCGACCATGACGCAATCGTGATCGATGGGCGTGAGGCGCTGGTCATGAAAGCCAATGCTACCCCTGTAGCCTGCAGGCGCTGATCCTTTCGGGCAGCATCCGATAGGCCAGTCGGGTGGTGGCATTCGCAGTCGCGAGGAAGTTCAATCGTTTAAAGGCTGCGACACAACTATTCGTCAGACTAAATGACTTTTCCAAAACGATTTTCTGGCTTTGACGCGGTGCAAAAAGCGTTTTAGAACGCCGCTGTTCCATAGTCGCATTCCGAAGCGTCGATGCCGCGTTTGCATCGCCGTGACGGGTGCCGAACGGGGAAGCCATGAGCCACTCACCAGCCACCCGCGACAGACCTCTTTCGCCGCATCTCACCATCTACCGGCCGACGATCACCATGACGATGTCGATCGTGCACCGCATCACCGGTTGCGCGCTTTACGTCGGCACGCTTCTGGTTGCCTGGTGGCTGACGGCAGCGGCCGGTCCGCAATCCTATTTCGATTTCGTCAACGGCATTTTCGGCTCCTGGTTCGGCCAGCTGGTGCTGCTTGGCTACACCTGGGCACTGATGCATCACATGCTTGGCGGCATCCGCCATTTCGTGTGGGACACCGGCGCCGGGCTCGAAAAACACACCGCCTCGAAGATCGCCTGGGCGACATTGATCGGCTCGGTGATCCTGACGATCCTGATCTGGGTTGTCGGCTACATGGTCAGGGGAGGCTGAGCGATGAGTGCGAACAAATCCGAGATGCGCACCGCCCTCAAGAGGGTGCGCGGCCTTGGCTCCGCCCGCGAAGGCACCATGCATTTCTGGCGGCAGCGCCTGACGGCGGTCGCCAATGTTCCGCTGCTTCTCTTCTTCGTCGGCTTCCTCATCGCCACCAACGGTGCGTCTTATGAGGAAGTCCGCGCAGCCCTGGCCAACCCGCTGGTTACGCTGGTGATGATCCTGGTGCTGGTTTCGGGGCTCGTTCACATGCGCCTCGGCATGCAGGTCGTCATCGAGGACTACGTCACCAGCGAGGGCAGGAAGCTCGCAGTGCTCATCCTCAATACTTTCTTCACGGTAGCGGTCGGCGTGGTTTCCATCTTCGCCCTGCTCAAGCTGGCATTCGGAGGCTGACGCTTTGGCCAAGGACGCAAAAAGCGGCAGCGCAGGCTCCGCCTATACCTATGTGGATCACAAGTTCGACGTGGTGATCGTCGGTGCCGGCGGCGCCGGCCTGCGCGCCACGCTCGGCATGGCCGAGCAGGGCCTGCGCACGGCCTGCATCACCAAGGTCTTTCCGACCCGCTCGCACACCGTGGCGGCACAGGGCGGCATCGCCGCCTCGCTGCAGAACATGGGGCCTGACAGCTGGCAGTGGCACCTCTACGACACCGTCAAGGGGTCCGACTGGCTCGGCGACGTCGATGCCATGGAGTACATGGTGCGTGAGGCGCCTGCCGCGGTCTACGAGCTCGAGCACTACGGCGTGCCGTTCTCGCGGACCGAGGAAGGCAAGATCTACCAGCGCCCGTTCGGCGGCCACATGATGAACTACGGCGATGGTCCGCCCGTGCAGCGCACCTGCGCAGCCGCCGACCGCACCGGCCACGCCATCCTCCATACGCTCTACGGCCAGTCGCTGAAGAACAACGCACAGTTCTTCATCGAATATTTCGCGCTCGACCTGATCATGGACGATGACGGTACCTGCACCGGTGTCGTTGCCTGGAATCTCGATGACGGCACCATCCACCGCTTCTCCGCCAAGATGGTGGTGCTGGCGACCGGCGGCTATGGCCGCGCCTATTTCTCCGCCACCTCGGCGCATACCTGCACCGGCGACGGCGGCGGCATGGTCGCGCGCGCCGGCCTGCCGCTCCAGGACATGGAGTTCGTGCAGTTCCACGCGACCGGCATCTACGGCGCGGGCTGCCTCATCACCGAGGGCCCGCGCGGCGAGGGCGGCTAACTTGTCAATTCCGAGGGCGAGCGCTTCA
>WPCJ01011821.1_pt1 | contig 13352 bp, 11 predicted proteins | sample 5399831 | NCBI WGS metagenome assembly WPCJ01 (sample SAMN12869470, study PRJNA574797) | sludge metagenome | isolation source: wastewater treatment of pH10 | place: China:Beijing | collected 2019-05-20 | reverse complement strand
CTGCGCAGCGCGCCTGGCGCGAGGCTGAGGCGAAGGGCGGGCGGCGGCGCAGCGGACCCCGAGCCTAACTGGCCGCAGCCGCAAGGCCCTGTGCCAGACCACAGCCACAGCACTGTGCCAGACCGCAGTACTGCGCCAGCCCGCAGCCCTGCGCCACAGCCGCAGCACTGCAAATCTGCGATCCGTATGCCAGATCCTCGCCGGCACGTGATTGCTGACGCCGACCCCAGATCTATCGATCGGGGTGGAGGGCGGAACCACTGCGGGTACCGAGCCGACCCCAAGCGCGACGCGTCATAATGGAGGGGTGCCCCTCTACCGCGAACAGGGTGTCGTGCTCCGCACGCACAAGCTCGGCGAGGCTGACCGGATCGTCACCCTCCTCACGAGCAAGCGTGGCGTACTCCGAGTGGTCGCAAAGGGAGTCCGCCGCACCTCGTCAAAGTTCGGTGCTCGGCTTGAGCCGTTCATGGTCGCCGACGTGCAATGCTACGAGGGGCGCACGCTCGACACGATCACCCAGGCTGTCACGCTCGGCTCGTACGGGCCCGCGATCACCGCGGACTACGACAGGTATCGGGCTGGCAGTGTGATGGCTGAGACCGCCGAGCGGCTCGCTGAGGGCGGCCCCTCGCCCGAGCTGTTCACGCTCCTCGTCGGTGCCCTGCGCACCCTCGCCGCGGGCAAGATTCCCGCCGAACTCGTGCGTGACGGCTACCTGCTGCGCGCCATGGCCGCCGCGGGCTGGACGCCGGGCTTCGACGAGTGTGTCCGCTGCGGCGCACCCGGCCCGCACACCGCTGTCGCGGTGCAGCTCGGCGGTGTCGCCTGCGAGAACTGCCGGCCGGCAGGCTCGCCGCGCCTCGACCAGGGGAGCATCGATCTGCTTCGCGCCCTGCTCGCGGGCGACTGGGACTCAGCCGTCGCGAGCGGAGAACGTGAACGCGGACAGGCCGCCGGGATTGCGGCCGCCTACACCCAGTGGCATCTTGAGCGTGGCCTCAGGTCGTTCTCCCTGCCGCGCACCTAGAATCGGTGCATGGCTATTGCTCCCGAGACCCTGGTTCCCGTTGACTGGACCGGGGAACAGCCGCCGAAGTTTCGGGGCCCGGCACCCAAGCACGTCGCGATCGTCATGGACGGCAACGGGCGCTGGGCGAACCAGCGGGGCCTGCCTCGCGTCGAGGGTCACCGGATGGGCGAACAGGTACTGCTGGACGTCGTTGCCGGGGCGATCCAAGCGGGGGTGACGCACCTGAGCGTGTACGCGTTCTCGACCGAGAACTGGCGCCGCTCGCCCGACGAGGTGCGGTTTCTCATGGGGTTCAACCGCGACGTGCTGCGGCGACGGCGCGAGCAGCTCAGCGCCTGGAACGTGCGCATGCGCTGGGCCGGGCGGCGGCCGCGCCTCTGGGGCTCGGTGATCAAGGAGCTCAAGCTCGCCGAGACCTACACGGCGCACAACACCGGCCTCACACTGACGATGTGCGTGAACTACGGCGGCCGCACGGAGATCACGGACGCGGTGAAGCGCATTGCAACGGAGGTCGCCGACGGCAGGCTTTCGCCCAACGGCATCTCCGAGCGCGTCATCGAGAAGCACCTGTACGTGCCGGAGCTGCCGAACGTCGACCTGTTTGTCCGAAGCTCGGGGGAGCAGCGCACGAGCAACTTCATGCTGTGGCAGTCCGCGTACGCCGAAATGGTCTTCCTTGACCAGCTGTGGCCCGACTTCTCGCGGCGGGACCTGTGGGAAGCCATCGAGATCTTCCACGACCGCGACCGGCGGTTCGGCGGCGCCGTCGACAAGCCCAAGTCGCGGTAGCGCTCAGCGCTCCCGCGATCTGCGAGAATAGAGCGGTCATGACTACCTCAACGCTTCCAGGCTCACGCCTGCGTATCGGCCCGCTCGAGCTCGACGTTCCCGTCATCCTCGCGCCGATGGCCGGCATCACCAACACGGCTTTCCGCCGGCTCTGCCGCGAGTACGGCGCCGGGCTGTACGTCAGCGAGATGATCACGAGTCGCGCGCTCGTGGAGCGCACCCCTGGATCACTCCGGCTTATTAAGCACCACGAGAGCGAAACGCCGCGCTCGATCCAGCTCTACGGCGTCGACCCGAAGACTGTGTCCGAGGCCGTCCGGTTCCTCGTGGATCAGGATCTCGCGGACCACATCGACCTGAACTTTGGCTGCCCCGTCCCGAAGGTCACCCGCAAGGGCGGCGGCGCCGCCCTGCCGTGGAAGGCAGACCTGTTTAGCGCGATCGTCGAGGGCGCCGTGAAGGCCGCCGGCGACATTCCGCTCACGGTGAAGATGCGCAAGGGCATCGACGCCGATCACCTCACCTTCCTCGACGCCGCGCGCTCAGCCGAGGCAGCAGGCGTCGCCGCCATCGCGCTCCACGGGCGCACCGCGAATGAGTTCTACTCGGGAACGGCTGACTGGTCGGCGATCGCCGAGCTCAAGCAGGCCATCACCAGCGTGCCGATCCTCGGCAACGGCGACATCTGGGCCGCTGACGACGCGATCCGGATGGTGCGCGAGACCGGCTGCGACGGCGTCGTCGTCGGGCGCGGCTGCCTGGGGCGGCCGTGGCTGTTCGGGGATCTCGCCGCGGCCTTCAAGGCCGAACAGGGTGAGCTGAGCTGGGACGAGGCGAACGCTGCGATCGCGAAGCCCGGGCTCGGGTTCGTGATGGACGCGATGCGACGCCACACCGAACTGCTCATCGAGTTCTTCGACGGCGAGGAGGCGCGCGCCTGCCGCGACATCCGCAAGCACGTCGCCTGGTACTTCAAGGGCTACGGCGTCGGCGGCGACACCCGCCGAGCGCTCGCGATGGTCGAGTCGCTCGAGCACCTCGACGAGATCTACGAGACGATGGACCGCTCCCTGCCGTACCCAGGCGTTGGCGCGGAGGGGCAGCGCGGCCGGGCTGGGAGCCCGAAGCAGCCCAAGCTCCCCGACGGCTGGCTCGATTCGCGCGATAGCGCGCACATCGACTTCGCCGAGCTCGCCGAAGCGGAGCGGGACGACTCGGGTGGCTAGCCAGGAGCCGGCGCGCGGGGAGTACGGCGCGGCCGACATTGAGCGGTTCGTGCCCGAGACGCACAGCGGCGCGCGCAGCGATTTCGAACGCGACCGGGCACGCGTCATTCACTCGTCCGGCCTGCGCAAGCTCGCGGCGAAAACGCAGGTGCTCAGCCCGACCGCGGGCATCGACTTCGCCAGAAACCGCCTCACGCACTCGCTCGAGGTCGCCCAGATCGGGCGCGAACTCGCCGCGTCGCTTGGGCTCGACCGCGACGTCGTCGACGCAGCCTGCCTCACCCATGATCTCGGCCATCCGCCGTTCGGGCACAACGGCGAGCGGGCGCTCGCCGAGTGGGCGAGTGACGCTGGCGGGTTCGAGGGCAACGCGCAGACGCTCAGGATCCTCACCCGGCTCGAAGCGAAGCGCTTCAGCGAGACCGGGGAGAGCGCCGGCCTGAACCTCACGCGGGCGACGCTCGACGCGAGCTGCAAGTACCCGTGGGCGCTCTCGGAGGCTCCCGCGGGCAGCGGCAAGTTCGGGTACTACCCCGACGACGCCCCGGTGTTCCACTGGATGCGCGAAGGCGCGCCTGCTCGGGTGAAGTGCGCCGAAGCGCAGACGATGGACCTGTCCGACGACATCGCGTATTCCGTCCACGACTTCGAGGACGCGATCGTGAGCGACCACATCGATCCGCTGATCCTCACCTCCCGTTCGGGGCACGACTCGCTCATTGCCGACGTCGCGAGCTGGGCCGACGGCTCGTTCACGCACGACGAGCTCTCGGCCGCCTACGACAGGATCTCGGCGACGCCGACCTGGCTGACGCGGTGGGACGGGTCCCGCGGGCACCAGGCGCAGCTCAAGAACTTCACGAGCGACATGATCGGGCACTTCGCGCGCTCCGCCATCGCGGCGACGCTGGAGTCTGCAGGCGGCGCACCGCTCGCACGATACGGCGCTTCCCTCGTCGTGCCGAAGGAGATCCACGCCGAGATCGCGGTACTCAAGGGCATCGTCGCGGCGTTCGTGATGGCGAGTGGCCGCAGGCAGCCGACCTACCGTCGGCAGCGCGCGCTGCTCGCCGAGCTGCTCGAAACCCTGTGGGAGGGTCAGGATCGCGATCTCGAACCCGCGTTCCAGGCCGACTTCGCGGCAGCAGCCGACGACGCAGCGGCAAAGCGCGTGATCGTGGATCAGGTGGCGTCGCTCACCGATCAGTCCGCGATCGCCTGGCACCGCCGGCTGTGCGAGGTGCCGCTGGTATAGCGCCGGGCGCACGCTCGCACCGCCTGTGATCTACCGACCCAATGCAACTTCCGCCGGGCGGCGGCATACACATCGCCGATCCCAGATCCTGTGCTGGTAGCGCGACGCGGCGTTCACAGCGATGCCCACCGTGTAGACCCGGCTACTGCGCCCTGAGCGAGCGCCCGCCGCCGGCGCCCCGCAAAGACTAGAATGGCCCCTATGGCGGGTCGGATTAAAGCAAGCGATGTAGAGGAAGTGAAGCGCCGCACAAACATCGCCGACCTCGTTGGCGATTACGTCGCGCTGAAGAACGCTGGCATCGACTCGATGAAGGGGCTGTGCCCGTTCCACGACGAGCGCAGTCCGAGCTTCCACGTGCGCCCGGCCCTCGGCTACTTCCATTGCTTCGGCTGCGGCGAATCGGGAGACTCGATCAGCTTCGTGCAGAAGATGGATCACCTCTCGTTCGCGGAGGCGGTCGAGCGGCTCGCGGCCCGCACGAACTACGTGCTCACCTATGAGGAGGGCTACGAGCGCCGCGAGGACGGGCCGAACAAGGCGCGACTGCTTGCTGCCAACCAGGCGGCGAGCGATTTCTACCGCGATCAGCTCATGGGGGAGGAAGCCCAGACCGCCCGCGCGTTCCTCGAACAGCGCGGCTTCGCCCCGGCGTCGTGGGAGCAGTTCGCGGTCGGCTATGCCCCGCGTGGGTGGGACGCCCTCACGGGCCATCTCCGGCAGCTCGGCTACACGCCGCAGGAACTCGTGCAGGCCGGTCTCGTCTCCGAGGGGCAACGCGGGGTCTACGATCGCTTCCGCGGCCGCGTCGTCTGGCCGATCCGCGACACGAGCGGGCAGACGCTCGGGTTCGGCGCCAGAAAGCTCTACGAGGACGACAACGGACCGAAGTACTTGAACACCCCTGAGACGCCGGTCTACCACAAGTCGCGGGTGCTCTACGGGCTCGACCTCGCGAAGAAGGCGATCTCCCGCGGCGGCCGCGCCGTGATCGTTGAGGGCTACACGGACGTCATGGCCTGCCACCTTGCGGGCGTTGACGACGCGATCGCCACCTGTGGCACCGCCTTCGGCAAGGAGCACATTTCGATGCTCCGCCGCGTGATGGGGGACGACTCGGCGGCCGAGGTGATCTTCACGTTCGACCCTGACGAGGCGGGCCAGAAGGCCGCGCTGCGCGCGTTCGGCGAGGAGCAGCGCTTTACCGCTCAAACCTACGCCGCGGTTGCGCCGGACGGCTACGACCCGGCCGACCTCAGGCTCCACCGCGGCGACGACGCCGTGCGGGAGCTCTTCGACAAGAAGGTGCCGCTGTTCGAGTTCGCGCTCAAGCAGGCGATCAGCAGGTACGACCTGAACTCGGTCGAGGGCAGGGTGTCCGCGCTCCGGCAGGCCGCCCCGATCGTCGCCGGCATCAAGGATCCTGGAATGCGCCCAGGCTACGCCCGCGAACTCGCGCGGATGCTCGGCCTCGACCTCGCCGAGGTGCAACACGCGGTGAAGAACGCGCACAGGCAGGCGCCAACCGAGCCCGACTACGGGGGGCCGCACCAGGGCGCTGAGCCCGAGCCGGCACGCCCGGCAATCTCGCTCGCGACGCTGCGTTCGACGCCGGCAGTCTGGCTCGAGCGCGATGCGCTCATGGCGATGATCCAGCAGGGTCCCGCGGTGGGATCCGAACTGCTCTCGCAGGCCGTCACGGCGCAGGTCACCGAACCGCAGCTACGCGTCGTGAGGGACGCCCTCAGTACGGCGCTGCCCAGCCTCGACGGCGGCGCATGGGTGGAGGCTGTCCTCGCGGCGGCCCCGCAGACGCACCAGGGACTCGTCCGCGAACTTGCGATCGCGTCGATGCCGCAACGGGATCCCGCCCTCCTGCCCGAGTACGCCCGCGAGGTCGTCATTTCGCTGCTCGACCGCGACCTCGTCTCGCTCAAACAGGAGCTGCTTGCCCGAATGCAGCGCATCGGCGACTCGTCGAGCGAGGCCTCCCGGCGCGTGCAGGAGCAACTCGCCGCGCTGGAGCATGCACGGCGTGGGCTGCGTCACGACTAGTAAGGTGAGCGTGTGGCACATCCAAAGCTCGACGCAGACCCCGTCCTGATCGCCTCGGATCTCTCGCTGAGGTATCCGGCACACGCTGGCGGGCGCGCCTTCCAGGCCGTCGAGGGTGTGAGCGTTGACCTCCCCCGCGGGGGAGTGCTCGCCGTGCTCGGCGAGAGCGGTTCTGGCAAGTCGACCCTGACGCGCTACCTCGCTGGGCGAGGGACGGAGGGCGACAAGAACGCCCGCATCAAGTCTGCCGGTGGCGTCGGCAAGGCGCTCGATATGCCGCTGGATCGCCTGACCCGCCGATCGCGTTCGCGGCTGACGGCCTACGTCGGCCACCTCTCGCAGGACGCCGGAGCGACCCTCACCCCGGAGCTCAACGTCGGCGATGTGCTGTTCGAGCCGATTCAGGAGCGGGTGCGCAACTTCGACCGCGAGCCGCTCGGGGAAATCGTCGCCGAGATGATGGACATCGTCGCGCTGCCGCTCGCGAAGCTGCAGGAGTACCCGTACGAGCTGTCGAAGGGCCAGCGCCAACGCGTCGCCGTGATGCGTTCACTCATGCTCGACCCGACGGTGCTCATCGTGGACGAGCCGACCCTCGGAGTCGATGCGAACAATCGCCCGAAGATCGTTGATCTGCTCAAGTGGTACCGGAAGCGCACCGGCGCCTCGATGGTCCTCGTGAGCCACGACATCGGGATGCTCGAGGCGCTCGCCGAGGAGGTCATCGTGCTGCAGCAGGGCCGCATCGTCGGTCGCGGCGAGATCAACTCCATCTTCCGGCGCACCGAGCACGACTACGTCCGCAGGCTCGCCGACGCGCTCCGGTCCACCGCGTACGACGAGATCGCCGAGGAGTAGACGCGCCCGGGGAACCGTGATTTGCGTGGCCCGCGAGACGCTTGGTACGCTAGTCGAGTTGCTGCGGCAATATTCCCCTGTAGCTCAGTTGGCAGAGCGCTTGACTGTTAATCAGGATGTCGCTGGTTCGAGCCCAGCCGGGGGAGCAACGAAGGCCCTTACTCTTGAGTAGGGGCCTTTTTGTCTACCCAAAGGAGTGTGCAATGACGAAACACCACGGCCAGATCATCCCCGTCGCACCATACGGCGCGCCCGACGTGCACGAGAGCGTGTGGCTCGCCCCGGGCTCGTTCGTCGTCGGCAACGTGTCGATCGGTCGCGACTCGAGCATCTGGTACAACGCTGTCGTGCGGGGCGACTCCGACGTCGTGCGCATCGGCGAGCGCACGAACGCGCAGGACGGCGTCGTGATCCACACCTTCCGCGGCCAGGCGACGGTGATCGGCGATGACGTGTCCATGGGGCACAACGCGGTGGTGCACGGCGCGACGGTCGAGAACGGGTGTCTCATCGGGATGAACGCGACAGTGCTCAACGAGGCGGTCGTGGGGGAGGGGAGCCTCGTCGCAGCCGGCGCAGTCGTCCCCCAAGGGATGGTGATCCCGCCGCACTCGCTCGTCGTGGGCGTGCCGGCGCGGGTGGTGCGTGAACTGCGGGATGAGGATCGCGAGTCGGTGCGCCTTAACTCGGAGGTCTACCTCGACTACACGAGCAACCACCGCGCCGCCACGAGCTAGGCGCGCTGTCGGCGACCGAGACGCGCCGGGGCGCGGGCGCGTTCGCGCCACGCGACGAACATGCAGTATGCTCGATGAGTCGCGCAAGCGCCAGACCATCTCGGTGGTCCGGGGATGTAGCTCAATGGTAGAGCCTCAGTCTTCCAAACTGATTACGCGGGTTCGATTCCCGTCATCCCCTCGAATGAGCCCCTCACTCCGGTGAGGGGCTCTTGGTTTCTGGGCGGCCGGGCCACGATGACACTCCCGGAGGCCCCGCTCCGCCGCGTGTTTTCGCGGAAATCGAGGGCTTTTGCACCGTAAACGGCGCCCGGTGTGCTGATTTGCCAAGGTTTGGACTAGGATTGGTCAGGTTGCGCGCTGTGAGCGTAACCGTGAGACGAGAGTCTCGGGGCGTAGCTCAGCTTGGCTAGAGCGCCCGCTTTGGGAGCGGGAGGTCGCAGGTTCGAATCCTGTCGCCCCGACAAGGGTCGCTTGGCCCGACACAGGCTGATAGCAGCATGATCCGACGATGAGAGGCCAAATTGCCGAAGACGAAAGCTGAAAAGCTCACACCGACCCGCACGAAGCTGACCGTTACCGTCACGCAGGACGAGCTCGCTCCCTACCTGAAGAACGCGTACAAGTCGATCGCCGAGCAGGTCTCGATTCCTGGCTTCCGCAAGGGCAAGGCACCGGCGCAGATCATCGACCAGCGCTTCGGCCGCGACTCGGTCATCTCCGAGGCCGTCAACCACTCGCTCGACGACTTCTACCAGGCAGCAGTCGCTGAGGCTGGCGTTCGCCCGATGGGCCGCCCGTCAGCCGACATCGAGAAGATGCCCGAGGCGGCAGACGCGGCGAGCGAGCTCGTACTGCTCTTCGAGGTCGAGGTTCGCCCCGAGTTCACGCTTCCCGACTACACCGGACTCGCGATCACCGTCGACGAGGCCGAGATCGACGAAGCCGCTGTTGAGGCGGAGCTCACCAGCCTGCGCGAGCGCTTCGGCACCCTCGTCACCGTCGACCGCCCCGCAAAGACCGGCGACTTCGTCGAGCTCGACCTCACTGCGAAGGTCGACGGCAAGGAAGTTGACCAGGCGAGCGGCGTGTCGTACGAGGTTGGCGCTGGCAACCTGCTCGCCGGCACCGACGAGGCTGTCGAGACCCTCACCGCTGGTGAGACCACCAACTTCACCTCGCAGCTGCTCGGCGGCGAGTACGAGGGCCAGGACGCAGAGGTCGAGCTTACGCTCACCGCTGTGAAGGAGCGCGAGCTTCCCGAGGCCGACGACGAGTTCGCACAGCTCGCGAGCGAGTTCGACACCATCGCTGAGCTCCGCGAGAGCCTCAAGGAGCAGGTCTCGCAGGCTTCGGTCTTCGCGCAGGGCCGCCAGGCACGCGACGCGTTCACCGAGACGCTCATCGAGCAGGCGGAGATCCCGATCTCCGAGGAGCTGGTTGAGGAAGAGGTGCACCGTCACCTCGAGGGCGAAGGCCGTCTCGAGGACGACGAGCACCGCGCCGAGGTGCGCGTCGCGAGCGAGAAGCAGATCCAGATGGAGCTGCTGCTCGACGCGATCGCCGAGCGCGAGAACGTCACGCCGACGCAGAACGAGCTCTCCGACTACATCTACCAGTCGGCGCAGCAGTACGGCATGGAGCCGACTCAGTTCCTCCAGGCGATCAGCCAGGGCAACCAGCTGCAGGTCATCCTCGCAGAGGTCACCCGCAACAAGGCGCTCGCGGTTGCGCTCGGCAAGGCGACGGTCACCGATAAGGCGGGCAAGCCCGTCGATCTCGGCGCGTTCGTCGCGGTAGACACCGAGGACGACGCAGAGGACGCCGACGAGGCTCCCGAGGCCGTCGCCGACGAGAAGCCCGCCAAGAAGGCTCCCGCGAAGAAGGCCGCTGCGAAGTCGGACGACGCCGAGAAGCCCGCGAAGAAGGCTCCGGCCAAGAAGGCAGCCGCGAAGGACGACGCTCCCGCAGCCGACGCCGACGAGGAGGCCAAGAAGGCAGCTCGCTCGGCCGCAGCCAAGAAGGCAGCCGCCACGCGCGCCGCGAAGAAGGCCGCTGCCGAAGAGAAGTAACTCTTCGACGCACCAGTCATGAAGAAGTCCTCGGCCACATCGGCCGGGGACTTCTTCGTTTCCAGCGAACAACGCGCTCCCGCGCAACGCCCACGGCGAACACGCGAGCGCGGGCCTTTCGCAGTCGATACTCTCGAATCAAGCAACTTACGAATGGAGCGCCGAATGGCTGAACAGTCGCCCGTGAACAGCGTGTTCGACCGCCTGCTGAAAGACCGAATCATCTGGCTCGGTTCTGAGGTGCGCGACGACAACGCAAATGTGATCTGCGCAAAGATCCTGCTCCTTGCGGCGGAGGACCCGGAAGCGGATATCTACCTGTACATCAACTCGCCTGGCGGGTCGATCACCGCAGGTATGGCGATCTACGACACGATGAGCTTCGTGCCGAACGACATCGTCACCGTCGGCATCGGCATGGCCGCGTCGATGGGGCAGTTCCTGCTCACCGCAGGCACGAAGGGCAAGCGATACATCACCCCGAACGCCCGCGTTCTGCTGCACCAGCCGCACGGCGGCTTCGGCGGTACCGCGAGCGACATTCAGACGCAGGCGCAGCTCATCGTTTCGATGAAGAACCGCCTCGCTGAGATCACCGCGAAGCAGACCGGCAAGTCCGTCGAGCAGATCAACGAGGACGGGGATCGTGACCGCTGGTTCACCGCCGAGGAAGCGCTCGAGTACGGCTTCGTCGACTTCATCCGCGATTCCGCCTCCGAGGTTGTCGGCGGCGGCGGTACGAGCAAGTAGTCCGATAGGAAGACAGAAATTATGACGAATCTCTACATGCCGCAGGGTGGCTCTGCTGATCGCATGATGCCCGACTCCCGCTACGTGCTGCCCACCTTCGAGGAGCGCACAGCCTACGGCTTCAAGCGCCAGGACCCCTACGCGAAGCTCTTCGAAGACCGCATCATTTTCCTCGGCGTCCAGGTTGACGACGCCTCGGCGGACGACGTGATGGCTCAGCTGCTCGTGCTCGAGAGCCAGGACCCCGAGCGCGATATCACGATGTACATCAACTCACCCGGTGGCTCGTTCACCGCGATGACGGCGATCTACGACACGATGCAGTACGTGCGCCCGCACATCCAGACCGTGTGCCTCGGACAGGCGGCCTCCGCCGCAGCCGTGCTGCTCGCTGGCGGCACGCCGGGCAAGCGCCTCGCGCTGCCGAACGCGCGCGTGCTCATCCACCAGCCCTCGAGCGGACAGGGCGGCCACGGCCAGGCCTCCGACATCGAGATCCAGGCTCGCGAGATCCAGCGGATGCGCGAGTGGCTCGAGGAGACGCTGTCCAAGCACTCGAAGCGCTCGATCGAGGAAGTGCACACGGACATCGATCGCGACAAGATCCTGAGCGCCCAGGAGGCGTTCGAGTACGGACTCGTCGACCAGGTGCTGACGAGCCGCAAGAATCCGCAGCCCGTCATCACCCAGTAGCGACAGCGTTCGATAACAGTGTGATTACAAGCTGACGGCGCGCGGCCCGAAATGGCGGCGCGCCGTCAGTCATTGTCGGGGGTCACTACTAGGCTCGAACCGTACATGCGGCGCGAGGAGGTTTCGGAATATGGCGCGTATAGGCGAAAGCAGCGAAGTGCTGAAGTGCTCGTTCTGCGGTAAGTCTCAGAAGCAGGTCGCGCAGCTCATTGCCGGCCCGCAGATCTACATCTGTGACGAGTGCGTCGCACTGTGCAACGAGATCATCGAGGAGCGGCTCTCCGAGCATCAGCCGGCCGAAGCGAGCGATTTCACGCTCCACAAGCCGCGCGAGATCGCGGACTTCCTCGACCAGTACGTGATTGGCCAGGACCGCGCGAAGCAGTCACTCGCCGTTGCCGTCTACAACCACTACAAGCGCGTCCGCGCGGCGAGCGCCATCACCAGCGCAGAGTTCGCGACCGAGCAGGTCGAGATCGCCAAGTCAAACATCATGATGATCGGCCCGACCGGCTGCGGTAAGACGTACCTGGCCCAGTCGCTCGCCCGACAGCTCGGCGTGCCGTTCGCCGTCGCAGACGCCACGGCGCTCACCGAGGCTGGCTACGTCGGCGAAGACGTCGAGAACATCTTGCTGAAGCTGCTGCAGGCCGCGGACTTCGACGTCCAGCGCGCCGAGACTGGCATCATCTACATCGACGAGATCGACAAGATCACCCGCAAGGCCGAGAATCCGTCGATCACCCGCGACGTCTCGGGGGAGGGCGTGCAGCAGGCACTCCTGAAGATCCTCGAGGGCACGGTCGCGTCGATCCCGCCTCAGGGCGGACGGAAGCATCCGAACCAGGAGTTCATCCAGCTCGACACGACGAACGTGCTGTTCATCGTCGCTGGCGCGTTCTCCGGGCTCGAGGAGATCATCGCCCAGCGCCTCGGCAAGGGCGGCATCGGCTTCGGCACCCCCATGGGGAGCAAGCGCGACGAATCCGAGCTGTTTGCAGAGGTGCAGCCGGAGGACCTGCACAGGTTCGGCCTGATTCCCGAGTTCATTGGCCGACTGCCCGTCATCGCGACGGTCGACCCGCTCGACACCGAGGCGCTACAGCGCATCCTTACCGAGCCGAAAAACGCCCTCGTGAAGCAGTTCCAGCGCATGTTCGAGATCGACGATGTCGAGCTCGAGTTCGAGGACGCAGCCCTGGCGGAGATCGCGAACCTTGCGGTTGCTCGCAAGACCGGCGCGCGCGGCCTCCGATCGATCCTCGAGACCGTGCTCGGGCCGGCGATGTTCGAGGTGCCGTCGAACGACGACGTCGCGAAGGTCGTCGTCACCCGAGAAGCAGTGCTCGAGCAGGCACCGCCGCTGCTGGTGATGGCCGAGAGCGGGCGCGAAAGCGCCTAACCGACGACCTGGGTGATGTCGTAGCTCAGCAGGACCGCGCCATCATCGCCCGCCATGGTCACGGCCGTGACCTCGAGCGCGGGGGAGACGAGCGTCGCCGTGCGTCCGCCGTCTCCGGTCTCTGCCTCGTCTGACGCGGCGAAGCCAGATCCCGTCACCACGGCGTCCCAGAGCGTGTTCGCCGTGTCCTGATCCGGCGCACGCAACACGACGTACCAGCTCCCGAAGCCGCGGCTGCCGGCGTCGTCGACGACTGCGCCCTCGGGGACGACGAAGTCCGCTGGGAAATCGTCGGGAAGCTCCGCGGACTTCTCGTACGCTTCCTCGGGATTCGGCTCTGCCCAGCTCCCGCCCTCGGGCTCAACCTTCTCAGTGAGGTCCCTGCCGTCGGGGCTCACGGTGTCAGGCTCCGGCGCACATCCGGCAAGGAGTGCCGCCGCAAGTCCAAGCGCGATGGCGCCGGCTGCGAGTCGGGGTGT
>WPCJ01143625.1_pt1 | contig 13360 bp, 14 predicted proteins | sample 5399831 | NCBI WGS metagenome assembly WPCJ01 (sample SAMN12869470, study PRJNA574797) | sludge metagenome | isolation source: wastewater treatment of pH10 | place: China:Beijing | collected 2019-05-20 | reverse complement strand
CAGGTTAAAATGGCTTCCCCCAGTCTTTAGCAAGAGCTTCGCCTTAAGCCACTCCGCGTATCTCTGCGAGATCGTAGAGGACCTCATATTCTTCCACGGGTCGCCGTCCAGCTCGGTCAGAAAGTTTGCGAACTTTCGGATTGAGCCCCATGCTTGCTTTCGACTCTGCACCCTGTAAGTAGAGGTCACGCCGGTGAAGGCATTCAGCAACGCGTGAGTGGGCTTGCGGGGAAGGCCTAGCCGGGAGAAGTCATAGATGTTGACTGGGTCGCCAGGCGCATCGCCGGCGAAGACGGCCTCCGAGACGCCACTCATCCCAATGCCTCCTCTGTCTCAAGGATTGCCCTAAGCGTGCCTGAATCTATGGAGCTGACGGAGGCCAAGTAAAGCTCGGTTGTCTCTGCACTGTTGTGCGCAAGAAGATGCTGAATGACCTTGATCGAGTTGATGTTTGCACCTCGCCTCTCCATCTCCTCGAGACGACTCTTCATATGCGCGGCGAAGGTATGTCGCGACATGTGCGGTGTCACGTTCAGGCCAAGCACTTTCGCAGCTCGCCTGAAGGCTTGGTAGTAGGACTTCGATGTGACCGGCCTGCCTCTCGAGTTCAGAAAGACCCGGCTTGTTTTCTCAGTGGAGTTCGCAGCTGCCTTGTTCCTACTTGTCTGGCAGTAATCGAGTGTTCGTTGTGCCAAGCGGGAGGTCACCACCAGATTGATGACTTTTCCGCCCTTCGTACGAGTCTCGATGTAGTTGACATTCAGTGCGTTCTTTGGAAGCTGTGTGAGATCGAGATCTGCAACGGTGGTGCGACGAGCGCCCGTCCCGAGAGTCCAAAGGAACATCAGTGAGTAAGGCATTTTCAGGGTTGCCGCCATGAGCGAAGTCTCCTCCGGACTCATGGCACGCACTTTTCTCTTGTAAGCCTTTGCCCGCCGCAGCCGACTAGTTCGAGCGAGGAACTGTTTGATCGGCTCCGTCTCCCAGGACCCGCCTGAGTCTGCCAGGCCCTCACCGTCCCAATGCTCCAGAAACTTGTAGAACTCTCGAACGGTGGTCGTCCGTAGGTTGATCGTTTCGCTAGCTAGTCTTCTCTTTCGATTCGGTGCCGAGGACAAGAAGCGACGGTACTCGCTGAGCAGCAATGCAGTCGGCCTCGTCCAGTCGCCTCCGTTGCATTCGACGAATTCCAGCCAGCTCTTCAGCCCTTCGGCGTAAGTGGAGAGCGTCTTCTCCCTGCTACGGGTGGAGTCGATTCGAAATGTGTCCAGGAGAAACGCAAAGGCCCCCCAATGAAGCTGCCCTTCTTCAGAAACCAGAAGGGGGAAGCGGGGCTCGAGTCTCGGGAGGGGAGTCTCTTCAAGCGCCGCAGAAGCCGGAATGAGCTTGTTCAGCTCGGTAAGCGGGATCTCTGAAGTCCGCAGCAGATGCATTGAGCACTCCTCGGGGGTTTACATGTACCATGCTACCCTAATTCCCGAGTGGAGCCGGCACACCCTCGAAGTACTACGCGAGCCGCTGGAATCGGGCACGGTCATGGTCGCCCGCGCCGCACGCACCCACGCGTTCCCTTCGCGCTTCCAGCTGGTGGCAGCGATGGAGTGTATTCTAGGAAATGTGTACCTACCGACCACGCGGCTTAAGCTATTGGAACCGAACACTTTTTTTTTATCCACTGCTGAGGGATCACTAGGATCGCGTATAGCAGGGAGCGAGAAGCGAGATCTTGCCATTTCAGTGGAGCGTCAACGCGGAGGCAGGCGCAGCATCGGCACCAGCTTGCTGGATCTGTCAGATTGGCCAGCGGATTCAGCGCTTTACCAAGCGGTAGTCGCCTTCCAGCAAAAAGCCCTCTTGACACCTATGCCTTGCGGCCCGGTGTCCTCCTTCAGACGGGCACTCAAGTGCCTACAGATCGGTTCCATCGCTTTGTTTCGAAAGCGTGTAGACCAAATCACCGCAGGAGAGGTAGTTGCGTTACTGCATGCTATCGAGGGCGACCTTCAGAGCACGCAGGGCCTCTCCATTAATACTAGGACCAAGTACTCAGCGGCGCTTCGTCAGGTCATCACATCCGGGCCTGACGTTCTCAAGGACGGAAATAGTTTGCAGCACACGATCCAAGAACACTTTCCCCGACTACGTCGCCCGCCGAAGCTCCGCCGAAATGATCTTCCGGCAAGTATTGCCGTCCAATCTCACGAAGACTGGGACGATCTACGCCAGAAGACTCACGCGCTCCTGCAGAGTCGCAATAATGCGATTGAATCCGCGATCGCCAATGAGTTTGCGGCGTACGAGCGTCTCTGCACGTGGCAGGAGGAACTGCTAATCGTCCAAGTTCCAGAAGGCACGCGCGACCTGGTCCTTCGCTGGATGAACGCATCGAACCCTGTCGGGGGGCGTGTCAGATTACAAGATGCTCCGATCAGCGACATCGTCGCAGTGCTTCTGCAGGAGCAAACCGGCCCGCGCACGGCATACGCAGCGAACGGTTGGCCCATCGGACGTTATCCCGTGCAAGAGGAGTTCGCAGCGCTTGAAGGTTTCGGCGCATACCTATTTCGCGCGGTATCTTCACCATGGTTCCACGCACGCGATCGACTGCCCAACGCGGTGTTGACCGCCATCTTTCTTGCCCTAATGCTACACACGGGCTGGAACACCGGCTCAGCCACTTGTCCAAGGAGGGTATCGACTTCAAGGATACAAAGGCAAAACCGACGACGACACTCCAGTCGTAGACATCCCACCTTCCGCGAGAATGGTGTGCAAGGCGGTTTCCTTACTTCTATGGAACCGTAGCCAACTGGAGAAGGCCGGACTGATAGACGCTTCCGAACGTCGTGTCTGGTTTGGCTGGCAACGCGACAACTTCTCCAACATCACAGCCTTCACCTCGGACAAGCGAATCCACGCCTTCTGCGAGAGAAATGGCCTAGAACGCTTCAGACCTTCGGAGATACGAACGCTGAAGGCTGGGCTCACTTACCTCCCGCAGCGTGATCTCGAGGCGGTACGCGTCCTACTTGGACATAACGACTTGACCGTCACTGATTCGTACCTCCGTGACACGCTCTTCTTCCGCATGAACGAAGCAAACATGCTTCAGTTTCAGCGCCGCATCGAGACCACGATTACTTTCGCTCAAGGCGGCGAGACCCTCGTAGATAAGCGCCAACTACGATTGCTCGATGTCGATGCCGCGCTCATGCTACCCACCGGTGACGGGGGCTTGTGCACGAACCCTTTCTCCGGACCACCAGGCCACTCAATGGAAACCGACGAACCATGTGCGGGCTTGCATTGCCAGACAGGGGTGGGCTGTCCTCACTATCGGCTTCACGCCGACGAGCACACGCTAGAGATGGCACTACGAACCCAGAGTTACTATCGCGCACGTTGGTTCGAGCTCTCACGCTCCAATCCTGAGGCATTCTCCCGCATTCACCTTCCTCGCCTGCTGTATATGCACGTGCTATTGAAGATCGTGCAGGACCGTCGCCCAGACCTTCTCCGAAACGCGCAAAGGGCACTGACATGATGCTGCCTAAAGCACGACTTGGTTCCGAATCCGCTTCCACTGCATCCGATCCCTATCTGGTTCAGTCCAACCGCTTGACTCTGGAAGGGACTTACCTGAGCTATCGAGCAGACGACAGCACTCACCAATTTGATCTGTCCGAACTATTTCTCCCTCCGACCAGCTCGCACCAAGCCGTATCACGGCTGCCCGACGAGCCGGCGTACTTGGCCACCGCACTGGCCATCGCCGATCGCCGACTGCTTAGCGCAAAAACGGGCATGCCTGCGCCGCGCATGCTTAGTCGCCAGCTCTACCTGTTCCGCCATACTCTCGACTGGCTACGTGCACACGGTGTGTATCGCCTATCTGACGCTACTTCAGAACACACCAGCACCTTGATCAAAGAGTTTGTTACCCGTGGCTGGCCCGGAGCATTGGACCTGACCGCCCGATGGCACCGCGCTCTTGATGTGATCACACCTGACGAGCTCGCCCGCGGTTTCCACTACCGCATTCAAGGTGGCTCTATCGCGCACATCGAAACGCTTCTGCAGCCTTTCTGGCGAGCACGACTAGGCTGGGGCGGGATTCTGGGACTTCCAGAGATCATCAAGGCGCGCATCGAGAGCATGGTGGATGCACCACTCTCGCAGGGATGGACAGACCGGTCCGTCATCTCAGACGGTGCTCCAGGAGAAGGAGTAGTTCATAACACACTGGGCTGGCTTAACGACTGGTGCAATCTACCCGCTACTGTTGATCGCCTTCGGCACCGCGTTGCTAACCGACCCTCGCATGTCGCAGCGCGTATGTCACTTAAGGCAGCAGGGCGCACCGACAACCTCAGCCTGCCAACGGCGATTGATCTTCTGAAGGCTTCCTTGCGCCTTCTGTATGACGTCGCGCCACGCGTTGTTGAACTCTGCCAGTACGCAAAGGCTGTCCAGTGCGCCGTTACACCCGCCCCAATCCTATCGGCCGAATGGCTGCAGTCACAGCCTATTACCAAAGAACTTGGCACGCTGACAGGAAAGCCCGTGGCCCGCTGGGTTAATAGCGGCCATTACGGCAAGCAGGATGATGTGTATACGGTGGAACAGTTGATTGGTGCAGTCCAGGGAGCGTGCGGCGTGCTATTGGCCGCGATGAACGCCCGCCGACAGCGAGAGATCTGCGATCCTCATATTGGCGTGCGCGTGGGCGACCTAGAAGTTCTCGATGACGATCTTGGGATCTATCAGACAAGCTTCTACATCCAGAAGACGTACTTCGATCGCCATACCTTCTACATCAATCGCACCTCTGCCGATTCCCTGCGCTGCCTAGAGATGCTTAAAATTGCCTGCGCTCCGTTCGATACCGCGATCACTGCTGGTGATAGCTTATTCGCTTGCGGGCGACGCACCCAAGTTGGAGTGAAGCCAGAAGCCCACTATGCATTCACCTTCGATAAGGGGCGCACGCGATCTTTATCGAGCTTCTTGCAGGTAGCGTTTGGCGACGCGGAACGTTCTCCCTTCTCCACTCATATGTTCCGACGCTTCTATGCAATTCTTTACTACCATCAGTACGACCACGCCGAGTTGCGCGCGCTCAAGCAACATTTGCGACATCTTGACGTAGCGATGACGCGAGTATACGTCACCGATCCCGCATCACGCCCATTAGCTGAGCAGATCCGCGCTACCCTGGGACGCGACCGGTTCATGGTCGCTAATGAGAAGGTGCGCACTGCACTCGATGAACAGCAAGGTGACCTGGACGCTGCATTGGCTGAGGTTGAGCGAGAGAAATTGGAGCAGGCGATCGAACAGGTTCTGGAAGGTAGACCCACCGCAGGAGGCTTTAGTCGTGTTGTGCGGAAGCTGTATCGACAGATGTCTTCGCAGATCACGATAGGCGCTGATCAGATACCCGAGATTGCCGATAAGCTCGCCGGGCGCGGCTACCGAGTGCGGCCAATGAGCCATGGCCAATGCCACGCGCCAGACAGCAATCGTCACCTGAAGGCGCGATGTGAGCGCGCAGGCGAGCTTGCGCGCGAGCATGCTGGTGCGCGCCAATGTCACGCCTGCCCCTATCATTTCAACAATGAGGCTTACTTGGAGAACCTGCAAGAGGACTTGCGGCAACTGGAGCAGGAAGCGCACGACATTCTGCTACCCCCGATGCAGCAGGCACGCGCTCGCTTTGATCACTCCAATCTTGACCGCTTGATCAGTCTCACACGGGAGAACATGGACTCCAATGCCGAGCACATGCGCGCCTTGCGGGCTCAGCGGGCCAAGTCATGAAGACCTCAGCTCACCAGTCGCAAGTTGCCAAGCAGGCCGCGCAGGCGGCAATCGACCGAAAATTGGCTGTGCTGCGCGACTGGGCAAGCAACGGCATCCCCTATCGGCACGACGCGAGTGGACACACCTTGCTGGATACGCATGACAGAAAGCTACTGGAATATTTTCCGTCGAGCTTGCGTCAATTCAAGCAATGGGATGGTTCGCAGAACTCACCTGAACTGAGGACCGCCTTGCCCAGGCTGAGTGTTACAGGCAACGATACACTTGCGAAACGACCAACCAGTACAGAGCAGGCGGTAAGACTGATCGCCACCTTGCGAGATCGCGCAAGGAGCCAAATGGAAGAAGGGCGAGCGTCGACCCTGCGCCGCCTTGAGGTGGAGCTACGATTGACGCGCCAGGCCGTAGACCTGCGTATTGGGGAAATCCGAGAGCAACAGCGTCAAATTCGGGACTTGCGTCGTGATTACTCAAACCTGCAGGCCAAGCATCAAGGCGAAACTGAAGAGTTCAAACGCGTGTTCGACCGCTTGAGCAGTGCTCTGAACGAGGAGCGCGGGCGCAACGCAGAGTTAGCCGCTCTGATGGCAAAAATTACTCCGCTGAGGAAGAGCGGCCATGGCACCTAAGGCAAATGATCCAGGCATCTCTTTGGTGGAACGACTGGAGGGCTGGCTCACCGAGGGCCATAGGGTTCCGCGAATTCGTGGTCGGGTAAACCGTGCTGCTCTGTGTCGCTTGGTTGGCCTTAGCCGGTCTTCGGCCAACAGTAACGTCGACCTGCGCGCACTGATAGATTCACTGGATGGTGGCGACGACTCCCTGTCTTATCCTTCAAACACCAGATGCCCCACTCAGGCGGTAATCGAGCACGAACTCGCCAGACTGCGCGAAGAGAACGCGCAACTCAAGCGTCAACTGAAGTCCGTCTCATGGCTACTGTCATCCGGTCGGATCATTCGATCATGAAGGGCACATTAGCGAACGAGGATCCGGTGTGGCACATCGGCATGATTGAAAGCGTACTGGAGATTGATGAAGCTGGCCTGTTTGTACGCTGGCAAACCGAGAATGGAGCTTGGCGCATCCATGTTCCCACTGGCGTACTGCCCGCTGGACCCAAGACAGGGCAGGTATGGAGATTCTTGGGGAGGGCGATGCATCACCCTATGGGTGGAGAGCTATGGCAAGTTCAGCGCGGAGAGCGCGCCCTGCCCCCAGGTGCTCTGATTTCACGCTTTCTGAGCTACCACATTCCAGGCTTGGTGGAATACCGGGCGGCGCGCTGGCAGAAGCGTTGGCCCGGATCACTTGGTGATGCTCTTACTAGAGCCCGATACACAGAACTCGCGGAAGTGCTCGCCCCCCACCCGTTAGCGGACTGCTGGGCCACGCAAGCTGTGGAGTACTGGCAGCGCCAGACCCACCATTTGGCATTGGTGCGAGAGATGAACGAGCACGAAGCAAGCGACGAGTTGGCCGCACATATGCTGGACCATTATGGCGAAGCTGCCGCTGCGATGCTAAACGATGACCCTTATAGAATGCTCGCCTTTGCGTCCTTTGCTACGGTGGACGCCATTGCGGGCAATCTCGGCGTTCAATCTCACGACCTTCGTCGGCTGCGTGGCGCCGTGGATGACCTGATGCATCAGGCGCTCGATGTTGGACGGGATGCATTGCCGGATTCCGACTTGCGAGAGGCGCTGGTGAGCGTCTTAGGTGATCGCGTAGGTGCAACGCTAGCTATCTCTGCTTCGTGTCAATCTGGCCGCATTGTCAACGCCCCACGGGATGCGTGGATCAGTGATGCAACAAGCCATGTGATCACATTCGTTGCAACGCGGCTCCATATGATGTGTAGCGGCGATGCAGGCGGCGCTTGGGAACCTGCGGATCGTCCAGAAGTAGACGCGCAACCCTCGGAGCCGAGAAGAATTCACTGGGTGCGAGGGTGGACGGATACCAACCAAATCGCACAGCTACATAGCCGCCTTGAAACCGCGCCACAGGGTGGCATCACAGTTGTCGTGACTGATAGCGCGGTCGTCACCAACTGTCTACGGACTCGATTGCCTGGCGCCACTATCGTGGAACAGCAGAAAATCGGCATGCCCTGCGCCTTGCTGGAAAGCGCGACCCGGGTGATATGGGTCACCGCCAGAGCCAGGGTTCGTGTCTTAGCCCGCATTCTGGCCAACGTGCGGCACGTATGCTGCCTGACCGTCGTCGATGATGGATCAGCACGATCTGGGGACGATGTCGTGGCGACGATGTTGAAGCGCTGCGAATCGGAGGAGACGCGGCTAGCGCAATTAGTCACCGATGATGGACGTATCCCCGCGATTGACTCAGATGGTGTCTTACAGCTGCCTTCGTACGACTCTCGACGGGCTGACCGCAAAGGTGATTTGGTGCTTCAGATAGCGCAACAGCAGCTCGAGGCTGCACTACTGGGGGTATGCTATCAAGCTGCTTTAGAGGGTTCGGTGTGTGTGGTGGGGCTGAGCGATTCCCAGCGCGATGCCCTTCTGCGGCAATGGCATCACAAACACATGCGATGCACCAACATCGTCGAGATGCACACTGGAACGGCTCCCCATAGCTGGTTCGAGGGGAGTGAATTCGAAACCTTGATCATCGTCTGGCCGACGGCACAGTCGCCAACTATCGGCTGGTGGGAGGAAGTTCACTGCCTTGCCAACCAGCGCACGGTCGTGGTTGCCACCCAGATGCTGAAGATCGATTCCAGCTCTGACCAGTTGATATCTTTAGCCGTGCCCAAGATCACCGACCCCGTATCACTCAACGACCGAGTGGAGGTGGTAATTTGATTTGCGTCGACAGAGTCGTCCTACGTAAGGACCGCGCCCATGACGGACGGATATTCTGGCATCTAACGGGATCTGATGGCCATACTGACTGGCCATTCTTGGATTACATCATTGACTGCATTGATACGCAGCAGTTGGCTAACAAGACGGTTGAAAACCGCGCCTACACACTGGTGAAGTGGTATCGATACTTAGCCGAACGGAGACTTGAACTGTGGCAAGCCTCGGATAACTTGATCAAACAGTTCCGCGATGGGCTGATGGCACGTGATGCGATCAATAGCAGTGGCGACCAGCAGGCCCGGCGGCGCACAGTCAACCTTGACTTGCGCAACGTTTACTTGTTCTACGCTTGGTTACAGCGGGATTACGTGTATGGCAACGGCCGTCGTCTACTCGGTCGCACAGCTTGCCAGATTACAAGCACGTTGGTGGATGAAAGATCCGAAAAGATAGCTTCACCACGTAAGCGCTATCCGTTGACCTTCCGCAATGCCGGAGAACGTAGCAAGCACAGGATGGGCTTTGTACCAGGTGAAGCCGATCGCGCCGCGCTCACCGAGTACTTCTACGATACCTGCCCGCCAGATCAGGCGCGTCGGAACTGCCTTCTTTTTGGGCTGGCGTGGGCCGTCGGATGGCGACGGGGATCGATCCTCAGCCTGACCACAGGTGACTTCGATCCCGCACGCAATCGGCCTGACACGGACCTACAGATAGCACCATCGGCACAGAAATTTGGCTACAGCAATAGTTTCAGTGTGCCCGCTGGCGCTGCATTGCAGGTGCTTGATTACATCGACAACGAAAGACGCGCGATCATCCAACGTACGGATAGTGTGAGTCGCGCTGTATTTCTCAACGAGAGGACCGGGAATCCACTCACCGCTGGCGCTGTATCCACGATGTTTAGCAAGGCCCGCATTGCGCTTGCTTGGCCCAGGGGAGCTGGGCTTCACGCTTGGCGACGCGGATTCACCAACGCCTATCTGGAGCGCGAGTTGGACGCCCGCATTGAACTGGGCTTAGACACAGGAGGCGATGCAATCGCGATGTCAATCGCAAGTGCACTTGGCCAAGAAAGCCTTGGCAGCCAAGCTGCTTACGTACGAGATGTACAGCGACGTATACGCGGAACTGCGACCTTTAGGGACAAGGAGGAACACGTCCGCCTATCCGATGAGAATGCTCACCTCCGCGGCCAGATCGCTTCTCTACGTGAGGCCCTAGCGAAGCGAGGTGTTGGCAATGACCGTGCATGAGATGTTTGCGGATTTCTTTTTCGCAAGCCGATCCTTGCTTGTGCACCGCGACGTGGCTGTCCGCCGGAAGAGCATCGAAGCATGGGGGGTCTACGTTCAGTTGTCATTTCCATTGATTGCCGAGGTCGGACGTTCATTGTTGAGAATGAATGCAGGCGGACGCCAAGACCCCAATCACAACTTATTGATTCGTCTGGGAGTCGCTGCAGTTGAGTCAGAGTGATCGTTCACGCCTAACGAACCTTCTGCCGCCTCGGTGTCACTTGCAAGCTACTGGAACAGGTAACCCAGTCCAACCGGCCCCACTGCGAACTACGGGCTCAAGCATTCGCCTAACCAGTAGGCGCGCGAGATAGACAGAGACACGCCAAAGGAGCAATGTGTGCGCAAGCATCTTTCGCAGAGACAGGGGATGAAGCCGACAATCTTGGCGCTGGACCTTGAAGGAACGCTCATCTCCAATGCAATCAGTCAGATTCCCAGGCCCGGACTCTGCCGGTTCCTGGAGGACGTCCGAACGCGATTTGATCGATTGATGATCTTCACCACTGTTCCCGAAGAGCGATTTCGGACCATCGCCACACTTCTGGCTCGAGATGGCAGTGCCCCTGACTGGTTTGCATCACTCCAGTACATCAACTGGTCGGGGAAGACAAAGGACCTACGACTCATTTCGCCACATCTAGGTCAAGCGCTGTTACTCGATGATTACGGCCCCTATGTGCATCCTGGCCAAGAGCATCTATGGGTGAAAATTCCTTTGTTTGGATCTCCCTATCCAGCAGAAGACGACGGCCTCAGCCTCGCAATGGAACGCCTGCTTGGATGCCTCAATGATGGCGACGAACTCTCTATCACCTAGTAGCTGGCGAGTAAGGAGCCAACTAGCTGCGAGTTTTTTATGAACCCTGAGCCTGATCCATGCCGCTAAAGCAATCGCATTAAGCCGATATCTAAGAGTGTCACGAGTCACGATCAACGCGACTAGCTCATGCCGTTACAGCAACCCTTGGGGTACTTTCCGGCGACACATAGCTCTGATCCAGTCGACTGGCCACAGTGCCGCGCACCATCTTCCATGCGCGGCCGAACTGCACAGTGGCGTCGGGACCAGCCACACTTTTCGGAAGTGAATAGGCCAACCTAGGCAGGCTCAGATCAGCGATCTTTGGCAGCTTGCAGTGTCTCGATTCGTTTAAACAGCTGCTGTTACGCGACCTTCATGCCTTCGTCCTCCAGCGGATAAGGAGATCCGAACAGCGGTATCTCCACCCAGAACTTCTCCTGCCCGGGGTGGACGTAGGGGCCATGGTCATCCAGTAATAGCGCCTCGCCAAGGCGAGCAGACACAAAGCTAAGATCCTTGGTCTTGCCGGACCATTTCACATATCGAAGCTGCGCGAACCAGGCCGGAGCACTGCCCTCGCTGACCAGCAGGGCGGCGATGCTGCGCATCCGGTCCTCAGGAACGGTGGTAAACATCACCAGCTCCCCAAATCGCGATCGCGCATCCTCAAGAAATCCATAGAGGCCAGCCCGTGGGATCTGGCTGATGGCGTTAAAGATGAGTGTTCCTTCCAGGTCCAATGCCAGGATAGAGGGCTTCATGTCTGGCCCCTCAAAGGTCGCGTCCACTTACATTGCCCCTCCCCAAGGGCTTGTCGATCACTTAAGCCTTCTGACAAGGATCAGCCCGCCGTGCTTCGGTGTCGTACGCTGGCTCGGACCTGGTAGGGACAGCACCTGAATTACCCCAATTGAAGTTCAAGATAGTCCCGGACCGCCTGCAAGCTACCAGCAGCCCCGCTGCACAATGGCCTGACGGCCGGGTCACCACCGAACAATGGCGCAGAGTTGGCGCGATGGATCCAGGTATCGGCTTGAGCCGCATCAGGGAACAGGGTGTGCAAGGCCCTGTAGATCGAAAGGATGTACCCGATCCGCAAAAGGACCGAATCATCAACCATTCCTTCCACGGACTCATCTAACCGAGGCAGGTCGGGCACCCCAAGGATCTGGCGTTGCTCATTGTCAGACAGCCGCCACGCCTGCGAGATCCGTATGAAAGTCCGAACCGCGGCACCTTTCACGTCTTCGATTTGGCCAACCGATGGTTGAGGCATGGTCCAAAAACCTCCTTGTGGTCTGGTCCGAGAATACTCTCAAAATCCGACCTTATCCGGCACAGGTCCCGGCCAGGCCATGACAGGCCATTTGGTCACGATGGCATCCCAAAGCAGAGGCGCAGGACTCCACCCAAAAGAAGAAGGCGTGCCGGGTACGGCACGCCCTTCCGTTACATCTGTCGAGTTATTAGGGACTCGGGCGGTGCGTCCTTAGGACTCACCGGAGTTGGTGCCCGGCGTGCGCGCGGACCACATGCTGGCGGCGGCATTTACCGGTTCCTGGTATTCCAGAACAGCCTGCGCCAGTTCGTCAGGAGATTGGGCGGACAAGATCCGTTCCTCCAAGCCCTGCATGCCAGACTGAAGATCATCGATCTCGCTGTCAATTGGACCGCGCAAGGGATGAGCATCGTTCATCGCACCCTGCAGAGCCTTCAGGTTCGTCCACGCGTGGCTCTTTGTGACTTCCAGTTGGTCCGGGATGTCAGAGCACTGTGCCCAGCTCATGAACGCGTGCTTACGATCAACGCTGAGCCCGGATGCTGCACTGAAGGTCGTCACACCAAAATTGGTGATGAGATCTAACGTGCTGGGCGTGTCGGTATTTGCTTCATTCCTTTCCATTTCTCTAATCACTGGTGAAAGTACTCGCGACAGTCCCCTTGGACGGCAGGTCGAGGCTGGCAGTGCCGGCAACTCAGTTTTAGCACGATCACCTGTCACTGCAAGCTACGAGCTAATTTTTTACCGGCGAGAATCAAGAACTTAGATTTGCTGCGACTGAAACAGCTTAAATGGTGGGTCGGAAGTCGCACATTCGTTCATACTTCCGACCCCGTTCTGGCCCCCCCCCATAGAACCGTCAGTCGCCCCTCCCATCACGACGACCTAGCCGGCTCGTCACCTGGCCAGGTCGACGGCGGCGTCGAAGCACCTCAGCGCCATCCTCGCTCGCTTCTCAGGTCTTCATAGTCCACCTACTCGAAGAGTAGGCGCTTCGCAGCTGTTCCTCGGTTCTCTTGATGCCTACTTCTTTCAGCACCATGAGCATGGGCTGTCGGTGAGGTCGATTCGGCACCCCGGTGTCGCCGGCGAGATTGACCGCGCGATGCTGGCCAATGTCGTACGGTTCATCCTGACCGCGTAACTGCTGCTCTCCAATCGTCGGCAAGATGCCCCTTCGGCCGCTCGCGTCTAGAGCGGGGTCCACCCGAGCTGTTGCTCGATGTCCCGCCTGTAGGGTGTCGCGATCTGCAAAGGCGTGCGGCGGATGTACTCCTCTGCCCGCTCCCGCACCTCACCGTTGAGATCACTG
>WPCJ01360341.1_pt1 | contig 13390 bp, 15 predicted proteins | sample 5399831 | NCBI WGS metagenome assembly WPCJ01 (sample SAMN12869470, study PRJNA574797) | sludge metagenome | isolation source: wastewater treatment of pH10 | place: China:Beijing | collected 2019-05-20 | reverse complement strand
CACCGCTTGGCGAGCCCTAAGGAATTGGTTGGAGTGGTAGCAGACGTGACCGGTCTCCCTGACGGTACGGTAATCCAGCACGATCGAAATCTATCGCTCGCCGGGCTGCGTTCTGTCGGTGGCAGGGGTAGGGCAGTCGCGCAGGTTACGACGCAGGATGCCGCCCATCTGCTTATCGCGATCATTGCAGCTCACTCCGTCAAGGACAGCGCGCGCGCCGTCCAACGGCATGGACAAATGAGGTTCGCGGGAAGGTGGGATTTGGCCTTCCTTCCCATCCCGGAACTAACTGCGCTGCCGGCGGGGCACACTTTGGTTGAGGCAGTCACAGCGCTCATCGAAGCAGGCGTTACCGGAAGCCTGCCGGCCGCTGTAGCGCGGGCCTGCGGTGAGGATCAGGATTTGGCCCACGACCTAAATGTCGGCGTTGAGATCAAGGTGATTGCTCTAAACCCTGCACCGACCTCGAAAATCCAGATCCGACTAGTCGAGACGGATCAGGTCGAAGAGCGCAACTACGACAAGACAGGAACGGGCAGGGACCTCTTTAACGCCTACAATGCTACCCCCGAGGAAATTCTCGCCGATCTTCGCGGGCAATTCCACATCGGGCACCGCAGCATCATGCGCGTGGCTGAGCTTCTGAGACGGGACACGTCCGACTAAAGGCGTAATAGCCCGTCCCTCCTTCGCCTGTATCGTGGCCGCGGGGAAAAGGGGGCGGGGATGAGCGTAGAAGAGAAGCTGAGGGTACTCGCGGATCGGATTAAAACTCATTCGAGCGCTATGCTGACCGAGGAGGCTTTGAAGACGGCGATCGTACTGCCTTTTCTGGCTGCGCTTGATTATGACGTATTTAATCCCGCCGAAGTAATACCTGAATTTTGCGCAGATGCGGTCGGGAAGAAGGGTGAAAAAGTCGATTACGCGATCAAGGTTGATGATGAAATTAGGATACTGATAGAGTGTAAGCCCATATCGACGTCTCTTGAGAAGATTCATTTAGCGCAATTATATCGGTATTTTTCGGTTACAAATGCAAAATTCGCGATACTAACAAACGGCAGAACTTTCCACTTTCATACGGATCTCGTTGCACCGAATAAGTTGGACGACAGGCCGTTTCTGACGTTCGATTTATCCGATCTCCAAAACCAAATGCTGGTCGAACTTAAGAAGTTCTCCAAGTCTGAATTTAGTATCGATGGGATACTGCAGTCTGCCCATCGGCTGAAGTACACAAGCGCAATTAAGAAAGCCATATCTGGCGTGATGGACGATCCGCCCGAAGACCTTGTGCGCATGGTCACGGTCGGCCTCTATAATGGGCGTTTCACCAGCCAGATCCGCGAGCAGTTCACGCCAATGGTGAAGGCAGCATTTCGAGAGATCGTGCGCGAGTCGGTCCAGAGCCGCCTGTCGACCGCGCTCGCTGAAACCGCGACGCCCGAAATCGGTACAGATCTCGTAGACGAGGAAGAGGTCGTAACCACGGAAGAGGAGCGGGAGGGTTTCATGATCGTTCGCGCTATCGTACGCGACATCCTGAAGCCGGCCCGTGTCGTGATGCGGGATCAGAAGAGCTACTGTGGTGTGCTTGTCGATAACAACAACAGAAAGCCCCTAGTCAGGCTTTGGTTCAACAGGACTGTCAAATACGTTGGCCTCTTCGATGGCGATAAGGAAGAGAAGGTCAAGATCGATTCTCTCGACGAGATATACGAGTGCGCCGACAGGATTCGTGCGACCGCTAGTGCCTATCTCGCAGACACCAAGACGCTTGTCAGCGCGTAAAGGGGCCAGTGAAGAGCGTTATTTGGAAGGCCCCTTGACCGCGCCCCAGCAGGCGGGTGACGGTGACGACGGGGGGGAGAAAATGGGTACGAAGTCAGAGCGTGCGTACTGCCGGACATGCGAAGCGCCGGTGCTGGCAGTCAAACAGACGCCCTCGCACGTGCTGCACCTCTTGCTGTCCATCGTTACAGCCGGCGTCTGGATTATAGTATGGTTGGCGCTGACGGTCGGAGCATCGTTCCGAAGCTATCGGTGCCCGAACTGCGGCGATGCGACAGTTCCATACACTCGGAAGATGCGGAAGGAATTTGAAGCTCGTCAACGTGAGCGTGGGGTTTATCGAGGCTAGAGCACCGCAACCAGTCCGGCCCGACCGCAAAACGCAATCGGGCCGGTTATCTAATTGAACATCAGCGCGCGTGCTGGCCTGCCAATGAGCCAAGTAGCCCGAACATCCCGAGCGGGACAGGCTTCTGCTTGTTCATCGGCGGATCATAGGTATAGATCATCCGACGCTCGGCCTCGTAGAAGCTGATGGGATCCCCGAGCAAAGGTCGGTGGATCCATACCTCTGATGCTCCCCGCCGGCGGGCATCGGTTCGGCGTTCATGATCACCCAGTCGATCCTGCGTATCGACAGCCCGCCCTACATACTCGATCACGGGGGTGTGGATAAGACTACCGCGCTGGAGCGACACGAAAGCGTAGATTGCTGCGCTAAGGCTGGGCGAACTATCGATCGTGTAACGAAAAAACCGGTACTTCATCCCAAACCCGTCGAGCACCCACTGCTCTCCAAGATAGGTGTCCGGCGGCTTGCCAAGATTGGCCAGTTGAGACATGGTCAGATCCTCACTGCGAGGGTTTCAGGAATCACCGACCGCTCTGTTGTCCAGACGCGGCGGTCAGTGATTCGTGAGCCTGCCATATCTCGTGGCTAAGGACGAGGCGGCCTAACTAGGCGTGCCCCCTATTTGTTCCGCTTTTCCCCAGCCGATTCGCCTCGCCAGCCGCTCCTCAGCAGCCGGGCCTATCTGTTCAGGCCACCCCCAGCTGCTCGCCGACCTGATCCGGCCAGCGGTGGATGATGGCGCTGTGCACCGCGTCAGCTGTGATCTGCACGATCTGAACGTGACCACCGACCCCGCAGTGGCCATGCTCATCGCGCTCGAGCCGCTGACGCTGCATGACGTCCATCATCGCGGCGGGAATGTCAGTTTCGGCTGAAGGCTCAACTGCCGGCGCGCAGGCAAATCCGTCGATCTCCCGCAACTGCCATGGCTCGCCATAGGCTGGGACTTTCGTCGTGAACCACGCCTCCGCCCGCACACGCTCACTGGCGCCATAGTCGGCGTCGCATTGCTCGGGCTGGGCGTGATCGTGGGCAAGCTTCTGTAGCCAGGCGGCCTATGGCGGGTGATTGACAAATGCAGTCGCAGGCTGAGCCCGCGACTGCATGGTTCAAGTCGTGGAAGATGCAATCAAGGGCGAGACACCGTGATGACTTGATAAGTATGCATGGTCTCGCCGTCGTGAATTGAAACATACTCGCCGGGGACAAATTGCTCATCGCCGAGGCGATACCCGGCTTCATCATCGTCCTGGCCATCAGTGTAATCGATGAACCAATGACCGCCCGGCTTGCGGCGGAGCAGGCCGATCATATCGGGCTGGCCAGATTGAAAACGCCGAACCCGACAAAACGACTTGTTTGCCTTCCACTCGACCGGGTCAAGGCGACTGTCATCGTCAAGCGGAACGACAAGGTCATAGCCGTTTCGACTATCGCCCTGTGGTGAGCCCTTTTCCCGGGCCAGTTCGAGGTGGACGTGTTTGAAGATTCGCGGCAGTGCGTTCATCGACAATCCTTGATCACATGTGTAACAAAGCCATATTAGGACTTGCCCAGAGCGACCCCAATCTCATCCTTAATACGCAGCCGCTCCTTGCGCATTTCTGTCTCAGCCAACTGGTCTACCGGGTTGAGATTGGTCTCCGCCAAATGAATTCGATCATTGATCTCATCATAGAGTATAAGAAGTTTTGCGAAATCAGAATTGGAAGCCTTAAGTTTACTAATAGCTTCTCCTTGGCCAGGGAACTCTTCAGCAAGCGTATGAGGGGTGTTTGACATCGTAATTCCTTGGATTTGCCACGCCGATGGTGTTATATTAGATGCCTTCAACATCGTAGGATTTGATCTATCGCAATTTGCGGCGACGCCTTGGCCTGATCCACACCATTGGCAGCATATCCGGGCGCTTTTGCCGGCCCGAGTGGCACACCCGCGATCACGGGCCGGTTTTTCATCACCTCAAATGCCGGTTCGTCCGCAGGGCGTTATTGGCCGCGCTCAGCGGGCCGCGGCCGCGCAACATGTTGTCCGCAATCCGTGCCTCGATGGCGCTGATCATGACCGTGATGTCGCCGTTGGACTGCTGCTGAGTCTCGACGCCGACGCCGGCATTGTTCACGACGTTGACGTTGACAGATGGCTTGCCATTGCCGCCGGCGTTCAGGCCGGGTGGCAGACTCGACATGCCAACTGCACCGCCGCTCGAAAAGCCGCGGTGCATAGCCTCGAGTCTGCCAAGGCCGAGCTTTTTCACCGCCGCAGCGCTGAACACGTATTCGCCCTTATGGACGATACCGGCCGGTTCGTACTTGCCCCCGCGGCCCGTAAAGCCGCCGTCATCGTAAAGGCCGCCGGTGCCGCCACCACCCTTGAACATACCGCCAATCAAGCCGAATACGCCGCCCGGCGCCCCGTTCGTCCCTGCAGTGCCAAAGAACCCGCCAAGCGGGCCGGAGCCCATCAGCGCGGCTTGCAGGGCCGCACGGGCCAGGCTCTTGACGAGGTTCTGAGCTACCTTGTCGAGCTTTTCGCCCTCGAGGATAGCATCACTGAAGGCGTCCGTGAGCGCATCGCCAAAGTAACGCGCCGCCTCGTTTGCATCCTTTTGCGCTTTCTTGATCTTCTCAATCGACTCGCGAAGTGCCTCATTGGCCTTAACGATCTGTTCGATTTTCTGGCGCTGCCCGTCGTCTTCGACGGCACCGATACGAGCGAGTTCAATCGCAGCGGCGCGCTCGGCTTTTGACTTGCCGAGCGTCGCCTTTTCAGCTTCGAGGACGCGATTAACCTTCTCCAGAGCCTGAATATAATTCTGGACCTGATCGTAGCGCTGCTCTTCCTCGGACTTGCCGCCGCTGCCGCCACCGCCCGACGACTTTGACGGATTGCGGGTGACATCGGCGCCGATGTACCCGCGCCCTGGTCGGCTGGGCGGGTATGGCGCGGTAACTGGCGTGCCATCGGGGCGGGTCGGGGGTAGCGGCGCGGTTGTCGGCTGTCCGCCGGCTGCCATCGTCGCTATCTGACGGCCAAGTGCCCCGCCGGCCCCACGAGCGGCAGCCATGCGCTTCTGGAACTCATCAGCCTGTTTGATCAGGTCGCCGAGGCCGACCGCGGCGTTCGTAACTGCGGCCTTCGTCGCGGTAATGAAGCTATTCCACGCGCCATTCCAAGCGTCATCGAATTGTTTTGCCTTCGCAATCACATCGTCGCTGAGAACCGCGCCAGCATCCCGGGCGTTCTGGGCAAGCTGATCAAGCGCCGCCGAGCCGTTTTCTAGTAACGGCACGAAATCCTTTGGAATCCCAAACTTTGCAGCGATATCGACCTTGTCAGATTCGGTCGCGGCGCGGCTGATCAGGTCGGCAGCGTGGGACAGCGCTTCATTTGTCGAGATGACCGTTCCGTTGCGGTCCTTGAGCTTCAACCCATTGGCGTCGAACAGCCTGGAAAGCTCAGTTTCTTCATTGCGCGCCTTGTTGAGGGCATCGGACAACCCTGTCAGGCCGCCATCAAACTCCTTGCCGCCGATGCCTTTCGAGCCGGCGGCAAAGCGCAATTCCTGAAAGCGCTGAAGCTCGATACCTGCCTGGCGGCTGGTCTGTGCGAAGCTGGCAATTTCCCGGTTCGCCTCGATCACGCCACGAGCAATACGCTCCAGACTGACAGCGGCAACAACCGCCCCGAGGCCCTTGAGCGCGCCAGTTAGGGCATTCGTGCTGATCCCCGGATTGAGCTTGTTGAACCGGCCCTCGATATCACTGGCAGCTCGCTCCGCTACCGCCCCGGCAGCCTTCATCTGGCGCTCCAACGCCCGGATGTTGGCGCCTACCGCAATCTGGAGGCCCTCGCCCGCGTTAGCCAATGGTCGCGACCTCGTCCAGAAGCTGAACCATCGGCGCGCCCATTAGGGCGGCGCTCATAACCGCCGCAGCCACAGGCGCGGACTCGGCGATCGGGCGCTGGACCACGTAGCGTTGGGCGAGGCTATACGCCTCTGCGGGCGTTTTGCCTCCGCCGATCAATCCGAGCCGGATAGTTTCGAATACGCTGAGCGGCGACCAATCCCCTGACTCGAAACTGAGTACAGTGCGCATGGGTCCCTGGTTGAGTTTTTTTCTAGCTCAAGAAGCTGTTCGTATTTCAGGACGAAATCGTGTTTACCGTCGCCGAAGAACAGGTTGACGGTTGCGGGGTGTTTGTCGGTCATTTCATTCAATCCGATAGGTTTCGCGCAGCGGCCAGCGCTGCGTCTTCAATGCGCTTGCGGATAGCTTTCCGCCTGACGCGATAGGTTGGAAAAAACCAGGCGCGAGCCGGCTGGTGCGCCGTCCCGTATTCACTGGCAAAGACGTAGTCATAAGTTGCCGTTGCGCCTTCGCGCACTGGCTTGGTTGTCTTCGGGCCGCCCGCTTTGACGTAGAATTTGTCGCCGTATTTGCCCTGTTCAAGCCGGATGCTGTCGCGAAGCGTGCCATCGTCCTTTGGCGAACTACCACGCAGGGCTACCACGAGGTTGTTGCCCTCGATTAGGGCCTGCGCTGCAGCGGCGGATCTGACTTCTATGGGAACGCGCGCCAGGCGCTTTTTCAGCCGCGCAATGGATGCGGCTGTTTGCGCGCTAGGGCTGGCCATGCCAGCCAGTGCCCTTTAAAATATTCATGAAATTTGCTGTGGTCGTTTCCAATCAATAATCCTATAATTGGATGATTCAAAAGAAAGAGATCGCTGATAATTCAGCGGACGACAGGAGAATGGAATTGTCAGAAAACAACGAAGCGCTGGTAGACTTGGTCGCTCATGTCGTTTCGGCATTTGTTTCGCATAACAGCGTGCCGATGGCGGAGCTTCCGGCGCTGATTGCTAGCACCCACTCTGCGCTCGTTGGTCTCGGCAAGGAGCCTGAGCCAGTTCCGGAAGAGCGAGCGCCGCCTGCCGTCCCGATCAAGAAGTCGATCACGGCCGATTTCCTGATCTGTCTTGAGGACGGTAAAAAGTTCAAGTCGCTGAAGCGGCACCTTCGGACGGCTTACGACATGACCCCAGAGCAGTACCGTACGAAATGGGGCCTTCCCAGCGATTATCCGATGGTCGCGCCTGCCTATGCAGAAGCTCGTTCGCAGCTCGCCAAGACAATGGGGCTCGGCCAGCAGCGTCGGAAGCCTGCTCCCGCTCCCGTGGCACCTGCCCGCGCTCGCGCCAAAGCTTCGGCCTGATCAAGGTGAGCCGGCGCGATGGTCAAGCTCGCGCCGGCTTCTTATTTGAAAGCCGCCTCCTGCCACGGCGCCGGTATCCCGAGCCGTTTGGCTTCCGCGAGCGCCCACGATCGATGCCGAAGCCAGAATTCTCGCGGATCCTCGAAGCGCTGATCTCCGCCGATCCAGCCGGCGTGAGGGGCATGGGCGATAAGGCCCCAAAAAGAAGGCTCGCCGAGGAGCCATTTCACGGCGCAAGGCGATAGCTCGGCAGCGCGGCGTCTGCTGCTTCTGCTACGCACCGGCACGGCGACGCCTCCGCTTACCAGAGCCGCTAGGCGGGCCAAATGCCTCAAGCGCCCAAGGCGTCAGATGCGGATCGTTATAGGTTTCGAGGAATGCAGCGCCGAGCCGGTGCCATGCTTCCTCGGCGACGACGCGGTCTGGCAAGCCGTAATCATCCGTCGCAATGCCGATGTCGGGAAGCGTTTCAGCATAATCGAACTCACATTTGAAGGCATCCGCCCAGGCCGCCAGTTCGTCGGCGCGGGCTTTAGATCTACGATGGCGAACAGGCATCAGCGCCTCGCGCCGTAGTCAGGCGTGCGCGCCATGCGCGGCGCTTCTGGGGCATCCACGCCGTCCAAACTGAGCTCTCTGAGCAATCTCGCCAGAACGATCTTATGGTCACGCTCGATCGCGATCTCCGGCCGAGCCTTCGGCTGGTCAAATCGATCAAAGTATGTCATTCCCTGGGCGTCGATGATCTCACGAGCCGCGCACACTCGATCCCAGCTTTCTGCCGCCAAAACCAGCAATTTAAAGTGATGTTCTTCAAGATCGAAGTCTTTTAGAACCGATTTCACCCATGTTTGAGTAGGCTTTCGCAGGTGCTTTGACACCCGGAACGCCGGTGAATCCTTGTCTGACAAAGGTTACTCCAGATTTTTATTTGAACCGGGGCAGGCGCCGCGAGCACTGTTGAGCCCGACCGGTCCTAGGAACGGTCGGGCCGAGACTTCGGAGCACCCCCCGCCCTGGTCACCCCAGCACCCGGCGGGCCTCGGCCTGCTCCACCGTCATTGCACGCAGGTTGCGGGCAGACGTACGTCCGTCGCGGCCCGTCATCACGTCGTACACGAACTCATCGCCCAACATCGGCTCGCGCCGGTCAGGCATATTGTTCAGGTGGACAAAATTTCCGCGAGACTCTCGGTTCGCGTGATCAGAAATGCGACCAAAGCCGCGCTCGCTATTCCAGTAGTTGATATGGCCAATTGCCACGAAGCACCTCAATTCAAATGGATAACCGCCGCCGCTGCATGCTCTCGCACGGGGTCTCAGCGGCGGCGGGCTCAATGATTGCGTCGGCTAACAGGAGCCAGGGGGCACCGACGCGACCTTGCCCGACTGAGCTACCCTATGCGGCTCGCAAAGGAGATATTTATGCGCAATTTTATTATCGCCGCAGCCTTCGCCGCCGGCGCTGTGCTGTCTGCACCGGCCAGCGCTTCGGAAGCTGTTCCGGCCGCCATGGCGCAGCATCTCGACAAGGCGCCTGCCGAATTCACGATGACCGCGGCAAAGCAGCGGCGCCTCTACATGATGCAGCAAGCGCAACGTCGGCAGAACTACGGCCGTCCCGGTTATGGACCTCGCCCAGGCTATGGGCGTCCGGGATACGGATATGGGCCTCGCCCAGGTTACGGCCCGCGGCCAGGCTACGGCTACGGCCCGCGTCCGCGCTGGTAATAGCTGGGTTGCTTCAGGGGCGGCGGTCATGCCGTCGCTCCTGTGATGGCCGCTGCGCGGCTCGTTTTGAGGAAGGCGGGTATTTGGTCGGGGGTCAGTTCGCTATCGTCGAGGAAAACTGGATCAGGAGCTTCTTGGACTTGGCCAGAAGCTTCTCCGTCGCCTTCTAGTTGATAAGGGGATGCGGGTTCCTGACCGGAGCCCGGGAGCATGTTCCCCGAAGACACGGCCTGCGGCTGGGCCTCGGCTACCCCAATCTCGGCGGGGGGCATTTCTACGTCGCCGACATGACCATCAGCCGGATCAAGGTCGCGCTCTCGTTCTTCTTCTTCTACCGGCACATGAGACGGCACATCGGCACACTCTAAAGAGTGTGTGCCGTTTTGTGCCGCCTCGCTGTTGATGCCCACTTCACTAACGGCACACGGCACATCGACGGCACATGTGCCGCTTGTGCCGTCTTCTGCCACGACGAACCCACCGTCCTCGACGAGAACGGTGCCGGCTCCAAGTAAAGCCTCGCGTGCACGCAGGAACCGGGTCTTCAGGGTATGCGGTTTCTCGCCGGGGTATGCCGCGTAGAACTCTTTCCGCCACTCATCGAGGACAACGCGCCCACCCCAACGCCGGAGATCCCGTAGGACGGCCAGAGCCTTACCTGTATGGCCCGATGCCACGGCTGCCGCGAACGCCTCAGCTGCTTCCTTAGTATCATCCGGCACGATGACCGGCGCGGTGGTCGGGGTGCCGTCCTCATCCTCGCCGACGATGACCGACTCCATGCGGAAGGTGGTGACTACGCCGTCCTCGGCGTCGTTCGCTCCGTCGCATTCGAGGACATAGGAGCCGCCGCCCTTCTTCTTGACCATGAAGCTGGCGTCGACAGCGCCGTCCAGGTCGATGGCTCCTTTTCCGCGCTCGCCGTTCCATGCCGTGTGATGGATGACGGTGACGTGTGCGCCGGTCTCTTTGAGCATCAGGTCGCAGTTGGCAACGAACCGGCCCATGTCCTTCGATGCGTTCTGGTCTCCTGGCCCGAAGACGCGAGTCAACGTGTCGATGACGATCCACACGCAGGATTGCCCGCACTGCCGTTCGGCCTGGCGGATGGTGGAAATCAGGGCTCGCGTGTCGACGTCGGTAGACGTCATGTCGATGAACCCGCCGAGCACCAACAGCGGGATGCTCCCGATACCGTGACGCTTTCGGAAGGCCGCCATCCGGCGTTCTGTGAGCTTCTTACGCTCGGCCGCGATATAGACGACGAAACCCTGCCTGACCTTCCTGCCGTGCCAGTCCATGCCGGCGGCGACGTGGCAGGCGACGTCGGTCATGATGGCGGACTTACCGGTGCCGGGTAGGCCGCTGGCCATCGTGAACTCACCGTCGCCCAGCACGCCCTTCACGAACGTCTTCTTGACCTGGGTCGTGTCGATGTCGCCAAACCACGTCAGGTCGAAGCGGCCGGTGCTGGCGGGACGGTTATCGTTGGCAGGGCGCTTAATCCACGCATCGCGCATGGCTCGGAACTCAGCCTGACGCCGGTGACGTTCTGCCTCGCGGGCGGCTCGCCACAGCTCGCCCGCGGCCCAGTCGCGCCTGCGGATGGCCTGTAGTCAGGGAGCGGAGATCGATCGGAGAGAGCTGGCATCTTGACCCGGACCGCCCGCCAGACCTTGATGACGTGGTGGCGCTCAGTGGCCGAGATCTTCTGCTCGATCCTGGGAATCAGGCCCTTCGGCTTGCCGCCAGCTAGGTCCCGCGCAGAAAATGCTCCGGCTGGATTGTCGTAGGATTGACGTCGCCGAACGCTGGTCCGAGCCATTTCCAGGCTCGGGGCCAGTCGTCGCGGCTTTCCTTGTCCTTGTTATACTTCAGTCCTTTAGCCCGATGGACCGTGATCTGAGCCCTTAAAGCTGGATCGCCTTGGGTTGGAGTTTTCCGCGTCGTTTCCCTTGGGCTGGGTGAAGCGGAAGACGATGAAGACTTCGAGGTTGTCGGACGCCCAGAAGGCGTTCATTTCGAAGCTCGCGCGGACGCGCAACCACCGCTACTCGGCCTCGAACAAAAAACCCCGGAATCGTCTGATTCCGGGGCTTCTCTAGCGATGGTTGCGGGGGCGGGCTTCCAATGGCGGAGATCTGCCGGCGGGCCCGGATCAGCCAGGCGACGTAATTCGCTTCGCGGACCTTCGGTTCCTGGAAGAAGAAGTACGAGGGACTGCTGCCGGCCGAGATGCGCCGGCTGAAGCAGCTCGAGGACGAGCGCGCGAACAGGCCGTCGCCGATTTGCTCATTGATTCATTCGATTGGAATTCGCCATAATTCCGCGTGATGCACGAGATGGCGATCGCAGAGATCCAATAGGATTGTCTCGGCTTGCGATCCTCTGGCATCGCGACGCCGGACAACCGCCAGCTCCAGTTCAATCAATGGCTCGAATGCCTTGGATACGCCGCCGAGGCGTTCGTGATGCGCGGCGGTGATCGCATCGACGATCGCAACTCCCGTTCCTTCCAGCACCAGGAGCGATGCCAATGGCAGAAGCGGGGTGTCTATCGACATGAATACCTTGACGCCATGGCGGTTCAGCAGGGAGTGGACCTGCGTGTCCATCAGCGTCCGCCGCGAGGCGCTGATAAGCGTCTCGCCTTCGAGATCGCCTGGATGGACAACGTCATGCTCGCTCAGGCGATGGCCGGCGGGCATGATGCAACGGCACGGCACCTTGTAGCGCCTCACGATCTCCAAATCCGCCATCGGAACCGAGATGCTGACGAAGCCCATATCGTATTGGCCGCTCATGACCTGCTGGGTGACAGTCTCCGAGCCGTTCGAATCGAACCGGATGGACACTTCAGGCATCTGCTCCGCGAACTCAGCCAGGATCCGTGGAAACAAGGAATGTGCCAGCACAGGCAATACCGACACGGACAGCGTGCCAGCCCAGCCGCGCCCGATGTCCTTCACGGCCGCGGCGATCCGGTCGAGCCCGACAAAGGACCGCTCGACTTCCTGAAGCAGCCGATTGGCTTCCCAGGTGGGGACCAGCCTCCCCGACGCCCGATCGAACAACCCCAGATTGGTGTCGAGCTCCAGTTCTTTCAGCAGGCGGCTGATGGCGGGTTGCGACAGGTTCATCGCTGCCGCAGCGGCCGAGACCGAACCGGTGAGCATCGTCAGACGGAAGGCCTGGAGACCTCGATAACTGAGCTGGCGAGCCATGGTCTCACTATAAGGTTTTCACATACGCGCTGTCGAAGATTGTATTTGAAACAGGGAAATCATCGATGCAACTCTCCGCTTCATGGCGTTCCTGCGTATAAGAAATGCGCATGAAAACGGCCGTGCAAGCGGAGTCCAACGATTCATGTATAGGGTTGGCTTTGACGTTGGGGGCACATTCACCGACTTCACAATCCACGATGAGGGTAGTGACGCGGTGCGGCACTTCAAGGTGCCGTCAACGCCTTCAGATCCATCCGAGGCGATCGAGACAGGACTGGCGGAGCTGATCGAGCAGTTGGCGATCCGTCCCGGCCAACTGGCCTTCGTCGGCCATGGTACGACCGTTGCGACCAATATGGTGATCGAGCGCCGTGGCGTGCGTACGGGTCTTATCACGACAAAGGGCTTCCGTGACGTTCTGGAAATCGGCCGGCAGACCCGCCCCCACCTGTTCGACTACTCCATCGGTAAGCCGGAGCCGCTGGTGCCGCGCCAGCGCCGTATCGAGGTGAGCGGGCGCATCGATGTCGAAGCCCGCTGTCTGACGCCGCTCGACGAGGAAGCCGTACGCGAGGCCGCGCGCCTGCTGGTGGCGGACGGCGCCCAGGCGATCGCGATCTGCTTCCTGCACAGCTATCTGGACGACGCACGGGAGCGCCGCGCGGCGGAGATCGTGCGCGACGTCGCGCCAGACGCTTATGTCTCGACCTCGTCCGGCGTACTGCCGGAGTTCCGGGAGTACGAGCGGTTCTCGACGACGGTGATCAACGCCTATGTCGGACCGCGCATGGATCGCTACCTCGACCGGTTCCTTGGGCGCCTCGAGGCGCTGGGCATCGCAGCGCAGCCTTACACGATTCATTCCAATGGCGGGCTGATGTCGGTCGAAACCGTGCGCGACAACCCGGTCCGCACCTGCCTTTCTGGGCCGGCAGCCGGAGTTGTCGGCGCCGCCGAGGTCGGCAAGCAGGCCGGCCTGCTCAATCTTATCACCTTCGATGTCGGCGGCACCTCGACCGATGTCTCGCTGGTCGAGGCCGGGGCGCCGGCCTTCGCCGCCAGCCGGA
>WPCJ01273878.1_pt1 | contig 13390 bp, 10 predicted proteins | sample 5399831 | NCBI WGS metagenome assembly WPCJ01 (sample SAMN12869470, study PRJNA574797) | sludge metagenome | isolation source: wastewater treatment of pH10 | place: China:Beijing | collected 2019-05-20 | reverse complement strand
GCGCCGCCCGACAGCTATTCCGTCGTCGGCTCGGGCGACGGCAGCGCCCCGTTCGCCGCGCCGGCGGGTGGCGGACGCGCGGTCGGCTCGGGCACCGGCGGCCTCTACTGACGAGCGCTTTTCACGATGCAGCAAGGCCCGGATACGCATCCGGGCCTTGTCTTTGCTGGTGGGGATGAACGCCCCGGGACCCGGCAAGATGAGGCGGGCGTTTACAGCGCGGTCTTTCGCCCCTATCTCAGCGCTACGAATCCAAGACCGACAACGGAAGATCTGACGACGATCATGCGCCCCGAAATCCAGACGCAACTCGATAACGCCAAGCAGTCGATCGGACTGCTGAGGAGGCATCTTTGACTGGGATGAAGCCCAGCGCCGCCTAGCGGAACTCAACGCCCTCTCGGAGGGGCCCGATTTCTGGAACGATGCCGAAGCCGCGCAGAAGCTGATGCGCGAGCGCACCGGGCTCGAGACCCAGATCGAGGGCATCGGGAAGCTCGAGCGCGAGCTCGACGACGCTCTGACGCTGATCGAACTCGGCGAGATGGAGGGCGACGACGCCACCGTCACCGAGGGCGAGCAGGCGATCAAGGCCGTTCAGGACGAAGCGGCGCGGCTGCAGGTCGAGACCTTGCTCTCGGGCGAAGCCGACATGCTGGATACCTATGTCGAAATCCATCCCGGCGCGGGCGGCACCGAAAGCCAGGACTGGGCCGAGATGCTGCTGCGCATGTATCGGCGCTGGGGTGAGCGGCGAAAGTTCAAGGTCGAGACGCTCGAATACCAGGACGGCGACACGGCCGGCATCAAATCGGCGACGCTGCAGTTCAAGGGCCACAACGCCTATGGCTGGCTGAAGACCGAATCGGGTGTGCACCGCCTCGTGCGCATCTCGCCCTTCGATTCGAATGCCCGGCGGCAGACCTCGTTCGCGTCGATCTGGGTTTATCCCGTCGTCGACGACCGCATCGTCATCGACATCAACGAATCGGACTGCCGCATCGACACCTATCGTGCCCAGGGCGCCGGCGGCCAGCACATCAACACCACGGATTCGGCGGTGCGCATTACGCATATCCCGACCGGCATCGCAGTCTCCTGCCAGCAAGAACGCTCGCAGCACAAGAACCGGGCCAAGGCCTGGGACATGCTGCGCGCGCGCCTCTACGAGGTCGAGCTGAAGAAGCGCGAGGAAAAGGCCAATGCCGAGCAGGCCTCCAAGACCGATATCGGCTGGGGCCACCAGATCCGCTCCTATGTGCTGCAGCCCTATCAGCTCGTGAAGGATTTGCGCACCGGCGTGAGCTCGACAGCGCCTGCCGACGTGCTCGATGGTGATCTGGACGCGTTCATGGAGGCGTCGCTGGCCCAGCGCGTCTACGGCACCGAGGTCGAGGTCGAGGATATCGACTAGGCCCGACATCGCCATTTCGGCGCGCAACGGCACGGCTCGGAGCCATGGGCGCGGAAACTGAAAAAGGGCGGCAGTCATGCCGCCCTTTTTGCTGCGCCGTGTTCATGGGCTTCGGACTCATTGCTGCGCAATGCCCGGGAATGACAAAGGGGCTCTGCGCATCAGAGAATGTTCGCCAGCTTGCTACCGGCATTGAGGAAGCGGGTTGGATCGACCGGCTCCTCGTTGATCCGGGTTTCGTAATGCAGATGCGGGCCGGTCGAGCGGCCGGTCGTGCCGACCTTGCCGACCACCGTGCCGGCCTTCACCATCTGGCCGACCGAGACGGAGATCGCCGACATATGGGCATAGCGCGTGCTCAGCCCGTTGGCGTGCTCGACCTCGACCATGTTGCCGTAGCCGCCGTTATATTCGGCCGCCACGACTTTTCCGGGCGCGGTGGCGAGGATCGGGGAGCCCGGCGCGGCGCGGAAATCGACGCCGGTATGCATTGCCAGCCCGCGCGTGAAGGGATCGGTGCGGTAGCCGAAATTCGAGGTGAAGTCGTGATCGCCTGTCATCGGCCGGCCGAGCGGCATCTGCTCGGCGAGGCCGCGCAGGCGAATGAGAGAGGTCAGACGCGGCTGCAGCGCGGTCAGGGTCGCCTCGAAGGGGCCGGCCGAGGGATCGAGCTTCACCGGTACCAGCGGGCCGCCGACGCCGCCATCGACGATGGCCGGGGCAGCCATGCGGTCGGTGTCTAGCCCGGTTTCCGCGAGCGCGCTGCGCAGCTTCTTCTGCGCCTCCGCGACCTTCTGGTCCATCTCCTTGAGGGCGTCGAGCTGCGCGTCGGAGGTTCGGGCCATGGCCTTGTCGAGCTTCTCCAGGCTCGCCTCGACCCGCTTGGCGGGGGGCTCGGGCGGGGTGACCTCGCCCGACTGCCAGCCATTCTGGGCATTGGCCTCGGCGCCGCGCAGCGCTGGCGTCTCGGGGGCAGGGGTCGGCTTGCTCGGCATGATCGGCGCGAAGCTCGTCACGCCCGAGGCCCGAATCGCTTCCTCGGGCTTGGCCACGCGTGGGCGCAGGGGAAGCCTGTTGGCCGGCAGGACGCCGTTGGATTGCAATGCATCGGTCATCGCCGTCACGAGCGACTGCCGCGATTCGAGCTCGGCCTGGCGGGTTGCCAGCTCGTCGACGCGTGACTCGACACCGTCCTGGTCGAGCAAGGCGCGGCTGGCATAACGGTCGACATCCGCACGCAGGGCGGCGATGCGGTCCTCATAGGCGTATTGCCGCGTCGTCTCGCGGGCGATCATGCGGGCGGCGAGGTCGTCCTTGCTGAGGATGTACCAGCCGGCGGTGCCGCTGCACGCCGTCATCAGCGCGAGCCAGCCCAAACCCATGAGCATCGTCGAACGGCGGATGGTGTAGGTCTTGTGGACGACGAGCCCGCTGACCGGGAGGGACGGGGCTGTGTGAGGCTGTGCATGCATACGCGGTACCGGGGGAAACGCTGCCGATACCGTCATTAGGGATTGTTAGGGTTAATCTTTCGCAAAGACCGCGCCGATGTCGAGGCTCTACAGGGCTCGCGCCGCGGTCAGAACCGCCTCGGCATGGCCGGCGACCTTCACCTTGCGCCAGATCCGCGCGATCCGTCCGTCGGCGTCGATCAGGAACGTGGCCCGCTCGATGCCCATGAACTTTCGGCCATACATGCTCTTCTCGACCCAGATGCCATAGGCGTTGGCGAGAGCCTGGCCCTCATCGGCCAGGAGCGTCAGGTCGAGCTCGTATTTCTGCTTGAAGCGATCGTGCCGCGTGGCCGGGTCAGGCGAGACGCCGACGATCTCGGTGCCGCAGGCGGCGAAATCGGGACGGAGCCGGTTGAAGTCGATCGCCTCTCGCGTGCAGCCGGTCGTGTCGTCCTTGGGGTAGGCGTAGAGCACCAGTTTGCGCCCCCGAAAGCCGGCCAGCGTGACCTCGCCACCGCCATCGCGCGGCAGACGGAAATCCGGGGCCGCATCACCTTCCTGCAAAACCATCGTTTCCGCCTTCCTTTTGTCGCCTTCGGGGGGCATGGACCGCCGCAGCCGCTAGATTTGAGTAGGATCGGTTCTCCGATCGGGTTCGTGTGCCCGACGAAACCCGTCCCTCACTGGCCGGGGAGCGGCGCGATCTGGCGAAAGACGAGGCAGCCGCCGGTTACGGGTTGCCGAATCGCATCGTCAGGTCACATCGACATCCATGCCGTCTCCCGAGATTGCGGCAAGGGGCGCTTTTGCTGCACCTTGTCGGAAGCGGCACCGACGCCCGAGAGGACCACGCGCATTTTGGCGGAGCAGAAAGCAAAGGTTGCGCTTGCCGGGCAGGGCGAGCCGGCGCCGCAGGGCGCGGCCTGCGATGCGGAGGTCGTGAAGAAGCGCGCCAGGGCCGGCTTGATCACAATCTGTGTCGCGATCGTGGTCGCTGCCGTGGTGCTGGCCGGCGCGGCCGTGACGCTGCTCGTCACCGGGATCATTCCGCTCTCCGGTCTCGAAGGGCGAATCTCGTCCGCGATCGAGGAGCGGCTGGGCCCCGACTGGAAGGTGGAGGCCGCCTCGGCCGAGCTCGGCCGCATCGACGGGCATTCTCAGCTCAGGGTCAGGCAAGTCTCGTTCCGTCACTCGAGCGGCGCCGTCATCCGGGCGCCGGAGGCGATCCTCGGCTATGAGCCGATGGCGCTGCTCAAGGGCGATATCCGCCTGGTCTCGATCGATTTGCGCGGCGTCAACGTCCGGCTCGGCGTCGACAAAAATGGCGCGCTCGTCGTGAACGCCGATTCGGCTCCCGCAGAGACACCGCCACCCGCGACGGTTCCCGATGCCGCGCAGTGGAATGCCTTCACCGGCATCATGAGCGCGATCTCGACGCTGGCGCGCGGCGACGGGCTGCTCGGCGCACTGGAGAACGCCGGCATCAACGGCGCCCGCCTTTCGCTGGTCGATCCCGAGGGGCGCCAGAAGGCCGGCTTCGAGGATGTCGAGATCCGGCTGTCGCGGATCGGCGAGCGTGGCACGCGCCTGACGATGAAGGGCCGCACGGGGCAACGCTGGAAGGAGATGGCGGTCGATCTCTCCACCGAAGCCGACGGAACCCAGCGCGCCGATATCGATATCCAGCGCTTCGAGCCGGCCGAGGCCGTCGCGCTGGCCTTCGGGACGGGCGGGATGGAGCTGGAGGGCCTCCCCCTTCAGGGCAAGGCGACGCTGCGGCAGACGCCCGACGGCAAGCAGTCGATCACGGCCAAGATCGACGTCCAATCCGGTTCGATCCGCTTCCCGGAGAGCCCGATGCCGACCGTCAAGCTCGCTTCGGCCCATTTGGAGGTGGCCAGCGGCCCCGATCTGACCCAGCTCAACATCGTGCGGGCTGAGATCGATGCCGGCGCGACGCATTTCGTCTCCTCCGGTTCGCTGCGCGAGGATAATGGCGGCTGGCGTCTCGAACTCGACGCCAAGGGACAGCTCGCCGGGCTCGATGGCGACCCGGCGGTGCAGATGGACGGCCTGAAGGCTAATCTCAAAATCGATCCCGCCAATGGCGCGGTCGGAGTGGATGAGCTCAGCATCCGCGGTCCCAAGGCCAAGGTCGACATGACCGCCTTCATCCAGCGCGTCGGCAGTTCCCCGCTGCAGCGCTTCCATGTCAAGGCGATGGATTCCGATCCGCGGGCACTTCTGGCGATCTGGCCGAAGTTCACCTCCCCGGACGTGCACAACACGCTGGAGCGGCAACTCGCGGCCGGACACATGAAGTCGTTGACCGTCGATCTCGACCTGCCGGCGGAGGATCACGCCAAGCTCATCCATGGCGGCGGCATGCCCGACGGCGCCTTGCTCGTCGTCATCGACGCCGATCAGGTGCGATACCTGCCCGACCCCGGCCTGTCGCCCCTTACGGATGCGGTGGTTGCGGGCAAGGTCACGGGGCGCACGGTGCAACTTGCGATCGGCCAGGCGACGGCCGATCTCGGCAATGGCCGCAGCATGCGGCTGAGCGACGCCAGCTTCGCGATGCCGGACTACTGGATGCATCGCGCTCCGGCGAATATCGCGTTTCGGATTGCCGGCTCGATGGATTCGCTGACCGCTCTGCTGGGCTTTCCGGCGCTGAAGGACTTCACCCCGGGCCAGATCGACCCCGCTGCGATCAAGGGCGCGAGCGACCTCAAGGTCGCGCTCACCCTGCCGCTGGCGAACGACCTGAAGACGGAGGAGGTGTCGATCAGCGGCAACGGCATCCTGTCCAATGTCGCATCCGACACGATGCTGGGAACCGAGAAGCTCGACGCCGGCTCCTTCACGATGAATTTCGATCGCAACGGCCTGGCGCTGCGTGGCGACGCGAAGGTCGGCGGCGACAAGACGCAAATCGAGATCAAGCAGAATGCGAAGGGGCAGGGCGATGCGACACTGCTGCTCTCCCTCGATGCGGCGGCACGGCAAAGACGAGGCATCGGACCGGATTCCGGTATTTCCGGCGCGCTGCCGGTCAAGGTGGTGAAAAGCTTCAGCAAGGGCCAGCTGAACACGCCACCGCGGGTCGAGATCGACCTGACCAAGGTCGGGCTTGACGGAACGATACCGGGCCTGAGCAAGCCGGCCGGACGGCCGGGCAAGGTCAGCTTCAACTACATCCTCGATACCGACGGGCCCGATCTCGACGATTTCTCGTTCGATGCAGGCAGTGCGCAGATCAGGGGGCGCGTCGAGCTCAACAAGCAGAACGGGCTGGAGAGCGCGAGCCTGACGCAGTTCCGTCTCTCGCCGGGTGACAACCTCAAGCTCGACATCAAGCGGGACGGCGGCGTCACCAAAGTCATTGTCCGCGGCGCGGTGGCCGATCTGCGGCCCTTCATCAAGGACGTTCAGAGCCCGGCCCAGGCGCCGCGTGGCGATCGCTCGGCGCAGCAGAAGGGCGGCGACTACGACGTCGATCTCGACGTGCCGATCCTGACCGGCTTCAACAACGAGGCGATCACCAACGGCACGCTGAAATTCTCCAAACGCGGCGGCGATCTGCGCATGGTCAATTTCCAGGGGCGCATCGGCAAGGCCGACGTGACTGTCAGGCAGCGCCAGAGCGAGGGCGGCAAGCTCGTCGTGCAGACGGAGAATGGCGGCTCGCTGCTGCGCTTCCTCGATCTCTACAACAAGGCCTATGGCGGCGACCTCATCCTGACCATGGGGACAGGCGAGAACCAGAGCGGCGACCTGCTGTTCCGCAACTTCCTCGTGCGCAACGAGCCGGCGCTGCGACGCGTCGTCGGCACCTCGTCGAGCAGCGCCTTCACGGGCGAGCGTACCGGAGGCGACCCACCGGACGTCCGCATCGACGTCAGCGAAGTCGCCTTCACCAAGCTGCGCGCCGAGTTCACCCGCTCCGCCAGCCGGCTCGACGTCTCGGACATGGTGATCTGGGGCCAGCAGGTCGGCTTCACCCTTCAGGGCCATGTCGATTATGGCCGCGACCGCGTCGACATCGGCGGCACCTTCGTGCCGGGCTATGCCTTCAACAACGCCTTCGCGCAGGTGCCGGTGGTGGGGGCGCTGCTCGGCGGCGGTAGCCAGTATGGCGGGCTCTTCGCGGTGAATTTCCGCATTTCCGGCCCGGCCAGCGCGCCGAACATGACGATCAACCCGCTCTCCGCCCTTGCACCGGGTATCCTGCGCCGCTTCGTCGATCCGCTCGGCGGGGCACCCGAGCAGCGGCCGGTCCAGCCGGGGCAGGCGCCGCCACGGCCCTGAGCGATACTGACGAAGCGGGACTTGCCGGGGCGAGATTTGCCGTCACGCTCGGGCCTGCCCCGAGCGTCTCGTGGAGGAACGGCGCCTCTCACGGCGAGACATTCCCGGACTGCGCCTCGCTTAGCCCGGGAATGACGGCGCGACCGATGAGGTTGCTGTTCTTGCCGAAGCTGTTTTTGCCGGATCGGGCCTGTGCCTATTCCGGCCGCAGCAGGACGTGCTTCTTCTTGCCGAAGGAGAGCTTGACCGCCCCATCCGAGGTCAGATCGGCGAGGCCGAGCGTGGCGCGCTCGTCCGTGACGACGACATCGTTGACGCGCAAGCCGCCGGCCTTGACCTGCCGACGCGCCTCACCGGTCGAGGGCACGAGCCCTGCCTTGACGAAGGCGCTGAGCACGCCAAGGCCCGGCTCGATCTCGCTGCGGGGGATCGCGACGCTCGGCAGGTCGGTCGCGAGGGCGCCTTCCTCGAAGGTCTTGCGCGCCGTCTCGGCAGCGGCTTCGGCGGCCTCGCGGCCGTGGACGATCGCCGTGATCTCGGTCGCGAGGATCTTCTTCGCCTCGTTCAGCTCGGCCCCGCCGAGCGCAGCGAGCCGGGCGATCTCGTCCATCGGCAGGCGCGTGAACACCTTGAGGAAGCGGCCGACATCGGCATCCTCGGTGTTGCGGAAATACTACCAGAAATCATAGGGGCTGAAGACGTCGGCATTGAGCCAGACCGCGCCGTTGGCGGTCTTGCCCATCTTGGCGCCGGACGAGGTCGTCAGCAGCGGCGTCGTCACGCAGTAGAGCTGCGGGCCGCCCATCCGGTGCGAAAGATCGACGCCGTTGATGATGTTGCCCCACTGATCGGACCCGCCCATCTGCAGGCGGCAGCCATAGCGGCGGTTGAGCTCGACGAAGTCGTAGCCCTGCATGATCATGTAGTTGAATTCGAGGAAGGACAGCGACTGCTCGCGGTCCAGCCTAAGCTTCACCGAATCGAAGGACAGCATGCGGTTGACCGAGAAATGCCGGCCAACGTCGCGCAGGAATTCGACATAGTTCAGCTTCAGCAGCCAATCGGCGTTGTTGGACATCATCGCGTCGGTCGGGCCGTCGCCATAGCGCAGGATGCGGCCGAAGACGCGCTTGATGCTCTCGATATTGGTGGCGATCTCCTCGACGGTCAGCAGCTTGCGCTGGTCGTCGCGGAAGGAGGGGTCGCCCACCATGGAGGTGCCGCCGCCCATCAGCGTGATCGGGCGGTGGCCGGTCTCCTGGAACCAGTAGAGCATCGTCAGCGAGATCAGGTTGCCGATATGGATCGAGGTCGCGGTCGCGTCATAGCCGACATAGGCCGTCTGGGTTCCCTGCCGGCACAGAGTATCGAGGCCGGCCGGGTCGGAGACCTGGTGGATGAGGCCGCGCTCGTCGAGCACGCGCAGGAAATCGGATTTGTAGGTGGTCATGGCGGCTTGCGATCTGGCGTTTGTGGGTCCGCCGTCGTCTAGAGCATGTTCCGCCAAAGTGGAAACCGCTTTTGCGGCGAAGGCGCCCGCGGCCTTCATCCGGGAATGCGGTTGAGCCATAATCCGGCAGCGTCGCTGGGATGCGGCGGGTCCACGACATCGCGCGAGAGCCCGAGGTCGCAAAGCGCGCGGTCGTCCAGCATGGCGAGGCGGCGCTGCGTGCGGGCGGCAGCCGCATGACGCTGCCAGGACGCCAGCAGGCCGAGCAGGAAGGAGGCGCCGGCCCGGGGGGCGAGCGGCGCCGTTTGCGGTAGGCAGGTCATGATCCGATCCTCGGAGGCGGCAGGCGATGCGCCTGGCGGTGTGAGGTGAATCTGAGCCGGATGGCGCGGGACGACAAAGCGGAAGATTGTCACCTGCCATAAAGAGGGCTTATGGTTCGGCATGCCCGCACATCCGCCGCCACCAAAGCTTCCTCCGCTCGCCGCGGTCCGCGTTTTCGAGGCTGCGGCGCGCCACCAGAACTTCACCCGCGCGGCCGAGGAGCTCGGCATGACGCAGGCGGCGGTGAGCTACCAGATCCGCTTGCTGGAGGACCGAGTGGGCGCCGCGCTGTTCGTGCGCCAGCCCCGCCAGGTCGTGCTGACGGCGATCGGGCAACGCCTCGCCGGGCCGGTGGCGAAGGCGCTCGCCGATATCGGCACGGTGTTTCGCGATCTCTGCGAGGAAAACCAGACGGTCCTGACGATCTCGGCGTTGCAGACGATGGCGATCACCTGGCTTTCACCGCGCCTCGCCCAGTTCCAGATCGAGAACCCGCAATTCGAGGTGCGGGTCGGGACCTCGGAGCATCTCGTCAACTTCGCGACGGAGTCGGTCGACCTGGCCTTGCGCTTCGGGATGGGCGAATGGCCCGGGCTGGTCGCGGAGAAGCTCTTCGCCTGCCACTACGCACCGCTCTGCACGCCGGAACTGCGCGAGCGGCTGCAATTGCGCGAGCCGCAGGATCTGCTGCGGGCCCCGCTGCTCAGCCCGACGGATGATTGGTGGGCAAACTGGTTCGCCGATGTCGGTATCGCGGCGCCGAAGCCCGGCGGACGGGCCACGATGGCGTTGTCGATGCAGGCGATGAACATCCAGGCGGCGCTGCGCGGGCATGGCGTCGCGATGGCGGCGCCGGAACTCTTCGCCTATGACATCGCGGCCGGGCGGCTGGTCTTCGCCATTGAACACGCTGTGCGGGGCGACCGCTCCTATTGGATCGTCTATCCGCCGGAGCGCCAGCGCGAGCGCAAGATCAGGTTGTTCCGCGACTGGATTCTGGCGGAGGCCCGGGCAGCTTCCATGAATCTGCCCGTACTCGATGGGAGCCGGAGCGCGACCGCCCCGGCTGCTTGATCGTCCGGATCAGGCCTGTTCCTGCTCCGACTTGATGATCTCCGGCCCGACCTTGCCGTCGAGATAGACGCCGACCTGCTCCATGAGCTGCTCGACGCGACCGTCGAAGAAGTGGTTCGCGCCCTCGACCACGGCATGCTCGATCTGGATGCCCTTCTGGGTCTTCACCTTCTCGATCACCGCCATCACCTCCTTGACCGGGGCGACGCGATCCTCCGAGCCATGGACGAACAGGCCGGAAGACGGGCAGGGCGCCAGGAAGGAGAAATCGTAGCGGTTCGCCATCGCCGCGATCGAGAGAAAGCCCTCGATCTCGGGGCGGCGCATCAGTAACTGCATGCCGATCCAGGCGCCGAAGGAAACGCCCGCGATCCAGCAGTTCTTGGCCTCAGGGTTGAGCGCCTGCATCCAGTCGAGCGCGGCAGCCGCATCCGAGAGCTCGCCGGCGCCGTGGTCGAAATGGCCCTGGCTGCGGCCGACGCCACGGAAATTGAAGCGCAGCGCCGAGAACCCCCGGTTCACGAAGGTGTAGAACAGGTTGTAGACGATCTGGTTGTTCATCGTCCCGCCGAATTGCGGATGCGGATGCAGGATGATCGCCAGCGGCGCGCCCCGCTTCTTGGCGGGCTGGTAGCGCCCTTCGATCCGGCCTGCCGGACCGTTGAAAATCACCTCTGGCATCGTCTTACCGCCTTTTGTTGACGATGCCGGCAGGGGCGGAGCCCGGGGCGGCCGAATGCCGCTCCTGAAGCCCGCCGCCCTTGACGGCACCACCTCGTGCGCCCTAGATAAAGAGCGCTTAGAATGGTTCTAACAGCCGTGAACGAACGAAGAACAAAACGGTATGCCGCTCTCGGAAACCGGTTCGACCTCGTTCTGGCCGGTTCGGACGGGCGGCTATAGCACGGCGCACAGGTGCGATTTCAAGCATTTCGTGTCGAGCCCGTGAGATCGCGGCCCGCGATGAAGAAGATGGAGCAGGCAGGACGGTGATGGCGGCAAGGCGCGCCTATCTCGACCACAATGCCACGACCCCGGTGCGGCCGGAGGCGGTGGAGGCGGTTGCGCATGCGCTGACCCTGCCCGGCAACCCGTCCTCCGTTCATGGCGAAGGGCGCGCGGCCCGCGGCGCGATGGAACAGGCGCGCGAGCAGGTCGCGGCGCTCGTCGGTGCGAAGGCCGCGAATATCGTCTTCACCAGCGGCGGCACCGAGGCGAATGTCACCGTACTCTCGCCCGGACTGATGGATTGCGATGGCGGCCACGATTGTGTGCGGGTCCCGGCGTCGCTCCTGCTTCACAGCGCGAGCGAACATGCTTGCGTGCGCGATGGACATCGCTTCGCCGCCGGTTCCGCCGAGGAAATCCCTGTCGATGGCGACGGGCTCGTCGATCTCGTCTGGCTGGAGGCGCGGCTTGCCCGCTTCGCCGCCGAGATGCCTGGCGCGCGGGCGCTGGTCTCGATCCATCTCGCCAATAACGAGACCGGTGTGATCCAGCCGGTCGCCGAGGCCGCTGTCATCGTTCACCGTCATGGCGGGCTTTTGCACAGCGATGCCGTGCAGGCTGCCGGCAAGATACCGGTCGATATCGTGGCGCTCGGTGCCGATGCGCTGACGCTGTCGGCCCATAAGATCGGCGGGCCGAAGGGGATCGGTGCTATCGTCTTCCGCACCGGCGCGCTCGAACTCGCGGACAAGCCGATGCGTGGCGGTGGTCAGGAGCGCGGCTGGCGGGCCGGAACCGAAAACTTGCCGGGAATCATTGGCTTCGGCGCCGCGGCTGAGGTTGCGCGCAAGGTTCTGGGCGAGGAGGCGGCCCGGCTTGCCGTGTTGCGCGACAGGCTCGAAGCCGGCTTGCTGGCGCTTGCGCCGGAGACCGCGATCTTCGGCCGCCCGGTGGAACGCCTGCCCAATACCAGCGCCTTCGCGACGCCCGGCCTGAAGGCCGAGACGCTTCTGATCAAGCTTGACCTGATGGGCGCGGCGCTGTCCTCCGGTTCGGCCTGCTCCTCGGGCAAGGTCAAGCGTTCGCATGTGCTCGATGCGATGAAAATCGACCCTGCCATGAGCGCAGGGGCCTTGCGGGCCTCGCTCGGATGGACCACCTGCGAGGCGGACATCGATCTTTTCCTCGCGGCCTACGAAAAGCTCGTGGCTGCGCAAGCCGATCGGGGCGCCCGGGCTGCCGCCTGACGCGTTCCGCAACACGAAGAAATTGAACCGGCGGGCCTTGAACCCGCACTGGAGACTGAGAAATGGCAGCGGTCCAGGAGACCATCGATCAGGTCAAGTCGATCGACGTGACCGAATACAAATACGGCTTCGTCACGGAGCTCGAGGTCGACAAGCCGGCCAAGGGCCTGACCGAAGACACCGTGCGCTACATCTCTGCGCGCAAGAACGAGCCCGAATGGATGCTCGAATGGCGGCTCGACGCCTTCCGTCGCTGGAAGACCATGACCGAGCCGACCTGGTCGCGCGTGAACTATCCGCCGATCGACTACCAGGACCTCTATTATTATGCGGCGCCGAAGAAGGGCGCTTCGCCGAAGTCCCTCGACGAGGTCGATCCGGCGATCCTGGAGACCTACAAGAAGCTCGGCATCCCGCTGCGCGAGCAGGAGATTCTCGCCGGCGTCGCGCCGGAGAACCGCGTCGCGGTCGATGCGGTGTTCGATTCCGTTTCGGTGGTCACGACCTTCAAGAAGGAGCTGGCGCAGGCCGGCGTGATCTTCTGCTCGATCTCGGAAGCGATCCAGGAACACCCCGAGCTGGTGAAGAAGTATCTCGCCACCGTGGTGCCGGTGACGGACAATTATTTCGCCACGCTCAACAGCGCGGTCTTCACCGACGGCTCCTTCGTCTATGTGCCGAAGGGCGTGCGCTGCCCGATGGAGCTGTCGACCTATTTCCGCATCAACGAGCAGAACACCGGCCAGTTCGAGCGCACGCTGATCATCGCCGACGAGGGCGCTTATGTCAGCTATCTCGAAGGCTGCACGGCTCCCAAGCGCGACGAGAACCAGCTCCACGCGGCGGTGGTCGAGCTGATTGCGCTCGACGATGCCGAGATCAAGTACTCGACCGTGCAGAACTGGTATCCGGGCGATGCCGAGGGCAAGGGCGGCATCTACAACTTCGTGACCAAGCGCGGCGATTGCCGCGGCAAGAACTCGAAGATCTCGTGGACGCAGGTCGAAACGGGATCGGCGATCACCTGGAAATACCCGTCCTGCATCCTGCGCGGCGACGGCTCGCGCGGCGAGTTCTACTCGATCGCGGTGTCGAACGGGGCGCAGCAGGTCGATAGCGGCACCAAGATGCTGCATCTCGGCAAGAACACGACCTCGAAGATCAT
>WPCJ01095717.1_pt1 | contig 13393 bp, 11 predicted proteins | sample 5399831 | NCBI WGS metagenome assembly WPCJ01 (sample SAMN12869470, study PRJNA574797) | sludge metagenome | isolation source: wastewater treatment of pH10 | place: China:Beijing | collected 2019-05-20 | reverse complement strand
TCGCGCTTGCTGCGCCATCCCCTGCTTTCGCGCAGGCTCTGACCTCTGATCTGCTGGCCGGGATAATATTTGACCTGCTGACGCTTGCGGTTGAGCGCGTCATAGCCGGTTACGGCGGCGCCCGACGCAGCGGGAGTCGGGAGAGTAATGATCGACTGCTGTGCCCGCTCCGGCGAGAGCAGGCTGGTCTGCAGCGTGCCTCGCGGCTGCAGGACATTGCTGCCGGGGCTGCGCGACGACAGATTTCCCGGCTGCGCGAAGCCGCCGGGAACCGGCGCCAGCAGATCAGAGGTCAGAGCCTGCGCGAAAGCAGGGGATGGCGCAGCAAGCGCGAGGCACAGACATGCCGAAACCGCGCCGGTCGCCCGTGCGCGGTTCCTCGTCCGGTCTGCCCGACGCATCCTCACAATCACAAAAACTCCAACGCCATCATAAACTTGAGCGAGTTCGTCGAAAACCGCGGCGGGCGGCCGGGCGACAACTCATGGTTAAGGGAGTTAAAACCGTTATGGTTAATGGGCCGTTGAGACACCGCGCCGGCGTTTCGCTTCCGGCGCCGCCGCGTGCTAAAGGACGGCCATCAAATGGCTGGCGGACCGGCCGCAGGACACGACCAATGGCGCTTTCCAAGACCCCCACTTCGACCATGAGCGATCAGGCCAGCGAGGCCATCGCCTCGGCGCTGCGCACGCTGGAGGCGGAAGCCAGCGGCGTCACCGCACTCGCCGCCGCATTGCAGGCCGATCTCGGCCCGACCTTTGCTGCCGCGGCCGAGCTGATCCGCAACGCCAAGGGCCGCCTGATCATCACCGGCCTCGGCAAGTCCGGCCATATCGGCCGCAAGATCGCCGCCACCTTCGCCTCGACGGGCACGCCGGCCTTCTTCGTCCATGCCGCCGAAGCCAGCCATGGCGATCTCGGCATGATTACCGCCGACGACGTCATCCTGGCGATGTCGTGGTCCGGCGAGCAGCCGGAGATGAAGAACCTCATCACCTACGCCACGCGCTTCAGCATCGGCCTGATCGCGATGACCTCCGAAGCCGGATCAACGCTGGCGCAGGCCGCGGATGTCGCGCTGACGCTGCCGAAGGCCCGCGAGGCCTGCCCGCACAATCTGGCGCCCTCGACCTCCTCGCTGATGATGCTCGCCATGGGCGACGCGCTGGCCATCGCCCTGCTCGAAGGCCGCGGCTTCACCTCGCGCGATTTCAGCGTGCTGCATCCCGGCGGCAAGCTCGGCGCGCTGCTGAAATACACCCGCGACCTCATGCATCAGGGCGACGCCGTGCCGCTGAAGCCGCTCGGCACCAAGATGTCGGATGCGCTGGTGGAAATGTCCGCCAAGGGCTTTGGCTGCGTCGGCATCGTCGACGGCAGCGGCCTCGTGGTCGGCATCGTCACCGACGGCGACCTCCGCCGCCACATGCGCGCCGACCTGATGACCGTCTCGGTCGACGAGGTGATGACGAAAAATCCCAAGACGATCAGCCGCGACCTGCTCGCCGGCGAGGCGCTGGAGATTCTGAATGCGGCGAAGATCACCGCGCTGCTCGTGACCGATGCGAAGAAGCCGGTGGGCATCGTGCATCTGCACGATTTGCTGCGCGCGGGCGTGGCGTAAGCAGAGCGCATACTGCCCTCTCCACCCTCATGGTGAGGAGCGTGCCGCTCGGCACGCGTCTCGAACCATGACTGGCTTGGCTCATGCGTTCGCAGCCATCCTTCGAGACGCGCGCTATGCGCGCTCCTCAGGATGAGGACTGAGTCACGCCGCATCCACCGTCAAACTCGCCCCGTCCGCCTTCACGATCTTCACTTTCGTCCCGGCCGGCAGGTCGGGTCCGCTGACGCGCCAGACGGTGTCGTCGATCCGCACGATGCCGGAGCCATCGACGATGGGGCGATCGAGCGTGCAGACACGGCCGATCATGGCGTCGGTACGCCGGTTCAGGAACGGATTCGGATTCGCCCCAGGCTTCTGCTGGGCGACACGGCGCCAGATCGGCACGGCGGCCGCGGCAAATACCGCGAACATCAGCGTCTGCAGCTGCCAGGACGGCGTGACAATGAAAGACAGCATGCCGACCAGGAACGCCGCGAGCCCGAGCCAGAACAGGAAGATGCCGGGCGCCAGCAGCTCCAGCGCCATCAGCAGCACGCCGAAGATCAGCCAGTTCCAGGTGCCGAGGGTGACGAACATCTCTGCCATGGTGTGATCCTTACGCCCTCGGCGGCGCGGTCGGCGGTACCGAGCCGGCGCGGCGGGCCGCCTGGGCGGCAGCGGCATTCTCGCCGAAGGTCGCCTTGGCGATCTCGCCGATACCGGCCAGCGAGCCGAGCATGCTGGTGGCTTCCATCGGCAGCATCACCACCTTCTGGTTCGGCGATTCCGCCAGCAGGCCGAACGCCTTGATATATTTGTCTGCGATAAAATAGTTCAACGCCGCCACGTCACCGCGGCTGATCGCTTCCGACACCATCTGCGTCGCCTTGGCTTCCGCCTCCGCCGAACGCTCGCGCGCCTCGGCATCGCGGAAGGCGGCTTCGCGGCGGCCTTCCGCTTGCAGGATCTGCGCCTGTTTGGCGCCTTCCGCGCGAAGGATTTCCGACTGTCGCTGACCTTCGGCCTGGAGAATATCGGCGCGCTTGACGCGCTCGGCCTTCATCTGCCGGCCCATGGCCTCGACCAGGTCGGCAGGCGGCACGATGTCCTTGATCTCGATGCGGTTGACCTTGAGGCCCCATGGCGACACGGCGGCATCGACCACGCGCAGCAGCCGCTCATTGATCTCGTCGCGATGCGACAGCACCTGATCGAGGTCCATCGAGCCCATCACCGAGCGGATATTTGTCATGGTGAGCACGACGATGGCCTGCTGCAGGTTCGACACCTCGTAGCTCGCCTTGGCCGCATCGAACACCTGGAAGAACGCCACGCCATCGACGGTCACGGTGGCATTGTCCTTGGTGATGACTTCCTGTTCGGGAATGTCGATCACCTGCTCCATCATGTTCACCTTGCGGCCGATCCGGTCGAAATAGGGAACGATGAGATTGAGGCCGGGCGACAGCGAGCGGGTGAACTTGCCGAAGCGCTCGATGGTCCAGTCATAGCCCTGCGGCACCGTCTTCACGCCGGCGAACAGCGTGAAGATGATCAGCAATGCAATGGCAATGGCGAAAATGTCGAAGCCGGACATCGATATCTCCCTGCGGCAAAATGGACGCGCGACGCGCTGCCCAGATACTTGCGCCTCGCTGTTTTGTCGTTCGCGGGGATTTTAAGGTTCGGAGCGGGGAAAAGCGAGACGCCTCATACATCTCAGCCCCTCATGGTGAGGAGCGGCCAACGGCCGCGTCTCGAACCATGAGCTGGCTTGGCACCGAGCCCGCGGTCATCCTTCGAGACGCCGCTTCGCGGCTCCTCAGGATGAGGACTGGGTCTACTAAATCCACCCCTGCAATTCGCGCAGCACCAGCTGGCGGATCACATCCATGCCCTCATCGCTGTCGTTCAGGCACGGGATCGCGGAGAATTTCTCGCCGCCATTATGCAGGAAGATCTCGCAATTCTCCTGCGCGATTTCCTCGAGCGTCTCCAGGCAGTCCGCGGAGAAGCCCGGCATGACGACAGCAATGCGACGCATGCCATCCTTGGCCAGCTTCTCGATGGTCTTGTCCGTATAGGGCTGCAGCCACTCGTCGAAGCCAAAGCGCGACTGGAAGGTCAGCAGCAGCTTCGGCGCATTCGGCCCCATCCGCCTGCGCAGCGCCTCCGTGGTGGCGACGCATTGCGCCCGATAGGGATCTCCCTTGTCGATATATTTCTGCGGCATGCCGTGGAACGAGGCCACGATCATTTCCGGAACGAAATCCAACGTCGCCAGATGCTTTTCAATGGAGATAGCGAGCGCATCGATATAGGTGGCATCGACGTAGTAAGGTGGCGTCACCCGCAATGTCGGCTGGGCGCGCATCTCGGCCAGCACGCGAAACGCCTGGTCGCAGACCGTCGCGGACGTCGCCGCGGAATATTGCGGATAGAGCGGGACCACGAGAATGCGATCGCAACCTTGTGCGACGAGCGCATTGATGCGATCGCGCATCGACGGATTGCCGTAACGCATCGCCCAATCCACCACGAGATGGCTGTGATCGCCAAGCGACGCCGCCAGTTTTTCTGACTGCGCGCGCGTAATTGTCTTGAGCGGCGACTCGTTCTTCTCGGTGTTCCAGATCTTCTGGTAGTCGAGCGCTTTCTTGCGCGGCCGCGTGTTCAGGATGATGCCGTTCAGCACCAGTTTCCAGATCAGCCCCTGATTCTCGATCACGCGGGCGTCGGACAGGAATTCCTTGAGATAGACGCGGACGCCCTTGGCATCGGCGGTGTCGGGCGTGCCGAGATTGACGAGCAGCACGCCGACGCGCTCCGGCAGATCGGCGACGGCGGGCGGAGTTTTCTCAAGGGAAACAGCGTCGTTCATGATACCGCTGGCTTCGCGCTTTGGCCCGGGCTTGTCAATTAGAAACACCTGACGGGTTCGGTGCCGAGATAACCGAGCAGCAGGCCGACGCCGAACACCAGCACCACAGCCGCTGCGCCGAATTCGATGCCGCGCATCACCAGCGCGCCGTTGCCGTCACGGCTGCCTGCGAGCCGGCTGGCCAGCCCCTTGGCGGAGACGGCGATGACCGCGATGGTGGCCACGGTGATGGCGGTGCCGAGGCCCATCACGAAGGTGGCGGCGATGCCGGCCCAGAACAGACCCTGCGCCAGCGCGAACACCAGCACGAGGATGGCGCCCGAACACGGCCTGATGCCGACGGTGAGCACCGCCGACAGCCCGCGCGCCCAGCCTCCGGGACCGGCAAGCTGATCCGGCGTCGGGCCATGCGAGTGGCCGCAATGGTCGCAGTGATCGTCATGGGCATGATGGTGGTGCGCATGAGCATGATGCGCATGCGCGTGGGCATGAGCTTCCGCATGCGCTGCATGGGCATGAGCGTGGCCGTGATCATGGTGATGGTGATGCCCGTGATCGTGGGCGTGACTATGCGCATGGGCGGATGCATGCGCCACCGCCAGTTGCGGGCCGCTCGCACCGAGCGAAGGCCTGATCGCGCGGAAGAAGCCGCGGCCCTTGATCCAGACCAGGCGCGCACCGAAGGCAGCGATCAGGCCGTAGCTGGCGATCTCCACCACGCGCTCGGTGCTGCACATGGTCCGCGCGGTGACATTCAGCAGCCACGCGCCGATGCCGACGATCAGCACCGCGACCAGCGCCTGCATCAGCGCCGAGACGAAAGACAGCGCGATGCCGCGCCTGGCCGTCTCCTCATTGGCGACCAGATAGGACGAGATCACCGCCTTGCCGTGACCGGGACCGGCGGCGTGGAAGATGCCGTAAAGGAAGGAGATGCCGAGCAGCGTCCACACGGCGCTGCCATCGGATTTGGCGGCGCGGATGGTGGAAGACATGGCGCGATAGAATTCGGACTGCTTGGTCAGCAGCCAGCCAATGAGGCCGCCGACCTGCGAGTCCGGCACCGCGCCCTTCGGCGCACCGAACGGGTTTTGCGCGAAGGCGTGATGCAGGGAGGCGTCGGCGATCGTGGCTGCGGCGAGCACGATGGCCAGAAGCCAGAGCGCGGCCCTCACCCCATCATTGCGAGGAGCCCTTGCGACGAAGCAATCCAGTTCTTCCTTGTGGCCTCTGGATTGCTTCGTCGCTCCGCTCCTCGCAATGACGGCTGAAAGATTCGCGATCATGGGCAGTCCACCGTCACCTTGTTGGCGAACATCGCGCCGAAATTGCTGTTCTCGCCATTCATGAAGGTGTCTTCATTCATGGTCTGCGCCTTCGACGCACCATCGGACGGACGCTCGATCCCCATCGTGCAGGACGCCGGCGCGCCGACAAGCTTGATCGGATCCTTCTTCTCCAGACTGAAGTCGATGAAGAAGGACGGATCGAACACTTCCAGCGCCAGCTTCCTGGTCTTGAACGGCGTCTTGAACGGCAGCGTGAAATGCAGGGTCAGACCGAGATCGGTCTTTTCCAGATAGTAGTCGACGGGATCGTTGAAGCGCTCCTTCTTGCCATCCGCCTTGGCGAAGGTGAAGAAGGCGTATTCCTTCAGCGACTCCACATTGGTCTGCGCCAGCGGCGCCAGTTCCTCGCGCGTATAGGTACCCGGCGTCTTGCTCGGGATACCCTGCAGCGCATAGGTGGAGAACATGTCGTCGAAGGTCCATGCATGGCGCACGCCGGTGATGGTGCCGTCCGGCGCATAGAGCAGTTCACTGCGCGCCGCGACAAAGACGTGCGGATGCGCGGAGGCGGCGGCGATGCCACTGAACGACATGACTACGAGAGCGAGCAAGCCGAGAAGACGCTGGATCACGTTCTGCACCTCACGCCGCATCCAGCAGACCGCGCCGCCGCAGCAGCGCATCCGCTTCCGGCGGACGACCGCGGAACGCGACATAGGCCGCTTCCGGATCCACCGAGCCGCCCGACGAATAGATGTCGTCATGCAGCCGCTTGGCCGTGGCGGGATCGAAGATATTGCCGGCTTCCTCGAACGCGCCGAACGCATCGGCGTCCATCACTTCCGACCACATGTAGCTGTAATAGCCCGACGCATAGTGATCGCCGGAGAAGATATGCGCGAATTGCGTCGGCCGGTGACGCAGCGCGATCTCCTCGGGCATGCCGATCTTTTCCAGTTCCTTCTTCTCGAAGGCTGCGACATCCGCGGAAGCCGATGCGGGCTGGGTGTGGAATTCGAGATCAATCAGCGCCGAAGACACGAACTCCACCGTGGCAAAACCCTGGTTGAATTTGCGGGCGGCAATGAAGCGCTTGAGCAGATCGTCCGGCAGCGGCTCGCCGGTCTGGTAGTGCCTGGCGAATTGCTGCAGCACTTCCGGCCGCTCCTGCCAGTGCTCGTAGAGCTGCGACGGCAGTTCGACGAAATCGGTGAACACCGAGGTCCCCGACAGCGACGGATAGGTGACGTTGGACAGCATGCCATGCAGGCCATGGCCGAATTCATGGAACAGCGTGCGCGCATCGTCCGGTGACAGCAGCGACGGCTGGCCGTTCGTGCCCTTGGCGAAATTGCAGATGTTGAGCACCAGCGGCGCGGTATCGCCATCGAGCTTCTGCTGGTCGCGCAGCGAGGTCATCCAGGCGCCGGAACGCTTCGAGGAACGCGCGAAGTAATCGCCATAGAACAGCGCCTTGTGCTCGCCTTTCGCGTCCTTGACCTCCCAGACCCGCACGTCGGGATGCCAGACCGGCACATCCTTGCGCTCATGGAAGGTGACGCCGAACAGCTTGGTCGCGACATCGAACTGGGCCGCGATCATGTTGTCGAGCGTCAGATATGGCTTGATCGCCGCATCGTCGAAATTGGCGCGGCGCTGCCGCAGCTTTTCGGCGTAATGGCGCCAGTCCCAGGCGGCGAGCTTGAAATTGCCGCCCTCTTCCGCAATCAGCTCCTGCAACGCATCGCGATCGGCCAGCGCACGGGCGCGGGCCGGCTTCCACACGCGTTCCAGCAGATTGCGCACCGCCTCCGGCGTCTTCGCCATGGAATCTTCCAAGCGATAGGCCGCGAAGGTCGGATAACCCAGCAGCTTGGCGCGCTCCTCGCGTAGCGTCAGGATTTCGGTGATCGTCGCGTTGTTGTCATTCGCGTTGCCGTTATTGCCGCGCTGGATGAAGGCCTTGTAGGCCTTTTCGCGCAGGTCGCGGCGCGTCGAGCTCTGCAGGAACGGCTCCATGGACGAGCGCGACGTGGTCACGATCGCCTTGCCGACCATGCCACGCTCTTCCGCAGCAGCCTTGGCCGCAGCGACAAAGCTGTCGCTCAGCCCGTCGCGGTCGTCGTCGCCGAGCTCCATGAACCATTCCTGCTCGTCGCCGAGCAAATGGTGACCGAAGCTGGTGCCGAGATGGGCGAGGCGTTCGTTGATGTCAGCCATCCGCGCCTTGGCCGCATCATCGAGGCCGGCGCCGGCGCGGTGAAAGCCGGTATAGGTGCGCTCCAGCAGGCGCGCCTGTTCGGGCTTGAGATGAAGCTCGGCGCGCTTGTCGCGCAGCGCGGCGATACGGCCGAACAGCACCGCATTCATCATGATCGGCGACCAGTGCCGCGCCATCCGCAGCGACACTTCCTTGTCGATCTCCAGGATCGCCGGATTGGAATGCGCCGAAACGAGGTCGTAGAACACCGCCGCGACTTTCGACAGCAGCTTGCCGGAGCGCTCCAGTGCGGTGATCGTGTTGGCGAAATCCGGCGCTGAGGGGTCGTTGACGATGGCTGCGATCTCGCCGGCATGGTCGGCAAAGGCCTGTTCGAAGGCCGGCATGAAATGGTCCGGCGTGATCTCGTCGAAGGGCGGGGTTTCAAACGGGGTCTGCCAGGCCTTAAGCAAAGGATTGGGCCTCAGAAGGGAGTTATCGAGACCTTTCGACGCAACCGGCGAAACCTGCGTGTCCGACATCATAAATCCTGCTTTTCATCCCAAATCGTGTTCCGAGTTATACCATGCATGGGGCTTTTTTGGGCCCTTTACCGCTTGCCGCAGCGGGCGTTTTCGTTAGATTGCGGCCCGTAAACAGGACCTTACCACCTATGACCACCTCCACCGGATCCCGCCGCATCGTCTGGCCCAATGTCATCACCGTCATCTCGGCGGCGATCCTGATTGGCGCTGAAGTTTTTGGCGCGGCATTCGCCGGTGGCTGGGCGCTGTCGATCCTGTTCGGCCTGGACACCATGGGGGAGCATATCCTGCAGGCCGTGCTGTTCCTCAGCGGCGTCGCCGTCATGGCCGCCTTCATGCGCACCGCCCATCGCATCGAGCCCTTCACCCGGAAGGGCTGAGTGCTTTCTTTAACCGCCCCCCGCATCTTGCGCGGGGAGAGGTCGCCGCGCCTTCGCGGCGGGTGAGGGGCATGGCACGCGGTTAGCCCCGATCTCACAACACTCGAATTCCACCGACCCTCGAGATGGATCCTGAGGCACCGATCCTGCCTCGCCCCTCACCCGTCGCGGACTTCGTCCGCGCCACCCTCTCCCCGCGCAAGATGCGGGGAGAGGGAAAAGGTCAAAGACCCTGACCGCCCGACACCTCGATCCGCTGCGCATTGATCCAGCGGTTTTCCTCCGACAGCAGATTCGCGATCATCGGACCGATATCGTCGGGCACGCCGACCCGGCCGAGCGCCGTGACGCCGGCGATGTGTTTGTTGATCTCCGCATTGTCCCGCACGGCCCCGCCGCCGAAGTCCGTTTCGATCGCCCCCGGCGCGACCGTATTCACGGCAATGCCGCGTCCGCCCAGCTCCTTGGCGAGATAGCGCGTGAGCACCTCGACCGCCCCCTTCATGGCCGAATAGGCGCCGTAGCCCGGCAGCGTCATGCGGGTCAGGCCGGAGGACAGGTTCACGATGCGACCGCCATCGGCCATGATCGGCAGCAGCGCCTGGGTAAGAAACAGCACGCCCTTGAAGTGAACATTCACCAGCCGGTCGAACGAGGCTTCGGTGGTCTCGGCAAGCGGCGCATAATCGCCGTGACCGGCATTGTTCACGAGATGATCGAAGCTGTCGCGATCGAAGGTCGTCTTCAGCGCGGCGCGCAGCCGTTCGACGAAGCCGGGAAACGCCGCGACATCGCCGGTGTCGAGCTGCAGGGCTACAGCCTTGCGGCCCATGGCCTCGATCTCGGCGACGACAGCCTGCGCATCCTCGGCACGGCTCTGATAGGTGACGATGGCGTCTCCGCCATGGCGGGCAATGGCGAGTGCGGTGTTGCGGCCAAGACCGCGGCTGGCGCCGGTGACGATCGCAAGCTTGGTGGTGGCATTGGTCATGGAAGCATTCCTCGTGGAATTTCGGAGTGCCCTGACCTATCGCTCCTCCGTCCGGCCGTCGTTGCCGGAACCTCGACGCTATTTGCCTAATCCTCCGAATGGCGCCCGCCACGACCAGGATTGGGTTATAGTGACCGCATGACCGACACCCTGCGCGATAAAGTCCGCCGCTATGTGGACGCCCATGGCGACACCGCCGGCCTTGCCCAAACGCCCGTCCCTGGCCTCACGGTCATCCGGGTCGCCGAGCCCAGTGGACTCCTTCACGCCATCTACCAACCGCTGGTGTGCCTGGTCTTGCAGGGCGCCAAACAGGTCACGGTTGGCACCGAGAGCCTGATCCTGAACGCTGGCGACAGCATGCTCATCACCGTCGACGTCCCCAATGTCAGTCAGATCATTCGCGCCAGCGCGGACGAGCCCTATGTCTCGCTGGTGATGCATCTCGACCCCGCGGTGATCGCCGAGCTGTCGCTGCAGATCAAGGCTGAGCCGGGCGCCGATGGCTCTGCCATCCGATATGCACCGACCGACATGGAGGTCAGCGACGCCGCGCTACGCCTGATGCGCCTGCTGGATCGTCCGGAATCCGTGCCGGTGCTGCATGGCCAGCTCGTGCGCGAGCTGCACTACTGGCTGCTGACCGGCCGCCACGGCCCAGCGATCCGCCGGCTCGGTTCGCCGGACAGCCATGTGCAGCGAGTGACCCGCGCGGTGACCATCCTGCGGCAGGAATTCGCGCAGCCGCTGCCGGTGGAGCGCCTGGCGGCAGCGGCCGGCATGAGCGCGTCCTCGTTCCACGAGCATTTCCGCAGCGTTACCTCGCTGTCGCCGCGGCAATTCCAGAAGCAGCTCCGGCTGATCGAGGCGCGGCGGCTGATGATGTCGGAAGGCGCCACGGCGAGCAGCGCCGCCTTCGCCGTCGGCTATCAGAGCGTGCCGCAATTCACCCGGGAATATGGTCGCATGTTCGGCACGCCGCCGGCACGTGATGCCGAGGCGAACCGCAGCTGGGCGGAGAGCGCGGCGTAAGCCGCGAACTGCGATGGGCCCGCTGCCAGCCCCTCATGGTGATGAGGCGCAAAGCACCGCCTCGAACCATGAGGCCCCGGACGGAGCCTCTGGCCATCCTTCGAGACGCGGCGAAGACGCCGCTCCTCAGGATGAGGACGGAGTCCAAACGCATCAGCTTGCCCCTCACTTTGATACTTCACATCATCGCCAAGGAATCGTCGCAAATCGCTAGCCGGCTAGCGCCAAACGCGCGTGATATCTTAACGTACGTTCATCCTGGCCGCTCTGAGTGCGTCCCGTTTGCAACGCCGCGAACTCGCATCGAGAAAATTGACCCTCGACCGAAAAAAGTTGTTGCGATGGGGGTCCAAAGAACTTATTTGCGGTCTTGCCCAATTTCGCACGTGCCTGTGGTCGTGTGTCAGTCGGTAGGTATCCGGACAAGAGGCCGGACAGCCGCCAAGGGGCGAAGAAGCCGAGGGTCTCTCGCTGCGTTTTGCGCGAGGCCAGCATCTCTCTCCAGGGATGCCGTTGAAGGTGACTTTGCTCTTTGCAACCGTGACTGGCAGCCGGAGGCGAACCGGCGCACCCCGCTCTCAACGGGGGACGCGACTTAAAGCAACGACGGAGCGGGCTTTTTTGGTCTCTACCGGCAGTCCAACGCCGGCGCGGGCTACTGAAAAGGCTTGTCCTTCATTGCCAGGTGTGCGGGCGGGAAATCTCCCAACCAATCCACGGCAGCACAGTTTGATCTGAGCGTTTTGGCTCGTCCGCCTCCATCGCGTGACGCCGCCGAAGAGCTTCGATCATACGCATATTTGCTTTTGCGCCCCTTCTCGCGGAGGGCGTTGGGAGAGTGCTATGACCGAACGTATCCAGGAATTCCTGCGCGCCCGCCGCAACGAAGGCCTCGACACCGAGCCGTGTCTGGTCGTCGACCTCGATGTCGTCCGTGACAATTTCCAGAGCTTCGCGAAGGCGCTGCCGGACTCTCGCGTGTTCTACGCCGTGAAGGCCAACCCGGCGCCCGAAGTGCTGTCGCTGCTGGCCTCCATGGGCTCGTGCTTCGACTGCGCCACCGTGGCTGAAATCGAGATGGCGCTCGCCGCTGGCGCGACGCCAGACCGCATCTCTTATGGCAACACCATCAAGAAGGAGCGCGACATTGCGCGCGCCTTCGCGCTGGGCATCCGCATGTTCGCCGTCGATTGCGCGCCGGAAGTCGAGAAGATCGCGCGCGTCGCGCCGGGCGCAAAAGTGTTCTGCCGCATCCTCTATGATTGCGCCGGCGCCGAATGGCCGCTGTCGCGCAAGTTCGGCTGCGATCCGGAAATGGCCGTCGACGTGCTCGATCTCGCCAAGCGTCTCGGCCTCGAGCCGGTCGGCATCTCGTTCCATGTCGGCTCGCAGCAGCGCAAGGTGAAGGCATGGGACCGCGCGCTGGCAATGGCCTCGTCGGTGTTCCGTGACTGCGCCGAGCGCGGCATCAACCTCACCCTTGTCAACATGGGTGGCGGCTTCCCGACCAAGTATCTGAAGGACGTGCCGCCGGTTGTGCAGTACGGCCGCTCGATCTTCCGCGCGCTGCGCAAGCACTTTGGCAACGCGATCCCGGAAACCATCATCGAGCCGGGTCGTGGCATGGTTGGTAACGCCGGCATCATCGAGACCGAGGTCGTGCTCATCTCGAAGAAGAGCGACGAGGACGACAATCGCTGGGTTTATCTCGACATCGGCAAGTTCGGCGGTCTCGCCGAGACGATGGACGAGTCGATCCGCTACGCGATCCGCACCCGTCACGACGGCGCGGAGATGGCGCCTTGCGTGCTCGCCGGCCCAACCTGCGATTCGGCCGACGTGCTGTATGAGAAGGTGCCGTATCCGTTGCCCGTCACGCTGGAGATCGGCGACAAGCTGCTGATCGAAGGCACCGGGGCGTATACCTCGACCTATTCGGCGGTTGCCTTCAACGGCATCCCGCCGCTGCGGACGTATCATATCTGATACGGAAACCACGCTCTCGTCATTGCGAGCGCAGCGAAGCAATCCAGAAAGCCAAGAGCTGGATTGCTTCGTCGCTTCGCTCCTCGCAATGACGGCCAACTGAGAGCCGGTCCGCCGGGTCTCATCCTGTCACTCACCGGACTGACAACACTCCGCCGCAAGCGGAGTGGGGACACATGCCATGACCGATCTGCACGAGACCAACATTGTTGCCCCGACCATCGCAGCCACTCCGTACGTGATCCGTGCGGAGATGAGCTCCGACATCGCCGCCCGTGAATCCCTGCTGGATGTGTGCTTCGGCGCCTCGCGCCATGCCCGCACCTGCCAGCGACTGCGTGACGGACGATTGCCCGCAGAAGGCCTCGCCTTCTCGGTGGATTATGAGGGCAAGCTGGTCGGCACGATCAGGCTTTGGCATGTCGACGCCGGGGGCCGGGCTGCCTTGATGCTCGGCCCTCTGGCCGTCGATCCCGCCATGCG
>WPCJ01186960.1_pt1 | contig 13394 bp, 14 predicted proteins | sample 5399831 | NCBI WGS metagenome assembly WPCJ01 (sample SAMN12869470, study PRJNA574797) | sludge metagenome | isolation source: wastewater treatment of pH10 | place: China:Beijing | collected 2019-05-20 | reverse complement strand
GGCCTCATCGGCTGAAGCGACGCCAGCGTCGGCGGCGGAGACGCGGCTGGCCGAAGCCGTCAGGCGAGCGACGGCGGCGGCCCGGTCGGCTCCGGCGTCCTGACGCGCCTGCATCACCCGCGCCTCGGCGGCCCGAAATTCGGCGCGTGCGGCGTCGATGTTCCCGCGGTTGCGGTCGAACAGGGGCAATGGCAGGCTGAGACCGACGGTGAGGGCGGTCTCCTCCTCGAGCCCGAACCGTGTCACGCCGACGCTGGCGGTCACGTCAGGGCGACCATTGATGCGTTCAACAGTGATGCGGCGTTCGGCGGCGGTGCGCTCGGCCTCGGCGACGCGCACGGTCGGAGCGTCGTCGATCTCCGGGGCGGAAAGCGTTGCGGAGGCGTCCAGCAGGCTGGCGCTGACCGAGGTGGCGGGCGTCGGCAGCATGGCGACGGCGCTGAGGCGCGCGAAGGCGGCGTTCTGCTCGGCCCTGGCTTCGTCCAAGCTGGCGCGGGCGGCGGCGGCCTCGCTCTCGGCCTGGATGCCGCGCAGCAGGGGCTCGCGCCCTTCCTCGACCATGGCCAGGGCCGCGCGGGCGTCGGCCAAGGCCAGGGACAGGGCTTCTTCAGCCAAGGTCGCGCGCCGCTGCGCGGCTTCGGCTTCGGCGTAGGTGAGGGCCAGCCGCCCGGCCGTGTCGATCATGGCCAGGTCGCGGCGCAGGGCGGCGGTTCCCGCCTCGGCGCGGGCGACATTCACACGCGCCGGTCGCCGGCCCCATAACTCAAGGGCCTGGCTGAACGACAGGCTGAGGTCGGCCGCGTCGACGCCGGAGTAGGGGCCTGAGCCGCCGAGATTTTCTCCGGTCAGCGACAGGGTGGGGTTGGGCCGCACGCGGGCCTGGCGCACGCGCGCCTCGGCCGCATCGACCAGGGCGCCGGATTCGGCGGCGGCGGGCGTCTGGTCCAGGCGGGCTAGGAGGTCCGTGTACGAGGGAGCGGGATCGGCGAAGGCCGGCCCTGCCAGCGCACAGGCCAAGACGGCGAGCGCGCAGCCGACCGCAAGGCGCGGCCGACGACGAGGTGTCGAAGACATGTAGGTATTTCCAGAAGTGAAACGGAAAAGGGCGCGCGGAAGCGCTGGCCTTTGCTCAGGCCTCGAGGCGGCCGCTTCAGTCCGTTATTCGGGAAAGAGGCCGGGCCATCATTGAGGGGCGCGGCGTGTGTCGTATGACCGGACAGCTCAGCGCTGTCGATTTCGTCTGTCACGTGTCGCTCGCTGGCGGTGTGGTGACAATGACCATGGGAGCAAAGACCCATGTCGCCGCCGCTCCCATTGTGGTCGCCGGCCGAAGGATCGTGATCCAGGCTCTGATGAGCGGCCAGCGGCTCGGGCGCGCAGGCGGCGGCGTCGGTGACGGGAGCGACGAGAAAGGCGGCGATGACCAAGGTCAGCACCGCCGAAATCCTCGCCAAAGTCGCCATCGACCAGACCATAGTTCGGCTAGCTAACGGCCTGAGATCGGGATGGCAATCTGTTATAAAGTCCGCGAAAAACGAGCGTTACGGGCTATTTCGATGGCGACGGAACAATTGTGGGGGGCCTGAGGCGAGCTCCGACCTCTCCGAGGCGCCCAGAAGTCGTTGTCTAACCGGATGTTGCGAACGGATGGATGCGCCCTCACGCGGCGAGCGTCGCCCGTCATCATCGCTTGCCTTGCGGCGGCGATCTCAGGCCCGGATCATGCAAAATGAGGCGCCGAGACGCGAAGACTTGAAGCATAGCGCGACGGTAGCCGGCGAGATCATGTCGCGCCATGCTGTCGCAGACGCCTTGCAGCGACAGTATTCTGTGGCTTTTTGTCGTGTGCGGGTGAAGATGGCTTCCTTGGCGGGCTTGCGTCCCGGTTGACCGATAGAGATTTCGCCTTGTCGCACGGCCCGAAACGCAGGAATCGCCATTCGCCCGAGGCTTTTTCGCGCATCGGAAGAGGGAGGGTTCGAAGCGGAAGGCTGCGTCCTTTCGTCTGGATTCTGGTCGGTCTGGCCATGCTGGTCTGGTCGCTGCTCGCTTGGCTCCTCTACAGCTTCACCGACCCTGTGCTGGCCTGGCTCGCAACCTCTCTCGAACTGGTTGTGAACCAGGGACAAGATGCCGCGAGGACCTTGGGCGGCGCGCCTGCCGGCGACGTTCTGGCGGCGCTGGACACCAGCCGTTGGGCGGGCCAGTTGCTGGGGATGGTCAAGGGCGCCGGCAAGGCCGCTGTTGTCGTTGTCTGGCTGATCGGCCTGCTCATTCTGGCGATTCTGCCGCTCGGCTTGTCCCTGATCGGCCGCTTCTATGTTCGGGGCCGCAGGTGAAATCCGGGTGTGAAGCCGCGGGACTTCAGGCGCCGCGGTCGCTGGCTCAAGCTGTGTCTCCGTGAGGCAGCGTCCGCCCGGCGCCTGATAGCGGCGCAGGTGGAATTCAGGGAGGATCGCCAGCAGATGCTCGATAATGTCGGCCTGAATCTCTTCATCGTCGGTCCAGGCTGATGTGGTGGAGAAGCAATGGATTTCCAGCGGCATGCCCTGCGCGGTCGGTCCGCTACGAATGAAAAGGCCGCAGGGAAGGATTGAGAATCCATAAGATGTCGTTGATCTCAGCCTGAGCGAGGGCGCTGCATCGCGACCATTGGCGTTCAGGGTCGAACACGCCGCTCCGGGCTTGCTCTAAGGCGAAATGGTCGGCTCCGCGGATGGATCGCAGGCATCGCGCCGCTCGCCTCCTTCGCGATGCCTGCCGTCGCCAGTTCCCCGGGTCAGCGATAGACGAGACCGCCATCGGTCAGAATGGCCTGGCCGGTGATGTAGTCGGAATCGTCGCTGGCGAGGAAGGCGACAAGCGCGGCGACGTCTTCGGGTGTCTGCGCGCGGCCCAGCGCGATGCCTTCGACATATTTCTTGTAGGTCTCGCCCTTCGGCGCGCCCGTTAAATCCGAAAAGCGCTCATCGATCTCAACCCACATGTCCGTGCCGACAATGCCGGGGCAATAGGCGTTCACCGTGATGCCGTGAGCGGCGTATTCCTTGGCCGCGGCCTGGGTCAGCGCGCGGACTGCGAACTTGGTCGCGGAATAGACGCCGAGCATGGCGAAGCCGTCATGACCAGCGATCGAGGACGCGCTGATGATCTTGCCTTTGTGTCCGCGGCTCTGGAACTTCTTGGCGGCGGCCTGGATGCCCCAGACGACGCCATCCACATTGATGCGGAAGATGCGGTCGAGATCCTCGGGTTGCACATCGGTCAACGGTTTCACCTGGGCGATGCCGGCGTTGTTGACCATCACGTCGAAGCCGCCGAGCGCCTTCTCGGCATGGTCGACGGCGGCGTAAACCTCGTCGCGGTTGCTGACGTCGGCGACGAAGGTCGTCGCCTTTCTGCCCAGCGCCTCAATCTCCCTGGCCACACGTTCCAGCTTGTCGGCCTTGATGTCGACGAGTGCGAGATTGGCGCCATCCTGCGCCAGACGCAGCGCGATGCCGCGACCGATGCCCTGGCTCGCTCCAGTGACCAGAACGGATTTTTGCTTGACCGTCATGAGCCTTATCCTTTCGATCTGTTACAAAGGGTCTGTGCGGCGAATAGTTTCAGCTTGCGATGGCTCGATGACACCGAAGCATGTTCTCCGCTTTGATCCAGATCTATCGACAGTCAATATGTCGCAGCTGCTCTTTGACCGGAGAGAACATGCGATTTGCTGGGGCGCCGTCGCCGGAGCGGGGGCTAGCCGTCATGGGCTGAGGTAAGAACGCCCTTTAAACGCCACGGTGCGATTGCAGCGTGATCGAAGGCCGAACGGTCATCCAAAATGGGCGAGGGCGGCTCTCCGGGGAAGGTCCGAGCGGTCTTCCGGTTCAGGCGCCTTGTTGGTGCAATATTGTCCCGATAGATGCCGGGTGGGCAGCTTGAGGTGGGGGCTGAGAGGAAATCGCCTTGTCCTGTATCGCCGCTTTCGCCGATCCTCTCACACCGGAAGCCCTCATCGTTGGCGCGGCGCGGTGCTGGCGGGATGCTTCCGATCGTCGTCTCCCTGTCATGCCGGCCCTTTACGCCCGGCTTGAGATACGCGGAGCGGCGCTTCTGGCTCCCGCCATCGCTGCTCTTATGGCGATGTACGAGGCTTGGTCGGGCCAATGCTTCAATGCGGGGGAACAGGCGGCTTCGGCGCTGACTGAGGACGAACGGACCCTGTTGGTTTGTCTGGACGCGGCCGCGCCGCCTGCTTTGCTCAATCCCTTGCGACCCGGGCTTGAAGAACCGCTTCGGATCGCGCTCCGTTCGACACGGATACTCGCACGGGGCGTGTTCGGTCGGGATCTCAGCGGGCCATCAGTCGCGCCCGTGCCGTCCCGGGGCGCCCCGCGATTTTTACATGGCGCCACGGCGTACCGTCCGGCTTCACGGGACTTGTGATCGACTGGATCGCCATTAGGCGCAGTGGAGGGGCGCCGACGCTTTTCGTTATCCGCGCAAGCGCATGCGGGTCAGCGTGGGCCCTCTGCGCTCTTTTGCGATGACCTTTACGTCGGCGGAGCACGAGCCGCGATCCCAAGGCTGGAGGTTGGGATATTGAAGCTAGAGGTCGCGTCGACAGAATATGGTGTTCGGGCGCCGCCGCTTACGTCACCGCACCTTTTTCGCCTCCTTCATCATCATCCAGGCGATGTCTGTGAGTTGATCGCAGGGCAGACGGGTAGACGGGCCGCTGAGGCCCAGGGCGGCGCGGACCTCGCCGTTCTCCCGCCAAGGCACGGCGACGCAGTGAAGATCCGGTTGATGATCTTCGAGATCAAGGGCGAAGCCGATCCGCTCGATCTTGCTGATTCTCGATCGGAGGTTCGGGCCGAGGGCGTCAGGACGGACCACCGATACGCGCTTGTTGAGCCCGCGCATGAAGGCGAGGAAGACAAGGCCGATCGCCGAATCTTCAAGTCGCTCGCGTTCGCCTACGCGGCACGTGGTGCGCAAAGTCCGGTCGGATTCGATCGCGTCGAGATAGTAGGTTTCGTCGCCATTTGGCGCTGCAAGATAGACCGTCTCGCCCGTCTTGCTTGCAATCGCCTCCAAGGCCGGTCGGATGCGAATTCGCAGCGCCTCATTGTCTCCGCCGAGGCGCGCGAGATTCAAGAGGCGGCCGCCCAGGTAATAGCGCGTGTCGCCGATCCGGCGACTGACATAACCTAACCGGTTCAGCGTTTTGAGGATGGGGTGCGCCGTTGTCCTGCTCAGTCCGGCTCGCATGGCGATGAGGTCGAGCGCGGCCGCACCACCCTCGCGCGCGATGATATCGAGGATCGCCGCCGCGCGCTCGATCGGCTGGTTCGAGGAAAGCTCGGCTGGCGGAGCCAGGCTCGTAACATCGGATACTTCCATGACTCATACTTAGCGCGTTTGAGGCCGAGATTGTTCAGAATTGCCGGTCTTCTATCGGGGGCCGTGCCGGCAGTGCTGGCAGGCTCGGCCCCGCAGCGCATGGAGCAGATGAGGCGCTGGGATATCGGTGAGTGATTCGGCGCGAAAACCCGCACGATGATCATGTCGCACCCAACGACGATGTCTGCGTGCTCCTGCTCCTTGCCGAGTGAAGAACGTGGCGAATGATCGACCGTAACCCTGCTCCAAATTACAGGAATTTTTCCGCGACTTCTCGCTTTCCCCAGGGCTCGACGTGCGTGATCTTGTCGGTCTTCGGATAGTAAAATCCGGAGGCATTCAGGTCAGACTTGCCGATCTGGACGCCCACTGAGAATTCCTCTCCATCTCTCACGCGCTTCCTCCTTCTCGGCAGGCTTTCACAACGGCAATCGTGGTGGCGCCGTTATGGAGACAGGACGTATTCTAGGCGATCGATCAGTGCTTTTCGTCGATCGGGAGCCGGCTTGTCCAGATTTTGCTGCTTCCATCGGACGGCGGGGAGATTCCGGGCCTCGGGTATCCCCATGGAATCCCAGTCAGGGTTTCCGCGCCTGAAGCCCAGGAGAAAACGCCGGTGCTCTTCTGACATCTCGCCGACCATTGCCGTGATGATCGCTTCGCGGGCGGCTTCCAGATCGGTCAGTTCGACCGGTTTCGTCGTCATGCCGACAAATCCCCGCTCGAACTCTTCCGTCAGCGGTTTACGGCCCGGAACAAGGATTTCCGCGATGGGCCGATTATGGCTGACGACATAGACCAGAAAGGCCCGGCGCAGCTCGTCGCTGATTCCGTCCTTGGCCAGGAGATCGCGCACATCGAAGAGGTCGCGAGGGTGCTGGCGATCAAGCGCTGCGACGATCTTGCCGGCATAGAGATCCGCTGACGATACGACCTGCATCTCGGCATAGCCGAACATATCCTCGACGATCGGAACGACGGCTGTGATGACGGGGGCGTAGACCGTGCCGCGAAGCACGAGATGTTCGACCACTTCCTGCGCGAGTTCATGACGGCGATTATGGCTGCGACGAAGCTGTGCGATCTTCATGACCATCCTTTCCCGGAGCCGATCCCGGCTCTTCTGACGTGGCGTCAGCGGCTGATGGAAAGGAGGAGCTGAGACAGCGATGCCAGGGAGCCGATGAGCAGCCCGGCGCCGAGCGCGACGACGCCGAACAACAGCACCGGCCACGCGATCCGCCATCCCAGGCTCAGCCGGTTCCATGGCTTGCCTTTGACGGCGAAGGGTCTTGGAGGAACGATCGCCTTCCACCCTTCGCGAGGACCGTTCTCGTCAGGGCGGTCGCCGTCGGTCCATCCCGAATCCGTCGTCCCTACGCTTTGGGGGGTGCCGTTCTCATGGTCCCGAAGCAGATAGGCCGCCGACAGACTGTCGGAGACGCCCAGCTTTGCGCGCGCGCTCTTGAGATGATCGTGGATGGTGTAGATGGAGAGGTTCAGCGATCTCGCAATGTCCTTCGGTCGCATCGGCTGGACAAGCAATCGAAGGATTTCGCGCTCCCTTTCTGTCAGAGTCTCAACGCCCATGCAGATGAGATAAGACTTAAGGTGCGATTATAACAGCATATCCGACAAGAATGGGTGCGATTGTCTGAAGGGATGTGTCGTGCTGGCGTCGGTCTGCTGAAGATCGTTTCTCGGGGTCTTCAGCAGCCTCCCGTCGCGGAGCGCGTAGTGTCGAGCGGTTCCGTCCTGGCGCGCCATTCCCGCCGCAGGCTCGAAGGCTGGGTTCCGAGGAAGCGCTTGAAGTGCGTCGACATATGGGCGTGGCTCGGGAAGCGCAGCTCGTGGGCGATGTCTGAAATCGTCCGATCGGTGGTGACAAGATATTCGACCGCGCGATCGAGTCGCCTCCGAAGGAGAAACCGATAGGGCGGCATTCCCGTGGCGGCTTTGAAGCACGCGCTGAAATGATTGGCGCTCAGGCCGGCGACCTTGGCGAGGCTGCCGAGGGTGATGTCGTCGGAAATGTTCGTATCGATATAGTCTAGGACCCGGCTGAGCCGCCGCGGATCGAGGCCGCCCTTGGCCGGGCGCTCGGCGCCCAGCGGCCGACTATAGTTCCGAAAGAGATGGACGAGCAGCAGCGTCGCGGCCGCCTGGACGACGAGTCCGCCCGAGGGTGAGGACTGATCGAGTTCGCGTCGCAGCCGATGGCCGACGGCTTCGATCTCCAGATCACGCACGCCGATGACGGTTTCGATGTCGGCGTCCGTCTTGCCGCCGAAAGCGCTTCCGACCTGCTCGACCAGGGCGCGGTCGAACGCCATGACGAGAATGCGCTGGTGGCCCGTCCATCGCTGATAGAAGGGCCGATTTCCCGCGTTGATATGGATGCCGCCGGCGCGGACCTCGGTTTGCTCGAGACGGCCGCTGTCAGGTCGACGCCATTCGAACAGGAAGGGAGCGCCTTCGTGGATCACGGCGGTCATCTGCGGCGCACCGAGCTGGCAGCCCGGGTTGGGCGCAAGCGTGCCCTGGGCGATATGGAAGCCGTCGAAGCTCAGTCCTTGACGGACCTCGAACAAGGGCGGGGGATCGTCCGCGAAATCGATCAGAACTGGTCGTCTCGGAACCATGGCGTTTATCCCGCCCAGCCGGGACCGCGCGTACCGCGGCCGCGTCGCGGCGGCGGAATCGCCTTGCCAGCGAGCTGGGCGTCATTCGCGAAACGGATTGATCCCTTCATCGGGCCAGCCGACCTCCCTGCGAGCCTCGCTTATCCATCTGAAACTAACGACTAACAGGACTATATTTTCAATACCGATGGTAGCAATCGGGAAGGGCGCTCAGCACCGCTGATAATCCCGAAGCGGGAAGATCATCTCCGTTTGGCATGGCGATCACCCGCCCAAGCTTCCCGAAACGGGCGCGATTGTTGTGCGCGGGGTGCGCAGGCGGTGCGCGACGCGACCCGCGCAGCCGACAAACCACAAAGTCCGCAAGGATTCCGGTCGCCGTTCGTCTGAGGTAGGATCAGGAGGCGCGGTGGTCCGCGCGTTGGTGTCCGCCCGCATGGTCGACGACCCCACATTGAAAGCGTGGTTCGCCCAGCAGATTTTTCCGCTGGAGGCGACGCTCATGCGTTTCTTGCGGCGACACTGGCGTCAGCGGGGCGAAGCCGAGGACCTGCGCCAGGAGATATTCATGAAGGTCTATGAAGCGGCGGCCGCCGAGCTTCCGCTGCATCCGCGAGCGTTCCTGTTCGCGACCGCGCGAAACCATCTGGCCGATCGCGCACGGCGGGAGCGCATCGTCTCCTTCGACCTCATGGCGGACCTTGATGCGCTGGGCCTCAGCGACGACCTCCCGACGCCGGAACGCGATGTCGTCGCGCGCGATGAACTTCGGCGGATGCAGAGCGCGGTCGAGCGATTACCGCCCCGGCTGCGCGAGGTTGTGAAACTGCGTCGTATCGAAGATCTCAGCGCGCGCGAGGCCGCCGAACGAATGAATGTGACGGTGACGACGGTGAATGAACAACTCGCCCGCGCCATTCGCTTGCTGGCCGACGGATGGAATGGCGGCGCGCGCACGACGCGGGCGGGCGATCGCCGTCGGGAGGCGCGACTGTGATGACTCGGCGCGAAGAGATCGAGAACGAGGCGGCGCTGTGGGTGGCGCGGCGCGCGGACGCCGAGACCCGAGAGGCCGAGGCGGACGCTTTCGCCGCGTGGATTGCGGCGTCGCCCGACCATAAGCTCGCCTATTGGCGGCTTGAGCAGGTCTGGGAAGAGGTGGACCGACTGAAGGCTCTGCGCAAGCCCGGGACCCGTCCCGCGCGCTCTAGCTCGCCCCGCCTGTGGTGGATCGTCGGTCTGGCGGCCCTGCTGATAACCGGCGTCTTCGTCGGCGCCCGCGAGATGTCCGGCCACCGGTTCGAGCATCGCGAGAATGTCGAGACGGCGAGCGGCGAGCGCCGCCTGATCTCGCTCGCGGACGGCAGCGCCGTGGAGTTGAATACCGCGACGAAACTGCGCGCTGACGTGTCGCGCGAAGCCCGCGAGGTATGGCTGGAGCAAGGTGAGGCCTATTTCGAGGTCGCGCACGATCCTGGGCGCCCCTTCGTCGTTCATGCGGGGGCGCGCACCATCACCGTTCTCGGGACGCGGTTCAGCGTGCGCCGCGACGGCGACAGGGTGACTGTGGCGGTGCGCGACGGGCGGGTGAAAGTCGCTTCCGAAGGCGCGGGCGCCGCGCCGCCGCCGGCACTGCTGACGCGCGGCGAGATGATCGTCGCCGACGGTCCGTCCATCTTCGTCGCACCGCCGTCGGAAGAGAAGGTCGAAAAGGCGCTGAGCTGGCGGGCGGGGCTGATCACGCTCGACCAGGCGACGCTCGCCGAAGCCGCCGCCGAGTTCAACCGCTATAACGCCAAGCCCATCGTCGTCGCGCCGGACGCCGCCGACCTGCGGATTTCGGGCGCGTTCGAGGCCCGCAACACGGCCGCGTTCGGCCGTCTTCTGCGAGAGGGCATGGGTCTTCAGGTCGACGACGGCAAAGATCGGATGATGATCTCGCGCTGATACGAGCGACGTTCCAAGGGGACGCGCTACCCGTTCCCGCGGCATCCAGGACTGCTGGCGGCTCAAGAAGGGCTTATCGATCCCGCCTCTCGGAAGGCGCGCCGTGCGGGACCATATTTCACCCTTGAAGAATGCTATCACAATGCCTAAAATGATAGCATCGCTGGCGTCCATAGGAGTTTTGCTATCATGGCTGCTGTCACCATTCGCAATCTCTCGGAGGAGACCCATCGCGCCCTCAAGCTGCGGGCCGCCAGTCATGGCCGTAGCGCAGAAGCCGAAATCCGCGACATTCTTGAGAGGGCTGTTCGGCCCGCCAAACGCGTCCGTCTGGGGTCGGCGATGGCTGCGGCCGGGCGGCAGGCAGGCGTCACCAACGCTGATGTGGAAGCGCTCGAACAGCATCGCGATCGCAAGCCCGCGTCCCCGATGAGCTTCGAATGATCCTGCTCGACACCAACGTCATCTCCGAGACGATGAGGCCGGAACCCCATCCCGACGTCGTCAGATGGCTCGATGAACAAGCCGCCGAAACCCTATACCTTTCCAGCGTCACGGTTGCGGAAATGCTGTTCGGAATCGGTGTGCTGCCGGCGGGACGTCGCAAGGACAGGCTCGCGGCGGCTGTCGACGGGATCGTCGCTCTCTTTGGCGACCGCATCCTTGCCTTTGACCTCGTAGCGGCCCGCCATCACGCAGCGCTTGCGGTCAAGGCGCGCACGGCGGGCAAGGGCTTTCCGACGCCAGATGGGTATATTGCGGCCATCGCTGCTGCCCACGGTTTTGCTGTCGCCACACGCGACGTCAGCGCGTTCGCCGCCGCGGGTCTGCCTGTCATGAATCCCTGGGCGTCACCCAACTGAACGATCGATGTCGCCGGGATCGCGCTGGGACGTCGTCCCTGCGGCCCGGTTCCGGCTCCCCATGACCGCTGGCAGGAGACGAACAGTCTCGCGGTTTGCTGGGCAGGCGCAGAGATCGAGCCGAAAAATTCTCCGAACCCGTCGCAAGGTTCTTGCCTGCAAATCGTCTGAATTCCTGAAGCCGACATAACGGCTCGGAGGGGACGACATGAAGAGACTCGCGATTCTGCGCGGGGCCTTGGCGGGCGGCGTATGCGCCTTGGCATTGGCGACGGCCGCGCATGCCCAGGCGCCGCGCCCATTCGATCTGCCGGCTGGCGATCTGAGCGTCACGCTCGAAGCCTATATCCGCCAGTCCGGCGCTCAGCTCATCTACCAGCCCAGCGATGTTCGCGGCCGTCGCAGCGCGCGGGTGTCGGGCTCGCTGACGCCCGAAGAGGCGCTCGACCGCCTGCTTGCCGGGACGGGTCTTCGCGTCGCGCGGGATTCGACGGGGGCCATGATGATCGTTCGCCCCCAGCCCGGCACGGCCGGGGAGGGCGCGACCGGCGACGCGACCCAGGTCGGTGACATCGTGGTTACGGGCAGCCGCATAAGGGGAGCCCTTCCGACGGCTCCAGTGCGTCTCGTTACCAGAGAGGAGATCGACCGATCAGGATTTGGGCAAACCGGTGAGATCGTCCGAAGCCTGCCAGAGAACTTCTCAGGCGGCCAGAACCCCGGTGTGCTTGGCGCAACCGCTGGAAACATCAACAACACTAACCAATCGAATGCCTCCACGGTGAACCTGCGTGGGCTTGGCACGGACGCAACTCTGGTCTTGGTGAACGGACGCCGCCTGTCCGGGGATTTTCTCTACCAGGGTGCTGACATTTCCGGCATTCCGCTTTCCGCGATCGACCGGATCGAAGTTGTGACCGACGGGTCGTCTGCGGTTTATGGATCCGACGCCGTTGCTGGCGTAGTCAATTTTATCTTACGCCGGGATTTCGACGGCGTGGAACTCGCCGGTCGGTTCGGCGGCGCGACCAACGGCGGCGGCTTTCAGCAGACCTATACCGCGCTTGGCGGCGTGTCTCGCGACAGCTGGCACGTGCTGGCGAATGCGGAATACTCGAAGCAAGACGCGATCAAGGCGTCTGACCGCGACTTCACGGATGAGATGCCACCCGATGTCGACCTGTTGCGGGCGGAGGAGCGCACCTCCTTTTATTCGAGTCTCGGCGCCGACATAACAAGCCGCATTTCGGCGACGCTTGATGTGCTCGCGAGCGAACGGAGGGCGACGAGCATTTCGCAATCGACGCTGGCCGCGCCACAGTATCAAGTCGACGTGACGACGCCGGCTTATAGTGTCGGCGGGTCGGTTGATTTTACGCTCAGTGACACATGGAAACTCACAACGACAGGCGTTCATTCCTCCAGTGAAAGCAAGTTTTGGCAGGTATCTCCAGCTATCCGAAGCAATACTCACCTGGAGAACTCGACACAGTATTTCGAGATCACGGCCGAAGGCGTTGCGCTCAGTTTGCCAGGAGGTGACCTACGCGTTGCCGTAGGGGGCGGATACCGTGACGAAATCTTCGATCAGGGCAGCGAGACAAGCGCGACCGTAGTCAGTGGGTCGCGCAACGTGAGCTACCTCTTCGGCGAACTTTATGCGCCGCTGATCTCTCCATCCGCGACTCGCGTGGGCCTCAATGAACTGGCGGTCAGTATGTCGGCCCGTGTCGAAGACTACAGCGACTTCGGATCGACAACGAACCCGAAAGTCGGCTTGCGGTATGTCCCAATTCCTCAACTATCGCTGCGAGGGACGTGGGGAAAGTCATTCAAGGCGCCATCGTTCACGCAGATGATCAGCGGTCAGCCGATCTCACTCTATAATGCTAGCACGTTTGGGTGGACCGGCGGGGGAACAGCGCTTTGGGTAACAGGCAGCAATCCCAATCTGCGGCCAGAGGAATCAACATCCTGGACGCTCGGTGGCGAGTATCGACCCTGGCAGACAAGCGACGCCACATTCTCCGCGACCTATTTCGACATCGACTATACTGATCGAGTGATCGTTCCGATCTCGCCATCGTCGCGGGCCTTGGTCGACGCGCAATTCGCGCCGTTCATCCAACGAAATCCCACGCCGGAGGAGCAGGCCGCCGTGATCGCGGCGGGCACAAGCTTCAGGAACTCGACGACCACTCCTTACGACCCGTCGAATGTCGTCGCCATTCTCTTCAACAATTATGCGAACGCCACATCCCAGAAGATTAGCGGGGTCGACCTATCCTACCGCCAGTCGTTTGAGCTGCCTTTGGGGGAGGTCTCTGCGTTCGCGAATATGACTTGGACGGAGGTGGTCCAACAGACCATCCCAGGCACCCCGGAAGCCACCAAATCGGGCACAATTGTGTCCGTCGTCGAAACATTTGGCGCAGGTTTGGCGTGGCGTTAACGGAGAGCGGGCCTCGTCAGGGGTTGGCTTTTAGGCGGCGAGCTTGCGGTGCTGCAAGCGGCGATGTTCGATGGTCTGTTTCTTGATGGCGGCGCG
>WPCJ01084100.1_pt1 | contig 13396 bp, 13 predicted proteins | sample 5399831 | NCBI WGS metagenome assembly WPCJ01 (sample SAMN12869470, study PRJNA574797) | sludge metagenome | isolation source: wastewater treatment of pH10 | place: China:Beijing | collected 2019-05-20 | reverse complement strand
AGCGGTGAAGCTCGATGAGCTGAAGGACCCGGTGGCCCGTAACGCCAACATCGCTTCCGATGCGCCTGCCAACGACATTGATCGTTCGGCGGGTGAAGGCAAGGAAAACTGGCTGGTCATGGTCGGCGTCTGCACCCATCTCGGCTGCATTCCGCTCGGCCAGCAGGGCGATTTCGGCGGCTGGTTCTGCCCGTGCCACGGTTCGCACTACGATACCGCCGGCCGTATCCGCAAAGGCCCGGCGCCCGAGAACATGACCGTGCCGGTCTTCGAGTTCATTTCCGATACCAAGATCCGCATAGGCTGAGGCAGGGGACAATTCGATGAGCGAGGGACACTCCACCTATGAGCCGACCACCGGCCTTGGCCGCTGGTTCGATGCACGTCTGCCGCTGCCGCGGCTGGTCTATGACAGCTTCATTGCCTATCCGGTTCCGCGTAACCTCAACTACATGTGGACCTTCGGCGGCATCCTGTCGATCATGCTGGTCTCGCAGATCATCACCGGCATCGTGCTGGCGATGCATTACGCGTCCGATACCGGCATCGCGTTCGGCTCGGTCGAGAAGATCATGCGTGACGTGAACTCCGGCTGGCTGCTGCGCTACATGCACGCCAACGGCGCGTCGTTCTTCTTTATTGCCGTCTATCTCCATATCATGCGCGGTCTCTACTACGGCTCCTACAAGGCGCCGCGTGAGTTGCTGTGGATCCTGGGCTGCATCATTTATCTTCTGATGATGGCGACCGGCTTCATGGGCTACGTTCTGCCCTGGGGTCAGATGTCCTTCTGGGGCGCTACCGTCATCACCGGCTTCTTCACTGCCATTCCGGTGGTGGGAACGTGGATTCAGGAGCTGCTGCTCGGTGGCTTTGCCGTCGACAATCCGACGCTGAACCGCTTCTTCGCGCTGCACTACCTGCTGCCGTTCATGATCGCCGGCGTGGTCGTGCTGCACGTCTGGGCCCTCCACGTGACGGGCCAGAACAATCCGACCGGCATCGAGGTGAAGTCGAAGACCGACACGGTCGCCTTCACGCCTTACGCGACAATCAAGGACGCGCTGGGCATGATCGTGTTCCTGATCTTCTTCGCCTACTTCATCTTCTACATGCCGAACTATCTCGGCCATCCGGACAACTACATTCAGGCTGATCCGCTGAAGACGCCGGCCCACATCGTTCCGGAATGGTACTTCCTGCCGTTCTACGCGATCCTGCGCGCCATCACCTTCAACATCGGCCCGATCGACTCCAAGCTGGGCGGCGTTCTGGCCATGTTCGGCGCCATCGCCGTGCTGTTCGTGGTGCCGTGGCTCGACACGTCGAAGGTTCGTTCCGCGGTCTACCGTCCGTGGTACCGCCTGTTCTTCTGGATCTTCCTGATCGACTGCGTCTTCCTCGGCTGGCTGGGGTCGCGTCCGGCGGAAGGATCCTATGTGATCATGGCGCAGATCGCGACGCTCTACTATTTCGGGTTCTTCATCGTGATCATGCCGGTTCTGGGTCTGATCGAGACGCCACGGCGCCTGCCCAACTCGATCACCGAGGCGGTGCTGGAGAAGAACAAGGCCGGCGGATCCGTCCACCCCGAAGGCGCTGCTGCGTCGCCTGAAACCCGCGGCTGAGCGACGAGTCTTTCGAGAGGAATTTGGGTATGAAGAAGATTCTCGCTTCACTGGCCGCGGTGGGCATGGCGATAGCCGCAGGCACCGCCATCGCTCAGGAAGAGCACAGCGCGGCCGAGCCGACGCATTTCCCCATCCACAAGCCCAAGAATGTGGAGTGGAGCTTTGCGGGCCCGTTCGGCACCTATGACAAGGCGCAGCTACAGCGTGGCCTCAAGGTCTACAAGGAAGTCTGCTCCGCATGCCACTCCATGGATCTGGTCGCGTTCCGTACGCTTGAGGACCTTGGCTATTCGGAAGCACAGGTGAAGGCCTTTGCCGCCGAGTACACCATCGAAGACGGTCCGAACGACGATGGCGACATGTTCGAGCGTCCGGGTCTGCCGTCCGATTACTTCACGCCGCCTTTCCCGAACCATCAGGCAGCTGCGGCCTCCAACGGTGGCGCTGCTCCGCCTGACTTTTCGCTGATCGCCAAGGCGCGCGGCGTGGAGCGTGGATTCCCGACGTTCATTTTCGACATCTTCACGCAGTATGCCGAAAACGGTCCGGACTACATCTATTCGCTGCTGACCGGCTACGACGAGGAGCCGCCGGCGGGCATGGAGATCGCCGAAGGCACGCACTACAATCCGTATTTCATCGGCGGCAAGTCGTTGGCCATGGCCGCTCCCTTGTCCGATGACCAGGTGACGTATGACGATGGTGCGCCGCAGACGGTCGATCAGTATTCGCGCGACGTGTCCGCTTTCCTGATGTGGGCTGCCGAGCCGCATCTCGAAAGCCGCAAGAAAACCGGCTTCCGGGTCATGGTGTTCCTGATCCTGTTCGCGGGTCTGATGTACGCCACCAAGCGCAGGGTCTGGGCGAACGTCCCCCACTGAGCGCCTTGTCTGGAGATTAAAAATGAAAGGGCGCTGCTTGGCGCCCTTTTCTTTTGGCCCGAACCCACGCAACATCGGCGCGAAACCGGAAACTGTCCATGACCTCTTCGACTACGGAAAAACTGCTCTCCGCAATCCGCACCATTGCCGACTATCCGAAGCCGGGCGTTCAGTTTCGCGACATCACCACGCTGCTTGGGGATGCCAATGCATTCGCCATGGCCGTGGAAGGGCTGGCGCAGCCTTTCGTGGGCAAGAACGTCAACAAGATCGCGGGTATCGAAGCGCGTGGCTTCATCCTCGGCGGCGCTGTCGCCCACCGGCTATCAGCCGGCTTCGTGCCGATCCGCACGAAGGGGAAGCTGCCGCATGATACGGTGCGCGTCGCCTACAGCCTGGAATATGGTCTGGATGAAATGGAAATGCACCGTGACGGGGTGAAGCCCGGCGAAAAGGTCATTCTCATAGACGACCTGATCGCCACGGGAGGCACCGCCGAGGCGGCGGTCAAGCTGCTCGGCCAGATCGGGGCCGATATAGTGGCGGCCTGCTTCGTCATCGATTTGCCCGACCTCGAAGGTCGCAAGAAGCTGGAAGCGCTCGGCGTTCCGGTGCGGACGCTGATCGAATTCGAGGGCGATTGACGCGGGAAAGGCCCACATCGTCTTTCAGTCAGGCCATATGGCCTCACTCATGGAATGCAACGACATTTGGCTGGAGAAGCCAGCAGCATTCGCCACGTGCATGCCGTTCCGGCGCTGCATCTGCGGCCCGCATAGGCCGCCGACGCGCTATTAAAGCGTGTCGCGATCTTTCAGATTCGCTCCTTACGCTTCAAATTCCTGTTTTTGCGCATTTCGTCATCCGAAACCGTTTCCCACTTTCGGGCGACATGCTTTCGTCGCTGCCGGGCTCAGACGGGCTGTTCTCCAACCTTCACCAGCACCGCGTTATCGAATTCGAGCACCTTTGTGCCTTTGTCGTCAAAGGCCTCGCCTCGGGCATTGAGCAGTATCCAGCCCGGCCTGGAGGCGAGCGGGCGATGCCCCAGATCGGTGCGGGTGAAGGTTATGGTCTGTCCGGCATAAACCGGTCTCAGCCATTTCAAATTGCGGAAGCCGGGGGAGGGGCCGAATTCGGGCGCCGGCCCTTTGCCCTTCCAACTGGCTATCGCCGCATCGCGATCCTGCGCGTTGAAGCGCATCCACATGGATGCCGTATGCCAGCCGGAAGCGCAGAGCCCGCCAAATACGCTGTTGCGGGCGGCGTCTTCGTCCATGTGGAAGGGCTGCGGGTCGAATTTCGCTGCGAACGCCTTGATTTCACCGGCCTGAAAACTGTGTGCGCCGAGCGTGCGGCTGACACCGAAATCGAAGAACTCATTCAGGCTCATTGGGCAGCCTCCCGGCTCAGGAACATGCCGGTATTCTGCAGTTCGAACACGCTTTCGCCGCGCTGGTTGATCATTTCGGCGCGCATGGACACCAGTCCGAGACCCGGCCGTGAGGACGATATGCGCTTGGCGAGCACAGTCGAGCGGGCCGTGAGGCGATCCCCCGCCAGAACGGGCTTCTTCCATTGGACTTCGTCGATGCCGGGTGAACCCTGCGACGTGGAGTCGAGCAGCAGAGAATCACACAACAGACGCATGAACATGCCGCAAATGTGCCAGCCCGAGGCAGAGAGGCCGCCCAGAATGCTGGCTTCACCGGCCGCCTGTTCCAGATGCATGGGCTGAGGGTCGAACTCGGAAGCGAACTCGACAATTTCCTCAGCTGTCACCAGTTTCGATCCCAGCTCAAGCGAACTGCCGACCTCGAAATCCTCGTAAGCCCATCTTTTCCCGGCCATGCGCACAATCCCGTTCAAGTTTGTACGATTATCATGGACGCGGATTCTCCATTGCGCAAGCTGCTTTGCAACGCCTTTTCCACGGCAATCATGTCAAGAAAGCGCGCGGTCCTGAAGGCAGGTTTTCGACGCTGTGGCTTTTTATCTGGCACAAGCTTATCTGGCGGGTAACGTAGAACAAACTTCAATATTCCTGATATGTGAAGGTTTCTGGTTTTGTTTGATTGATCCTCAGATCAGTCAGGGCTGCAGCGGAAAATCTGCTTTTGCAGCAGGAAGGTAGACGGATGTCAGTTTCGGTGAACAGTGCCCCTTCGGCAGCCGGTTCGAACTGGCCCGCGCTCCTTGCCCTCGTGACCGGGGCGCTGGCAATGGCGGTATCGCCGATTCTGGTGCGGTTGTCCGATGTCGGTCCCTTCGCCAGCGCTTTCTATCGCGTGTTCCTGGCGCTGCCGTTTCTGTTCGCGTGGATGCGGATTGAACAGAAGCGCAGCAAGGCGCCTGCACCGGCAAGACGGTTCTCCCCGGCGGTGATCGCCACGGGTCTTGCGTTCGCCGGAGATCTGTTCTTCTGGCATCTGGCTATTCTCAACACCACCATTGCCAACTCCACTTTCTTCGCGACCACTGCGCCGCTCTGGGTCGGCCTGCTGGGGTGGATCGTCCTTGGGCGGCGTGTCACCGCGGCCACCGCTATTGGCCTCGTCTTCTGTCTTGCCGGCGGCGCCGCGCTGGTATGGCATTCTTTTGAATTGTCACCGGATCATCTGCTCGGAGACCTCTTCGGCGCGCTTACCGGCCTGTTCTTCGGCATCTACTTCCTTACGGTGGAGAAGGCGCGGGAAACCGAGGGCGCGGCCTGGATTACATTCCATATGAGCCTGATCACAGCGGCTCTGCTGGCGCTGGCCGCAGCAGGCGCATGGCTGCTCTATGGCCAGCCGATGTTCCCCTCGAACGCCACCGGATGGCTGGTGCTGATCTGCCTTGCCGTCATCAGCCATGTCGGAGGACAGGGGCTGCTGTCCTACGCTCTGGGAACGCTGCCTTCGATGTTCTCGTCGCTGGTGATATTCATGGAAGCCGTGGTGGCTTCGGCGCTGGCATGGCTTGTCTTCGGTGAAGCCATAACCCCGCTTCAGGGGCTTGGAGGCCTTGCTATTCTATGGGGCATCTGGCTGGCAAGGCCGCAGACGCGGGGCAGGAAGAGCGGCAAAGCCTGACAGGCACTGCCGCTCCTGCAGGATCAGGTGTTGAACTTGAACATCAGCACGTCGCCATCCTGAACGACATATTCCTTGCCTTCGTCACGGGCCTTTCCGGCTTCCTTCGCCGCGACTTCCCCACCCAGCGTCACAAAATCATTGTAGGCGATGGTCTGGGCGCGGATGAAGCCGCGCTCGAAATCGGTGTGGATGACACCAGCCGCCTGCGGGGCCTTGGTGCCGCGCTCGATGGTCCAGGCGCGCGTTTCCTTCGGGCCGGCGGTGAAATAGGTGATGAGGTGCAGAAGCTCGTAGCCGGCCCGGATCAGGCGATCCAGTCCCGGTTCCTCAAGACCCATGGATGACAGGAATTCCTGCGCCTCCTCGTCGGGAAGCTGGGCGACTTCGGCTTCGATCGCAGCGGAAATGATCACCACGCGCGCGCCCTGCACTTCGGCCATCTTCCCGACGGCTCTGGTGTGATCGTTGCCATCGGCTGCATCGCTTTCAGCAACGTTGCAGACATAGAGGACCGGGTGTGACGTGAGCAGGTTGAGGCCCTTCAGGATGCGCAGGTCCTCCGCCGCCATGCCATCGAGCAGGACGCGTGTCGGCTTGCCGTTCTGGAGCAGCTCCAGCGCCTGTTCCATCATCGGAAGGACCGCGAGCGATTCCTTGTCCTTGCCGCTCGCGCGCTTGCGCGTCTGCACGATGCGCCGTTCGAGACTTTCCAGATCGGCGAGCATCAGCTCGGTCTCGACCGTCTCTGCGTCGGCCACCGGATCGATGCGGCCTTCGACATGGGTGATGTCGTCGTCCTCAAAGCAGCGCAGCACGTGCACGATGGCATCGACCTCGCGGATGTTGGCGAGGAACTGGTTGCCAAGCCCTTCGCCCTTGGACGCGCCACGGACGAGGCCGGCGATGTCGACAAAGGAGATGCGGGTCGGGATGATTTCCTTCGAGCCTGCCGCTGCCGCGATCTTTTTCAGGCGCGGATCAGGAACTGCCACCTCGCCGGTATTCGGCTCGATGGTGCAGAACGGATAGTTGGCTGCCTGTGCGGCGGCTGTTCTGGTCAGTGCGTTGAATAGCGTCGACTTGCCGACATTGGGCAGGCCGACGATGCCGCATTTGAAACCCATGATTTCCTGATCCTGTCCTGCTGGGAAAGTAGTCCCGGCTATGGTCGATAGGGCGCCCGCTCGTCAAGGCCGGGCTGCTTATTCCTTGCCCAGAAGCTTCCTGAGCATCGCAGCCATGGGGCCGTTTTCCGGCACCTTCACGGCTGGCGCGTTCTGGCGGGCCTGCCGGATATGGCTCTGCGCTTTGGGCGCTGTTTTCTTCGGCGGTGGAGTGTCGTTCTCACCGGTCGGCTGAAGCTTGTCGCGCAGTGTCAGCGTAACCCGGTTCATGAAGGAATTGTCGTCACCCCTTGCTATGAGGCCTGCATTGTCGCCAATCGCATCGATCAGCACCTCCAGCCATTCGCGGTCACTCTTGGAGAAATCGCCGAGGACGTGGCCATGCACCATTTCCCGGACACCCGGATGGCCGACGCCGATGCGAACCCGGCGGTAGTCCTTGCCGATATGCTGGTCGAGGGAGCGGATGCCGTTGTGGCCGCCGGCGCCGCCGCCCTTCTTGACCCGAACCTTGCCGGGTTCAAGATCGATCTCGTCGTAAAAGACGGTGACTGCGGACACATCGAGTTTGTAGAAGCGAAGGGCTTCGCCCACCGACTGGCCGGACAGGTTCATGAAGGTCTGCGGCTTGATGAGCAGCACCTTCTCGCCTTCAAGCCTGCCTTCGGCAATCTCGGCCTGAAACTTGCGCGACCAGGGCGAAAAGGAATGGCGGCGGGCAATCGCGTCCGCCGCCATGAAACCGACATTGTGCCGGTTGTTTGCATATTTCGCGCCCGGATTGCCGAGGCCCACAAAGAGCAGCATCGTCAGTCTCCGGGCACTGAGAATTACTTCTCTTCGCTGTCCGCAGCTTCTTCGCCGTCGGCTTCGGACTTGGCAGCGGCGGAGCCGGCAACCGTAGCCACGGTGAAGTCGCGGTCGGCGATGAGGGGCGTGATGCCTTTCGGCAGCTTGACCGAAGAGATGTGGATGACGTCGCCGATCTCGGTGCCTTCCAGATCGATGGTGATCGAATCCGGGATGGCGTTGGCCGGGCAGACGAACTCGACTTCGTGGCGCACGACGTTGAGCACGCCACCACGCTTCAGGCCGGGCGACTTCTCTTCGTTGATGAAGTGGACCGGGATGTTCACGGTGACTTCCGACTTCGCGCTCACGCGCAGGAAGTCGACATGCAGCGGGAAGTCGCGAATGGCGTCAAGCTGGTAATCCTTGGGCAGGACGCGGATCTTCTGTCCGTCCACGTCGATCGTGGCAACGGTGGTCATGAAGCCGCCGCCATGGATCTTGTAGAAGATGTCCTTGTACGACAAGGTGATCGCCAGGGGAGGCTGCTTGTCGCCATATATAACTGCGGGAATCTTGCCGTCACGGCGAATGGCACGGGCGGACCCCTTACCGACCCTTTCGCGCGTCTCGGCCTTGAGCTCGTAGCTGGTGCTCATGGCATTTCCTTTCTTAATGTGCGGAGCGTCCGGAGCGGGCGTGCCCGAAACAGACGGGAAGACGCGGCGTCCCGAGTTTTGTCTTCGCCTGCGGGGCAGGCAATGGCAGTGCGGGAAGGCGGGCTTCGACCGCGTTGCCTCCAAGGGTGTCTACGCGGCTGGCGGCTCTATAACGGAAGGGGCCTTCTCACGCAAGGCCGCTGGCGAAAAGCCAGCGATCCTGCGCTGATTTGCTCAGGCGACCCGCTTTGTCTTCGTGCTGGGAAGGAAGACGGTCAGAAGACCGATCAGCGGCAGATATGAGCAGGCATGGTAGACGTATTCGATACCCTTCGCGTCTGCGACGATGCCCAGCAGGGCCGCAGCAATGCCCCCCATGCCGAATGCAAAGCCGAAGAAGATGCCGGCAATCATGCCAACGCGTCCCGGAACCAGTTCCTGCGCAAACACCACGATGTTGGAGAAAGCAGAAGACATGATCAGACCAATGACGATGGTGAGGATGATCGTCCATTCGAAGTTGGCGTAAGGCAGGGCCAGCGTGAAGGGAATCACGCCGATGATGGAGAACCAGATCATGGCCTTCTGTCCGAAACGGTCGCCGAACGGGCCACCGAACAGGATGCCGAGCGCACAGGCGCCAAGGAAAGCGAAGAGGAGGATCTGTGACATCTGCACGGACACGCCGAATTTTTCGATCACATAGAAGGTGTAGTAGCTGGAAAGCCCCGCCATGTAGGCATTCTTGGACAGGACGAGAATGGTCAGGATGGTGAGCGCCCAGGCAACGCGTTTGCGCGGCAGCGTCATGATGGGGGCATCTGATTTTGTGGCGGAAGCCGTTCTCGCCTGCAACTGCTTGTACCAGTTGCCGACCCGGTAAAGAATGACGATGCCGAGCAGCGAAGCGAGCGCGAACCACGCAATGCTGCTCTGGCCGTATGGCACAACCACGAAAGCCGCCAGAAGAGGCCCGATGGCCTGACCGGCGTTGCCGCCCACCTGGAACAGGGACTGCGCCAGACCGTGCCGGCCGCCGGAGGCGAGGCGGGCGATGCGCGAGGCTTCCGGGTGGAATATGGAGGAGCCGATGCCGATCAGAGAGGCGCCGGCCAGCAGCACCCAATAGTGCCCGGCATAGGCAAGTATGATCAGCCCGATCAGAGACGACATCATGCCGAATGAAAGAGAAAAGGGCATGGGTTTCTTGTCGGTGATCAGGCCCACCACCGGCTGCAGCAGCGAAGCTGTGAGCTGGAAGGTGAATGTCAGAAGGCCGATCTGCCAGAAATCGAGGCCATAATTGTCCTTCAGCAGCGGATAGATCGCCGAGAGCAGCGACTGCATGATGTCGTTGATGCCGTGACACAGGCTCACCGCCAGAATCACGGTGAGTGCCGTGCCGGTTCCGGAGACGCGTTGGGCGGGAAGGGCTGTATCGGTCAAGGCAAGGCTCCGTGCACTCAGGCAATACGCAAGGTCTTGCGGGGCTTATAATCCTGTTGTGTCGGGGGTTCTTTCGTGGTTTGGTCCATTACTTTCGCATGTGGGCCAATTGTGATGCCTAAGGAAGAGACCCCTGCCGGTAACGGCGACGTTTCAATGTTTGAAATGCATATGCGCCGGCTTCGTTGGCTGGAGCAGAAAAGCGATCACATCGTCGCGCTGCCTTGCGAATATCCGGACGGCTATCGGGTGCCTGAACATGACCACGACCGGGCACAGCTTCTGCATGCGCTGCATGGCGTGGTGCTGATCAAGACGAAATTCGGGCGATGGATCGTGCCGCCGGACCATGCCATGTGGGTTCCGGCTGGCATCGTGCATTCGGTGGAAATGCTGGGCGACGTCAGCATGCGCTCCGTCTATGTGCTGCCCGATGCGATCGAAGGGCTTCCCTCGCGGCTGCGGGTCGTCGCGGTCAGCGATCTGATGCGCAGCCTTATCATCGAGGCGGTTCAGAAACCTGCCCAGTCCGCCCCGTCGGAGCGGAGGATTCTGCTGCTGAACCTTCTGCTGCTTGAAATTCCGCGTCTTCCTGAGCGGCCTCTGGGACTTACTTTTCCGTCAGATCCGCGTATCGCTGCGCTGTGCCGGCGATTTCTTGCGGAACCTTCGCCGCATACGACCATCGACGACTGGGCGGAATTGCTGGGGATGAGCCGGCGGTCATTCACCCGCACCTTTCACCGGGAAACGGGGCTCTCGCTCTCGACATGGCGCCAGCAGGCGTTGCTGTTTGCGGCCTTGCCGCGACTGGCCGATGGAGAGCCGATCACCAGTGTCGCGCTGGACCTCGGCTATGACAGCGTGCCGGCCTTCACCACCATGTTCAAGCGCATGTTGGGTGCGTCGCCGCGCAACTATCTGCGCCGATCTTTCGAGGCGGAACGGCCGCTACGGCAGGAACTGGTCATCTGAACGGATGCAGGCCATCAGATGCCGTCGTTCGCGAAAAACGGCGGCATTCATCGTGATGGAAAAGGACCGGTATCAGTCGAAGAGGCTTGAAACCGACTGCTCGGAGGCCGTGCGCGAGATCGCCTCGCCAAGAAGATCGGCGATGGTGATGGTGCGGATGTTCGGTGCGTCCAGTGCGGCCTGGGTTGGCTCGATGGAATCGGTGATGACGAGTTCCTGCAGGCGCGAGCCGGCAATCCGGGCGGCCGCGCCTCCGGAAAGCACACCATGAGTGATATAGGCGGTGACGCTGGTCGCGCCCTTTTCCAGAAGGGCGTCTGCTGCATTGCAGAGCGTGCCGCCGGAATCGACGATGTCATCGATCAGCAGGCAGTCCTTGCCATGGACGTCACCGATGACGTTCATGACTTCGGATTCGCCCGGCCGTTCGCGGCGCTTGTCTACGATGGCAAGCTGTGCGTCCAGCCGCTTGGCCAGCGCGCGGGCGCGCACCACGCCACCCGTATCGGGAGACACGACCATGACGTTGTTGAGCTGTTTGTACTTGGCCTTCACATCACGAGCCATCACCGGAACCGAAAACAGGTTGTCGGTAGGGATGTCGAAGAAGCCCTGGATCTGGCCGGCGTGGAGATCGAGCGTCAGCACGCGGCTGGCGCCGGCGCGGGTGATCATGTTGGCGACCAGCTTGGCCGAGATCGGGGTGCGGCCCGATGCGCGGCGGTCCTGACGAGCGTAGCCGAAATAGGGAATGACGGCGGTGATGCGACGCGCCGAGGAGCGCATGAACGCGTCGATCATGATGAGCAGTTCCATCAGATGATCGTTGGTCGGGTAGGAGGTGGACTGAAGGACGAAGACGTCCTCACCACGTACATTCTCCTGAATCTCGACGAAAATTTCCTGATCGGCGAAGCGGCGCACACTGGCCTTGCCGAGGGGAATGTTCAGATAGCGGGCGACCGCCTCGGCCAGCACCCTGTTGGAATTGCCCGCAAAGAGTTTCATGTCTTGTTCCCGGAGAAAAATTTAGGGGGTTTTTAGCCGCCTTGGTCAGTATTGCAAGCGTTGCAAACCGGATTCTCCGCGCAAATCCCAAGATTCCGGGCATATATGGCCATTAAGGCGCAGGGAAAATGTCGCAGGCGATATGATCGCATCACTCCTGCACAGACTGACTGCCCAGCCAGCCCGAGAGCTGGTCGATGGTCGTGTCGGCAATGGAACCGAGCGTGACCGGTGCTACGCCGGGCCAGCCTTCGGCTGAATTCACCGTAGGCGCCTTCTGCTGACCAGAGATGCGGTGCAGGCGGCTTCCGGCTGGATCGTAGACATCCCAGACGTAGATGACTGTGGTCTGGCCCTCCTCGGTCAGAACGGAAAAATAGCCTTTCAGGACGTGGGTCGCACTCTGACCGGAACTGCCTGTCAGTGTTATGCCGCGCTGGCGCGCCTGCTGCTGAAGTGCTTCCATCAGCGGCCCCGCTGCCTCCACCGATGCACCGACGATTGGCGCAATCTGAAGCCTTGCCTTGCTGTTCCCGGGTTGCGGCTGAGGTGAGGGGGGCGCAGATGCGGTGCCTGCTGCAGCCGATGCCGCGGGGCCGGGGGAAGCAGAGGACGGATCGAGCACGCTTGAACTGTTGCAGGCCGAAACGGTCAGTGCCACCAAAAACAAGCTCGACAGGGATCTTCGGCTCATGTCCCTCAATACTCCATACGCCGCGGGATCATACATATCCCGGGATGGAACGTATCACTTCACGATCAAGTCGAGATCATGACGCGATAGAGACCGGGCCTGAGATTCGGTGGTGAGATAGGTTCGTCCGAGCGTCATTGCCGTCTCGGTTTCCGAATCCATGATGATCACATGGGCGAACAGCGTCATGTTGGGAGCGATGGGCTCCTGATTGCCCTGATAGAACATGGGCATGTCCATCCAGGACGGGGCAAAGCGTGCGCCGACCGAATAGCCGCAGGCGTTGAGCCGGTGCCTCGTCAGCCCGTGCGCTTCCATGGTCCGGGCATGGGCGTCGAAAACGTCACCGAATGTGTTGTCGGGCGTAAGCGTTTTCTCGATGGCGAGCAGGGCAGCTTGTGCGGCCTCGAAAAGCTCCTGATGGCGTTTGGACGCCTTGCCGGTAAGCACCGTGCACATCATCGGCGCATGATAATGATGAAAGACGCCTGCCCATTCCAGCGTAAGCTGGTCGTTCTTGTTCAGCTTCCGGCGGCCGGCCTTGTAGCGGCACAACAGGGCGTCCGGTCCGGAACCGACGATGAATTCATTGGCGGGATAGTCGCCGCCGCCGGCGAGAACGGTGCCCTGCATCGCGGCGAGGATGGCCGCCTCGTCGCCGCCCTGCTTAATAAGCGGAAGGGCCGCGTCCAGGGCGTCATCGGACAGAGCGGCTGCTTTTTCAACTTTGAGGATCTCGGCCGGGCTCTTGAAAAGCCTCAGGCGTGCGACAATGCCGGAGGCATCGGCAATCTGGCCGAAGGTCTGCAGCTGCTCGTCCAGCCGGCGGCCATTATAGGCGGTAAGGCCGTGCGTATCGTATTCGACGCCGATACGCGCGCCGAGCAGGTCAAGCTCGTTGAGCAGGTTGCGCAGGTCTATGGCCGGATTGGCACCCTCGCGGTCGGTCCAAAGAATGACGTTTTCGATGATGGACGTGTTGCGCGCCTGACGCAGATCGGCAGAGCGCGTCAGCAGCGTCATGGAACCATCGGCCTTCACGACCAGGCACTGGAAGAAGCAGAAGCCGAAGGTGTCGTATCCGGTCAGCCAGTACATGCTTTCCTGCGCGA
>WPCJ01374934.1_pt1 | contig 13398 bp, 14 predicted proteins | sample 5399831 | NCBI WGS metagenome assembly WPCJ01 (sample SAMN12869470, study PRJNA574797) | sludge metagenome | isolation source: wastewater treatment of pH10 | place: China:Beijing | collected 2019-05-20 | reverse complement strand
AGCGACATCTACGACGATGATGGCGTCGTTCGCGCGTCATTTCTCGCCCATATCGGCGCTGCCATCGCAGATCGAGATACGCTGACACTCAAGGGAGATGTCGCATCCCTGCACGAATCGGAACTCGGCGATCTGCTCGAGGCCCTGCAACCGGACCAGCGCCGGTCCCTTGTCGAACTGCTGGGGGCGGATTTCGATTTCTCGGCGCTTACCGAGGTGGACGAGGCGATCCGTCTCGACATCGTCGAGAACCTGCCAAACGAGCAGATCGCACAGGCAGTGCAGGAACTCGATTCCGACGATGCCGTCTACATTCTCGAAGACCTCGATCAGGAAGATCAGGACGAGATTCTGGCGCAGCTCCCGTTCACCGAACGGATCAGGCTGAGACGCTCTCTCGATTATCCGGAGGAAAGCGCCGGCCGGCGCATGCAGACCGAGTTCGTGGCCGTGCCGCCGTTCTGGACGGTTGGCCAGACCATCGACTACATGCGCGAGGACCAGAACTTGCCGGAGTCCTTCTCACAGGTCTTCGTCATCGACCCGATCTTCCGCCTGCTCGGCGCCGTCGATCTCGACCGCATCCTGCGCACGAGGCGCAGCGTCAAGATCGAGGAGATCATGCACGAGACGCGCCATGCCATCCCGGCCACGATGGACCAGGAGGACGCGGCGCACGAGTTCGAGCAGTACGACCTTCTCTCCGCCGCCGTCGTCGACGAGAACGACCGTCTTGTCGGCGTGCTGACCATCGACGACGTGGTCGACGTCATCCAGCAGGAGGCCGAGGAAGACCTGATGCGCCTCGGTGGCGTCGGCGACGAGGAGCTGTCGGACAGCGTGCTCGCCACCTCGCGCTCGCGCGTGCCGTGGCTGATGGTCAACCTCGTCATGGCCTTCCTCGCCGCCTCGGTCATCGGCCTGTTCGACGCCACGATCCAGGAGATCGTGGCGCTCGCCATCCTGATGCCCATCGTCGCCGGCATGGGCGGCAACGCCGGCTCGCAGACCATGACGGTGACGGTGCGCGCGCTGGCGACCAAGGATATCGACATCTACAATGCCGGACGCATCATCCGCCGCGAGATCGGCGTCGGGCTGCTGAACGGCGCGATCTTCGCCACGCTGATCGGCATCGTCGCCGGCTTCTGGTTCGACAGCCCGCAACTGGGCGGCATCATCGCGACGGCGATGGTCATCAACATGCTGGTCGCGGCGCTGGCCGGCATCCTGATCCCGCTGCTGCTCGACCGCTTCGGGGCGGACCCCGCGGTCGCGTCGGCCGTCTTCGTCACCACCATAACGGATGTCGTCGGCTTCTTCGCCTTCCTCGGCCTGGCCACCTGGTGGTTCGGCTTTCTCTAGACGGCACCCCGACCGAAGGCCATTCGGCAGATGATCCGGCTCATCCACGCAACATCGTAACCGCTTGAAAGCGCATTCCGCTTTTCCCCGCCCGGCGCTCCGGCGGCGTTTACCTTCGGTCATGTCGTGAATTGACTTTTACGTAAATGCCAGCCAAGTCTTGTGACAGATTCATGATGGGATGCCGCGATGCGGGAATATTACACGATCACCGAACTCACCCGCGAGTTCGACATCTCGACGCGCACGCTGCGGTTCTACGAGGATGAGGGCCTTGTCCAGCCGATGCGACGCGGGCGCACGCGCCTGTTCCGCCCGTCCGACCGCCACCTCATCAAGCAGATCATGCGCGGCAAGCGCCTCGGCTTCTCGATCAACGAGATCCGCGAGATCATACAGATGTACCGCGAGCCGCCCGGCGAGGTCGGACAGCTCAAGCTGATGATCACGCGCATCGACGAGAAGCGCGACGACCTGCGCCAGAAGCGCCGCGACCTCGAGGAAACGCTGGCCGAACTGGACAACGCCGAAGAGGCCTGCGTCGAACGGCTGGCCGAGCTGGGCGTCAACACCTGACCGGAAGCGGTCGCGCCGCCTTCACAGCCAGCGGCGCACCTTCTTCGCATAGTCGCGGTATTTCTTCCCGAACCGGGCTTCGAGGTGCTTTTCCTCGCGCTGGATGGCGAGCTTCGTGGTGACGTAGGCGGCGACCGGAGCCAGAATCAGGAACCAGACGATGCCGGAGATCAGCCCGACGCCGATCATCAGCATCGTGTTGCCGACATAGATCGGGTTGCGCGTGAAGGAGAACGGTCCCTGCGTCACCAGATGGTCCGAGCCTTTGTGGGGCATGATCGTGGTTCTGGCGCGGGCCATCGCGCGCATCGCCGCGACGTCGATGGCGATCGCGCCGGCGACGACCAGCCAGCCGACCGCGAACAGGATTTCGCCCAGCGCCCCCGGAACCCAGGGCAACGGCAACAGCGCATGGCCGATAAGGGCGAGCGCGGCGGCCGCGATATAGATGATCGGCGGCCAGGGCAGCGTGTTCGGCCTGTCGTGGATCGTGGTCATTCCCCCTCCTTTGCCGCACCGGCTTTTGCCGCTTCGGCCGCTTCTTCGGCCGCAAGCTCCGCATCGAAGGTGCATGCCGAAACGATGTCCTGCAAGCGTTGTGATGTCTCGGCGCTCGGCGTGCCGGCATAAACTTCATCGAACCGCCCTTCGGCGGTGATATCCTCCAGCACGCAGACGCAGTACTGGCCGCAGAAGGCCGCGTCGTGCGTGGCTTCGCATTGCGCGATGCAGGCCCGCGTGAACTGAATGTCGCGCGGCGCGTCGGCTGCCGGAACCGCCTGCGAATACAGCCAAAGCCCCGCGATCAGGACCGGCTGGTGGATCAGATAGACGGCGAGGCTGTGCCGGCCGGTCCATTGTAGCGGCCGCGTCCAGCCGGACAGCGAAAAACCGCCGAGCCGGCGGAACAATCCTGCCGCCTCGGCCATCCGCGCGCCCGCGATGCCCGCGAGCACCGCTGCGAACCATGGGAAGAGCGGCACATAGTCGTTCGAGCGTGGGTTGACGCTCGAAAGCCCGACCCACCACAGCATCGGATCGTCGAAGGCCGCCGAGCGCAGGAATTGCGGGGCCATGGCCACGAGAACGGCCGCGACGAGCGTCACGGGCGCGGGCAGGCGCAGGAACGCGAGGCCCAGCACGCTTGCAAGCGCGATCTGGTGCAGGATGCCGAAGAAGATGAAGCCGCCCGGCATCGCGACATAGGTGACGAGAGTGATGGCGGCGGCCGCGCCGCCGACCATCGCGAGACGGGTCAGGAACGGCCGCACCCGCACGCCGTCTCCATGCGCCAGCCACAGGCTGACGCCGACGAGGAACAGGAAGCTGGTGGCGATGCCGCGGGCGAACAGCCGCCAGCCGCCTTCGGCCGTCATGCCGGGCGGCGCATAGCCGAAGAATTCGAGATCCCATGCGAAATGGTAGATCGCCATAGCCAGCAGCGCGAGGCCGCGCGCAAGGTCTATCGCCTCAAGACGGGGTTTGTGGTTCGCGGATCGCTGCACTAGTTTCTTCCCGACTCGACCTCTTCCGCCGCCGCCCGATTCGATAGCATGAAACCGGCCCGGCCCACCAAATCCGAAAGGACCATCCCATGCACAACGTGCAAGCGAACGGCGCGTCCATTCCCGCGCTTGGCCTCGGCACCTGGACCCTGAAGGACGAGGCGTGCTCCGAGCTGGTCGCCGAGGCGCTGCGCATCGGCTACCGCCACGTCGACACCGCGGCGATGTACGTCAACGAGGAGGCCGTGGGCGAGGGGCTTCGCGCTTCCGGCGTCGCCCGCGACGAGGTGTTCGTCACCACCAAGGTCTGGTGGACCGATCTCGGCGCCGCCGATCTGCGCCGCTCGGCCGAGGCCAGCCTTTCCCGCCTGAAGCTCGATGCCGTCGACCTGCTGCTGATCCACTGGCCGAACCCGGCGATCCCTCTCGCCGAATCCGTCGCCGCGCTCAACAAGGCGCGGCAGGACGGGCTTGCCCGCCACATCGGCGTTTCCAATTTCCCGACGGCGTTGCTTCGCGAGGCGATCGCTCTTTCCGACGCGCCGCTCGTCGTCAACCAGGTCGAGCATCATCCCTATCTCGACCAGAGCAGGGTGCGCGCCGTCTGCGAGGCGGCGGGCATGGCGCTCGTCGGCTATTGCCCGCTCCATCGCGGCGGCGGATTGCTGGAGGAGACGGTCGTCACCGACGCCGCGCGCACCCACGGCAAGACGCCGGGACAGATCGTGCTGCGCTGGCACGTGCAGCAGCCCGGCACCATCGCCATCCCGCGCACCACCCGCAAGGAACGCCTGGCGGAGAACGCGGCGATCTTCGACTTCGCGCTTTCCGGCGAGGAAATGGCGGCGATATCGGCGCTGGCCGGCGCGGGAAACCGCATCTGCGACTATGATTTCTCGCCGAAATGGGATGTCTAGAGCGGCGGACGCCCGGATAAATCCGGGCTGCCGCTCTGTCGGCCTGTTTTACCGCATTTGTGCGACATCAAGTGATTCCACTTGACTGCAAGATGCTCTGATCAGGGCGCGCGGCAGGCCTTTTCCTTCTCGACGCGCACGATGCGATCGATGTTCGCCTGTTCATGCCTGTTGAAGCGCAGCTTGCCCGTGTCATGGACGTAGCAGTCGGAATTGTCGAACTGCGCCTTCGCCGCCTGGGTTTTGAAGCAGTAGCCGTTGTCGTTGTAGATCGAGTTGCGCACGTACCAAAGGTTCTGGCACGAAAGCTCGCGCAGGTCGTCGCGGCTGAAGGTCTCGAGATGGGTGCAGCCCGTGGTGCCGAGACTCTCGAAGCAGCCGGCCGATGCCGTCGCGGGAAGGGCAAGAAACAGGACTGCTGCTGCGATACCGATGCGCATTCCGGCGGTCTCCATCGTGACGGCGGCCGCAGCACGACGCCCGGCGCTCGCATCGGCAACCATAGCGCGGCGCGAACGCCTGAAAAAGTGGCTCAGACCTCGACGGGCTGGCGCACCCGCGCTTCCTCGCCGAACACCCTGAGATAGCGCGCGATCTCGGCCGGGTCGCCGGTCGCCTTCTCGGGATTGTCGGAGAGCTTCACCGCCGGGCGGCCATTGGCGCTGGTGACCTTGCAGACCAGCGAGATCGCCCTGAGAGCGTCGGTCCTGTCCGGCGCGCAGTCCTTGAAATCGTTGGTGAGGTTGGTTCCCCAGCCGAAGGCCATGCGCACCTTGCCGCGGAAATGCAGATAGGCCTTCTCGATGGTGTCGACATCGAGACCGTCGGAGAAGATGAGCAGCTTCTCCCGTGGATCGCGGCCATGCTCGCGCCACCATTCGACGATGCGCTCGCCACCCTCGATGGGCGGGGCGCTGTCCGGGCGAAAGCCGGTCCAGTCGGCCACCCAGTCCGGCGCGTCGCGCAGGAACGAGACCGTGCCGAAGGCGTCCGGCAGCACGATCAGCAGGTTGCCGCCGTAGTAGCGCTGCCAGTCCTGCAGCACGCGGTAGGGCGAGGCGCGAAGCGCGTCGTCGCCCTGGGTCAGCGCCGCCAGCACCATCGGCAGCTCATGCGCGTTGGTGCCGAGCGCCTCGAGGTCGGTGTCCATCGCCAGAAGCACGTTCGAGGTGCCGGTGAAGGATGCGCCGATTCCTTCCTTCAGCGCCTCGACGCACCAGCGCTGCCACAGGAAGGAATGGCGGCGGCGGGTACCGAAGTCCGAAATGCGCAGGTCCGGATACTTCTTCAGCCGCTCGACCTTTTCCCACACCTTCGCCTTGGCGCGGGCATAGGTGACGTCGAGCGCGAACGGTCCCATCGACTTCAGCGCCGCTCTGCTGCGCAGCTCGTTGATGATCGCCAGCGCCGGAATTTCCCACATCGTGGTGTCGTGCCAGCGGCCGTGGAAATGCAGTTCGTACTGGCCGTCGCGCTTCTCGAGCTCGTAGTCGGGAAGGCGGAAATTCTCCAGCCAGGAGAGGAAATCCGGCTCGAATATCTGCTTGCGGCCATAGAAGGTGTTGCCCGCGAGCCAGATCATCTCCTTCTTGGAAAAGCGCAGCGTGCGGGCATGGTCGAGCTGGGCGCGCAGCTCCTGCTCGTCGATCTCGTCGGCGAGGCGAACGGATTTCGCCCGGTTGATGAGCGAGAAGGTGGCGTCGACATCGCGGTAGACGCCCCAGATCATCTGGAGCATCAGCAGCTTGTAGAAATCCGTATCGAGCAGGCTGCGCACGATCGGATCGAGCTTCCAGGTGTGGTTGTAGACCCTGCGGGCGATGTCGGTCTTGGGCATGTTCCTGCGCCTTGGCTCAATGGGCGCAGCGGAACCGAACGAGGCTGCATTGTCAATGCGGCGGGCGGGGCGCAAGCGACAATCGCTTGCGCCAGAAGGCATGGGCAACGAAGGCCCCCTAACGCGCCGCCTGAAGCAGGATCTTGCCGTCGGCGTCGACGATGGCGACCGTGCCGTCTTGCCCGACGCGGTAGCCGGTCGCGGTCTCGAAGGCTGCGAACAGCGCGCGCTCGTAGGTCGCCTGCGGCTCGGGGCAGGCCATCAGCGTCGCAGCCGCCTTTCCGAACGAGATTTCCGAACCGTCGACGGTGTAGGCCCCGCGATAGGAATTGCACAGCTTGCCGGAGAACGCACCGTCCTCGGAAAAGGAAATCGTCGCGGGAATATCGGCCGGAACCACATTTCCGCCGACCTCGGCGATGCGCCATTCCCCTTCGAGCAGCGCCTTGCCGTCGATTCCGAAGGGCGGCGGCGTTTCATGAGGCGAAAGCCTGAGCGTGCCGACATCGACTTTCGAGCCGCCGGTTTCGACCGGCACCGGCTCGGTCAGCCAGCGCATCTGCGACTCGACGAGGATGCCGCCGCGCAGCACATAGTTCTTGCCAGCATCGAGATGGGCGCGCGGAACGTCGAGCGCAAACGCGACCGGCACCTGCCGGCCCTCAAGCGCCATGCGCGTCTCGGCGGTGACGGAAGCGCCGTCCTCGGCATCGTCGGGCTTGATCTCGACGATCGCGACGGCGTCGTCGGGCAGGGCGATGCGCTGCATGTATGTCAATTCGCCTGAAATCGTCAGCATCGGCTCCGCTCCATCGGCATGGGCGTACCCGGAAGCGAGCATCGCCGCCGTTGCAATGGTCGCGAGCACGAAGCCGCGACGGCTGGCAAGAGTGGTGGACACGGTGATTGCTCCCTTACTGTACGAAGTTCGTGCCCTATATCATGGCAGCGTGATGAACGACGCATGAATGCGGCGCGGCGACGCGGAGGAAATCGCAAGTGGCCATTCACGTCTGCCCGATGACGAAAGTCGAGCAAACCATTGCCGCCTCGGGCGCGGCGAGGCTCGTCACCCTGCTTGCAGCCGGCACCGCGTTTGCGCGCCCGGCGGTGATAGAATCGGCGAATCATCTCAGCCTGTTGATGAACGACATCGCCGAGGCGCAGGCCGGGCTGGTCGCGCCGGGCCGCACGCATGTCGAGAGCCTGATCCGCTTCGCGCAGGAGTGGGATCGTGCGCGGCCGCTCGTCATCAACTGCTTCGCCGGCATCAGCCGCTCCACCGCCGCCGCCTACATCGTCGCGGCATCGCTGACGCCGGAGCGCGACGAGGCCGAACTGGCGTGGGCGCTGCGCCTCGCGTCGCCCTCGGCCACGCCCAATCCCCGCCTCGTGCACCATGCGGACGAGATTCTCGGGCGGGAAGGGCGCATGGTGACGGCCATCGCGGCTATTGGCCGCGGCGCTGACGCATTCGAGGGAACGCCGTTCGTGCTGCCGCTGAAAGGTTGACGCTGCGCGAGCATCGGCAATGTTTGACTTGCTTCGCGCATGCGGCTGCGCTAACCCTCGCCGCGTCGCAGCAAGCCTGCGCCGCGCGGGGGCCGGCGGGAAATTCTGTCGCGGTCGCGCTTCCCGTTTCGGTGCTATAGTGCCCATCGCGGCGGGACGCAGGCAAGCCAACGGAAATGACCATGAGCGAGCTACTCGGTTCCTATCTGCCCATCGTGATTTTCATCGGTGTGGCGCTCGTCGTCGGTGTCGCGCTGCTCGTGGCCCCGTACATCATCGCCTACAGCGATCCGGATCCGGAAAAACTCTCTGCCTACGAATGCGGCTACAATGCGTTCGACGACGCGCGCATGAAGTTCGACGTCCGTTTCTACCTGGTCGCGATCCTGTTCATCATCTTCGATCTCGAAGTCGCCTTCCTGTTCCCGTGGGCGGTGTCGTTCGGCGAGATCGGCTGGTTCGGGTTCTGGTCGATGATGATATTCCTCGGCGTGCTGACGATCGGCTTCATCTACGAATGGAAGAAGGGCGCGCTGGAATGGGATTGAACGACGCTTCCCGGACCCTCGTGGCTCCGCGGCCCAAGGGCATCATCGACCCGGCGACCGGCAAGCCCGTCGGCGCGGACGACCGTTTCTTCGGCGACCTGAACGACGAGCTTTCGGACAAGGGCTTCCTCGTCACCTCGTCGGAAGCGCTCATCACCTGGGCGCGCACCGGCTCGCTGATGTACATGACCTTCGGTCTGGCCTGCTGCGCGGTGGAGATGATCCATTCGGCCATGCCGCATTATGACAGCGAGCGCTTCGGCATCGCGCCGCGCGGCTCGCCGCGCCAGTCGGACGTGATGATCGTCGCCGGCACGCTGACCAACAAGATGGCGCCCGCCCTGCGCAAGGTCTACGACCAGATGCCGGAGCCGCGCTACGTCATCTCGATGGGCTCCTGCGCCAATGGCGGCGGCTACTATCACTATTCCTATTCGGTGGTGCGCGGCTGCGACCGCATCGTGCCGGTCGACATCTACGTTCCCGGCTGCCCGCCCACGGCCGAGGCGCTGCTCTACGGCATTCTTCTTCTCCAGAAGAAGATCCGCCGCACCGGCACGATCGAGCGGTAGGAGACAGGCGTGAGCGAAGCCCTTTCCGATCTTTCCGCCTACCTGCGCGAGCGTCTCGGCGCGAAGCTGGCCGACGCGGTCGTCGCGTTCGGCGAGCTGACCGTCACCGTCGAGCCCGCCGACATCGTCGATGTGCTGACCTTCCTGCGCGACGACGCGCAGTGCCAGTTCGTCTCCTTCATCGATATCAGCGGCGCGGACTATCCCGCCCGCGCGCGCCGTTTCGACGTGCTCTATCACCTGCTGTCGCCGCGCCAGAACCTGCGCATCCGCGCCAAGGTGCAGACCGACGAGGACACGCCGGTTCCGTCCGCCACGCAGGTCTATCCCGGCGCCGAATGGTCCGAGCGCGAGACGTTCGACCTCTACGGCATCCTGTTTTCGGGCCATCCCGAGCTTCGCCGCATCCTCACCGACTACGGCTTCGAGGGGCACCCGCTTCGCAAGGACTTCCCCGTCACCGGCTTCGTCGAGGTTCGCTACGACGACGAGGTGAAGCGCGTCGTCTACGAGAAGGTCGAGCTGAAGCAGGAATTCCGCAATTTCGACTTCCTGTCGCCATGGGAGGGCACCGACTACGTGCTGCCCGGCGACGAGAAAGCCAAGACGAGCTGAGGCATTTCATGGCTGAGACCTCGGTACGCAATTTCAGCATCAACTTCGGCCCGCAGCATCCGGCCGCGCACGGCGTGCTTCGCCTCGTGCTCGAGCTGGACGGCGAGGTGGTCGACCGCGCCGATCCGCATATCGGTCTCCTGCACCGCGGCACCGAGAAGCTGATGGAGCAGAAGACCTATCTCCAGGCGGTGCCCTATCTCGACCGGCTCGACTATTGCGCGCCGATGAACCAGGAGCACGCCTTCGCGCTGGCGACCGAGCGGCTGCTCGGCATCGAGGTGCCGCGCCGCGGGCAGGTGATCCGCGTGCTCTACAGCGAAATCGGCCGCATCATGTCGCACATCCTCAACGTGACGACGCAGGCCATGGATGTCGGCGCGCTGACGCCCCCGCTGTGGGGCTTCGTCGAGCGCGAGAAGCTGATGGTGTTCTACGAGCGGGCCAGCGGCTCGCGCATGCACGCGGCCTATTTCCGGCCGGGCGGCGTTCATCAGGATCTGCCGGACCAACTCGTCGAGGATCTCGGCAAGTGGATCGATCCGTTCCTGAAGGCGGTCGACGATCTCGACGACCTGCTGACGGAAAACCGCATCTTCAAGCAGCGCAACGTCGATATCGGCGTGGTCGATCTCGCCGACGCCTGGGCGCGCGGCTTCTCCGGCGTGATGGTGCGCGGCTCGGGCGCGGCGTGGGATCTGCGCAAGTCGCAGCCCTACGAGTGCTACGCCGAGATGGAGTTCGACGTTCCCATCGGCAAGAACGGCGACTGCTACGACCGCTACCTGATCCGCATGGAAGAGATGCGCCAGTCGGCGAAGATCATCCGCCAGTGCGTCGATCTCCTGCTCGGCAAGGACCGGGTCGGCCCGGTCTCGTCCGTCGACGGCAAGATCGTCCCGCCGAAGCGCGGCGAGATGAAGCGGTCGATGGAAGCGCTGATCCATCACTTCAAGCTCTACACCGAGGGCTACCGCGTGCCGGCGGGCGAGGTCTATGCGGCCGTCGAGGCCCCCACGGGCGAGTTCGGCGTCTATCTGGGCTCCGACGGCACCAACCAGCCGTACCGCTGCCAGCTGCGCGCGCCCGGCTTCGCGCATCTCCAGGCCATGGACTTCCTGTGCCGGGGTCACATGTTGGCCGACGTCTCCGCGATCCTCGGCTCCCTCGACATCGTGTTTGGTGAGGTCGACCGTTAATGTCCGTCCGCCGTCTCGCAGAAGAATCCGTCCAGCCCGCAGGCTTCGCCTTCAACAAGGAGAACGTCGCCTGGGCCAGGCAGACGATCAAGAAGTATCCCAAGGGCCGCGAGGCCTCCGCGGTGATCCCGCTGCTCATGCGCGCGCAGGAGCAGGAAGGCTGGGTCTCGCGGGCGACCATCGAGCACGTCGCCGACATGCTCGACATGCCCTACATCCGCGTGCTCGAGGTCGCGACCTTCTACACCCAGTTCCAGATCAAGCCGGTCGGCACCAGGGCGCATATCCAGGTGTGCGGCACCACGCCCTGCATGCTGCGCGGCGCGGAAGACCTGATGAAGGTCTGCAAGGACAAGATCCATCCCGACCAGTTCCAGACCAACGCCGACGGCACGCTGTCGTGGGAAGAGGTCGAGTGTCAGGGCGCGTGTGTCAACGCGCCGATGGTCATGATCTTCAAGGACACCTACGAGGATCTGACGCCCGAGCGGCTGGCCGAGATCATCGACGAGTTCGAGGCGGGCAAGGGCGCGGACGTGCCGACCGGGCCGCAGAACGACCGAATCTTCTCGGCCCCGATCGCTGGCCTGACCACGCTGACCGACGAGACGGTGTTCTTCAAGGAAAACCGCGCCCGCGAGGCCAAGGCGCAGGCCAAGGCCAAGGTGGACGCCGCGATGGTCCCGCCGACGCAGGCCGCCAAGCCCAAGACCGACGCTATCGAGACCAGCCCTGCGGTGAAGACGCCGTCCAGGGTGAAGGTCAGCCCCAGGGCCGAGGCCGCCGCCAGCGTCAAGGCTCCGGTGGAAGACAAGTCGGCGGCCGACAAGGCGGCCAGCGGCAAGCCGCGCGCGCACTCCGGCAAGCCGGCCGATGCGCCTCAGGCGTTCAAGGCTCCCGAGGCGACGAAGCCCGAGCCCACGGTTTCGCTCGACGACCCGAACCGTCCGGCGGCGATCGAGCGGCCGGCGCAGCCCGACGATCTCCAGATGATCGCCGGCGTCGGCCCCAAGAACGAGACCCTGCTCAACGATCTCGGCATCTACACCTGGGCGCAGGTCGGCGCGTGGAAGCAGGCCGAGCGCGACTGGGTCGACAGCTATCTGCGCTTCAAGGGGCGCATCGAACGCGAGGAATGGGTGAAGCAGGCCGAAGCGCTCGCGAAGGGCGGCGAGGCCGAGTACATCCGTGTCTTCGGCAAGAAGCCGAGGTGAGGGGGTAGCGATGCTGCAGGACAGGGACCGCATCTTCACCAACATCTACGGCCGGTTCGACCGCTCGCTGGCCGGCGCGATGCGCCGTGGCCACTGGGACAACACCAGGGGCCTGATCGAGAAGGGCCGCGACTGGATCATCGACGAGATGAAGGCTTCCGGCCTGCGCGGGCGCGGCGGCGCAGGCTTCCCGACCGGCCTCAAATGGTCGTTCATGCCCAAGCAGAGCGACGGCCGGCCGCATTACCTCGTCGTCAACGCCGACGAGTCCGAGCCCGGCACCTGCAAGGACCGCGAGATCCTGCGCCACGACCCGCACACGCTGGTCGAGGGCTGCCTGATCGCCGGTTTCGCCATGGGCGCGCATACCGCCTACATCTATGTCCGCGGCGAGTTCGTCCGCGAGCGCGAGGCGCTCCAGCGCGCCGTCGACGAGGCCTATGAGGCCGGCTTCCTCGGCAAGGGCAACAAGAACGGCTGGGATTTCGACGTCTTCGTCCATCACGGCGCGGGCGCTTATATCTGCGGCGAGGAAACCGCGCTGCTCGAGAGCCTCGAGGGCCGCAAGGGCCAGCCGCGCCTCAAGCCGCCGTTCCCGGCCAATGTCGGACTCTACGGCTGCCCGACGACCGTCAACAACGTCGAGTCGATCGCCGTCGCGCCGACGATCCTGCGCCGCGGCGCATCCTGGTTCTCGTCCTTCGGCCGCCCGAACAATGTCGGCACCAAGCTCTTCTGCATCTCGGGGCACGTCAACAACCCGTGCACGGTGGAAGAGGCGATGTCGATCCCGTTCCGCGAGCTGATCGACAGGCATTGCGGCGGCATCCGCGGCGGCTGGGACAACCTTTTGGCGGTCATTCCCGGCGGCTCGTCCGTTCCGCTGGTGCCGGCGGACCAGATCGCCGATGCGCCGATGGATTTCGACGCGCTTCGCGATTTGAGGTCCGGCCTCGGCACCGCCGCCGTCATCGTCATGGACAAGTCCACCGACATCGTGAAGGCGATTGCCCGGCTTTCGTATTTCTACAAGCACGAGAGCTGCGGCCAGTGCACGCCGTGCCGCGAGGGCACCGGCTGGATGTGGCGCGTGATGGAGCGCCTCGTCGTCGGACAGGCGCAGAAGCGCGAGATCGACATGCTGCTCGACGTGACCAAGCAGGTCGAGGGCCATACGATCTGCGCGCTGGGCGACGCCGCCGCATGGCCGATCCAGGGCCTCATCCGGCATTTCCGGCCGGAGATCGAGCGCCGCATCGACGAATTCACCCGCAACGCGCACCAGGCCGCTCCGGTTCTGGTCGCGGCCGAATAGCACCGCCGAGGAGGAGCCCCGACGCAGGGAGGAACAGGGCAGGCCGACGGCATGACGCCGGACCCGCCTCGTGAAACCCGACGGAAGGAACCGCAATGAGCACGATCGACGAGTTTGCCAGAACCTACCGCGAAGCCGTGCCGCAGGAGCTTGCCGGCGCGATGAACCTGATGGCGCATCCGCTGGCGGGCGTCGCCGCCGCGAGCGCGCTCGGGTTCGGCCT
>WPCJ01199393.1_pt1 | contig 13404 bp, 15 predicted proteins | sample 5399831 | NCBI WGS metagenome assembly WPCJ01 (sample SAMN12869470, study PRJNA574797) | sludge metagenome | isolation source: wastewater treatment of pH10 | place: China:Beijing | collected 2019-05-20 | reverse complement strand
CACGAAATCAAACGGGTCAGAACTCCCAGCATTTCCAAGCGGAGTGCCCGGGATTCGAATTAACTGGTTGATCGGCACGGATTCGGGAGGTGAGGGTAAATTTGCAAGAAGAGTGAGCATTCGAATACGGTCTTCGTTGTTTTCTCCCATTCCGATAATTCCTCCACAACAAATCCTCATCCCTGCTTCACGCACATGCTCTAAGGTATCTAAGCGGTCCTGGAACGTACGAGTAGTGATGATCTTATCGTAATATTCTTCAGAGGTATCTATATTATGATTATAGTAATCAACACCTGCCTCCTTTAATCTTTCTGCCTGATGTTTCTTTAGCAACCCTAAAGTGACGCAGCTCTCCAATCCTAAATCTTTAACAGTTTTTACCATTTCACAGACAACATCTAAATCTTTATCCTTAGGTTCGCGCCATGCTGCTCCCATACAAAAGCGCGAGACTCCTGCATTTTTAGCTTTTTTTGCAGCTTCTTTGACTTCATTTAAAGTCATTAATGGTTCTTTCTTTAAATTTGTGCTATAATGAGCAGATTGCGGGCAATAAGAGCAGTTTTCAGGGCAGCTCCCTGTCTTAATATTAAGAAGGGCGCTAATTTGTACGGCATTAGGTTTCTGGTATTTTCTATGAATAGAATGAGCTTTGAAAAGTAGGTCATTAAACGGAAGAGCGAAGATGCTTTGTGCATTTTCAAGAGACCATTGTTCTTTATTTGTCATATAGGTAACCTTATATTTTGTTTAATCGGTTGAGAAAAAGTTATGAAACATATTAATTTTTATACTTCTTACTGTGAACAATTAAGCGATACACAAAAATTAAGAAAATTACCAGCATATATTACAAGCTCTCGAAATAATTTCTTAAACTTTTCCACTAATGACTATTTAGGCTTAAGTAATCGAAAAGAATTAATAAAAAGTATTAAAAAATATGCCCATCTATATGGGATCGGTAGTGGTAGTTCGCGAGTCCTATTAGAAAAATATGAAATTTTTGAATTGCTTGAAAGGGAAATTAAGAATAGTAAAAATACTGAAGCTGCTTTAATTTTAAACTCCGGTTATCAGGCCAATTTAAGTGTTCTTGCGGCGCTTTGTGATGAGGTGGTATTAAAGAATCAAGCTTTGGTGTTTTTTGATAAATTAAATCATGCAAGCTTGTACCAAGGCGTATTTTTGAGTAGAGCACACCTAGTACGTTATCATAATAACAATATGGAATATTTAAAAAAATGTTTGGAGAAATTTAAGCAAGATAGCCGTCCAAAGTTTATTGTTTCGGAGACCGTGTTCGGAATGGATGGCACATTGGCAAATATTCAAGAATTAATAAATCTTTCCCGTGAATACAACGCTTTTTTATATTTAGATGAAGCACATGCGACTGGGGTATTCGGTAGAAATGGTTATGGGCTTTCCACGTTATTTAATCTCAGGGGGATCCCACATTTAATCATGGGAACTTTTAGTAAAGCGCTGGGTGCTTTCGGTGCGTACATTGCTTGTAGCCAGGCAGTGAAGGACTATATAATAAATAAAAGTACAGGGTTTATTTATTCAACTGCTTTGCCTCCGATTATTATAGGTGCTGCACTAGAAGCTTGGAAAATGCTACCTAGATATGAAAAAAAACGTGCACAGTTATCAAAAAATGCAAATGCTTTAAGGGTCCAATTAAATGAATTAGGATTTAATACCGGGAACTCAAGCACCCATATAATTCCAATTATTTTAGGTAGTGAAGAAAAGGTATTAAAAGCCAAAGAAAATTTATTCAATAAAGGGATAATTTTATCGGCTATTAGACCGCCGACTGTTCCGCCGAGCACTTCACGTTTGAGAATTGCTCTAAATATTAACCATAGTAAGTCAGATATTAATAAATTAATAGAGGCACTTAAATCTATATGAAAAAATTTATTTTTTGCCACGGATTCGGTGCTTCTCCAAAATTTTGGACGCCGCTTAAGAAACATTTTGATCTCAATAACTGTATATTTTGGGACTTGGGATATTTCGAAGATGCTAAGCAAGATATGCCTAAAGCTGAGGAACATGATGAGTGGATCGGAATCGGGCATTCAATCGGATTTATTAAGCTATTACAATCTTCAATATCGTTTAAAGCAGTGATTGGCTTGCAAGGTTTTGTCAACTTCCTCGGTAATTCCCCAACATTAAATAAAGCAAGAAGACCATACCTAGAGAAGATGGTTTCCAATTTTAAAAGCTTTCCAGATCAAACTTTATTAAAGTTCTACGAGGAATGTGGTTTTTTGTTTCCGACAAACTACGTAAAAAAAATAAATTTCAGTCGGCTTTTAAATGATCTTGAAAGTTTGAGGCAAGATTATACAACCTGTTTAAAACAAACCCCATACTTGATATTAGGAAGCAGGAATGATCCTATAGTGCCCCCCAAATTATTAGGAGATAATTTTCATTCTGTACCTAAAGCAAGAATAGTGATACATAATGAGGGGAAGCATACGCTTGGGTATACTGAAGTTAAATTTGTATTTGAACAAATCAAAATTTTTATGAGCGGTATAAATGAAGACGCTAATTGAGAAAAATTTTAATAAAGCTGCAAAGAGTTATGATCAGATGGCCTCAATTCAAAAATATGTAGCTAATGATCTTGTAAATCTAATTTTAGAACATAAAGATACCATATGCCCAAGTAAGATACTTGATATAGGGACTGGTACAGGCTTTATGGTTGAAAAATTGTTTCCTCATTTTCCCGGGTCTAGCTATATAATCAACGATATTGCGATTAATATGTTGCATGAAGCACATAGAAAACTTAAAAATATTCCTAACCTTTCTATCCAAATTGGTGATGTTGAAATTTCAAAATTCGAACCGGTGGACCTCATAACTTCTAGCCTAAGCTTCCAGTGGTTCAAAAATATGGAAATAACGCTGAAAAAATTATGGGGTGATACCAAGGTAATAGCATTCTCTACACTGATGGATGGCTCATTTAAAAATTGGAATGATACATGTAAAGCATATAACTTGGGCTGTGGATTCCATTGCTACCCTTCATTTAAACAACTTGAAAACTTATGTTTACAACTTAACCCCAAATTCAGCTATTTTAATTATAAAACATACAATTTGGCTTTTTCAAATCCTAAAGAATTTATCTACTATTTAAGAGAGTTAGGTGCAAATACTTCTCCTTTCCCTCATACCTTACCTTATAATTTAAAACAACTAATGAAGCTTGATAAAAGTATTAATGCTAATTACGAAGTATTTTATACTCTATTAATTAAGGAGTAGTAAGAAATGGCCGTTTTTATTACCGGAACGGATACGAATGTGGGCAAGACCGTTATCTCTGCTTGGCTTTGCTTACATATGAGAGCACAATATTGGAAGCCTATTCAAACTGGGAGCCATGAGGGAACTGATTCGGAATATGTTTATAACCTAACAAAAACCGATATTTACCCTGAGACTTATTTATTCAAAGAACCAGTATCACCTCATGCAGCAGCAGAATTCGAGAATAAAATTATTAATCCAAGTAAAATAAAATTACCGACAAAACAAAATTTAGTCATTGAAGGAGCAGGTGGAGTGATGGTACCTATCTCACCTAACTTCTTTATGTTAGATTTAATTAGCTCTTTTAATATGCCTGCTATTGTGGTAGCAAGGTCTTCTTTAGGTACGATTAACCACACTTGTTTAACCTTAGAAGCTTTAAATAAAAGGAATATTAAAGTTTTAGGCGTGATTATGAACGGTGTGCTCAACCATGGCAACAAATCAGCTATCGAAGAATACGGAAAAACTAAAGTTTTATATGAATTTGAACCTATTACTAACCTTGATGCTAAACAACTACAAAGAAGACCTTTAGGTAAGAAATTAACCGAGATTTTAGGAGAAGTTTTATGAAATTAGTAGAACGTGACAGAAAATTGATATGGCATCCGTTAACTCAAGAAAAAACAGCAGATTTACCAATTACAATCACCTCTGGTAAAGGAGCTTATATATATGATGAGAATGGTAAAAGTTACATTGATTTAATCTCAAGTTGGTGGGTTAACTTACATGGACATGCACACCCCAAAATTGCTGAAAGTATATATAATCAAGCTTTAAAATTGGAACATGTTATTTTTGCAGGGTTTACTCATGAGCCGGCGGTTAAACTTTGTGAAGGATTAAAAACATTGTTACCTGGTTCCTTAGCCCGCTTCTTTTTTTCAGATAACGGTTCTACCTCTATAGAGGTAGCATTGAAAATGGCTTATCAATTTTGGTGGAATAAAGGGGAAAGAGATAGAAAAATATTCTTAAGTTTTGAAGGAGGATATCACGGAGATACCTTTGGAGCTATGGCTGTGAGCAAAAGCACGGGGTTTTGTAATTCGTTCAAGGATTTATTATTTAAAACTGAAATAATGCCCTATCCTTATACATGGAAAGGTGATTCGGAGATTGAAGAAAAAGAAGATAAAGCACTGCAAGCTATAAAAACATATTTAAAAAACAATGAAAATAAAATAGCCGGGTTTATAATTGAGCCACTCATACAAGGAGCAAGCGGCATGCGCGTTTGCCGCCCTTCTTTTTTGCAAAAAGTAATTGATTGCTTACGAGAATATAAAATATTAGTAATTTTTGACGAAGTCATGACTGGATTCTACCGTACAGGCACTATGTTTGCTTTAAACCAAGTAGGTAGGGAACCAGATATAATATGCTTATCTAAAGGGCTGACTGGAGGCTTCTTGCCACTTGCTTTAACGGTTGCTACTCAAGAGATATATAATGCTTTCTTAAGTGATCACTTTGGTAAAGCACTTGCTCATAGTCACTCTTATACAGCTAACCCTTTAGGTTGTGCCGCTGGAATCGCTTCTTTAGAAATCTTACAAAGCGATGCTACCTTAGAGCAAATTAAGAAAATCTCAGCTACTCATGAACAATGCTTATCGGGGATTATAGCAGAGTTACCTCAAGTAAAAGCTATAAGAAGCATTGGAACAATTGCAGCATTCAACATCGGCGAAAATGCAACAAACTATGCACATCCAATAAATGCTATTTTAAAGAAAAAGTTTTTAGAGGATGGATTATTGTTACGCCCTTTAGGAAACACAATTTACTTAATGCCCCCTTATTGCATTGATATAGAAGAACTAAAAGCTATATATCGCCAAATTGCTGATATTCTTAACTCAGGTATTTGGTGTTAGGGTGATTTAGAAATTCATATATCCTATACCAATTACATGAAGTCTAATGTTGACAAGAATACCTAAAACTTAGATTATGACTGATATCAAAAAAGTTTAGTGATTTATATTGGTTGTAAAAACATGCCTGATCCAAGATTTTTCAAGAAAAAGGGTCCTTTTAGTGTTAAGGAAATTGCTGAGAAATTTAGTTGTGAAGTTATAGGTAATAAAGGTCTGATGATACAAGATATAGCAACCCTTGAAAATGCTATGGAGGGGGATCTAAGTTTTTTACATAATTCAAAATATACGAAGCAAATGGCGCATACCAAAGCTTCAGCGTGCATTATTGATGAGAAGAATATACCTATTGCCCCCCCACATCTAACTCTTCTTATTGGTGATGATCCTCACCTTTTATATGCGAAGGTTGCACAATTGTTTTATGGAGAGGATTTAAGCTCTTTGAGAGGGAATATCTCTAAACATGCTTCAATCAATGTAAGCGCAAAAATAGGCAAAAATGTTAGTATCGAGGACTTTGTTTTTATAGGAGAAGATGTTATTATTGATGACAATAGCTATATTAGCGCAAACACATATATAGACAAAGGAGTAAGAATCGGTAGAAACACCAAAGTTTACCCTAATGTAACTTTAACTTATTGCACTATAGGAAATGATTGTATTATACACTCCGGGGTAAGAATAGGCCAAGATGGTTTCGGATTTGCAGTGGGGAGCAAAGGGATCGATAAAGTATTACAGCTTGGATCAGTGATTATCGGTAATAATGTCGAAATAGGGGCGAACACTTGTATTGATCGTGGAACGATCGAAGATACAATTATAAGTGATAATACTAAGATTGATAACCTTGTGCAGTTAGGACATAATGTGGAAATAGGTAAAAACTGCTTTGTTGTAGCGCAAGTCGGTATCGCTGGTAGCACAAAGATTGAGGATGGAGTAATGATCGGCGGACAAACAGGAATAGCAGGGCATTTATCGATCGGAAGCGGTACTAAAATTGCTGCGAAATCTGGTTTAATGCAAGATGTAGCCCCAGGCTCTATGGTAGGCGGTATCCCCGCAATCAACATTAGAGATTGGCATAGAATAACTGCAATGTTAAAGAAGATGATAAAAAGGAGCAATAAAAATGACTAATTTGCAGTTGCAGAGTTTAAACATAGAAAAAATAATGGAGATTATACCTCATAGGTATCCATTATTATTAGTAGATAGAATAGTTGAAATGCACCCGGATGAAGGGGCTGTTGCTCTTAAAAACGTCACAATTAATGAAGATTTTTTTAATGGCCATTTTCCTGGAAAGCCTATAATGCCTGGCGTACTGATTATCGAAGCAATGGCCCAAGCATCAGCAGCTTTTGTTATAATCACCATGGGAGTTGCGACCGAAGGCAAGCTAGTTTATTTTATGTCAATCGATGAGGCGCATTTTAGAAAACCAGTGGTGCCGGGAGACACACTTTACTTGCACATTCAGAAAATAAGGAGTAGAGGTAATGTCTGGAAAATGAAAGGGGAAGCCAGAGTAGATGGTATTAGAGTCGCTAATGCAGTTTTTTCAGCAATGGTAGTAGATAAAGAAGATGATAAGTAAAAAAAGAGAGAACAATATCATGATTCATCCGACGGCGGTTATTTGTAACGGTGCTAAAGTTGCATCAGATGCAGAAATAGGACCATATTGTGTAATCGGTCCAAATGTTGAGATAAGAAATAGAGTTACTCTTAAATCTCATGTTTGCATAGATGGATACACGATTATAGATGAGGGAACAACTGTTTTTCCTTTCGCTTCTCTTGGCCTAATACCGCAAGATCTTAAATATAAGGGGGAAAAATCTACTGTATATATAGGTAAGAATAATACGATTAGAGAATATGTAACTATACATCCTGGTACAGAGCACGGAGGTATGAAAACCGAAGTGGGTGATAATTGCCTCCTTATGATTGGGGTACACATTGCTCATGATTGCATAATCGGAAACAATGTTATTATGGCTAACAATGCTACGCTTGGCGGGCATGTTAGCGTAGGAGATTTTGCCATAATCGGTGGAATGTCCGCAGTACATCAATTCGTGAGGATAGGAACACATTCTATTATTGGAGGTGGAAGTATCGTCGTAGAAGATGTAATACCTTTCGGTAATGTTATAGGAGAAAGAGCAGGGCTTGCGGGCTTAAATATCGTTGGTATGAAAAGAAGAAACTTTGATAGAGAAACTATAAAACTTCTACAAAACACTTTTAAAAGAGTTTTTCTTGATAATGATAGCACATTTGAAAATAGGACTCTCGATGCTGAAGGTAAATATGGGGATAATGATAAAGTGAAAGAAATCATCGAGTTTTTGAAATCAAATAATTCTAGGTCTATATGTATGCCCAAAGAGAGGAATGAAACTTAATGGAAACATCAGAAATTAAAAAGTTAGGAATTATAGCAGGTAGTGATCACCTCCCTAGACATATAGTAGATGCTGCGCTGAAGCAAGGGATGGAGTTTGCCTTAATAGGACTTGCAGGGCAAACTAGTGAAGAACTGTATAAAGATATTGAATATCAAACCTTCCAACTGCATTCTGTTAGCAAAATTATAAAAAAGCTTAAAGATGAAGGTGTATCTCATTTAGTTTTCGCCGGAAGGGTGAAGAGAACTAATATATCTAAACTGCTATTGGATGTTAAAGGTGCTAAGCTATTTGCCGGAGTCATGAGAAACGGTATAAGCGATAATGCAATCCTTTCTACTATAATAAAATTCTTTGAAAATGAAGGCTTTACTATCATTCCAGCTGAATATATAGCAAAAGATATAGTTATAAGAAAAGGTAATATTACTAAAACCGAGCCTAGCAAGGAAGCATGGGAAGATATCAAAAAAGGGATCAAAATCTTAAAAGGTATTGCTGAATTTGATGTTGGCCAAGCACTTATAATACAAGAAGGCTTGGTTTTGGGCGTAGAAGCCGCTGAGGGTACTGATGAGTTAATTAAACGATGTGGCAGCATACAACAAAAAGAGGAGCATGGAGCAATTTTAATTAAAATATCTAAACCAAGCCAAGATAAAAGAGTTGACCTTCCTTGCATAGGGTTAAATACAGTCAAAGAGCTTAATAAGAATGGCTTAATAGGAGTTGCGATTGAAGCTGGCTCCGCTTTAATAATTGATGAAAAAAATACTATTAAAGAAGCTGATAAGCTAGGTATCTTCATTTACGGAGTTTAATTTTTAATTAACATGACGGTTATTATTGCAATAGATGGGCCCTCTGCTTCAGGTAAGGGTACCCTATCCAAGAGTTTAGCTAAAATACTAGGCTTTGATTACCTTGATACCGGTGCTCTTTATCGAGTGCTTGGGTATCATGTACTTAAAGCAAAGATAGTGCCCAGTGAGGTGGATAAAATATTAAGTTTAGTACCCAAAATTGATTTTACTGAAGGAAAAAAATTACCTATTTCTAATGAAGAAGTAGGTAAAATAGCCTCTCAAATTGCTGGGGACCCAAAAATTAGAGAAGCTCTCAATGCTATGCAAAGAAGCTTTCCCGAAGGGAAGCAAGGAGTTGTTATTGATGGCCGGGATATAGGCACTCTAATTTTTCCACATGCAGATTGTAAGTTCTTTATAACAGCAAATTTGGAGATTAGGGCTGAGCGAAGATATAAACAGTTGCAAAACTCAGGAAAAAATATTATATTCGACCAAGTCTTAAAAAGTTTAAAGGAGCGTGATGAGCGTGATAGAACTAGAGCGATAGCGCCTACTCTGCCTGCTAATGATGCACTTATTATTGATACTTCCGATCTTAATGAAAATGAAGTGTTGGAACTGGTATTGAAAAAAACCCTGGAAACTTTAAAGCATAGTATAATCAATATTAACCAATATTAACCGGGAGTGTCATATAAAATATGGCTATAAAATCAAACATAATCAAAAACGAAGAAGTGAATTTTGCTGAAAATTTTGCTCAATTATTTGAAGAATCAATTCAAAATGAAAAAAAAGAGGGTACGGTAATTCAAGGACACGTAGTCGGTATTGAAAGGGATGCTGTTTTGGTCGATGTTGGGTTAAAAAGTGAGGGAAGAATCCCTTTAAAAGAATTTGCATTGGATGGTGAAACTCCCCAAATTAAGATAGGTGATGTTGTTGATGTGTTTGTTGAACGTCTTGAAGGAAAGACAGGTAGAACGGTACTTAGCCGGGAAAAAGCGCTACGTGAAGAAGCATGGGGTAGATTTGAGGAGTTACAGAATAAAGATATAAATGTTGAAGGCGTTGTTATAGGCAGAGTTAAAGGTGGATTTGCAGTAGACTTAGGTGGCCTAATTGCATTCTTACCAGGAAGCCAAGTTGACATCCGCCCAATAAAAGATGTTGGTGCTCTTATGAATCTTAGCCAACCATTTAAGATTTTAAAGATGGATAGAGAGCAAGGAAATGTTGTAGTTTCCAGAAGAGCAATACTGGAAGAATCTAGAACAGAAGCTAGGAACGAGTTATTATCTAACATTGCAGAGGGTTCAATACTTGAGGGTGTAGTTAAGAATATCACTGATTACGGTGCATTTATTGATCTTGGTTCTTTGGACGGGTTATTGCACATTACCGATATTTCCTGGAATAAAATTTCTCACCCATCTGAAGTATTGAATTTAGGCCAACAAATTAAAGTAATGGTAATTAAATATAACCCCGAAACAAAAAGGGTTTCTTTAGGTCTTAAGCAACTGGAATCAAATCCATGGGATGGCTTAACTGATAAATATCAGCCTGGAATGAGGTTCCTAGGGACTGTCACAACTGTTACCGATTACGGCGCATTTGTTGAGCTCGCGCAAGGGGTTGAAGGGTTAGTATATCATACTGAAATCAGTTGGAATGCTAAAAACGTTCACCCGAGAAAACTTCTCAAGGCTGGTGATGAGGTTGAGGTAGTTGTTCTTGAACTCGATATTTCTAAACATCGTATCAGCTTAAGTATTAAGCAAACAAAACCAAATCCTTGGCAGAAATTTGCTGATGATTACCCTCTAAATTCTGTTGTTGAGGGTGTGGTTAAGAATATAGCTGATTTTGGTTTATTTGTTACTATTAATGAGGAGAATCCCGACCTTGCAATTGACGCATTAGTTCCAGCTATTGAGCTTACTTGGGGTGATAACCCGGAAGAAGAGCTTAAGAAATATAAGAAAGGTGATATTGTTAAAGGTATTGTTTTAACTGTTGATGCGGAAAGAGAAAGAGTAACCCTTGGTGTTAAGCAATTAACCAAAGACTATTTTTCAGAGGCTGCAGATAAGTTTAGCAAAGGTAGTATCATAACTTGCACTATATCAGATGTGAGAAATGATGGTATTGAGGTAGAGCTTTCCGAAAATATTAGAGCATTTATAAAGAAAAATGAGATTTCTAAGCATAAAGCTGAGCAGAGACTTGAGAGATTTGCAGTTGGTGATAGGATTGATGCTATGGTTGTTGCATTTGATAAAACAACTCGCAAGTTCAATGTTTCAATCAAAGCTTTGGAAGTTGATCAAGAGAAGAAGGCAATTGCTGAATATGGATCGACTGATAGCGGTGCGAGCTTAGGTGATATCTTAGGGGCAGCTTTAGGACAACCACAAAGTAAAGATAAGGAGTAAGGCCCTCTTAGATATGAGACCCAGATCATACTAAGAAGAAATATAAAATAACTTAAAAGCCTCTATGATACCAAAAAACTAATGCTTAATTAATTTTGAATTGGGTATAATATAGAGGCTTTTTTGCAATATTTCATAGTGGAAGTACTGGAAATTGTGTTGTAAGGTAGATTAGTAAGTTAAGTTGCATTAACATAATCGGAATGAATAAGTTAAAAAGTCATATAATAAATCAAAATTGGGAATACGCTATTTATAGTAAAATTACATAATTTGAAATACAAGAAACAAGCCAAACACCGTTTGTTATAAGGCTTATAGTATTTTCATTTATACCAACTAGGCAGTTTATTTTACTATAGCCAAATTCTTTTAATTGCGCTAATGCAATTAAAACCATTATAGCTATTTTATTTTGAAATGAATTATATTTTAGGTAAAATATGAAAAGAAATTTTAAAATCTCATATGAGAAAGAGCCCAATGAAAAAGATTTGGAATTTATCTCTAATAATCTAGACCAAAATACGTTTAATAAAACCGGTTTAGAAAAGTCCGGAGAATTTGCTCTTTTTATTAAAGATGGAGAAAGTAAGCTTTATGGTGGTTTAAGTGCTAAGCTATTTTATGGTTGTTTGTATATTGATGAATTATTTGTAGCAAAAGATATTAGAGGTAAGGGTTTTGGAACTCATCTAATAGAGAGAGCTGAAGAAATTGGTAAGGAAAATGATTGCAACTTCGCTGCTGTAAATACCATGGAGTGGGAAGCAAAAGGATTCTATGAAAAGGTGGGATATAAGCTTAAATATACTGAATCAGGATATGCAAATAATTCAAAACTGCATTATTTAGTAAAGATTTTAGACCCAAATAGCTTGCATGAGCTAGAAGTTAAATAAGACCCTGTAATCTGACTTAACAAAAATACCTGGGATTATTTATACTTTGCACCTTCTTCTTTAAAGTTTTAAGAACTATGGTGACCCCCAAAAACTGGAGCAAAAAAAGAGCTAAGTTAAGGTGGTGTAAAGAAGCCACAGATAGATAATAAGGATTAAAATTGGTTTAGGAAATGACAAACAAGAAGAAACAATATACAGAAGCATTTAAATTTAAAGTAGCATTAGCAGCGTTAAAAGGGGATAAAACTATTAGCACGTTATGCAAAGAATTTGGCTTGCATGAAAGCCAAATAAACAGGTGGAAGAATACAGTTAAAGAGGGCGGATCTGACTTATTTAACCAGAGGAAGCAAAATATAGATAAGATAGAGGAATTAAATAACCAAATCAAACAGTTAAATGAGTATATAGGGGAAATAAGTGTTGAAAATAAATTTCTAAAAAAAACTTAAATCATTAAAGTTAGAAGAGCGCAAAAAGGTGATTGCCCCGACTTATGAAGGAATGAGTATACGTCACCAATGTGAGGTATAAATATCAATAGGAGTTACTATTATTATAACCCTGTAGAAGAAAAAAAAGAAGTAGAGGAATTACTGAATATGATACATGAAATTTGGCTAAAATATCCTTTTTACGGATATAGGAAAATAACTGCAGTGTTATGCCGTTCTGGTTATTTAATCAACCATAAGAAGGTATAGAGATTAATGCAGCTAATGAAGTTACAGGCAATATACCAAAAACCAAAGGCTAGTATATCAGATAAGCAACATCCCATTTACCCTTACTTATTAAGCAATTTAAGTATTGATAAAATTAACCAAGTTTGGGCATCTGAGTTGACATATATAAAGATGCCTGAGGGGCTTGTATATTTATTAGCAATAATAGATTTGTATAGTAGGTTTATAGTGTCAGCAAGCTTGTTGACTACAATGGAAGCTGATTTATGCGTAGAAACTTTAGATGAAGCATTAAGTAAATATAACCTTCCTGAAATATTTAATACCGACCAAGGTTCGCAGTTTACAAGTAATATATGGATCAACCAATTATCGGCAAATGACATAAAAATTAGCATGGACGGAAAGGGACGTTGTTTTGACAATATATCTCCTTCCAAACTCTACTAATTTATGGTAGTATATCTTTCTAAACAAATTTGGTGGTTAGGATGCGATTTGAATCAGTCAAAGGATTATCAGGGGAAGGATTTCGTCGTTTAACTGGGTAAAGAAAGAAACATTTAAAAAAATGGTTGAATTACTCACTGAGGCACGAAATAAGAAGAAAGCTTTAGGAGGTAGACCAAAAAAGCTAAGCGTACAAGATACACTACTGATGACGCTGGAGTATTTGCGAGAGTATCGTACATATTTCCATATTAGTAAAAGCTATGGTATAAGCGAAGGCTATGCATATAAGCAAATAAGGTGGGTAGAAGATACCCTTACCAAAAGTAAGACTTTCGCTCTACCAGGAAGAAAAGCATTACTTAAGAGCGATGTTGAGCATGAGGTAGTGTTAATAGACGCATCAGAATCACCTATAGAACGCTCAAAAAAAGACAAAAG
>WPCJ01126417.1_pt1 | contig 13404 bp, 10 predicted proteins | sample 5399831 | NCBI WGS metagenome assembly WPCJ01 (sample SAMN12869470, study PRJNA574797) | sludge metagenome | isolation source: wastewater treatment of pH10 | place: China:Beijing | collected 2019-05-20 | reverse complement strand
CGTGCTCGGCGCCGATGCCGAAGGTGGAGATGCGGTCGTGGCCGAACTGGGCGATACGGTCGTCCTCGACGCCGAGCAGCACGTTGACGACATAGGCCTGCCCGAAGCGCTCGCCGGTGCGGTAGATGCACGACAGCGCCTTCTGGGCCGACACCGTGCCGTCGAACAGCTTCGGCGGCTCGGCGCAGGTGTCGCAATTGCCGCATGGCTCGCAGCCGTCGCCGAAATACGACAGCAGCACCTGCCGGCGGCAACCTGCCGTTTCGGCCAGCCCCAGAAGCGCGTCGAGCTTCTGCCGCTCCATGTGCTTGCGCTGGTCGGGCGCGTCCGATTCCTCGATGAACCGGCTGCGCAGCGCGATGTCCTCATGGCCGTAGAGCATCAGCGTGTCTGCAGCCAAGCCGTCGCGCCCGGCGCGGCCGGTCTCCTGATAATAGGCCTCGATGCTGCCCGGCAGGTCCAGATGCGCGACGAAGCGCACGTCGGGCTTGTCGATGCCCATGCCGAAGGCGATGGTGGCGACCATGACGACCGCCTCGCCGTGCTGGAAACGCACCTGGTTCGCCTCCCGCGCGGCCTTGTCCATGCCGGCGTGATAGGCGAGCGCGTCGTAGCCCTGGTCCCGCAGCCAGGTGGCGGTTTCCTCCGTCTTGCGCTTCGACAGGCAGTAGACGATGCCGCTGTCGCCTTCGTGCCGCTTCAGGAATTCCTTGAGCTGCGCGCGGGGATTGTCCTTTTCCGCGATGGCGTAGCGGATGTTGGGCCGGTCGAAACCGGCGATGAAGGCGTCGGCTTCATCGATATGAAGATGCGACAGGATTTCCGCGCGCGTCGGCTCGTCGGCCGTCGCCGTCAGCGCCATGCGCGGCGTGCCGGGAAAGCGCTCCACCACCGCGTCGAGCCGACGATAGGACGGGCGGAAATCGTGCCCCCATTGCGACAGGCAGTGCGCCTCGTCGATGGCGACCAGCGACAGCTTCACCCCGGCGAGCCGTTCGAGCACGTCCGCCCGCAGCAGCGTCTCGGGCGCGACGTAGAGAAGGTCGAGCGCGCCCGAACGGATGTCGCGCCACAGCGTCTGCCGCTCGTCGGGCGCAAGGTCGGAGTTGAGCGCCGCGGCCCGCACGCCCGCCTGCCGCAGCGCCGCCACCTGATCGGCCATCAGCGCCAAGAGCGGCGAGACGACGAGGCCCATGCCAGGGCGAACGATGGCGGGACTCTGGTAGCAGAGCGACTTGCCGCCGCCCGTCGGCATCAGCACGAAGGCGTTGTTGCCGGCGATCACATGCTCGACAATCCGCGCCTGCGGTCCCCGGAACGTGTCGTAGCCGTAAACGGTCTTCAGAATTTCAAGCGCGATCACGGTCATCTGCTTCGGCAAGGGGAATCACGGAGAGCCCCTTCATAGCAGCTTCGCCGCGATCACGATCCTCGATGAGGGGTTTTGTCGCAAACTCGCCGTTCGCGAAGACACGGGAGGCAGGCGTCGGAGCCGGCACGCTCTATCGCCATTTTCCCTCGCACGAGGCCCTGCTTGCCGCCGCGTTGCGCGACCGGCAGCGAGCGGGCCGCCCGGTCGGGACCGCGACTTATGAACCGGCTCGACGCAACTCCTAGACGCGGTGGCGCGTCAGCGCGCTATGAGCATCGGGATGCCGGTCGCCGCCAGCAGGGAGCGGGTCGTGCCTCCGAACAGAAGCTCTGCGGCGCGCGCACGGCTATAGGCGCCGATGACGAGCAGGTCGGCGCCATGCTCCGCCGCCTGCCGAAGGATGACCTCGGAGACCGTTGCGCCGGCCGAGGCGGCATGGACGATCTCGGCCGCAACGTCGTGCCGGCGCAGATGTTCGAGGAGGTTGGCCCCCGGTTCGTCGCCGAACCGCTCGGGATCCCTGTCAGCGTCGACGGTCAGGACGACGGCTCTGCGTGCGGCGATGATGAAGGGCATCGCGTCGTTGATCGCGCGACGCGCTTCCCGGCTGCGGTTCCAGGCGATGAGCACGACCTTGCCGATCGCTTCTTCGCTGTCCCACCTATGAGGCACGAGCAGGACGGGTGTTCCGGTCGTGAGCAGAAGATGCTCCGCCGACCAGCTTGCCGGCAGGTCGTCGGGCTTCGGATAGGCGGAGACGATCAGGTCGCAATGCAGCGCGCGCAGCACCGCATCGTCGTCTCGCCCGTCGTTGCGCACGATGCGGAATTCGGAGCTGACATCGGTTTCCTGGGTCAGCTCGGCGAAGCCGCGCCCGGCCGCGAGCACCTTGTTTTCCTCCGCGGCCCGCCATGTCTCGAGAACCTGACGGATGGCTTCCTGTCCGCGGGCAAAACTTTCGTGCGAGCCCTGGCCGTGTGGCCGTGCCACGCCGTACATGCCGATCAGATGCGCCTTGTGTTGTTGCGCCAGCCTCGCCGCATGGCGGCCAACCTTTTCGCCCACGGGTGAGGCGTCCAGGAAAACCGCGATATCTCTCCATTCAACAAGCAATCGAAGCCCCTCTTCTTCCTGCCGGTTTCAACAATCCGGTCGGACCATTGATTCCCGCCTGCGCTTCGCAGCCTGTCGGCAGGGTTCGACTATTGCAAGCGCAAGATTGGCAACGGCGGCAGCGCTGCGGCGAAGATCCGCCGCAGCGCCCGGGTGACGGCGCGGCCGACGAGCGGATGCGTCGCCGGCCGGCTGGGTGGAGACCAGCCTATCGATCTGCCGCGGGACGACCCGTTTCTCCCCTGTCGACGGTGGGCGGACAGAAAAGAAGCTCCGGCATCACGCCCGGATGGCTGCGAGGCCGGCGGCAGCTTTGGCAGCGCGGGCCTTCCGGCATGGTGCATCCGCAGGACAAGCAGGGGCTCGTGGACGCCATGGCACGCTGTCTCACCTCCCCTACAGCTTGATGCCGGCCATTCGGGTCACAAGCGTCTGCCGGTCTTCGGCGGACTTGAGGCGGATCGTCATCGCCTCGCTCTTGACCGGAACCTGAGGGGGCAGGCTCACTTCGATCCCGGGCGCATGCTCGGCCGCCCACTTCTTGAAACGCGGGATCTTGTTCGGGCCGCTGATCGGAAACGTATAGCTGTAGCTGAAGCTCATCTTGCTGGTCCTCTGGCCGCATGGCGCGACGTCGCGAGCGCAATCGGGTTGCGGCTCGACGAAGTCGGCAAAAAAAGGGAATGACAACTGGATTCAACCTGGCGCCGCTCTTGCTCTCGCAGTTAGGGGCACCAGGCATTCAGCCGGGTTGACGGGTTCCTTGGCGGTGAAGGATTGTCGCAGAAAGAGTGCGCATGGCGGTGATGTGGACCATTCACCCGCCCTTGTCAAACTCTGGCGGGACGGGCACGAGCCTGATCCTGCTGTAGGGAGGCGGAAGGCCGTGTTCGCGAATGAAGGCATCGACCGCGACGAGCATCTCGTCGCGGCAATCGATGTCATCCACGAAGCTGGGAACCCAGTAGCGCACGATATACCGAACCCCTTCGGTATCGTAGGAAAGGGCGCGCACATCCGGCTTTGGAGACTTCATCACCGACGTGGCCGACGCGGCCGCGGCCGACAACAGCTCCTTGCCCTGGCTCACAGGTATGTCGTGGCCGAGCACGATTTCCAGCGTGGCGCGATAGTGCTTCTTCGGTGCGCTGAAGTTGACCATTCTTTGCCGTGAGATCTGGCTGTTGGGAAGGATCATGTAGGTATCGTTGCGCGTCAGGAGCCGCGTGGTTCGCCATCCGATCTCGATGACCTTGCCACGGATGGCGCCGTCGATTTCGATCCAGTCGCCGATCCTGAAAGGAGCCTCGAGTCCCAGGGCGACCCCTGAGAGCACGTCTGCGAGGACGTTGCGTATGGCGAAGCCAAGGATGGCGATGATCAACCCGGAGCTGGCGAGCACGCCGCCGGCGGACTGCCCGAGCAGCATCGCGACCGTCGCGACCGTGGCGACAGTGAAGAGAGCCGCGGTAACCAGCTCGCCGAGCAGCTTCGGAACGCGTTTGCGGCCCTCGCCGGTTCTGCCCAGCGCGGCGACGATCACCCGGGCAAGCAGCGAAGCGCCGGAGAAAAAGGCGATGGCCATGGCGACCTGGCGCAAGGCGTCCCTGTTCGCCTCCGGTGCGAAATGCTGGAACGCCGGCTCATGAAAGATGTAGACGGCGATCGAGACTGCAAGCAGGAGAGCGGGCGACAGGAAATGCCGGATCTTGCTCTGCGCCTCCATGGGCTTTCTCCATCGTTGAGGGATGCTGCACCGGACGTGCGATCCTGACTGTCTGGCCTGGCGGGAAGCTCCCGGTAAGCCGCATTGGCGATTGCGACCTTACGGTGCGCGCCACTTGCCTGCGCGGCGAGAAGCGATCCGCCCCCATTGAACGGATCCACCTTGAGTCATGGCTTGGCCATGAAGCATGGGTCGCCATGCGCAGCAAGCGACACAAGCCCGACGAGGTCGTCGCCAGGCTTCGACAGGGAGAAACCCCGGCTGACGCGGGCGTCCGTCGGCGATGGCGTCGGGAACGGTTCGAAGCCTGAGATTACGCCGGCATCCTCAGGCGCAGTGCACCCACAGCACCGTCGCATCCTTGTCGCCGCTCGACACCGTGGCGTGTCCCATCGACGTATCGAAATACATGCTGTCGCCGGTCGTCAGCGTCAGCGGCTCATAGAGGTCCGTGTAGATCACGACCTCGCCGTCGAGCACATGGAAGAACTCCTCGCCCTCATGCGAGATCAGGTTGGGAAACTCCTCCACCGAATGCGCCACGATCCTGGTGATGAAGGGCGTCATCCGCTTGCCGTGGATATCCGAGCACAGCACCTCGTGGGCATAGACCGGCGTGACGTGCTTCTTGCCGCTTCCCCGGCGCGTGATCGAGCGAAGACCCTGCGCCGGGCGCGGCGGCGGGTCGTCGAACAGGCGGGCGACATCGATGCCGAGCCCGATGGCGAGCTTCTGCAGCACATCGTATGTGGGCGACATCGCCCCGCTCTCGACCTTCGAGATGGTGGACTGCGCCAGCCCCGTCGCCTGCGCCAGATCGGTCATCTTCAGGCCGGCCTTCATCCGCAACTGCTTGATTCTCTTGCCGAGCGGCCTCGCCTCCGGCGTTGCGGAGGACAGATTTGCAGGCTGGGATTGGCGGCGCGTCAGGATGACGACGTCACCGTCGCGGCGGGAAGCCGGCGCGTCGGCGGAAAGAGGCCCGTTCTTTGCGGTTGACATGTGAATATTCCGATGAGAATATGAATTCCTATAGTGAAACAAATGGCGGCCGCGATCAAGACCGCCATGACGATGTCCACGCCATACCATGGCAGCGATGAGGCCAGCACAATCCGGACCGTGCCCAAGGCGACGCCAGTTCGCCGTCGGCGCGACGGGGAACCATTGACACGTCAGAGCGCGAAAGCGCACGCAGAGGAGGTATCATGACCCGCATTTCCCATACCCCGCCCAAGCCGGGACTTTCGCGACGCAGCTTTCTGAGCGGCACGGTCGCCCTGCCCTTTATCGCGGCGGGCGTCACGGGAGGCCTGTCGGTCCCCGCCTTCTCGCAGGGCGAGACCGCGACGCTGCGCGTCCTGCTTGCGCCGGAGGCGCGGCTGGTTCCCGGCCAGCTGCGCGCAGGCGGCAGCGCCAATGTCGCCAGCATGATCTATGACTGGCTCGTGCGGCTGGAAGGCCCCGAGCAGACCTTCGTCCATTCGCTGGCCGAGTCGTCGTCGCACTCCGACGACTACAGGTCGTGGACCATCGTCCTGCGCAAGGGCGTCAGGTTCCACCACGGCACCGAGCTGACTGCGAAGGACGTCGTGTTCTCGATCGAGCGCCACGCACGCAAGGAGATCGGCTCGCCGCTCGCCAACATTCTCGCCCATATCGAATCCGTGACGGCGGCGGACGACCACACGGTCGAGGTCGCGCTCTCGCGGCCGGACCCGGACTTCCTGCTGAAGTTCCTTGACAAGAACGCCGCCATCATCGCCCACGATTACGACTACGACAATCTCGGCGACAGCAACCCCTCCGGCACCGGCGCATTCAAGGTCGACGAATACGTGCCCAGCCAGTACATGCGGCTGAGCAAAAACCCCGACTATTTCGTCGCCGGCCTGCCGAAGTCGGACAGGATCGAGATCCGCTTCGTCTCCGACGTCCAGACCCAGATGCTGTCGCTCGAGGCCGGGCAGGCCGACATCGTGCGCTCGCTGCCGTTCGATTTCTTCGAGCGCTACAAGGGCCGCGAGGATCTGACGATCCATCAGGTCAAGTCGGCCTACCTCACGCCGATCACCATGCGCTGCGACCAGCCGCCCTTCGACGACATGCGGGTGCGCAAGGCGATGAAGCTCGTCGTCGACCGCCAGAAGATGCTGGATCAGGCCGCCTTCGGCCTCGGCGTGGTCGCCAACGACGACTATGTCTGGTCCGGCTTCCCATGGCACAGCCCGCAGGAGACGAAGCAGCGCGACATCGAGGAGGCCAAGCGTCTTCTCGCCGAGGCCGGCCATCCCAACGGCATCTCGGTCGAGATCGTCTGCGAGTCCAACCGGCCGCCGGTGCTCGAAACGGTGCTGATGTACCAGCAGATGGCGAAGGACGCCGGCATCGACGTCAAGGTCAATGCCGTCACCACCGACATCTACTACGCCCGCTACTTCATGAACGCCCCGGTGACCTGCGAATCCTGGGGCCATCGCGACGCGCTCGACCTGCTCGCGGTGTCGGTGAAGACGGGCGCGGCCTGGAACGCCGGCCGATACAGCAACCCCCGCGTCGACGAGCTGCTCGAACTGACCAGCGCCGAGGGCGACCTCGACAAGCGCCGGGCGCTGTCCGGCGAGTTGCAGCAGATCCTCTCCGACGAAGGGCCGGCCATCGTTCCCTTCTTCCACGACAGCCTCGCGGTCAGCCGCGCCGCCGTCGACGGCTTCGTGCTGACCGAGAACTGGATCAACGACTACCGCTACGCGGTCCGCACCGCATAATGGCGCTCGGGCGCAGAAGGGCGACGGTGGAAGGCGGCCGATGCTGAGATACGTTTCGACACGACTGGTTTCCATCGCGTTCTCGCTGATCGTCGCCTCCGCGATGATCTTCCTGATCATGAACGTGATCCCAGGAGACGTCGCGCAGATGATCCTCGGGGCCGACGCCAGCCCCGAGGCGCTGGCCGCCCTACGCCAGAGCATGGGCCTCGACCAGAACGTGGCGGTCCGCTACGTCCAGTGGCTTGCCGGTGCGCTGCAAGGCGACTTCGGGGGATCGCTGAGCACGCCCGGCTTCTCCGTGGCATACCTGCTGACCGACCGGCTCGGCAACTCGCTGGCGCTGGCGGCGCTGGCCACGGCCTTCGTGGTTCCGGTGGCGCTGGTCGGCGGCACATGGTGCGGCCTCAATCCCGGCTCGCCCGTCGACCGCGTCGTGTCGTTCTTCAGCATGATCTGGATCTCGCTGCCCGAGTTCGCCTCGGCCGTGTTCCTGATCATGATCTTCAGCAAGGCGCTGGGTCTGTTGCCGTCGATGAGCGGCCTCGACCTCCAGATGAGCCTCGTCTCGCAATGGAAGGCGTTCATCCTGCCCGCGCTCACGCTGTCGCTGATCACGATGGGCTACGTGCTGCGGATGGTAAGGGCCGGCGTCATCGAGGTCGCGAATTCCGAATATGTCCGCGTCGCCAGGCTCTCGGGCGTGTCGCGCGGCGCCATCTTGCGCAAGTACATCATCCGCAACGCACTCGCGCCCTCCATCGCCATCATCGCCATGAACACCGGCTGGATGATCGGCGGCCTGGTCGTGGTCGAGACCATCTTCGCATTCCCCGGCCTCGGCACGCTGCTGCTGCAGGCGGTGGTGCAGCGCGACGTCCCGCTCATCCAGGCCGCCGCCCTGTGCTCGGTGGCCGCCTACATGCTGCTCAACTTCGTCGCCGACGTGCTGACGATCCTGCTCACGCCGCAGTTGCGCCTCGACTGACGGAGCCTCGATGTCCCATCCCGCCGAAACCCGATCGCAGCCCAGCGCCTTGCGCCGTGTCGTCACGACGGCTCCGGGCGCGGCCAGCAGCCTGATCGTGCTGTTCTGGATCTGCATCTTCCTCGTCCAGCATGTCTGGACCCCGCACGATCCCTACGAGATGAACTTCGCCGCCCGGCTGCAGTTTCCCGGCGGCGACCATCTGCTCGGCACCGACAAGTACGGCCGCGACATCCTCAGCCGCATCATGGTCGGCTCGCAGTCGGTGATCCAGCTGTCGATGACCGGAACCATGCTGGCGGTCGCCTGCGGCCTGCTGATCGGGCTGGCCTCGACCATGCTCGGCGGCCGCCGCGACGAGGCGATCATGCGTTTCATGGACATCCTGATGTCGTTCCCCAGCCTCTTGCTCGCGCTCCTCGTGGTCGGCGTCCTAGGCCCGAGCTATCTCAACGTCGTGCTGGTGATCGGCGTCGTCTTCGCGCCGCGCGTGGCGCGCGTCGTGCGCAGCATCGCCCGCGAGATCATGAGCCGCGAGTTCATCGACCTTGCGCGGGCCCGCGGCGACCGCTGGCACGGCGTCATGTTCGTCGAGGTCGCGCCCAACCTGCTCGGGCCGCTGGCGGTCGAGACCGGCGTGCGCTTCGCCTATGCGCTGTTCCTGACCGCCTCGCTCGGCTTCCTCGGCCTCGGCGTCCAGCCGCCGGAGGCCGACTGGGGCCTGATGGTCAACGAGGGCCGCGACGTCATCGACTTCGCGCCGTGGATCGTGCTGTTCCCTGCCCTGTCGATCGCCTCGATCGTCATCGCCGTCAACGTGCTGAGCGACCTGTTCCGCCGCGTCTGGGTGGGAGAACTGTGATGACGCAGGACCGCACACCGCCGCTTCTGGAAGTCAGGGATCTCAGCGTCGATTTCGTGGCGCAGGGCGTGCGGCGCAGCGCCGTGCGCAATGTCGGCTTCACGCTGCGGGAGGGCGGCTCCTTCGGCCTGCTCGGCGAATCCGGGGCGGGCAAGAGCACGGTCGCGCTGGCCTGCATGGGCGCGCTGCCGAGGGCCGCGATCGTCGCGGGCGGCAGCGTCTTGCATGACGGACGCGACATATCCGCTTTCGACACGGCGCAGTTGCAGGGCCTGTGGGGCACGACGATCTCCATCGTGCCGCAGGATCCCCACGCCGCGCTCAACCCCTCGCTTCGCATCGGTGACCAGATCGTCGACGTCCTTGTCGCGAGAAGCGGCATGCAGAAAGCCGCGGCGCGGGCACGGGCGCTGGAGCTTCTGGAGACGGTCCGCCTTCGCAACGCATCGCAGGTGATGCGGCACTATCCGCACCAGCTGAGCGGCGGCATGAAGCAGCGGGTGTGCATCGCCCGCGCGCTCGCGACCTCGCCGAGAATATTGTTGCTCGACGAGCCGACCACCGCGCTCGACGTGACGACGCAGGCGTCCATCCTCGACACACTCGGGCAGATCCGCTCCGCCTACGGCGTCAGCCTGCTCTACATCACGCACGACATCCGCCTCGCCGCGCAGCTTTGCGACGAGGTTGCCATCATGGCCTCCGGCGAGATCGTGGAACAGGGGCCGACCGCGCGTATCCTGAGCCAACCGCAGGCGGCCTTCACCCGCAAGCTCGTCAAGGCCGTCGCCGACCTCGACACGCCGCGCGAAGCGAGCGCAGGCCGGGCGTCCTCGCCGCAGCTCGGGCCGATCATCGAGATCAGCCATCTGACGAAGCGCTACGGAAGCGATTTCGTCGCGGTCGACGATGCGAGCCTGAGCTTCGGCAGGGGCGACACCTTCGCCGTCGTCGGCGAGAGCGGCTCGGGCAAGACCACGCTGGGCCGCTGCGTCATGGGCGTGATCGAGCCGACCGCGGGCACGATCACGCTGGCGGGAGAAACCGTCGCGCCGGATGCCGCCAACCGCAGCCCGCAGGCCAAGCGCCGGCTCGGCATCGTCTTCCAGAACCCCAGCGGCAGTCTGAACCCCAGCCACAGCGTCCGCAAGATCATCGCGCGCTCGCTCGCCGGGGCGTCGGGCATGTCTCGGGCGGAGATCGACCGCCGCATCGGCGAGCTGCTCGTCTCCGTCGAGCTTGACCCGTCCTTCGCGACGCGGTTTCCCCATCAGCTCAGCGGCGGCCAGAAGCAGCGCGTGGCGATTGCGCGCGCGTTCGCGAGCGAGCCGGAGCTCGTCATTCTCGACGAGGCGACATCGTCGCTCGACATGACCGTCCAGGCCGCGATCCTGCGCCTGCTGGAGCATCTCCAGAAGACGAAGGGCACGGCCTACCTCTTCATCTCCCACGACATGCACGTCGTGCGCCACATCGCCGACCAGGTCGCGGTGATGCAGGCGGGCAGGATCGTCGAAAGCGGTCCGGTGGCGACCGTGTTCCACGCGCCGCAGGCTCCCTACACCGCGTCCCTCATCGAGGCGTCGCAACTGAACGCGCCCCGCAATCAAGAACCAAACCGAACCTGAAAGGAAAGATCGTGCCGCAGTCGCGCAAGCAGGGATGGCCCAATATCCCGGTGCATATGGAGAGCTATGTGCACCCGCATGTGCCGAGCTTCACTTCCGATGTGAAGCGGCTCTACGCCGTATGCCGGGCCAGCGAAGCCGCGATCCGCGAGATCGTTTCCCGCACCCCGTTCGACTATGTCGACGATCTCCTGATGGTCGAGGTGGCAAGCTATGGCGGCCGCGTCTATCAGGCCGACGAGAGCGACACGTGGCCGTTCCTCGATTGCGGCATCACGATTCCCATAAGCTACAAGGGCGAGGCCGGCGTCTACTATCTCTACGAGTACGAGACCGAGGACTACGCCATTTTCGCCGGCCGCGAGATGTGGGGTTATCCGAAGACCTTCGGCGATGTCTCGCTGGACATAGACGACGAGCGCATCGTCGGCTCGGTCATCAAGCGCGACAAGGAAATCGTTCGTTTGACAGGCCGGCGCGACAGCCCCATCGCCGGCATCGCGCGCGCCTTCGGCGGCCCGGTGCTGAACGTGTACACCATTCCCAACGCCGACGGACCGGGCATCTTCTCGCAGCGCATCATCCGGCGCGACACCGGCTCGGGCTTCGTGGTGGAGCATCAGGAGCATCTCGCGGCCGAACTCGCCCTTGACGACGTCAAGCAGCACAGGCTCAGCGAACTCGGCGTCAGCGAGGTGCTGGGCGCCTGCTATCAGGTCGGGCACTACAGGATGGAAGGCGCTTCCGGTTGGGGAAGCGTCCTCGAAACCCTGGTGTGAGCAGGCCCCATCAGTGAAAGGAAGGCTCTGTCGCCTCCGGATCGTTTCAGCGTTTGCGTGAAACCCTGAAACGATCCGTCTTCCCGTCCTTGCGCAGTACCGGACGGAAAACCGCTTCGCACCTTTCCCGGAACCGCTGTCACGGCCATGGAGGCGTGCTCCATCGGCCGCACGAGACGAAGACCCGGCGTCATCATTGCGCTGCGTCAATTCCCCGGCGATCATATGGTACTATCAAGGCAGGCAGGTGGGGGTTCGGCCATCGCTCGCCGTGACGCTTTCAGACCAGCACTGGAGATCGTGTGGGCGCAGCGCCAATCTACAAGATCGATGACCTCACCAAGGTCTATCGTTCCGGCGAGGTTGAGGTGCATGCCCTGCGCGGCGTCGATCTGGAAATCGGGCCGGGCGAGTTCATCGTGCTGCTCGGCCCTTCGGGCAGCGGCAAGTCGACGCTCGTGAACATACTGGGCGGGCTCGACGCGGCCAGCAGCGGCCGCGTCGTCTTCCGGGACCAGGAGATCACAGGCCTCGACGAAGGCGAGCTGACGAAATACCGGCGCGATCATGTCGGCTTCGTCTTCCAGTTCTACAACCTGGTGCCGAGCCTGACGGCGCGCGAGAACGTCTCGCTGGTCACGGAGATCGCACGGGATCCGATGGATCCCGGCGAGGCGCTGGAGATCGCGGGCCTTCCGCGCGAGCGGCACGACCACTTCCCCGCCCAGCTTTCGGGCGGCGAGCAGCAGCGCGTCGCGATCGCCCGCGCCATCGCCAAGAAGCCGGAAGTGCTTCTGTGCGACGAGCCGACCGGCGCGCTCGATTCGAAGACCGGCATCCGCGTGCTGGAGGCGCTCGCCTCCGTCAACCGCGACCTCGGGGCCACCGTCCTCGTCATCACCCACAACATCGCGGTGGGCAGGATGGCCGACCGGGTGATCCATTTCGCCGACGGGCGCGTCGCCCGCATCGAGAAGAACGAAACCCGCGAGGCCGCGTCCTCGATCGCATGGTGAAGCCGTGAGCGTGCTCGACCGCAAGCTGATGCGCGACCTCATCCGCCTGTGGGCGCAGGTCGGGGCCATCGCGCTGGTCATGGCGGCGGGGGTGACGACGCTGGTGCTGAGCGTGGGCGCGCAGCGCTCCCTGTTCGAGACCCGCGAAGCCTATTACGAGCGCAACGCCTTCGCCGACATCTTCGCCGACGCAACGAGGGCGCCTGAAAGCCTGCGCGAGGAGATCGCCGCGATCGCCGGCGTGGCGGCCGTGGAGACGCGCATCCGCGAGAGCGCCGTCCTCGACATCGAAGGCATGGCCGAACCCGCCGCCGGCATGCTGGTCTCGGTGCCGGACGACGGCGTCGAGGTGCTGAACCGGCTGCACATGCGGCTGGGAAGGCTGCCCACGCCGGGCCATCCGGACGAGGTCGTCGTCAACGAGCCTTTCGCGCAGGCGCACGGCTTCCGGCCGGGCGACAGGTTCGGGGCGGTCGTGAACGGCCGCAAGCGCCAGCTCGAGATCGTCGGTGTGGCGCTGTCGCCTGAATTCATCTACGTCGTCACCGACCTGATGCCGGACAACCGCCGGCTCGCTGTGGTGTGGATGTCGCGCGAGGCGCTGGCGGCGGCGTTCAACCTCACGGGCGCGTTCAACGCGGTCTCGGTCAAGCTTCTGCGCGACCAGCCGGTCGACCCCGCGATCGACGAGATCGACCGGCTGCTGGAGCCTTTCGGCGGTCGCGGCGCGCATGGACGCAAGGACCAGCAGAGCCATGCCTTCCTCGACAGCGAGCTGGCCGGGCTGCGGGCGATGAGCACCATCCTGCCGCCGATCTTCCTGCTGGTGGCGGCCTTTCTGGTCAACATGATCCTGTCGCGGCTGATCGCGCTGGAACGCGAGCAGATCGGGCTGATGAAGGCGGTGGGCTATTCGGGCGCGGGGATCGCGGCGCATTACATGAAGCTGGTGGCCGTGATCGCGGCGATCGGGCTGGTGCTGGGCCTTGCCGCCGGCACCATGCTGGGGCGCGGCCTGACCCGGCTTTACGGAGAGTTCTTCCACTTTCCCTTCCTCATCTTCCTGATGAGCGCCGACATCTACGTCATCGCCGCGGCGGTCTCGATGGGTTCGGCGGCTCTGGGCGCCCTGCGGGCCGTGCGTGCGGCGGC
>WPCJ01136779.1_pt1 | contig 13412 bp, 13 predicted proteins | sample 5399831 | NCBI WGS metagenome assembly WPCJ01 (sample SAMN12869470, study PRJNA574797) | sludge metagenome | isolation source: wastewater treatment of pH10 | place: China:Beijing | collected 2019-05-20 | reverse complement strand
GCCCCGAACGTCTCGCCGCTCTGGGCCCTGCTGTGCGCGCAGATCGAGGCCGGGCGCCGCGCCCGCCAATACCGTCGCTGGATCGGCGCGCGGAAGCGCGCGGCCTGAGCTTCAGCCTTCTGAAAAGGATGACGCAGATGGATACTGACCGGCCCGTCGCGGAGGTCGAATTCGGCGGGCAGACCGTCGAGATTCCCGCTGGCGGCTATTACGACCGCTTCCGGATGAATCCCGACCTCGATGTCGTGGCGCAGGATCCCGCGGCGGGGAACATCGATTTCTTCCGCCGGATTCCGAAGCAGCAGGTCGCGACGCGGGTCGGTCCGAGCTGGGCACCGAACTTCTATTACCGCAGTAGCAGCGTCCAGCTCCTCTTCCTGGCGCCGGTCGAGCGCCTGCGGGCGGCGCTGCCGCTGCCGCTCGAACCGTTGAAGGCACTGCCCGGACATGGCCTGGTCGCACTGACTTTCTTCTCCTATGCAGTCTGCGACAACGACCCCTATGACGAGGTCTCGATCGCGGTGGTCATCCGCCGGCCGGGCGCGCGCGGGCTGCATACGCCGGAACTGCTCGGCGCGATCCGCCGCCGCAGTTTCCATGCGCATGTGCTGGCGCTCCCGGTTACCACCGAGATCGCGCGGGTACGCGGCGTCTATGGCTATCAACTGCCGAAATGGCTCGCCCCGATCGCGGTGTCGATCGGCGAGCAGGTCGCGGCCAGCATCGTCAACGGCAACGGCAGGCCGGATTTGACGCTGAGCGCCCCGCTCCCGGTCTTCCGCGACGTCCCCTCGCAATCGCGCCTCGGCGCCAACGCCATGATCCACCAGATCGACGGCCAATGGCACCGGACCATCGTACAGTCGAACACATTGTCCTTCGCGCAGCGGCTCTTGCCCCGCGACGTGAGGCTCACGCGCTCCGGTGGACCGATGACCGAACTGCTTGACGGACTCGGCGCCACCACCATGCTGCGCCTCGACGTCGTCAGGGACGCCCAGCTCGTCCTGAACATGCCGACGCCGATGCACGCATTCGACTCCGCCCGGAGCTGACCGCCCCATGACAGGCTCGCGAGGCACCACGTGACGTTCCCCGCCCATCCCGATCCCATCCTCACCATGACCGGCGTGCTGGAGCGCCAGCGCGCGGCCTTCCTGAAGGACGGGCCGCCCGGCCTGCGCGAGCGCAAGGATCAGCTGAAGCGCTTGCGGGCTGCCGTGCTCGCTCACCGCCAGGAGCTCGCGGCTGCAATCAGTGCCGATTTCGGCCATCGCTCGCGTCACGAGACCGAGATCATGGAGCTGGCCGGCGTCGTCCAGACGATCGATTATCTCATCCGCAATCTCAGCCGCTTCATGAAGCCGGAGCGGCGGCATGTCGGGCTATTCTACCGTGCCGGCCGCGCCCATGTGGACTACCAGCCGAAAGGCGTCATCGGCGTGATGGCGCCGTGGAACTATCCGTTCGCCCTGACGATCATCCCGCTCGCCACCGCCCTCGCCGCCGGCAACCGGGCGATGCTGAAGCCGTCGGAGCTCACGCCGCGCACCAGCGAGGTGATCCGGCGGATGATCGCGAGTACCTTCCCGGCGGAGGACGTCGCGCTGGTGCTCGGCGGCCCGGAGGTCGGCGCCGCCTTCAGCGGCCTGCCCTTCGACCATCTGTTCTTCACCGGCAGCACCGCGGTCGGCCGCAAGGTGATGCAGGCGGCGAGCGCCAATCTGGTGCCGGTGACGCTCGAGCTCGGCGGCAAGAGCCCGGTCATCGTCGCGCGCGGCCATGTCGACCCGCGGAGCATGGCCAGCATCGTCTTCGGCAAGCTCTCCAATGGCGGCCAGACCTGCGTCGCCCCCGATTACGCGCTGGTCCACGAGGACGATCTCGACGGCTTCATCACGCAATATGGTGCGACGGTGGCCCGCTTCTATCCGGACGGCCCAACCAGCCCGGACTACACCTCGATCGTCAGCGAGCGCCATTACGACCGGCTCAAGGACCTCATCGCCGACGCGCGGCGGAGCGGAGCACGGGTGATCGAGGTCGGCGCCGGGCCGGAGAACGCCGCGGCCCGTCCGCGCACGCTTGCGCCCATCCTCGTCATCGGTGCGGGTGACGACAGCGCGGTCATGCAGGAGGAAATCTTCGGGCCGATCCTGCCCATACGCAGCTATCGCACGCTCGACGAGGCCATCGCCTATGTGAACGCGCGCCCTCGCCCGCTGGCGCTCTACTATTTCGGCGCGCGGGATGCCGACTGCGCCAAGCTCCTGGAGCGCACCACCTCGGGCAATGCAGGCATCAACAATACGTTGCTGCATGTCGCGCAGGACGATCTGCCCTTCGGCGGCATCGGCCCGAGCGGCATGGGCGCCTATCACGGCATCGAGGGCTTCCGCTCGATGAGCCACGCGAAGGGTGTCTTCACGCAGGGCCGCTGGAACTTTCCGAGCCTGCTGCATCCGCCCTTCGGCAGGTTGGCCGAGCTGGCGATCGCGATGCTGCTGGGACGAAAGCGTGCCGCCGGCGCTGCGAAGGTGGAAACCCACAGGACCTGACGGCGAAAGCCCGCGCTTCGCCGCCCGCTCAGAACGGCATCTTGCAGTCCTTGCCATAGGCGTCGGGCAGACCTTCGGCGATCTTGCTCTCGATCTGCGTGGCGTAGCCGCCGTCCGCGCCCTTCTTCACCGAAACCAGGTAATAGCCCTGGATCGGGAACTGGTTCGGCCCGATCGCGAAGCGCCCGCGCACGGAGTCGAAGCTGGTCTTGCGCAGGGCCTCGATCAGCTTCGTCCGGTCGGCGATCTCGCCCTTCAGCGCGGTCGCGGCGGCGTTCAGCCAGATCGCCCGAGAAGTCCGCCTCCATTGCCTATTGCGCCGGATTCAACGATCTCTCCGTCTTCAACCGGGCCTTCCGCAACCGCTTCGGCATCACGCCGTCCGATCTGCGTGGCACGAGGCGCAACTGAGCGGAAGGTCACGAGCGATGACTTGGAATAGAGCGCCGGGCCCTCGACGGCCCGCAGGAATCCCGCCGGTCGGTCTCATCAAGGCAGGCCTGCTCGCCTTGATGGTCGCGATCGCCCTCCCGGCGGCGGCTTCCGACTGGCAGCGCTATGGCAATGCCCGCTTCCAATACTGGATCGACGTCCCGCCGGGCTTCTCCAAAGTGGAGGAAGCCGACAATGGCGATGGCGGCATCTCCACAACTCCGGATGGCGCTGCCGAATTGCGGGTCTGGGGCAGCTACCCGACCGAAGGCAGCCTTGCGGCCGAGGCCAAGGAGCGCCAGGGCCTGGACCGGCGCGATGGCTGGACCATCAGCTATCAGACCCAGAACAAGAGCGGAGCCGCCTGGTCTGGAACCAAGGGCAACCGCATCGTCTATGCCCGCGCCATCCCGGGCTGCGACCGGGCGGTGGCCTATTTTCGCCTCGAATACGACCGGGAGCGGCAAAAGGCCTTCGACCCGGTGATCTCCCGGCTGGTCAAGTCGTTCCGCAGCGGCGACTGCCGGACCCGCTGAACACGCCTGCCTCACCTCCGGGCCAGCTTCGCATCCGCCCAAGCCGCGACGGTTTTCGCCATCGTCGCCAGATGCCCGCTCGGCGAAAAGCCCGACGCCTTGCGCGGCCGCAGGTCGTGGTCGCCATCCTCGAGCCAGAGCATCTCGATTGCCGGCGACAAGGCATAGCCGCCGACCTCGCCGCGCGTGCCGAACTCGTCGCGCGTGCCCTGGACGATCAGCGTCGGCGTCTTGAGCTCGGCCAGATGCTGCGTTCGCAGCTGCTCCGGCTTCGCCGGCGGATGGAAGGGGTAGCCGAGGCAGAGCAGGCCGCCGATCCGCCTCCCAGCGAATAGCTCGTCGGCGACCATGCTGGCGACGCGCCCACCCATCGACTTGCCGCCGATGATCAGCGTTTCCGACGGGCCGAGCGCCTCGATCGCGGCCCGGTATTCCGGCTTGAGCGTCTCGGCCCGTGGCGGCGGCTTGCGCCCAGCTTCGCTGCGACGGCTGGCCATGTAGGCGAACTCGAAGCGGGCGACGCGAAATCCCTCCCCGGCCAGGCTGGCGGCCGCCGCGGTCATCGAGGCGGAGTCCATCGGCGCTCCCGCGCCATGCGCGAGGAGAATGGTGTGCCTGGCCTGTTCAGGACCATCGAAGAGGAAGTGCAAATCCATCTCTCCATCCGTCCAGGCGCAGCATATCGGCAGGCCGGGCCTGGGCGGCGCAGCCTAGAGCGTGCCGGGTTCCCGCGGAACACCGTCGTCCAGCGCGATTGCAGCTCGGCCCGGCATCCATCGCGGAGCCGCGAGCTGCGACGACTCGCCACAGCCTCGGCCTGGGTCGCCCTCCGGACGGAATAAAGCATTGCTATTATATAGATGCTTATGACTTCCCGAACCAAGAAGCCGCCGCCGACTGTGGGCTTCCTGCTCCACGATGTCGCGCGCCTGCTGCGCAAGCGTTTCGAGCAGCACGCCCGCGATTCCGGGCTGACCCGCTCGCAATGGCAGGTGCTGGCCTATCTCGACCAGAATGCCGGCATCCAGCAGGGCGCGCTGGCCGAGCTCATGGATGTCGAGCCGATCACGGTCGGGCGGCTGCTCGACAAGCTCGAAAGCTGCGGCCTGGCGGAGCGCCGGCCGCACGCCACCGACCGGCGGATCTGGCAGCTCTATCTGACCGAAAAGGCCAGGCCGAAGCTGACGGAATTGCGCGCCCTCGGCGAGCACACCCGGGCGGAAGCCTTCGGTGACATCCCGCAGGCCGAGCGCGACCAGCTGCTCGCGACGCTGGGCCGGATGAAAGCGAATCTGACGGCCGCCTGCCTGGTGCCGGTGGCCGAGAGGCAGGTCCAAAATGGATGATGCAGCCAGAAAGACCGAAATCCCCGGCGAGGCAGGCTCCGATACGCAGCCCGGCCCCGCCTCCCCCGGCAACGTGACCGCGATCCCGCGGCCGGAGCTCAAGGCGGCACCGCAACCCGCGGCAAAGGCACCGGAACCCCCGGCACCGGCTGCCGCGCAAGCCGTCACCACACCCGCATCGCCAGCCGGACGCAGCCGCACCCGTCGCATCCTCTTCGCGCTGCTGCCCGTCGCCCTCGTCGCCGGCGGTTATTATTACGTCGTCGGCGGGCAGGTGATGTCGACCGACAACGCCTATGTGCAGGCCGATATCCTGAGCATCTCGACCGATGTCGCCGGCATCGTCGGCGAGATCGACGTCCGCGACAACCAGGCGGTCAAGGCCGGCGACGTGCTCTTCAAGCTCGACGAGCAGCCGTTCCGCTTCGCACTGGAGCGGGCCGATGCGCAGATCGGCGTGGTCGGCAACGATATCGCGGCGCTGAAAGCCAGCTACAAGGGCATGCAGAGCCAGATCGAGCAGGCCCATACCGACATCGCCTTCTACGAGACCGCCTTCAAGCGCCAGCAGGACCTCGCCACCAAATCCGTCGCCTCGCAGGCGACCTATGACCAGGCCAAACACGACCTCGATAGCGCCCGGCTCAAGCTCGCCCAGCTCGAAAGCCAGCTCGCCGGCATCGCCGCCAGTCTCAACGGCAAGCCGGACGCGCCGGTCGAGGATCACCCGCGGTACAAGGATGCGGTCGCGGCCCGGGCCGAGGCGCAGCGCCAGCTCGACCATACGACGGTGCGCGCGCCGATGAACGGCGTCGTCACCAATGTGCCCTCGCTGCAGAAGGGCCAGTATCTGGAGGCGGCGACCAATGCCTTCAGCCTGGTCTCGACCGAGCATGTCTGGATCCAGGCCAATCCGAAGGAGACCGAGCTCACCTGGGTGAAGCCCGGCCAGAGCGCCGAGGTCTATGTCGACACCTATCCAGGCGCGGTCTGGAAGGGCACGGTCGACAGCATCAGCCCGGCCTCGGCCGCGAGCTTCTCGCTGCTGCCGGCGCAGAACACCAGCGGCAACTGGGTCAAGGTCGTGCAGCGCATCGCCATGCGCGTGAAGATCGAGACGCCGCCGGACGAGCCCCAGCTTCGCGCCGGCATGAGCGTCACGCTCGACGTCGACACAGGCCATGCCCGCGGCCTGCCGAGCTTCGTCTCCGACGCCGTCGGCAAGAGCAAGACCCGGTAAAGAGGCTCGCCATGGCCAGCGCAGTCGCCACGGCCGGGACGCCCGTCGCCAATCGCGGCGCTATCACCGCCTGCGTGATCCTCGCGGTGATCATGCAGGCGCTCGACACCACCATCGCCAATGTCGCGTTGCCTTATATCCAGGGCAGCGTCTCGGCGAGCGCCGACCAGATCAACTGGGTCCTGACCTCCTACATCGTCGCCGCGGCGATCATGACGCCGCCCTCCGGCTTCCTCGCTGCCCGCTTCGGCCGCAAGCGCGTGCTGTCGGCGGCGATCATCGGCTTCGTCGTCGCCTCGATCCTGTGCGGGGCGGCGCAGTCGCTGACGCAGATCGTCGGCTTCCGGCTCTTGCAAGGCTTCTTCGGCGCCTCGCTCGTACCGCTCTCGCAGAGCATCCTCCTCGACATCTACACGCCGGAGGAGCGCGGCTCCGCCATGGCGCTGTTCGGTATCTCGGTGATGGTCGGGCCGGTGCTCGGGCCGGTCCTCGGCGGCTGGCTGACCGAGAACATCTCCTGGCGCTGGGTCTTCTACATCAACCTGCCGCTCGGCATCCTGGCGCTGGCCGGCGTCTCGATCTTCGTCACCGAGACGAGATCGAGCGCGCTCGCCAAGCTGGACTGGATCGGCTTCGGCGCGCTCAGCGTCGCGATCGCCGCGCTGCAGCTCTTCCTCGACCGCGGCGCCCAGCTCGACTGGTTCGACTCGCTCGAGATCATCGTCGAGGCGGCGGTCTGCGTCGCGGCGATCTATATCCTGATCGTCCACACCTTCACGGCGCAGAACTCCTTCATCAAGCCGCGCCTGTTCCTCGACCGGAACTTCAATGTCGGCCTGATCTTCATCTTCATCGTCGGCATCTGCTACCTGGCCTCGCTGGCGCTGCTGACGCCTTACCTGCAGACGTTGCTGGGCTATCCGGTTGTGACCGCCGGCGTCATCATGGGTCCGCGCGGCCTCGGCACCATGGCCTGCATGTTCCTGGTCGGCCGGCTGATCGGCAAGGTCGACATCCGCATCCTGCTCGGCGCCGGCTTCCTGGTCAGCGCCTGGGCGATGTACGACATGGCCGGTTGGACGCCCGACGTCTCGCAGCAGCGGATCATGCTGACCGGCTTCCTCCAGGGCGGCGGGCTCGGCCTGCTCTTCGTGCCCCTGACGACGATCACCTTCGCGACGCTGCCGGCCGAGTATCGCGGCGACGGCACCGGCCTCTACAACCTCTCGCGCAATATCGGCTCCAGCGTCGGCATCTCGCTGGTCAGCTACCTGCTCACCCGCAACGTCCAGGTGAACCACGCCGAGATCGCCAACTACGTCACGCCCTATAACCGCCTGTTCGAGCTGCCGGCGATCAGACACGCCTGGGATCCGGCGACGCTGGCCGGGAGGGCCGCACTCGACGAAGTGATCACGCGCCAGGCGACGATCATCGCCTATATCGACGACTTCAAGCTGCTGATGATCCTCTGCCTCGCGGCCCTGCCGTTCCTGGCGCTGCTGCGCACGCCGCGCCGGCAGGCAGCACCGGCCGACGACCACGCCATGGCAATGGAATAGGCGAGCTTGAGCCTCGGAAGGCCCCCGGGATGCCCCGCCAGCCCGGCCGCGAAAAGCAGACCCTCGGCAATGTCTACGACCTTGGCAGTAGACCACCCTATGGTAGCGTAGACTGAGAGCGGAACAAAAAATCCGCCATCGGCTCCGCCGTTGGAAACCTTCGGCGCGGCCGGCCACGCAGGGAGGTGAATGCAATGCGGAAGGCATATATGGCCGCCGTCGCGGCGTGTGCTTTGATTGCGGCCGGAAGCACCGGCCAGGCTCAGGAAAAACTGAAGATCGGCGTCTTGGCGACGCTCTCGGGCGCGCTGACCTCGGGCGGCGAGGATGGCGTGCGCGGTGCGCAGGTCGCCCTGAAGCAGCGCGGCGGCAAGATCGCCGGCCGCGAGGTCGAGTTCATCATCGCCGCGACCGACGCCAGCCCGGACTCGGCGCTACGCGCCGCGCGCAAGCTGGTCGAGCAGGACAAGGTCCAGCTCATCCTCGGCCCGCTTTCAGGCTCCGAGGGCATCGCGATGCGCGACTACTCGAAGACCGTGCCCAACGTCACCGTCGTCGACGCCTCCTCGGGCGCGCTCGAGACGACCTATGTCAATCCGTCGCCGAACTATTTCCGCTTCAACAGCAACGGCGCGATGTGGATGGCCGGGCTCGGCGAATACGTCTTCAAGGACAAGGGCTACAAGAAGCTCGCCGTGATCGGCGAGGACTATTCCTTCCCCTATACGCAGGTCTTCGGCTTCGCCCTCGGCTACTGCAAGGCCGGCGGCCAGATCGTCCAGCGCCAATGGGTGCCGCTCGGCACAAAGGATTTCGGCTCGGTCATCGCCAACATCCCCGATGATGTCGACGCGGTCTTCCTCGGCCTCGGCGGCGGCGACGCCGTCAACTTCCTCAACCAGTACGGCCAGACCGGCGGCAAGGCGAAGTTCGTCGGCGGCTCGATCATGGTCGACCAGACCGTGCTGTCCTCGCGCGGCGCCGCCAAGAAGCTGCTCGTCGGCACGCCTTCCTCGGGCGGTGTCGCCGATGCCTGGGACGATCCGAAATGGAAGGCCTGGGTCAAGGCCTATCAGGACGCCTTCCCGGCGGACAAGCGCTTCGCCAGCCCGTCGCTGTTCGCGACCAATTACCACAATGCCTTCAACGGCATGGCGACCGCCCTGGAGAAGGTCAACGCCGATCTGTCCGACGGCGGCGCCAAGCTCAGGGCCGAGCTCGCCAAGGTCGAGCTCGATGCGCCGAACGGCCCGATCAAGCTCGACGACAACCGGCAGGCGATCGCGACGACCTTCATCACCGAGGTCGCCGAGACACCCAATGGCGAGCTCACCAACAAGTTCGTCAAGACGGTGCCGAACGTCTCGCAGACGCTCGGCCTCTCCGCCGAGGCGTTCAAGGCCGTCGGGCTTCCGTCCCGGACCAACCCGGAATGCAAGCCCTAGTGCATCGGACAAAAGTGACCTCCACTTTTGGGATCCGATGCTTTGACAAAGGGCAGGATCACCACTCCGCGTCCGGCAGGACGCACGGTGATCCCGCCGCCTCCACCGACTGACTCCCGGACGGGGCGCGACGAGGATCGTGTCCTGTCCGGCCAGCCGTCCCGCTCCGGTCAACGACGTCGCGCACTTCTTGGATGCGGCGTTGGGCCAAGGCTCACCTGATGAGGCAGCCTCGGGCCCACCGGACCTTGCCACGCGAGGAGCCATGAGTCGCGCAGTCGCGGTCTGCCACGGTCCGTTCGGACGGGTGTCGATCTACGACCTCGATCGTCCGATGGTGGTGCATGCCCATCGCGAAGCTCACCTGATCTTCTTCCTCGACGGGTCGCGCGGCCTCGTGACCGTCAATGACCACACGGTCCGGGTCGATCCCTTCATGGGCGTTGCGGTCAATCCCTGGGAGCCGCACAATTTCCAACCGGAGCAGCCGGGTTCCTTCGGCCTGTTCCTCGTCATCTATCTCAAGCCGGAATGGCTGGCGGCGCAGGCCATGCCGTCGGCCGGTTCGCTGGTCTTCCCGTCATCCGAGCTGGTCCTGACCCGCGAGCTCGCCGCTTGGCGCGATCAGGCGGTCGAGATGTTGCTGTCGCAGCATCGCGATCTCAACCTCGCCCCGGTGCTGATGGCGCTGGCGCAGGCCTCCAGCGAACCGATCGGGCCGGAGCTCGTCTCCTCGCTGTTGCATGACACCTCGGCAGGCGCCCTGGATCGGCGGGTGCTGCGCGCCTGCCGACTGCTGGAGCAGCATACCTCGTCCGAAGGCGCGCTCGCCCAGATCGCGCGCGAGGCGGGGCTGTCGCGCGCCCATTTCTTCAAGCTCTTCCGGCAACAGGTCGGTGTCACGCCGACCATCTTCGCCAATACCGCCCGGATCGACGCAGCGCTCGAGAGGATCGTGCTGTCGAACGACCCGGTGACCAGCATCAGCCACCGCCTCGGCTTTTCCGGCCAGAGCGTATTCACGCGCTTCTTCACCGCCCATGTCGGCATGGCCCCCCGCGACTATCGCCGGGTGCTGCGCACCGTTAGCCTCCCGCAAGCGCAGGCGAGCCATGTCTGACTTCATCGCCCGCCGTCCGGTCTGGTCGCTGGTGATCCTGATCGCGATCGCCCTCCTCGCCTTCCTGATCTTCGCGGTCTGGACGCCGTGGATGGAGCTGACCTTCGGCCGCAAGCGCGTCTTCCTGAGCGCGCTCTTCAACGGCATCACGCTCGGCGGCCTGTATTTTCTCGTCGCCAGTGGCTTCACGCTGATCTTCGGCCTGATGCGCAACGTCAACCTGGCGCATGGCTCGCTCTATCTGTTCGGCGGCTATGTCGGCTACAGCATTGGCAACCTGACCGGGTCCTGGTTCGCCGCGCTGATCGGCGCCTTCGTCATCGTCGCGCTTGCCGGCATCCTGATGCAGGTCCTGCTCTTTCGCTGGATGGAAGGGCAGGACCTGCGCCAGACGCTGGTCACGATCGGGCTTTCGATCATCGTCGCCGACCTCTTGCTCTGGGGCTATGGCGGCGACACCTTCCAGGTGACGACGCCGGACTGGCTCTCCGGGCCGGTGCAGCTGCCCTTCATCGTCGCGCTGCGCAGCAATGGCGAAGCGGTGATGATGATGTATCCGCTCGTGCGCATCGCCATCCTGGTCGGCGCCATCCTTCTCGGCGTCGCGATGTGGCTGGCGCTCAACCGCACCCGCATCGGCATGCTGGTGCGCGCCGGCGTCGACGATCGCGACATGCTCTCGGCGACCGGCGTGCGCGTGCAGCTCGTCTTCATCATGGTCTTCGCCTTTGGCGCGGGGCTCGCAGGGCTCGCCGGCGTCGTCGGCGGCACCTTCCAGTCGCTCCAGCCCGGCGAGGACACCAAGATCCTGTTGTCCTCGCTGGTCGTCGTCATCGTCGGCGGCATGGGCTCGATCCCCGGCGCGGCGATGGGCGCGCTGATCGTCGGCCTCGCCGAGCAGTTCGGCTCGGTCTACATGCCGACCTATGCGGTGATGCTGACCTTCGTCATCATGGTCGTGGTGCTGGCGATCCGGCCGCAGGGCCTGGCCGCGGTGAGGCGCTGACGATGGCGCTGGCCGAACCCCGCCTCGCAATCGCGACACCGCGCCCCCGCGAAGGGCTCAGCGAGGTGGTCGCCCGGCAGGGCACCGCCTTCTGGATCGTCGCGGCGCTGCTCCTGGTGATGCCGCTGATCGCGAACCCGTTCTGGCTCGTCCAGATCATCGCCTACGCGATGATCCTCGGCATGATCGCGCTCAGCCTGATGTTCCTCGCCGGCTATGGCGGCATCGTCAGCCTGGTGCAGATGACGGTCGCGGCCTTCGCCGCCTATCTCGTCGCCATCTTCGGCGACAGCGCCATCACCCAGATCAGCCTGAAATGGCCGTGGTGGACGGCGGTGCCCGTTGCGATCCTGCTCGCCACTCTGTTCGGCACGCTGAGCGGTGCGCTCTCGGTCAGGACCGAGGGCATCTACACGATCATGATCACCCTCGCGATCGGGTCGGCCTTCTACTACCTGACGCTGCAGAACTACACGATCTTCAACGGCTTCAGCGGCTTCAACGGGGTCATGCCGCCGGTCTTCCTCGGCATCGACTGGGGCAGCACGGTGCCGTTCTACTACCTCACGCTCGGCTGCGCCGCGATCGCCTATGCCGTCGTCGTCTATGTCTCGCGGGCGCCTTTCGGCCTCGCCTTGCAGGGCACGCGCGACAATCCCCGGCGTATGGCCGCGCTCGGCTTCGACGTCGTCGCCCATCGCGTCGCCGCCTATGCCTTCGCCGCGGTGATCGCCGCCTTCGCCGGCGTTCTGCTGGTCTGGTACCAGCGCCAGGTCTCGCCGGGGACAGGCGGCGTCGGCCCGGTCGTCGACATGCTGATCATCGCCGTGGTCGGTGGCCTCAGCCGCCCGATCGGCCCCTTCATCGGCGCGCTGGTCTATGTGCTGCTGCGCACCTTCGCACTCGACCTGCTCGACTGGGTCGGGCTCGAAGGCAAGCGCTACCAGCTGCTGATCGGCCTCGGCTTCCTCGTCATCGTGCTGTTCTCGCCGGACGGGCTGGTCGGCATCTGGCAGCGGCTGCGCGAGCGCTATCGTCGCGGGCGCGAGGCGCAGGACGCGCAGATGCGGGTCGGTGGAGGCTCGCCATGAGCGCCGTGCCGAGCCTGGAGCGGCTGAACACGGCCAGCTCGGGCAACGCGCTCGAACTGCGCGGCGTCTCGCGCCTGTTCGGGGCGCTGGCAGCCCTGTCAGACGTCACTCTGTCGGTTCGCCCTGGCGAGCGGCGTGCCGTGCTCGGCTCGAACGGCGCCGGCAAGACCACGCTGTTCAACTGCGTCACCGGCGATTTCTCGCCGAGCTCCGGCGTGATCCGCTTCTTCGGCGAGGATGTGACGGCTTTCCCGCCGCATGAGCGCATCCGCCGCGGCCTCAGGCGCACCTATCAGATCTCCTCGCTCTTCGCCGGGCTGACGGTGGTCGACAATGTCTACCTCGCCTGCCGCGGCGTCTCGCGGAACCGCTTCTCGCTGCGGCGGCCGCGCCGGGACGACACGCTCCAGCATGCCGCCGAGAGCCTGGTCGACGCCGTCCATCTCAGCGCCGTCAAGGACAGGCTCGTCGGCGAGCTCGCCTATGGCCAGCAGCGCCAGCTCGAGATCGCGCTCGCTTTGTCGGGCGCGCCGCGCTTCATCCTGTTCGACGAGCCGGCGGCGGGGCTGTCGCCGACCGAGCGGGCCGATCTCGTCCGGATCCTGACCTCGCTGCCGGCCCATATCGGCTACATCATCATCGAGCACGACATGGACGTGGCGCTGCGCGTCGTCGAGAGCGTGACGATGATGCACAACGGCCGCATCTTCAAAGAGGGGCGGCCGGACGAGATCGAGTCCGATCCGGAGGTGCAGGAACTCTATCTCGGGGGCGGCCATGGCTGAGCGCCTGAAAGCCCCGCCTCCCGCCGGCGTTCCGATCCTGCAGATCGCCGGCCTCAACGTCTTCTATGGCCGCTCTCACGCCGTCCAGGGCGTCGACCTCACGCTGCAGCACGGCGTCCTCTCCGTCGTCGGCCGCAACGGCATGGGCAAGACGACCATGTGCAAGGCGATCATGGGGCTGGTGCCGATCGCATCGGGCTCGATCCGCTTCTTCGGCGAGGAGATCGCCGGCCGCTCGCCGGCCGAGGTGGCGCGGCTCGGCATCGGCTATGTGCCGCAGGGCCGCCGGCT